>ERZ773242.136-NODE-136-length-85214-cov-11.414166_pt1 | contig 85214 bp, 61 predicted proteins | sample MGYA00511077_ERZ773242 | MGnify/ENA primary metagenome ERZ773242 (study PRJEB29015, sample SAMEA2737754) | human gut metagenome | biome: human gut; feature: human-associated habitat; material: faeces | place: China | collected 2012 ... | reverse complement strand
GTAGCAGCCGATGTCATACCAGCTGCAATCGTCGGCGAGGATGACGACCATGTTGGGCCGCTTCTGGGCCGCGGCCTGCTGCCCGGTCAGGGCAGCGGCCGCGAAGCCTCCGAGCATCAGTGTTCGTTGAAGATTCATTTTTGCAGTCGTTTATCGTTTCAATTCCCGGAGCATCACCGCCGACCAGAGGTTGTCGGGTTTCAGCTCCACGGATTTCGCAAAGCATTTCCGGGCTTCGTCCCGGTTGCCGAGTCCCAGTTGTCCGAGCCCCTGGGTGTAGCAGGCCCGGGTGTTGATCGTCGCCACGGTCTTGCCCGTGGTGCCCTCGGCGCCGTAGAAGTTCACGTAGTCCTCGACGACGGCGGCCTTTCCGGCCTCGACGAGCGCTTCGAACAGGGCTTCGGCCTCGGCCTTTTTGCCCAGTTTTTCGAGCGCGAGGCCCTGCCAGTAGCGGTAATCGGTCTTCTTGACGTTCACCGCCGCGGCCTTTTTGTAGTTCAGCATGGCCTTGGAGCGGTTGCCCATTCGTTCGTAAGCGTTGCCGATGAACCAGTAGATCTGGGCGTCGCGGGGCGTGCGTTTGTCAACGAGGAACACCTGGTGGTTCTCCGGATAGTCGAAGGCGCTCTCGAAGAGTCCGAGGGCCTCTTTCCGCTGCCCTGCGGCGAATTTCTCCTCCCCGGCCAGCAGCAGGGCATCGACATAGACATCGTGGAAGTTGGCGACGCCTTCGCGCGTCGGGAAATAGCACTCCTTCAGCAGTTTGAGCACATAGTCGTAATCCCCGACGAAGATGCCCGCCGTGACCTCCCCGGCCAGCGGGGAGTAGCGTTTCGTGCAGACGGCGTGACGGCTTTTCAGCAGGTCGTAGCGCACCTGCACGTCCTCACCCTTGGCTTCGTAGACCTGATCTATCTCTTCGAGGAAAAGCGCCTCTTCGGGTGCCAGGTCGATGGCCTTGCGGTAGTATTTCACCGCTTCGCCGTAGTTCTTCGTGTGCAGCCAGTGCGCCCATCCGAGGTTGCGCCATGCCATGGCGAACGAGGGTTCTTTGGCGATGCACTGCTCCCATTCGGCCATCGCGCGGTCGGGCTGTTTGTTATAGTAGAGGTTTCCCAGGTAGTAGCAGGGTTTGTAACTCTCCGGGCAGAGCTCCTTGGTCCGTTCCAGTACGGCGGCTGTTTCCAGCCGGAACGGGTTGCAGCGGTCGGTCGGGATCGCCAGCGCCGCCGTGAAATACTTCTTTTCCGCGGCCTTGTCGCCGGCCTTGCCGGCCAGATAGCCCAGCCACATCTTGACGGTGGGGTAGGCCGTCCGGGCGTCGATCCGTTCGAGCAGCTCCACGGCCGTTTCCGGAAATCCGTTGTGCAGGTAGGCGAGGGCCAGTTCGAGATACGATTCCGGTTCGTCGCGCATCAGCGTTTCGAAATAGTCGCTCTCGCCCAGCAGCAGCTGTTCATAGGCGGCGTAGGCGTTCACGGGATCGGTCTCCGATACGCGCTTCACGCAGGCCGAGGCGCCCGCCTTGTCGCCCCGTGTGCGCAGGATGGTGGCTTTCAGGTTCAGGGCGCTGAAATTGTCGGCGTTGCGGGCGATGGCCTCGTCCAGCCGTTCGAGCGCCATCGGAATGTCGCCCTGCGCCACGTAGAGCTGCGCCAGCTGGAAATTCCCCGCCGAATTGTAGTTGTAGTTCCAGACGGCGCGGTAGAGCGTGTCCATCGCCGCCTCGACCTTGCCCTCCTGTTTGAGGATCAGCCCCAGGTTGTACATCGCCTCGCAGTCTTTCGGACGCGTATAGTCCTTGGTCTGGCGTTCGATCGCCTTGCGCAGGTAGCGGGCGGCCTTCTCGTTGTCGCCGCGCTGACGCCACCAGACGCCCATCTGCGTGTTGGCGCGCGTGTCGCCCGGATCGCGGCGCAGCACCTCTTCGAAATAGTCCGTGGGGTCGATGAACGGGTTGTGGAATTGCAGGTTGCGCATCCCGACGAGATAGCACTCCTCGGTGTTTTCGATCTGTTCGGGACGCAGCGGACGCTTCACGATCTCCGGCAGCGGTTTGTCCGGGTCGCGCTCCACGGGCGAGTAGGCCAGCAGCTCCCTGTCTGCGGCGTCGGTGAGCGTGATCCGCAGGTCGGTCGGCCGGATCGTCTTGTCGATGGCGACGGTCTCCACGAACGGCGCGTCGGGTGCGAGGTCTGTCCGCCGCGTGAAGAGCGTCCGCCCGCCGGCCGTGAGCGCGACGGTCGTTCCGGAGAGTTTCTCCGTGGCGTTGACGCCGATCAGCGCCTTGCCCGGGGCCACGAGGTCGAGGTTGAGGGCCGCCTGACGGTTGCCGGTCTTCACGCCGCCGATGTCGCGCAGTCCGTACCAGTAGTGGGTGAACTCCTTCACCTCGTAGGGGGCGCTCCAGTTGTAGTCGGGCTGGTTGTCCGAGTAGGCGCCCACCATCAGTTCGCAGTAGTGGCCGTCGCTGTCGGTCAGGATGCGGGTGTCCCACTCCGAGTTGGGGCCCCAGAGCCAGAATTTGCCGCCCTTGACGATGTGGTGGTTGCCCGCCAGCATCGTGCCGGCCTTGCGGCCGTGGTCGTACCCGGCGATGAAGTCCTCCTTGAGGTCGTGCACGAACATCGAGTTGGACATGAAGTGGTTCTTCCACCACGAGGCGTCGATGCCGTCGGCGTATTCGTCGATGCCGTTGAACGGCTCGCGGGTGACGGGCCAGTGCGCGAACCAGTTCTTGCAGTGGAAGGTCACGAATTCGGTGCTCTGGGGGAAGATGATCTGGTAGTTGTCGTCCACGAGCGTCGAGACGTTCGACCAGTAGAGCATCGAATTGTCGTTCTCGGTCGAGTTGACCAGCCGTCCGGTGATCTCCATGTAGGATTTGCCCGGACGGAGCGTGATGCCGATGGCCCACGACATGCGGTGGCGGAGTTCGGTCTCGCCGACCCAGATGGTCTTGCTGCCGTCCCCGTTCTCGACGATGCGGTAGTCGCACGGGATGTTCGACGTGGCGCGGTGGTGGTGGAAGACGTTCCATTCGACGCCGCCCGAAATCCACGCTCCCGTCATGCCGACGTTCGCCGGCTTGACCACGTGCTGGTGGTAGAAGATGTCGTAGCCGTTGGTCTTGTCGATGGCGTAGAACAGCCGTCCGCCGATCTCCGGCAGGACGCACAGTTCGACGTATTCGTTTTCGAGGTAGAGGGCCTTGTAGCTCACCGTCTTTTTGTCGCGCGTCATGTTGTCGTCGAGCGCATAGGGGTAGACCGAGCGGCGCGCCCGCTGGTAGGACCAGTCGCGTTCGAAGATGGGCGCCGTTTCGGCTGCGTTGAGGACGTAGGTGGGGAGTTCGAGCGTTCCCTCCCGGGCCGTGACTGCGGTTTGCTGGGCCCGGGCGCCGGCCGCAATGCCGGCGAGCAGGGAGAGCGTCATCAGGATTTTTCGTTTCATCGGATATTCGTTTGGGTGTTTTCTAATGCCAGTTTTCGTTTTGGACCAGGGCGGGATTCTTCTCCCGTTCGGACGAGGGGATGGGCCATTTGAGGTAGGCCGGTCCGCCCCACCGGTATTCGTATACGGGAGCGCCCCAGGTCTCTTGCAGGCCGTTTCCGGCGGCAAACTTGTCCGCCTGCCACGTGCCCCAGCGGAGTTCGTCGCAGTAGAGCTGCTCTTCGCAGGCCAGCTCCCATTTCTTCTCGTTGCGGATGCGCGGGCGCAGTTCGTCGGCGCTGGTCACGGCGACGTGGGGGTTGCCCGGGGTGTTGAGTTCCGCGACGCCCGCGCGTTTGCGGACTTGGTTCACATAGCCTGAGGCTTCGCCGTAGCGTCCCTGTTCGTTGACGGCTTCCGCGAGGCACAGCAGCACGTCGGCGTAACGGAAGATCGGCACATCGACGGGGTTGTACTGGATGTGCGCATATTCGTTGCCTGAGGTCACGAACTTGCGGATCGAGTAGAGCATGTAGCTGTTCGAACGGGTTTCGAGGTCGAGCGACGGGGCCGCGCTGGAGCGGAAGGGCCACCGCAGCGTGTAGGTCAGCTCCGCGCCCGAGGCGCCTCCTTTGTAGGTCGAGTAGGGGGTGATGACGGTCGCCGCCAGACGCGGGTCGCGGCCGGTGTAGGCCGCGCGGATGCGCGCTTCGTTGCCCGTCTCGAGATATTCCGAGAGGTCGGCCCCGTAGGTCTGCATCGTCGAGCTCTCGGTGGAGGTCATGTTGTCGCGCAGGAAATAGACGCTGCGGGCCTTGGGCTGCATGGCGTCGTAGCCGTCGATTACGTCGTCCCAGTCGAAAGGCCTGCCGTCGGCCCACTCGTAGGAGTCGACGAAGTGGGCGTTCATGAAGAACGACGAGGTGCCGTTGCCCTTGGTGACCATGTTGCCGTAGGTATAGCTGAAGACGTTGCCGAAGCCCTGCACCTCCTCCATCTGGGCGCTGAAGATCATCTCGTCGCACTTCTCGTTGGCCTGTTTGAACAGGTCGGCATAGTCGCCCCGGTAGAGGTCGTAGCCCAGTTTTCCGACCTCGAGGAAATCCTTCTCGGCCTCCTTCCACTTCTTCTGCCACAGGTAGACCTTTCCGCGCAGCGTGTAGGCCGCACCCTTGGTCACACGGCCGTAGTCGCTGTCGCTCGATTTGTACTTGCCGGGCAGCTCCTCGCAGGCGATGCAGTCGTCGAGGTCGTCGATGATGACGCCCCACACCTGCTCCTCCGAAGAACGGGCACGGGTGTACTCCCCGGGAGCGAGGTTCTCCAGATAGACCGGAACGCCCCGCCAGAGGCAGTTGAGGCGGTAATAGTGGAAGGCGCGCAGGAACTTGCACTCGGCGATGCGCTGGCGTTTGAGGGCGTCGCTCATCGTGGGGCACGAGGCGATGTTGTTAATCACGTCGTTGGCGCGGTTGATGCCCTCGTAGAAACGTTTCCAGTAGGTCAGGAACGAGGCGTCGTTGGGCTGGATCGTTCCCGTGAGGTAGGAGTAGTTGAGGTAGATATGCCCGTCGGTGGGGTCCATGACCGACGAGAAGGCGTCCCAGTTGAGGCGCGAGCGGCTGCCGTCGATATAGTCGTAGAGAATGTTGCTGTAAGCGCCGACGACGACCGATTCGGCCAGCGTGGTGGTCGAGAACGCTGTGCCGGAGCTGACCTCGTCGTAGGACGAGAGGTCCAGGAAGTCGTTGCAACCGGCGAGCGCGAGCGTCAGGGCCGACCCGATGAGTGTCTTATGTAAATGCTTCATAGTGGACTGGAGGATTTAGAATTTGATGTTGAGGCCGATCGAATATTGCTTCAGGCTGGCGTAGTAGTTCATCGTGTCCGAGAATTCGGGGTCCATGCCCGGATAGTCGGTGATGGTCCAGAGGTTCTCGCCGCTGAGGTAGATGCGGACATCTTGCAGACGGATTTTCCGCAGCCACTTTTTCGGCAGCGTGTAACCGACGGTCAGGTTCTTGAGCTTCAGGTAGTCGCCCTTGTAGAGCCAGTGCGACGAGTAGTTGGTGCCGCCGTTCTGCTCCGAGCCGTAGTTCATCGTCAGGCGGCCGTGCTTCGATGTGAGGTTCGTGCGCGGGTCGGCGGGGTTCTCCGGATCGAAAAAGTAGTGGTCGTAGGCGATCTCTTTGGAGATGGTCGTATCGCCGCGCGTGGAGTAGGAGTTGAACCCGAGGTAGCGCCAGTAGATCGAGAAACCTCCGGCCCCGGCCCACGTCATCGAGAGGTCAATGCCCTTCCACGCCAGGTCGACCTGGAATCCGTAGTAGTATTTCGGGGTCATCGAGACGTCCTGGAACGTGTAGTCGTTTTCGTTGCCGTAGATGCCGTCACCGTTGGTGTCGGCATAGAGGTAGTCGCCGTACCAGATGCCCTTCTTGCCGATGGTCTGGTTGGGGAGGAACGTGTTGCCTGCGGCGATCATCGCCCGGGCCCACTCCATATCTTGTTCGGTGCGGATCATGCCGTCGCGCGGGCCGCCCTGCGGGTTGACCGAGCCGTCGCCGAAGAAGTAGCTGCCGTTGCCCTTGTAGGTGTTGAGCAGGTAGAACTCGTTGATGAGCTTGCCTTCCATCACGCGGCGCGTGGTGCCCACAGCCGTGGTGACGTCGCCGAGGTTGGTGTCGTAGACGCGTGTGCCGTCTTCGCCGGTCACCCAGCCCGCTTTGAGCCGTCCTTTGTATTTGGTCACCTCGTTCCAGTTGCGCGTGAAGTTGGCCGAGATGCCGTAGGAGAAATCCTTGACCCGGTCGCGCCAGCCGAGCGTCAGTTCCAGACCGTTGTTGGTCACCTCGCAGAGATTCTGGTTGGGGGCGCTCTTCTGGCCGATGGTGGCGAAGATCGGGGCCCGGTAGAGGATGTCGTCGGTCACCTTGTTATAATAGTCCATCTCGAAGGTGAGGCGGTTGTGCAGCACGCCCAGCTCCACTCCGACATCGGTGGACGTGGTGGTCTCCCACTCCAGCAGGTCGTTCGAAAGCGAGGCCACGATGCCCGGCGACTGCTTGCCGCCGAACGAGTAGAGGTAGCCCGAAGCGTAGGTCGCCTGATATTCGTAGTTGTCGATGGAGTGGTTGCCCAGTTTGCCCCACGAGGCGCGCAGTTTGAGGTTGTCGATGCCCGAATCCCGCATGAAAGCCTCCTGCGAGATGCGCCATCCGGCCGATACCGAGGGGAATATGCCCCAGCGCGACTTGCGGGCGAAGCGCGACGAACCGTCGTAGCGGAGGTTCGTTTCGAAGAGATAGCGGTTGTCGTAGGCATAGGTCAGGCGGCCGAAGAACGAAGCCGTCGCAAAGTCGGTCTGCGTGCCGTCGATGCTCGTCACGGTGGTCGCCGTGTCGAACTCCACGAGTTTGTCCTGCGCGAATCCGGTCTTCTGGGCCTTGAAGTTTGACGTGTTGCTGTACATGGCTTCGAATCCCGTGAGCACCGTGAGGTCGTGCTTCTCGGCGAAGGTGTAGTCCCACGAAAGGTTGTTCTGGAATGTCCACCGGTAGGTGCCCCTGTCGGTCTGGGTCAGTTTCAGCTTGCTCAGGTCCTCGTAGCGGTAGGCCCAGTCGTTCTTCGAGAACGAGAAGGCGTTGCAGGTCTTGCCGTAGAACCGGTGTTCGGAGCTCGACCGGGCATAGTTGAACGAGACGTTGTACCGGATGCGGTAGGGGAGTTTGACGTTGGCGAAGACCGCGGCGTTGACGTAGTGGCTTCTCTCCTCGCCGCCGAAGCGGTTGATGAAGTAGAGGTTGTTGCGCGACGAGGAGCCCTGTTCGGGATTCTCCACCCAGCCGTATTTCCCGTCGTAGTAGGGATAGATGCCCGGCGTGGCGCGGGACATGTAGTCCGAGGCGCCGCCGAAGTCGTTCAGTTCGCGCGTGCCCTCGTATCCCCACAGCTTGGTGCCTATTTCCAGCCATTTGGTGACCTGCGACGAGACGTTGGTGCGCAGCTGGAACCGCTCGGTGCCGGTCCGTGCCACGACGCCCGGGTTGTTGACGTAGGAGAACGACATGAGGTATTTCGTGCCGCCCGACGATCCGCTGGCCGAGAGGTTGTGTTTGTGGTAGACGTTGTTTTCGAACATCGCTTTCATCCAGTCGGTGTTGGGGTAGGCGACGTAGTTGGGGTAGCCCGAGTCGGCGATGCCGTTGGGGTCCTTCTCCTTTTCGCGCCAGAGGTCGATCATCGCCTGCGAGAAGGGCAGCGTGCCGTCGATGTTCTCGGCCGATTCGTTCATCAGCTCCATGTAGTCGGCGTAGTTCGATATCAGTTCGAAGTGATTCGCCGGGCGGTTGAAGGCCACCATGCCGTTGTACGAGATGTTGAACTTGCCGGCATTACCCCCCCCCGTCTTGGTGGTGACGAGCACTACGCCGTTGGCGCCGCGGTTGCCGTAGATGGCGCACGAGGCGGCGTCTTTGAGTACCGACACCGACTCGATGTCATCGGGGCTGACGTTGGCGATCGAGCTCTCGAAGCCATCGACGATGACCAGCGGCGCCGAGTTGTTGAGCGTCCCGATGCCGCGGATGCGCATCAGCATCCCTTCCTGTCCGGGTTGTCCCGAGGTCTGCGAGACCATCAGTCCGGCGTTCATGCCCTGCAAGAGCTGGGCGGTCGAGGTCACGGGCCGCGACTCGGCCTCCTTGGCGTAGTTGACCGACGACACGGCGCCGGTGACATTCACACGCTTCTGGACGCCGTATCCGACCACCACGAGGTCTTCGATAAGGTTCGCCTGGGGTTCCAGCGTTACGTCGATGCGGGTGCGGGAGCCTACGCGGATCTCCTGCGTGGCGTATCCGAGGTAGCTTATCACGAGGGTTTCGTTCGGCGAGGCGACGATCTCGAACTTGCCGTCCGAGGAGGTGCTCACGCCGCGGGTTGTATTGGCGACAGCCACGGAGGCCCCGACGAGGGGTTTCCGGGCATCATCAAAGACAGTTCCCGTGATCCTGGCGGACTGCTGCTGTGCGAAGGCGAAAGACGCTGCGAACAGCAGCACGGCCAGGACGAATCGTTGTTTTGATGTAATCATAAGGCCATTGGTTGATGGTTAGTAAATTCGGTTATGCGGTTGTTGCGAAAGTCCGGCGGTTTATTGTCCGGGTTTGCTCCGGGCGGTACGTGTAAGGATGGTTGCGGTTCGGTTCATGGCAGTTCGGCACGGCCGGGGTCGGGCTGGCCGTATCACAAATTTGGCGAATAACGGCGAATCGGAATAGAACAAAAAATGCAATTCAGGGAACAACGCCCCGTCAGTCGGCATTATGCTCCTTCATGTACTCTGCGGGGAGGATACCATAGAATTTTTTGAAACATTTGGCGAAGTAGGAGGGGGTGTTGAACCCCACCGAATAGCAGACTTCATTGATGCGGCAGTGGTTTTCGGTCAGCATCTGCGCGGCCACGACGAGCCGTTTGGTGCGGATATAGTCGTTGGGCGTGGTGTCGAGCAGTCCCTTGATCTTGCGGTTGAGCGTCGATTTGCTCAGACAGAAGGCTTCGGCGAGCTGTTCGTTCGAGAAGTTGGGGTCGCTGATGTTGGCCAGGATGATCGCGTCGAGCCGCGAGAGGAACTCCTCGTCGCTGTGCGGCAGGTTGTAGAGGTGCGCCGCGAGGGGCATGGCCTTGTTCTTGAAGGCGTTCTTCATGGCGCTCCGCTTGTCGAGGATGTTCCGGATGCAGGCTTGGAGATACTCCATGCTGAACGGCTTTTCGATGTAGAGGCTCGCGCCGCACTCCATGCCCACGACTTTCGACCGCGTCGAGGAGAGCGCCGAGAGGAGGATCACCGGAATGTGCGAGGTCTCGAAATCCCCGCAGATACGCTTGCAGAGTTCCAGTCCGCTCATGCCGTTCAGGGCGATGTCCGAGAGGACGAGGTCCGCCTCCTGCTGGCGGAGCAGTTCCAGCGCCCGTTCGGCGGACGCGGCGGTGAGTATGCGGTATTCGCCTTGCAGCTTGCGTTTCAGGTAGGCCGAGAGATCGGCGTTGTCTTCCACGATGAGCAGCGTCGGAAGTCCCGGCTTCTCCGGACCGCCTTCGGGTGCGGCTGTCGCCTCCTCCCCGTCGGCGGGCTCCGCCGCGGTGCGGCGCAGGGGCAGCGTGAGGATGAAGTCGGTGCACTCCGTGCCGTCGTCGAGGACGAGCGATCCGCCGTGCAGTTCGGCGAGGGTGCGGGCCAGCGAAAGCCCGATGCCGACGCCCTTGGCGTCGTTGCCGTACTGCACGAAGGGTTCGAATATCCGGCTGCGGTGCTCCTTCGGGATGATCGGGCCGTCGTTGCGGATCGAGACCACGGCATTGCCGCCCTCGCTGCGGGCTTCGACCTCGATATACGATTCGGCGTATTTCAGGGCGTTGTGCAGCAGGTTGTTGAGGATCTTGTTCAGTCCCGGTTCGTCGGCCAGGATGGAGAGTTGTTCCTCCTCGTGGCGGAACGTCAGCCGGAGGTTGTTGCTCTTGGCCGTCTCCGCGAAGTTGAAGCAGAGGAAGCCGATCTTCTCGATCAGGTCGAGGTTGCCGCAGTTGAGCATGTAGCCGTGGCACTCGATCTTCACGAAGTCCAGCAGCTCCTTCACCAGCTGCGACAGGTATTCGGTGTTGTTGTTGATGACCATCAGGTCCTCGCGGACCTCGCCGCCGCACTCCCCGGAGGCGAGGATGTTTTGCAACGGCGTGCGGATGAGCGTGAGCGGGGTTTTGATTTCGTGGACGATGTTCGAGAAGAAAGCCATCTTTTCGTTGAACAGTTCGATTTCGCGGGCCCGCTTGTATTCGTTCTGCCGCTGCCGCTCGCGTTTCACGGCCTTGCGGTAGAAGTAGTGCGACACGAGGATGCTTGCGACGATCAGCAGCAGGACGTAGAGCAGGATCGCCGGCGTCGATTTGTAGAAACGCTGCGCCACGGTGATCTCCACGGCGGGATGCCGGTCGTTCCAGATGCCGTTGCTGTTGACGCCCTTGACTTGCAGGCGGTAGCTGCCCGCGGGGATGTTCGAATAGAAGATGCGGTTGCTCTCCGGAACCTTCCGCCAATGGGTGTCGTAGCCTTCGAGCCGGCAGAGAATGGTGTTGCTCGCCGGCGAGGCGAATCCGAGCAGCGCGAATCCGAATCCGAAGGAGTTCTGGCGTGCGTTGAGTGCGATGTGCTGCGTGCGGTCGATGTTGCATGCGAGGGGCGACCCCTCTTCGCCCGCCTTCACGATCCGCTCGCCGATGCGCAGGTCCGTGATGACGATCTCCGGGACGCGTGTGTCGGTGTGGAACGTGCGGGGGTTGAAGCGGACGAAACCGTCGGACGACCCGAAATAGAGCGTGCCGTCGGAGGTCTTGAACCCTGCGTTGTAGTTGAATTCGTCGTTCAGCAGTCCGTCGGTGGTGGTGTAGGCTTTGGTTTCCAGCGTGGCGGGCGTGAAGCAGATCAGCCCCTTGTTGGTGGAGATCCAGAGGTTGCCGCTGTCGTCCTCGACGATCCGGTAGTTGATGTCGCTCGGCAGGTTTCCCGCACCGAGCAGGGCCTGGTCATAGACCACGAAATCGTCGTTTTGCCCGTCGTAGAGGCAGAATCCCGCGCTGAACGTCGTCGCCCAGATGCGGTCTGCGCTGTCGCGGAACACCGAAAGCACCTTGTTGCTCGGCAGCGAGCGCGGATTGTCCGCCGCATAGGTGTAGCTGCGCACGATCGCTCCCGCCGCGGGGTCGTAGCGGATGAGCCCGTTGGCGTAGGTGGCTACCCACAGGTCGCCGGAGATGTCTTCGGCGATGTCGGTGATGAACATGCCTTCGAAGACGGGGATGGGCGTGAAACTGTCGCCCGCGCGGTCGTAGCGCAGCATGCCGAGCGTCGTGCCCACGAGCAGATCGCCTTCCGATGTCTTGTAGATGGTGTATATTTTGTTGTCGTGCAGGCTCGACGACTCGTCCCGGCGGCTGTATACCTTCACCGCTCCGGTTTTCAGGTCCAGCCGGTAGAGCCCCTGGAACGAACCCAGCCACAGCTTTCCGTCGTCGTGGCCGATGCCGAAGAGGGCTTCGGGAAGCTGTTTGTTCCGGTATTTGCGCAACTCTTTGGTTTTGAGCGAGTAGGTCATCAGCCCCGATTTCTCGGTGGTGATCCAGAGCCGTCCTTCGCCGTCGTCGGCGAATCCCCGCACGAGGCAGTTGGCCAGCGGTTCGTCCCCGACGATGTGATATTTGTCGAAATTCTGGTGGAAGGCCCCCGAGTAGTTCACGCCGCCGGCGTTGGTGCCGATCCAGATGCCGTCGGAGTCGTCTACCAGCACCGAGAGCGTGTGGCTGTCCGAGAGCGAGAATTTGTCCTGCCGGTCGGCTTTCAGACGGATGGTTTCGCCGCTGCCGGGGTTGTAGACGTAGATGCCTTTGGTGGTGGCCGCCCACAGTTCGCCGTCGCGGCCCGAAAAGAGCGATTCGGGAACGTAGCGGTTCTCGGCGTTGGGGATCAGCGTCCGGATTTTGCTGCTCCGGGGCGCTATCTCGCAGACGCCCTTGTCAACGCTGGCCACGTAGAGCGTGTTGTAGGGGCTTTCGAAGATCTCGATGATGTTGTCGTTGCGGAAGAGCTGCCCGCGGTCGCCGAACTCCACGGGCGTCGCCTCGGTCAGCGCCTTGTCGGCGTGGTAGAGGTTCGAGAAGTAGAGCGAGAGCCAGCACTCGTTGTTCACGTCGAAGCAGAACGAGGTGATGTTCGCGGGGAGCGTCTGCCGCCCCTCTTCCACGAAATAGTTTTTCAGCGCACCGCTTTCCGGGTCGCAGGAGAAGAGCCCCTGGTTGTTGACGGCCATCCAGATCACGCCCTGCCGGTCTTTTTTGATGGTGGTCACCTTGTTGTGGATCACCGTGCCCCGGTCGCTGGGCGTGTCGAGGGCCCTGAAACGGTCGGTCGCGGCGTCGTAGAGCACCACGCCGCTGTCGGTGCCGATCCAGATGTCGCCCCGGTCGTCCTCGCAGAGCGAGACGATGAATCCGGAATTGCCGCCGAGCTCGTTCTTGTGGAAGGTCCGGAACCGCATGCCGTCGTAGCGGTTGAGGCCGTCCGAGGTCCCCAGCCAGATGAATCCCCGCGAGTCCTGGATGATGGCGTGCACGCAGTTGTAGGAGAGTCCGCTGTCGGTGGTCTTCAGATGGGTGAAATACCGCGCGCCGGGGTTGACCGCCCCGGCCTGCGGAACAGCCGCGAAAAGGGCCAGCAGGCATAGAAGCATGCCTGCCGCCCGTTTCGCTGTCCGTCTGTCCGGTTTCACGGCGTTCATTTCAACGTTATGCGCAGCCATTCCCCGGGGTAGTCGCTGTTCTCGCCTTCGGCCTCCTCGACGAGCGCGAATACGGGACCCTCTTTCACCGTCTCCTTGTAGTGGTGGCGGAGGTGTGCGCGGAGCTCCTCGCCCGGCGCGGGTTTGCCGCCCAGCAACTCCCAGCCGATGCACAGCCGGGCCCCGAAGCCCAGGTCGGTGTCGCCGGCGTCGTTGACCGTGCCTTGGAGATCGACCTCGGTCCGGCCTTTGGCGACGGGCCGCCACGAGGAGTTCTCTTCGCGGTAGACCAGCCAGCGGCCTTCGGCGTTGACGAGGATCTTATACGTGTCCCAGCCTCCGCCGGCCGACCGCCGCGCCAGCAGCAGGGCCGGGGCGTCGGAGTTCTCGGGAGTGAAGGCCACGAGGTTTTCATCGAAGAGGTAGGTCGCCACGATGAAGCAGTCGTCGGTGTAGCCGAAGTCGGTGAAAACCGACGCGGCGGTCTCCTTGCCGAGGAACCAGTAGTCGTTGTTCTCCCGGTCGAACTCCCCGACGGGCGTCATGGCGAGGTCGCCTTTGGCGACGGTCTTGGCGCGGTTCAGCCGCCCGATCATCAGCCGCACGCCGCCGCGCGAACGCTCCCCGTCCGGATAGCGGAAAGTCCCGGTTCCGAGCACGCGGTCGTTGCCGATGTAGTCGATCGAGCCCCAGTAGCCGACGAACGGCGAGGTGGCGAAGCGGAAGTTGTCGGCCCGTTTGTCGCCGATGAAGACCCACATGCCCTGTACGTTCTTGTAGACGCCGTTCGAGAGCACGATCATCTCACCCGTAGGCAGTTTGGCCGAATAGGGGCCGAATCCCACGAAATCCTTGTTCAGCTGTTTTTTCCGGGGGTATTCGGGGCCTCCCTCCCTGCGGATCGACTGGTCCGAACGCCAGTTCGTCGCGGCGTCGGTGCGCACGACCACCGGGGTCTGGTCCATCTTGTACTTGCCGCTCCAGACCTCCAGCGGCACGGCGATCCCGTAATCGTCGTCGAGCCATACGCCCGAAGGCATGCCGTCGGCCGTGCAGCGTTCGTCGAACGTCCGGGAGATGATCTCGCCGTCGCGGTACGAACAGCTCTCCTTGCCCTGCCACGTCCGGCCGCCGTCGAACGACCGGATGAGGATCGTGCAGGGCTGCGAAACGCCGTTGAGGGTCTCGTTGCTGTCGGTGATGTACATCTGGATTTCGCCCGAGGGGAGTTGGAGCATCGCCGGTTCCCAGCAGCGGCCCGTGTAGATGTTCCGCGGTTCGGAGAAGCTGCGGCCCTTGTCGTCGCTGAACATGATTTCGACGCCGCAGTTCTCGTTGGTGTGGGCGATGTCGTTGTAGCCCTTCTTGTAACGCCACTGGTAGGCGAGCAGGATGCGTCCGTCCTGCAATTCGACGAAGTCCGGGTTCACGAAGACCATCTGGTCGGCCCCCGCCGAGGAGCGGGCGTCGAAACGCTGGCGCACCATCTGCGCGTCGCTCCACGTGCGTCCGCCGTCCTCGCTGCGCCGCACGAAGGCGTCCCAGCCGAAGTGGTCGTTCATGAAGGTCATCAGCAGCGTTCCGTCCGAGAGCGCCTTGATGCGGGGGTAGTGGAGCTCCTGCTCGGTGTAGCCCTTGTTCTCGACGGGTACGGAGGTCATCTCCTGAAACGTGCCGCGGTCCCACGCTATGCGTACGTCGCACTCCGCCGCCGGAGGGCCGCCCGGTTCCGAACAGCCTCCCGCGCAGAGCGCCGTAAGAAAAATCGTTCTGAGTTTCGTAGTTTTCATCGGTTCTTATACAAATTTACGTTTTTTTCGTTCACTTTTATTCAGTTCGTCGAGAATGTTACGCTCGTTACGTCCGATCCCGCCAGATAGAAGTAGAACGGGGCGCCATAGCCATTCGCATCGGTATAGGGTATCTCCCGCACGGTGACCGTCTGGGCGGCCGCAGCCTGGACGCGCCCGTCGGCGCACTTGATCCGGAATTTGAGCTCGCCGCTCTTGACCTCGTTCTCGAAAGTCATGGTGTGCTCGATGACCTTGCCGCCGCGGACCAGCGAATAGGTGCACTCCATGCTGTAAGCGGGATCGTAGCAGGTGACGTTCTCCCGATTGCATTTCCATGTCTCGCCGTCGAGGTACTCGATGTCCCAGAATACCGGGCCTTGACGGGTGTACATCGGGAAGGTGAGCGTGACGGAGGTCCCTGCCGCGAACTTCTTGACCGGCAGCGTGAATTCGAAGCAGTCGCCCGTCCAGATGCCCTTGATGCCCGGGGAGCCGATGTTGCTGGCCACGTATTCGAGTTTCTGCTTGTATTGGTCGCTCGGGTCGGATGCCTTGATCCACTTCGCATGGGCCTGGGTCTGCGACGGGCATATCCAGAGGCCGTCGGTCAGCCATTGCGGCTGCGTCGCCGCCGAGAAGACGGGAAGGTTGTTCTCGTATCCCAGCGGGAAGACCACGGGGAACGTTACGGGAATGATGCCGTCGCTGCCGGCGCTGAGGTATTGTTTCGACACCTCGCCGGCTGCCAGCGCGGTGCCAGCATCCTCGGCCTTGGCGAGGATCGTCAGCGAACTCGCCCGGTCGTTCTTGTCGGTGAACGCCACTTCGAATCCGCCCTCCGGGACCGTGCAGGGAGCCACGACGAGCGGCACTTTCGTGTAGGCGCTGTTCAGCGTGAGCCCCTGGGCGCCGAAATCGACGACGATCTGCTGCGACCGCGTCGCGGGGTTTTCGGTGAAGGTTCCGGTCGTCAGGTCATAGGTGCCGCTCACGGCCAGCGCCCCGCTGAAATTCTCTGCCACGGCGGGTTTCAGCGTCAGCGTCTTCACCACCGAATTGCCGTCCTCGTCCAGCAGGTCGTCGGGCAGATAGAGTTCCATCATGGCGAAAACGTTGCGGAATTGCAGTTCCACGGTGGGCACCACGGTCGTCACGCTTTTCGACGCCGTGTAAAGACCGCCGTTCGCTTTCCCCGTGTAGGGCTGTTCGGCCGGGGCCGCCGCCGCGACGGCTTTCGGGTCGGCCGCCGCACCCGAATAGGGGTAATAGGCGTAGAAGCGGTAGTTGTGGTCCGAGGCGTCGGCGATCACGGCGTCCGCTTCCGTGGTGCCGGCGAGCGCCGCCGATTCGCCCTCGGCGGCCGCCGTGTACCGGGCGTTGGCGTTCTCGCTCATCGGCGTATCCTGTGCGTCGTTGCGTGTGCAGGAGGCGAAAATGCCGACCTCGGCGCCCGTTTCCCAGGTGCCGTTCGTCATGCTTCCCTTGAAGTTGACACGGAGCGTGTCGTACTCCAGTCCCCGGTTGTCGTCGTCGGAATTCTGACATCCGGCGACCAGCAGGGCAAGCACACACACGGTCGAAAAACTTGTTTTTCTCATGGCTGCTGTTTTTAGGTTTTTTTTAATTTCAGGTTCGTGTTTTTGTTGATGAATGACTTTCGCGTAACAACCGTTTACGCAAAAATAGAGGATCGGGGCGGTTTCGGATAGAACAATAGTTGCAACAGGTGCAACACCCGCCCGGGAAACGGGATTCGGAATGGGGCGCAGCGTTTCGGATGCGACCTTTCTGCCGCTCATAACCTCGGCAAAATTCAAATAAATTTGATATTGCACTCGGCTTGCACTATCTTTGTTCTATAAAACCCGAACGACATGAAAAAAATCGTATCTATGTCTTTTACCGCTATTGCGCTTGCTGCGTGCAGCCAGTCGCCGAAGGGCGAGGCGCCGTGGATCGTCGACCGCTTCGACGACATTAAGGTCATCCGTTACGAAGTCCCCGGCTTCGACGAGCTGCCGCTCGAGGAGAAGGAACTCGTCTATTACCTGGCCGAGGCCGCCAAGTGCGGCCGCGACATCTTCTTCGACCAGAACTGCGCCGTCAACCTCCCCGTGCGCCGCACGCTGGAGGTGGTCTATGAAAACTTCCAGGGCGACCGCACGACGCCCGAGTGGAAGGCGCTGGAGAAGTACCTGAAAAAGGTGTGGTTCGCCAACGGCATCCACCACCACTATTCGAACGACAAGTTCGTGCCCGAATTCACCGAGTCGTATTTCCTCGGCGTCTGCGAGTCGATTCCCGTGGAGCGTTTCGGCGAGCTGAACGGCATGATCGGCATGGTCTGCAATGCGATCTTCAACCCCGAGATGTACAAGACGCGGCTGAACCAGCGGGCCGGCGACGACCTGCTGTGGACCTCGTCGGGCAACTACTACCGCAACGTGCGCCAGGCCGAGGCCGAGAAGTTCTACGCCGACATGGCCGCCGCCGATGCGGGCAATCCCGAGCCGGTCTCCTACGGCCTGAACTCGCAGCTGGTGAAGGAGGAGAAGACGGGCCGCATCTACGAGCGGGTCTGGAAGGTGGGCGGCATGTATTCGCCGGCCATCGAGAAGATCGTCTACTGGCTCGAAAAGGCGCAGGCCGTGGCCAAAGAGCCGCAGAAGAGCAACATCGCGGCGCTCGTCAGCTACTATAAGACGGGCGATCTGAAAGAGTTCGACCGTTACAACATCGGCTGGGTGAAAGACACCGTGTCGAACGTCGATTTCATCAACGGCTTCATCGAAGACTACGGCGATCCGCTGGGCCGCAAGGCGGCGTGGGAAGGTAACGTCAACTTCATGGACAAGGAGGCTTGCCACCGCACGGAGGTCATCTCCGAGAACGCCCAGTGGTTCGAGGACCACTCGCCCGTGGCCGAGGCTTACCGCAAGCCGGTCGTGAAGGGCGTTTCGGCCAAGGTCATCACCGTGGCGATGCTGGGCGGCGACTGCTATCCCTCGACGCCCATCGGCATCAACCTCCCCAACGCCGACTGGATTCGCAAAGAGTACGGTTCGAAGTCGGTCACCATCGACAACATCACCTATGCCTATGATATGGCCGCCCACGGCAACGGTTTCAACGAGGAGTTCGTGCTCCGCGCCGAGGACCGCGAGCGGATGGACAAATACGGCAAGCTGGCCGACGACCTCCACACCGACCTTCACGAGTGTCTGGGCCACGGTTCGGGCCAGCTGGCGCCGGGCGTCAAGGGCGGCGAGCTGAAAAGCTACGGTTCGACGCTCGAAGAGACCCGCGCCGACCTCTTCGGCCTCTACTACCTGGGCGACCCGAAGATGGTCGAACTGGGGCTGGTGCCGTCGTTCGACGTGGCCAAGGCGGGCTATGCGAAATACATTCTGAACGGCATGATGACCCAGCTGGCGCGCGTCGAGCTGGGCAAGAACGTCGAGGAGTCGCACATGCGCAACCGCAAGCTGATCTCCGAATGGTGCTACGAGCGCGGCAAGGCCGACAACGTGATCGAAATGGTAAAGGAGAACGGCAAGACCTACGTGGTGGTCAACGATTTCGAGAAGCTGCGCGGGCTCTTCGGCGAGATGCTCCGCGAGGTGCAGCGCATCAAATCCGAGGGTGATTACGAGGCCGGTCGCAAGCTGGTCGAGCAGTACGCCGTCGTGGTCGATCCCGAGCTGCACAAGGAGGTCCGCGACCGCTACTATGCGCTCAACATCGAGCCTTACGGCGGTTTCGTAAACCCCGAATTCGAACTGGTGGAGAAGGACGGCAAGGTCGTCGATGTGAAGATCTCCTATCCGGCGAATTACGTGGAGCAGATGCTCGGCTATTCGAAGAACTATTCGTTCCTGCCGAACGTCAATTAGTTTCCGATGATTGCGGCGCACCTGCCGCACATCCCTCGAATCCCCGAATGGAACGTCCGCCGAGGACTACCCATCCGGGGATTCTTCACGATGCACGGCATCTGCTCCGCGACAATCAAAAACGGTGCAGAGAAGCTCTGCACCGCACTGATCGGAAACGACGGCGTGTTTCCGGGATCACTCTTTCGCTCCGCCGTCGATGGCGAACGCCGAGACGATCACCATCTTCTCGTCCACGTTGTTGGGGTTCGAGACGATGACGCCGTATTCGCCTGCGGGACGTTCGTCGAAGGTCAGGCGGTAGGAACTTTCGCCGTATTTCTCGGCCGTGAACCGCAGGTAGTCCATCGTGTTGGAGCTCACCGAGAACGACCCGACGGCCGAGATCACCGCCGAACGGTTTTTCTTGCTGCTCTTCATGCGGAAGACGCGCACGATGGACATGGGATCGGCCTTGTTGTCCTTGGCGCGGACGATGAGCGCGATCGGCTGCGAGGCGTCGAACCGCACGCTGGCCGAACCGCCTTCCACGAGTACTTTCGTTTTGGATTTGCTGGCTGCGAATCCGGCGATGTAGACGCCGGCGCCCGTTCGCATCCGCACGTTGTGTTTTTCGAGCTTTTTGGACGTGCCGTCGGGGAATACGCCGACGACCTCACCCTCGAATTCGGGTTCGAGGGACTGCGCCGTTACGGCATTACCCCCTCCCCACATCACGGCCGCTGCGGCCATCAGGAATAGGATTTTTTTCATCATCGTATTGATTTGATTTTTAGCCGCGCACCGTGCGCGACGGACAAAAATAACAAAAATCGGCGGAGATTGTATACCCCCCCGATTTTTTTGAAACGGCTCTCCGAAATGCCGCGAGGCGCACCTTTTCGGGGATGCGCCTCGCTTTCCGGTCTACTCTGCGACCTCTTCGAAATTGCTCTTGTCCACACCGCAGACGGGGCATACCCAGTCGTCGGGAATCTCTTCGAAAGGCGTTCCGGGGGCGATGCCTCCGTCGGGATCGCCGACTGCGGGATCGTAGATCCACTCGCAGACTACACAACGATACTTTTTCATCTTTTTCTGTTTTTATTTAAGGTGAATGGTGGTGTTCCTGCAAATTAGCTGCCGCTTTCCTCTTCGTCCTCCTCTTCGTCGGGGCGGTTGCCGCCCGGCGGGGTGAGTTCGGCCACGAGGCGGTCGGCGTCGGCGCACGAGACGTAGAGCCGGTCTTCGTAGATGTCCGTTATCTCGACGAAGTTGCGCCACTCCGAGGCGTAGAGCCGCACGCGGTCGAACCGGCGCAGGTCGATGAAGTGGCCGTAGTAGCCGAAGAATCCGCATCCGCCGAAGATCGGCACGAACCATTGCATCCGCCGGGCGTCCACGCGGCGCACCGAGGCGATTTCGTCGCGGCGGATCTCGGTGATGTCGAGCAGGCAGCGGATTTCGACCGTCTCGTCCGAGACGACGATCCGGCGGGGGATCGACAGCGACATCAGGGCGATCAGCGCCACGATGAACGACGTGAACCACGCCGAGAGATAACCCCCTTCGTACAGGTGGTAGAGCAGTCCGCCCAGGAGGATGAAAACCACCAGGTAGACCAGCGTCCAGTAGATCGTGCGACGGTCGAAACGGTATTTATAGATGCTCTGCATCGGTCGTTGTTCGTTCTTCCCCGGCCTCCTCGCGGGCTGCGATCAGGGCCTCGGCGACGGTGAAATCCTCCGGGGTGGTGAGTTTCAGGTTTCCGCGCTCGCCCTCGGCCAGGCACACCCTGTATCCGGCGGCTTCGACCACCGAGGCGTCGTCGGTGAATTCCGCGCGGTACTCCGTCTCGTAGGCGCGGCGCAGCACCTCGGCGCGGAAGAACTGCGGGGTCTGCACGATGCGCAGCCGGCGCCGATCGACGGTCCGCGAGGGTACGACGCCCTCCGCGTCGGGTTCCCCCTCCGTTTCGCGGAACGAATCCACGGCCTCCACGACCGGGACGGCGGCTCCGTGGAGCGCTGCGGCCGCGGCCACGCGGCGGATCATCCCGGCCGTTCCCAGCGGCCGCACGCCGTCCTGCACGGCGATCAGTTCGGGGCCGGTCGTCAGCGCCGCGAGTCCGTTCTTCACCGAGTCGAAACGCTCGGCGCCGCCTGCGGCGACCGTGTGCGCCGCCACGTCGAAACGGGCCGCGAGGTTTTTCCAGAATTCGATGTGCTGCTCCGGCAGTACGGCGACGATCTCCGCCCCGGGCATCGCCGCGGCGAAGTTGTTGATCGTGCGGGCCAGTACGGGTACCCCGGCGAGGAATGCGAACTGCTTGGGACGCACGCCGCCTGCGCGGCGTCCGCTGCCTCCGGCTACGATGATGATTCCCGTGCTCTCCATAGGCTTTACTGTCGGGGTTGTGCGGCCGCTGCGGGCAGGACGAGCGAATCCAGCTGCGTGATCTGCTCCTCGGGTTTCACGTCGCCGCTAAGTTCGGCCGTGATGCGGTCGCGGACGTATTCGAACAGCGGGCGGTTCTCCTTGGAGATCGGCTCCGCGGGCTCCTGCGGGATTTTCAGCGGGTCGATCGGCGTGCCGTTCTTCCAGACACGGTAGTCGAGGTGGGGGCCCGTCGAAGCGCCCGTCGATCCGACGTAGCCGATCAGCTGGCCCTGCGACACGCGCGACCCTTTCGTGATGCCCTTGGCATAGCCGCTCAGGTGCAGATAACCCGTCTGCAAGCCGCCCGGATGCTTGATCTTGAGCGTGTTGCCGCCACCGCCGCCCCAGCCTTTGAAGATCACCGTGCCGTCGGCCACGGCGTGTACGGGCGTGCCTTTCGGCGCGGCGTAATCGACGCCCGTGTGCGGGCGGTAGACCTTATAGATGGGGTGTTTGCGCGCGTAGGTGAATTTCGAACTGATGCGCGAGTATTTCAGCGGGGCTTTGAGCATCTGCTTGCGGAGGCTCGCGCCGTCCGCCTCCCAGTATTGGATCTTGCCGTTCTGGCGGAACGGAATGGCGTAGTACTCCTTGCCGCCCTGGGAGAATTTCGCGCCCCAGACGCGCCCGATGCCGACCGACACCGAGTCGTCGATGAAGCGTTCGTCGTAGATCACCGTGAAGCTGTCGCCCTTCTGGATGCCGAAGAAATCGACCGTCCACTGGTAGATGTCCTCCAGTTCGGCGGCCAGCGCGTAGGGCAGGTCCTGTTCCATGATGGCGCCCCAGAGCGAGGAGTTGATGACGGCGCTTTTCTTCGTGCGGCGCAGCGTGTACTCCTTGCAGTCGCGGCGCACCGACACCGAGTCGTTGTCGTGGAACCCGAAGACCACGTAATCCGTCGCCGAAAGTTCGTAGGCCAGGTAGTCGAGGTGCGGGGCGTAGAGCGAGTCCTCGTGGATGAAGGCGGTGTATTTGTGTCCCGCGCGGATGTTGCGCAGCGGGAAGATCTCCTTCGAAGCCTTGTCCAGCCGATCGACCGTGTAGGCCGGGATGCCGAATCCGTTGAGTATTTTGCCCATCGTCTCTCCGGACCCCACTTCGCCCGTCTCGGTGCGGTAGTTGTCGGCGTCGATGCCGTAAAGCAGGTTGCGGGGCTCCTCCGCCCCTTCCGTTCCGGCCGCCGGACCCTGCGTCCGGTTGCAGGCGCCTGCGGTCATGAGCAGCAGGGCGCATATCGTGAGTCTGAAATTTTTCATAGATGCCGTAAAGATAGTAAAAAAACGCGTCGCCCGCTGCATTTAGTATGCTATTTGCGGCGATCGGCCGAGATTTGCGGATTTGCGTTTGGCAATCCCGGGAAAAATCGTTACCTTTGAAAGTTATCTGTACAAACCGGTTGGAAAGATGTTGAAAATTCTGCTCGCGCCTGCGGCTGTCCTCTATAAAGCGGGGGTGACGTTCCGTCACCGCCTCTTCGACTGGGGCATCCTCAAAAGCGAGAAGTTCGACATCCCGATCATCTGCATCGGCAACATCACCGTCGGCGGCACGGGCAAGACCCCGATGGCCGAAATGGTGATCGCCTACATGTCGCAGATGCACAACGTGGCGCTGCTCTCGCGCGGCTACGGGCGGCGCACGAAGGGCTACCGCGAGGTGCGCTGCGATTCGCACTACCGCGACGTGGGCGACGAACCGCTGCAAATCAAACTCAAATTCCCCGACACGGTGGTCGCCGTCTGCGAGAAGCGTTCCGACGGCATCCGCCGCATCTGCGCCGAACATCCCGAAGTCGATCTGATCGTGATGGACGACGGTTTCCAGCACCGCTACGTGGAGCCGAAGATCAATGTCGTGATGATCGACGCCACGCGCCCCATCCAGCATGACCGGATGTTGCCGCTGGGCACGCTGCGCGACCTGCCCGAAGAGCTGCACCGCGCCCATTATTTCGTGGTCACGAAGTGCCCCGAGCGGATGGCGCCCATCGACCGGCGCATCCTGCGCAAGGTGCTGATCCAGGTGGCCTACCAGCGGGTCTATTTCACCCGTTTCGAGAGTTTCATGCCCCAGCCGCTCTTCGTGGGCGAGGCTCCGGACGAACCGCTGGCCCAGGGGCGTCCGGTGATCGCCCTTTCGGGCATCGGCAACCCCAAACCCTTCCTGCAAACCCTCCGCGAACGCTATGCCGTCGTGGCCGAGATGACGCTCGAAGACCACCACGTCTACAAGGTCCGCGACATGAACGCCCTGAAAGCGCTGCTGGCGAAGCATCCCGGCGCGGTGATTGTAACGACGGAGAAGGATGCGGTGAAGATGACCAACCGGAAGAAGATTCCCGAGGCGGTCCGCCGCAACCTGTATTATCTACCGATAAATATTTCATTCATAGAGGATTCGGCAACGGATTTTCTGCAAAAACTGGAAGAAGATGTTAGAGGAAATTAAGAAGACGGCCGCTTTCATTCAGGCCGAGACCCGGGATTTCGCGCCCGAAGTCGGCATCGTGCTCGGCACCGGGCTGGGCGATTTCGCCGACCGGATCGACACGCAGTTCGCCATCGAATACAAGCAGATACCCGGGTTCCCCGTCTCGACGGTCGAGGGCCACAAGGGTCGGATGATCTTCGGAACGGTCGAGGGCCGCAGGGTCGTGGCCATGCAGGGCCGCTTCCACTACTACGAGGGCTATACGATGCAGCAGGTGACCTTCCCCGTGCGCGTGATGCAGCAGCTGGGCATCCGATACCTCTTCGTGTCGAACGCCTCGGGGGGCATCAACACCTCGTTCCGCGTGGGCGACCTGATGGTCATCACCGACCATATCAACCTGATGCCCAATCCGCTGATCGGTCCCAACATCGCCGAGCTGGGGCCCCGTTTTCCAGACATGCACAACTGCTACGACAAGTCGCTGATCGCCGCGGCCACGAAGATCGCCGAGGAGGAGAATATCAAACTCCAGTACGGCGTCTATGTCGGCGGCACGGGCCCGACGTTCGAGACGCAGGCCGAGTACCGCTATTTCAAGGCCATCGGCGGCGATGCCGCGGGCATGTCAACCGTTCCCGAGGTGATCGTGGCGCGCCACATGTCGATCCCGGTCTTCGGCGTCTCGGTCATCACCAACTGCGGCCTTTCGGACGAAGTGGGCGACCACGAGGACGTGCAGCGTCAGGGCAAAAAGGCCGGGGTGCGAATGGAGGTTCTTTTCCGCAAAATGATTAAAAATCTTCAATAAATGGTAAATAAAGTCATATTGATCGGCAATGTGGGCATAGACCCCGAAGTGCGCACGCTCGAAGGCGGCGCGAAGGTCGCCCGCATCCGCCTGGCGACGACCGAACGGCTGTTCGACCGTCAGGCCAACGAAACGAAGGAACACACCGAGTGGCATACGATCACGCTGTGGCGGGGTCTGGCCGACGTTGTGGACCGCTTTGTCCGCAAGGGTTCGCAGATCTATATCGAGGGGCGCCTGCGCACCCGCGAGTGGATGGACAAGGACAACAACAAACGTTATACGACGGAGATTCTGGCCGATACGATGAATTTGCTGGGCCGTCGCAGCGACAATCCGGCTTCGGACGGCGCTCCGGCCCCGGCCTACGGTGCGCAGCAGAGCGGTTACCAGCAGGGCGGCGGCTATCAGCAAAGCGGAGGTTATCAGCAGGGGGACTATCAGCAGCCTGCTGCGGCTCCCCAGCCTCAGGCTGCGGCACCTTCGTCTCCCTCTGTTCCGGCGGACGATCCGGACGACCTGCCGTTCTGATTCGTAAGCGGCTGTTTCCGCGCATTCCGATAGTACGCGGGTGCTGCCCGTTCGTTTTCCGAAAGAGGCAGGCGGGTGCAAATGTTAAATTTTCAGCGAATTAATATTTGCATAGGGCTTTTTTTTCGAGAAATTCCGAATTAATAAGGTGATTTCAGACGAGGTTACGGTTTCCGGATCGTTACCTCGTCTGTTTTCTATGTCTTACATCAAAAAGGACAAACACAAAGTTCAGCCGGCTATTCCTGTCATGAGCCGTATTGCCGTCAACGGTACGATCACCCAGTTCAGCGTTCCTCCCCTTCTGTGGAAAGCGAAAGGCGACCGTGCCAAAGGCAAAAGCCTCGAAGCCGACCGTATCAACCGCCATCTGGACAATATCCGTATCCGGACAGTGGTAATGGCAATAAGTGGATTGAACCGTGTATCTGTTCTCTTTCTGTTTCTCGAGTTGGTTCAGAGCGCCTGCCCGACAAGCCGGAGATCAGCGGTTCAAATCCGCTTGTTCCCGCCAAAAACAAGCCACTCATTGCGAGTGGCTTGTTTCGTTGGTGTCAGAGAGACAGCTCGTTGAGTTTCCGTTTGGCCCGGGAGAGCCTGTCGGGCCAGCCTGCCTCCGGGGTTATGGTGGCGAATCCGGAGAGCAGCGTTTCGAGCTGTTCGAGCCGTGACGCGGCCTCCGGCGTTCCGGCGGCTGCGAACTCCTTTTTCAGGACCGAGATCTTTTCAGCATCCTGAATTCCTTCGACCAGTCGCTCGAACCGGACGGAAGAACGTGCGCCGGGATAAATGATATATGTATCCCCGGCGGGGAAGGTCCTGAAACGCGAGTCGGTCAGCGGCTCCCCGACCCACGAATTGTAGGCCCAGCGCAGGAATCCGTCGTAACCGCAGGCGGCCGTATACCATCCGGCATAGACCGCTTCGGCAGGGGCGGAGAAGGTGAACATGTTGGGGAAGCGATCCGAGCAGCAGACGTAGTAAGTCGTTACGAAGCCGCGGGCGCGTCGCTCGGCGATATGCTGCGGCGGAATCCGGTCGCGGACTTTGACGCACATGCTGTTTATCGAAGGATAGTTCAGGTAGCTGTTCTTGTTGTCGGCCATGGCGATTCCCAGTTCGGGTGCCGTTTTCCGCAGGAGGTCGAGCGCATCGGCCATCTCCTCCGGCGAACGTTCGTCCATGGCGATGTTCGTCCGTCCAAGCCATCCCTTTTCGCGGAGGTGCCGGGTGAAGTCGGTGAGGAACGGCACCCACAGCTCTTCGAAGGCCGGAGTGCCCGGATCGGCCGTCACATCGACGAAACGTCCCGTGACACCGTCCCGGTAGTGGAGTTCGTTGTTCCACGGCAGCATCGAGTAGCAGTTGACGGCGTGGTCGATGCCCAGCTCCGTCATCAGTTCGACCCACCGGTCGAAGACCGTATAATCGTAGCTCCACGTTCCGTCCGCATGCTTCGTCCAGACGATCATGTCGGCGTAGGAGTCGAAACACTGGTTGTTCCACGGGTCCTTGTTCAGTGTCGTCGTGACGACCTTTTGTCCCGCATCGGCCAGCAGCTGCATATACGGGACAAGGGCCTCGAAATGGGCGTCGCTCCACATGTCGAGGCCCTCGACGCGGGCGACGGCCGCAGGATGCTGCCAGAGGTCGAGGTAGTAGTTCCACTCGGCTGGGGGCGGGAGTTCCCGGCCGATGACCGTGAGCCCGATGCCGAACGTTCGGAGCTGCCGGCCTTTTGCATACAGTTTGACTGTCGAAACATACTCACCGGCGGGGGCGTCGGCCGGGACGGAGACCGTTATCCACACCGGACGGACGTTCCGGGCCTTCAGGTCGAAAACATCGATGTCGTCGAGCATGTCCGGGACCAGATGCGGCGGGTAGATCGCCGGATCGTGATAGCCGCATTTGTTGCCGAACTCGTCGCTCAGGACATAGCGGACGAATCGGGCCCGGGCGGCATCTCCGGGAAGCGTATATGTGTCCGACTTGAACGGTTCCACCTCGACCTCCACGCCGTCCGCACCGGAGGCGGTCCAGAGTAGCAGCTGGGCGGATATCCGTTCGCCGCGCCATCCCTCCAACCGGACGGATGTCGAGGGTGTTACGTCCGGGGCGACCGAACGTCTGAAAGCGGCGTCCGTACTCACGAACGAGGCATGGAGCCCCCGGGGAACGCCTGACCAGTCGGAGAGCGTGTCGGCCGTGGGGTCGGGCAGTTCGTCGAATGACGAGATTTTCCGGGCGCTCCCGCTGTCGCATGAGACAAGCAGCAGGGAGATCCCTGCGGACAATAACAATGAAGAAAGGTACGGTTTCATATCTTAATGGTTTTGGGTCAGTTCATGGCCGGTTCCAATTCTATGTCGAGGCTGCCGCCCTCCGTGACGCCGATCTCCCGACGTTCGTAGCCTTCCAGTTCGAAGACGATCCGGTCATTGCTCCGGATGCGGAGGGCGTACTTTCCGTGTCTGTCGGTCACGACTGCACGTGCGGGAGCCGATGCGGCGTAAACCCTGACGCCCGGCATGACCGCAGCCTGCACATTGCGCACCGTTCCCGAAATCTCGACTTCCGCTCCCGGGTTCCGGACGGTGTCGGTTTTTTCCGCAGCCGCCTCTGGACCCGGGATCTTTGCGCAGCCGGTCACGGTTACCGTGTCGCGGAGACGGATGTCCCGGGAGGAGGCTCCGACCTGCAACTCGAAGTCGCCCGGTTCGACGATGCGCCGCATGTCCGCGTCGTACAGGGAAAGTTGCGGAACGGGGATCGAAAACCGGACCGGCCGCTCTTCGCCCGGGGCCAACTCCACTTTGTCGAACGCATGGAGTTGTCTGACGGGGGTCGCAACGGAACTTATCAGGTCCCGGACATACAGTTGCACGACTTCGCTGCCCGCCCGGCTGCCCGTGTTTTTCACGCGGACGGTCACCCTCAGGGTGTCGGTCTCGGCGAGTTCCCTGGAAACGTTCTCCATCCCGGAGTATTCGAACCGCGTGTAGCTCAATCCGTATCCGAACGGATAGAGCGGTTCGGGGTCCGAGAAGACGTAATCGCGTCCGGGGCTGCCGGGAGTACCCTTCTTATTATAGTAGCCCTTGTCCGTGGACAGATGGTTGTAGTAGCACGGCAGGTGTCCGGTGCTCTGCGGAAACGAGACGGGAAGCCTGCCCGAAGGATTCGTCTTCCCGAAAAGTATTCCCGCGACGGAGGTTCCGGCCTCCTCGCCGGCATACCACTGCACAAGTACGGCATCCGCCGATTTCCGGATGCGGGCCAGTTCGAACGGTTTGCCCGTCACGAGCACGACTATCATCGGCTTGCCTGTCCGGGCGAGTTCTTCGACGAGCTCTTCTTGCACGCCCGGCAGACGCAGGCTGGTGAGGTCGTAACCCTCCCCGCTGGTCGCCGGTTCGGATGCCCGTGCGAGTATGGTGCTCTGCGATCCGACGAATACCACGACGACGTCGCTCCGGCGGGCGGCTTTCAGGGCTTCGCCGAATCCGCTTTTGTCCTGCGAGTAGGGATCGCATCCCTCCGCATGGTTCACCCGCACGCCGGAGCCGGCCAGATATTCCCGGATTCCGCGCAACGGGGTGACGCCCTTGTCCTTATCCGCGCTCCAGCTGTAATCGCCGAACTGCACGCGGTCGGCGTTCGGGCCGATAACGGCCACCGACCGCAGTTCGCCGGGCGACAGCGGCAGCAGGCCGTTGCGGTTTTCGAGCAATACGGTGCTTTCGTCGGCGATCTGCCGGGCGAGGCGCACGGCCTCGGGCGTGTGTATCTTCCGGCGCCAGCCGAGTGTGTCCGCCGGTTCTTCGTCGAAGAGGCCAGATGCAAATTTAACGAATAAAATGTTGCCGACGGCACGGTCGATGTATTTTTCGTCGAGAAATCCTTCCCGGACCATTCGTTCCGCATGCCGGTATTCGTCGCTTCCGGCTTCGAGGTCGATGCCGGCCTCGATGGCCATGCGGGCTGCGGCGCCTCCGGGAGCGGCCACGCGGTGGAAATGCGAGAGCATTCTGACCGAACCCCAGTCGGAGTAGACGTACCCCCTGAATCCGAGGCTGTCGCGCAGCAGTCCGGTCATCAGGGATTTCGAACCCGTGACCGCCTCGTCGTCGTAGGAACTGTAACAATTCATGGCGGACAGCGGCTTCGTTGCGGCGATCAGTTCCCGGAAGGGTTTCACGTAAAGATTCATCAGCTCCCGCTTGCCGCCTTTCACCGAGGCCAGATTGAGCCCAGCCGTGGGGGTGCCGTGTGCGACGAAGTGTTTGGGTGTCGTGATCATACCTTTGGCGTGCATGGCTTTCATGTAGGCGGCGCCCATGCATGAGATCAGGTGCGGGTCTTCGCCGAAGGTCTCTTCGACGCGTCCCCAGCGCAGTTCCCGGGCGATGTCGAGCACGGGGGCGAGCACCTGTTTCGCACCGATGGCCTCCATTTCGTCGGCAATATGGCCGGCCATCCCGCCGACGAGCCGCGGGTTGAAGGTCGCGCCCTGCGCAATGGCCTGCGGAAAGATGGTGCTTCCGTCCTGCACAACGCCGTGAAGCCCCTCCATGACGGGAATGACCGGAATGCCGAGGCGGGTGTCGCTGCGCATGTACGCCTGGATCTGCCGCATGGTCTTCATGTATTGTCCGGAGGAGTAGGGGAATGCCTCGACGCATCCCCAGCCGACTCCGCCGGTGGAGGAGGTCAGTTTTTCGAGATCGACTTCTCCTTCGTTGTCGAAGTGTTTGAAATGGATGTGGCGCATCTGCGCGATCTTTTCACACAGGGTCATCCGTCCCAGCAGGTCTTCGGCACGTTCCCGGGGCGTGAGGTTCCGGTCCTTGTAGGGCGGACGCACCGCGAGCAGCACCGAATCGACCTCGGGGAGCAGCTCTCCGCGCGGTTCGGTCGGATACTCCTTCCCGGAATCGGCCCATGCTTTTTCCATGCCGAAATAGTCCGGTTCGGGAACCTTCCGGCCTTCCATATCGGCGCTCAGATAGTCGAAGAAAGCTTTCCAGCGCGGCAGGTAGTAATCCGCGAGCAGGCCGCTCCATTCTTTGTTGGCGTAGTCGTGCACGCGGGTATTCGGATCGGCGGGCCCCCAGTAGCTGATCTGCGTCTTGGCGTTTTTCAACGACTGACGGCGTTCCTGTTCGTTGTCGCCGTAGTGCAGGGCCTTGTCGAGCCATCGTCCCAGCAGAAAATCCGGTTGTGTGCCCGTGAGGCGGTCCTGAAGCCCGAGCAGCGCGAGGAAATCGGCCGAAAGCAGGCCGAAACCTTCGCGGTCGCCGCGACGATATGCCTTGACGGTCCTTTGGTAAATATTCCGGGCGTGGTTGGCGAGCACTTGGCGCGCCAGGTCGGCCAGATCGTAACGGTATGTCGGCGAGTCGCCGTATTGCTCCGCCGCCTTGCGGAAAAGGACCAGCGCATCGACGAGCTTTGCCGGGTCGTATTGGAACCGTTTGGGACCCCATGTCGAAACGCTGGTAACGTCCAGTCCGGGGCGGGCGCAGAAGATGGATTCGAAGGTCCCTTCCCCCTTGATTGCGAACTCGCCGTAGACAGACTCCAACAGCAGCCGCCAGGCTTCGTAGACATGGCCGTTCCATGCGCCGTAGCGGTAGACGACGTACCGGCGCAGGTAGTCGTCCGGGTCGGGGGCTTCGGGCTCCCAGGCCGTCTTCATGGCCCAGTCGTAGACCACCGGATTGGCGGCGATACCCTCGGGAAGGATGCCCACGCCGCAGAGGAGGCCTTTGGATTCGGTGCGGGCTTCGTGAGGCCCCGAGAGGATCACCGGAAGCTGCCCGCCCATGTCGGTTTTGCCGCCGAAGTGGTTCACGGTGGCCCAGATCCACGGGGTGCCGTAAAACTCCCCGGTGTTCCGCCACGTCGAACCGCTCTCTCCGAAGAGGTCGATGACCACGGTCAACGCCGGGTCGAGCCCTGCGAGCAGCTCTTTCTTCGGATTGCCGCTCCAGCCCTGAAGCATCCACTTCGATCCGGGGAAGTGCCGCTGCATGGAGGTCTGGATCATCGATGCCGTGCGGGTTACGTGCATTCCGGTCGTATCGCCTCCTTCGTGGAAGAGGTCGCCTCCGAGGTATTTCACCGAGTCGCCGTAGAGTTCCCGCAGGACGGAGTAGTAGCGGTCGGCCATCCGGTCGAAGAGCGGATCTTCGGGAAGCAGGATCGCCGGGCGGGGGAAGATGCGTCCCCACAATCCCTGACCGGCGATCCGGGCGCCGGGGTATTTCTCCCGGAGCTTGTTGGGCACCATCCCCCAGAAGCCTTGCAAGACGGGTTCGATACCCAGTTCGGCCATCCGCGCCAGGATACGCTGCTGCATCCGGGCCCGGCTTTCCATCATGCCGCGGCTCATCGGGCCGCCCCATCCTTCGAGATTGCCCATGAGCCACCATGCCGTGAAAGCCGGCCCCGGAATGAAATTGCCGATTTCCTCTTCGGTGAATCCTGCGTCTTCCAGCGTCCGGGCCCATACGAGTTCGGTTCCCAGAGGGGCGAGCATGAGGTTGACGCCGTTCAGGGCCATCCAGTCGAGTTCGCGCTCCCAGTCGTTCCAGTCGTAAAACGAGTAGGTGTAGTTATATGTACAGTAATTCAGGGCGTAGCGGTAGCGGAACGGCGAACGGACCGTCACCGACGGGGCGACCTCGGGCAGCGACGGCAGATCGTGCAGGTTGTCGCCGTTGTGCGACAGGCTCATTCCGCAAAAGTGGTTCAGGTAGTAATTGACGGCCGTGGCTGCCGCCGAAGGCGAAGTGGCCTCGACCGTCAGCCGTCCCCGGCGTGTGGCGAGGGTGAATGCGTCGCTGTTTTCTGCGGAGTCGGGAGCCGGCCGGAAATCGACCTTGCCTGCCAGGAACGGAATGCGGCGCTCTACGAGCCGGGCGACGCCGCTGAAGTCGGTCTGTTCCGGATTGGCTTCGGCCAGGGCCGGAACGGACAGGAACAAGGTGAGGAAAACCGCCCGGCAAAGCGATGTCAGACGTAAGTTCATTTTATTTCAGTTCAATGTCCAGATAGACCGGGAAATGGTCCGAAACGGTGTCGAGATCCACGACCTTGCCGTTGAAATTCAGTTTTTTCACAACTCCGGTTTCCAGAAAATTTATTGCGGACGGTTGGCCGTTGTCGTCGAACAGGATGTAGTCGATGGTTTCGTTGGGCTGGCCCGGAAGCGTTCCTTCGGTCGGGCTCTTGATCGCAAATTCTTTCGAGAGGACCGGAAATGCCGCGCCGCCGCCCGACCACCTGTGGGAGTCGTTGAGGTCCCCGGCGAGGAACACCGGTTTCCGGCAGCCGTTCGACACTTCGTTGATGATCGTGGCACTCCGGCGTCTGGCCTCGTCGTTCAGGTCGAGGTGGGTTCCCAGAAAGACGAAGCCGTCCGTTTCGACGACGACCAGCATGCGGCCCTCGTCGCCCGGCAGTTCGACCGTTTTCGTGCTTTTTACGCCCAGCGACCGTTTGACGAGGACCCCGGGGCCGATTTTGCCGCCCATGTAGTCCGCCGCCGGAGCGAAAACGACCTGATAGTCGATTCCCGTCGCATCGGCGATCTCTTGCAATAGGTCGCGTTTGTTACGGTTCAGCGCCCCTTTGTCGAGCTCCTGGATCGCTACGATGTCGGCATCGAGCGCCTTGATCACGCGGGCGAAGTTCTCCGTATTCGTCTGCGAGACGGCCGGTGTGCCCGTGTTGCCGCGGCAATAATAGGAGTTGTAGGTCATCAGCCTGATCGCGGACTGCGACGGTTTGGGGTACTTATACTCTTCGGAGGTACCGCCCTCGTTGCCGCCGACGCCTCCGGAGCTGAGTCCCGGCGCCTCCGATTTTCCACACGAGGTGAGGGGAAGCATGCTCACGAGGAGCATGACGGCAAAGATGATTTTTCCTGAATTTCTCATATCCTGATTCTTGTTGGTGTTGTTTCCTTGGAACGGAAGCGTGCGGCGGCACGCAATGTCGTACCGCCGCACGCCGCGGCTCTTACCAGTTCGGATTCTGTTTGATCTTGTCGGGAGCGAACTGGATCTGCGACAGCGGCAGCGGGTAGAGGTAATCCCGGTCTTCACGCCATTCGCGCGGTTCGGTTTTCGTATTGTGGACGATGATGTTGCCTCCGGCAGCTCCGGTCAGCTCGAACGCGCTGCCGATTTTGAGGAACGTTTTGATGACCGCGAGTTCCGGATGGTCCGCGGCTTTCGGCGCCGAAGAGGTCGTATAGAGGCAGACATCCAGTTCACTGATATCACCGCTGCCGTCGAGGTCGTAGATGCGGTAGCCGTCGGAGTTCATGCCCGGCGTGAAATACATGCCCTTGAACTCCTGCTCGAACATCTTGCCCTCTTTCCAGCGTACCATGTCGTAGTAACGGTGCCCCTCGGCAATCAGTTCGATGGTCCGCTCGCGGCGGATTTCGAGGATGACGCCCTTGTTCTCGTCGCTGACGTTCGGGTAACCCGTCACGTTGCTGGCGAGATACGGGTCCGGATTGGCATTGGCCGCCTTCATGTCGAGGTTCGGCATACCCACCCGGTCGCGGATCGGTTTGATGGATTTGTTGATGTCGTCCTGGGTGAGCGTTCCGCGTTCGGCCTTAGCCTCGGCGAAATTCAGATAAACCTCGGCCGCACGGAAGAGGATGATGTCGTTGTAGGACTTGTTGTAACCGTCCTGGCTCACGTCGGTCACCCACTTGGTCAGCTGGTAACCGGTGGTCGAGCACGAGAAATCGGGCGAGAGCCTGGCAGTCTGGCCGATGCGCGTGTAACCCGGACCGCGCACGGTCTGCGTCAGCCGCGGATCACGGCCCTGCATCTCCTGGTAAAACTCCATCGTGCTGTATCCCGGAACATCCGTGAAACGGCTGCCGTCCGATTTAAGGTAGCTGTCCACGATCTTCTTGTTCAGTCCCGGCATGCCGTAGGTGTTGGAAAGCGTGTAGTTGTTGGCGTTGTGGATGATGTTCAGGCCGATCTCGTAGTCGCGGGCCAGGATCACCTCCGTGGAAATGGCGTTGTTCGACGAGAAGAGGTCCCGGTACGGAGTCGAAGAACCCTTGTAGATCAGATACGGGCTTTCGTCGATGAACCGTTCGGCTGCCTTGATACATTCGTCCAGGTACTTTTCATGGCCGGCTATGCCGTGGTATTTGCGGAATGTGCCTTCGAAGAGGCAGATCCGCGATTTGAGGGCGAGTGCGGTCCACTGCGTGACGCTGTAAACGTTCTGCTCCTGAGGTAGTTTGGCAATGGCGTAGTCGATATCTTCGAGAATCTTGGACATGACGAACTCGCGGGAATCGCGGGCCTTGTACAGGTCGGGGTTGTCCGATTTCAGGGGCTGGTCGTACCAGGGCACGTCGCCGAAGCGTTTCACTTTCTCGAAGTAGAAGTAGGCGCGGAAGAACCGGGCTACACCGTCGTAGCGCTCCCGTGCTTTCGTGTCGCTGCAACGGTGCGAATAGTAAAGATAGTTGTTGATATAGGTGAGCGGCTGCCAGCTTCCGGTATCCCATCCGCCGCCTTCGTTGACGACGGTGCGCGTGCCCGACACTTCGGATTGGAGCGTCGTTACGATGATGACGTCGGCGCTTTCGGAATAGATGGCGCCTGCCTCGGGGAAGTTCTGCTGGTAGAAGGTGTTGGTGAATGTTTTCAGTTCCTCTTCGTTGTTGAAATAGTTCTCGGGGGCCAGCTTGTCCAGCGGGAACTCATCGAGATTGCACGAAACGAATGCCGCGGCAATGCATAAGGTACAGAGTATCTTTTTCATAATTCTGGTTTATTTAGAAACTGATGTCGACGCCGAATGAAAAAGTTCTCGAAAAAGGATAGACGCGTCCGTTCGCATCGGAGGTCATTTGCTCGGGATCGAGATAGTCGCTTTTCAGTTTGGTCCATGTGAAGAGGTTGTCTCCGCTGAAATAGACCCTGATTTTCTCGACCCGGATTTTGGAGGTCAGCGACGAGGGAAGCGTATAGCCGAAAGTCAGGTTTTTCAAACGGCAGTAAGCGAGATTTTGCAGATACCGGTCGTTGGTCTGGGCGAGCGACCGCGAGCCTTGTGCGGCATAGCCGCGGGCCTTGGGGTAATAGGCGTCGGGAGTATCTTCCGTCCACACGTCCGTCAGGAACGTGGTCGGAATGAACGAGGAGTACGGACGGGCATAGGGACCCCAGAAGAGCATGTTGTTGGCTCCCGGGTAAATGTGCTGGCGGCCGATGCCCTGGAAGAACACCGAAAAGTCGAACCCGTACCAGGTGAAGCCCGCATTGATGCTGTAATGGTAGCGCGGCCGCGAGTTGCCGATCACGCGCAGGTCACCGGGGTTGTCGGAGGTATAGTCGCCGTAATCGACCGCACCGCTGCCGTCCAGATCGGCGTAGATGAGGTCGCCGGCTTGCAGGCCGCGGTAGGCGCCAACCGCTTCGTTGTAGATGTTCGGGTTCACGAAACTCTGGTCTATCTTGCGGTTGGCGGCTTCGGCATCGGTCCGGAACAGCCCTTCGATATGGTAGCCCCAGAGCTCGCCCACGTCGCGTCCGACGATGTAGGTTCGCAGCGAGTTGGTCGGATTGTCGAATTTCGTGATCTTGGCCTTACTGTCGGCGAGGGTGAAACTGATATTGTAGGAGAAAGGTTTTTTGCAGAGGTTGAAGCGGTCCTGCCAGCCGAGCGTGATCTCGTATCCGCGGGTGCGCAGGTCGCCGGCGTTCATGTTCGGCGAAGCCATACCGTAGACGCCCGGGAGCTCCTTGCCCGGAATGAGCATGTCCTTCGTGTCACGGATGTAGAAATCGGCGGTCGCCGTCAGACGGTTCCCGAAGAATCCCAGGTCGAGGCCGAGGTTTTTCGTGATGATCGTCTCCCAGGTCAGGTCGCCCGACTGCGGGGCACCGAGATTGGTGATGTAGATTTTGTTGCCGTTCATCAGGTAGGAGGTCGAAAGCGGGAGGCCCAGCGACTGGATGTAGGGATAGCTGTCGGCGATGGCCTGATTTCCGAGCGAACCGATCGACGCGCGCAGTTTGACATTGTCGATTACCTTGCGGACCGGTTCCATGAAATTTTCCTCGCTGATCCTCCAGCCGAGGGCTACGGAGGGGAAGAAGCCCCACCGGTCGTGTTTCGGGAAGCGGGACGAACCGTCCCAGCGGAAATTCACTTCGGCGAGGTATTTTCCGGCGTAGTCATAGGTTCCCCGTCCGAAGAAGCCGAGCAGCGCCCAGCGGCTCTGACCGCCCGATGCCTCGGCCACGCCCGTTCCCAGATTGAGATCGTTGAGGTAGTCGGATTGGAGCGAGGATTTGGCGCCGTAGATGAGCTTGTAGCGGTATGCTTCGTGGTTCATGCCGGCGAGGATTCTGAAATTGTGCCGGTTGACACTGCGTTCGTAGGTCGTGTAAAGGTCGTAGGTGTAATGCTCCTCGACGGCCGAATTTTCGCGCAGTTTGTCGTTGAAAAATCCGGTCGTCGCCGTTTTCATCTCTCCGTAAGCGTCCGAATAGGTGATGTTGGCCGAGCGGAACGACTTTTCCCGGTGGTAGCGCTTGTAGCTGAAGGTCCCGACGATACTCCAGCCTTTGAGGGGTGTGATCACACCTCCGATCGTCGTGGTGTACTGGGTCTGTTTCAGTTGCGAGAACGCCTTGCCCTGCGACACTGCCGCCGCCATGCCGTCGGCCGGGGCCGATCCCGAGACTTCGGTGGTGTATACGCTCGAACCGTCGGGGTTGTAGGGCGTTACGAAAGGCATTGCGTGGAAGGTGTAGTTGGGAATGTTGCCGCCGTCTTCGAAGTCGTAGCCCGGCGAACGGTAGTTCGAATGGAACAGACGGGCGGCTCCGTTTATCGACAGCCACGGCCTGACCTGGGTACCGAATTTCATGTTCAGGTTGTTGGTCGTGTATTTGTCGGTGTTCTGGGCGTAGAGTCCCTCTTTGGTGTAGTGGTTGCCGCTGACCAGGTAGTTGAACTTCTCGTTGCCGCCGCTGATGCTCAGGTCGTGGTCCCACGTAGGCTGGGTGTAGTCGAAGAGATAGTCGTACCAGTCGAAATTGGCGTAGTACATGTATTTGCCGTTTTTCTGGACGACCCAGGGCCTGTCGGGATGCTCGGTCCGGTCGTTGCGGCGCCGGTACAGCTGGCGGAAATCTTCGCCGTCATAACGTGTGTAGGGACTGCCGTTGTAGGATTTGTTGAACTCGTCGGCGAGAACGGCCGCATCGTAGCCGGTCGTGATGAAATCCGTACAGGTCGTCGGGTCCGAAACGCTGAAACGGCCGCTGTAATTGATGCGCATTTTACCGTCGGCGTTGTTCTTCGTGGTGATCAGGATCACGCCGAAACCGGCGCGGGCTCCGTAGATCGCCGCAGAGGCCGCGTCTTTGAGTACCGATACCGACTCCACGTCGTTGGGGTTTACCCGGTCGATGTTGCCTTCGATGCCGTCGATGAGCACGAGCGGTGCTCCGCTGCCGTTGATCGACGCCACGCCGCGGATATTGAGGTTGGTCTCGGCGCCCGGGAGTCCGGAACCGTAGGTGATGTTGAGGTTGGGGATCACGCCTTGCAGGGCCTTGCCCAGCGACGATACCGGCCGGTCTTTGAGCTCTTCGGAGGTTACCTGTGAAACGGCGCCCAACAGATTGGCCTTTTTCTGTGTGCCGTAACCCACGACGACGACCGCCTCCATGCTCTTGCTGTCCTCCTTGAGCGTGACCGACATGGCCGGTTCGGCTTTGAGGGTCTGGTTTTCATAGCCCAGGTAGGCGAAGATGAGGTATGCGCCCTGAGGTACGCGCATGAGGAATCGTCCGTCGTTTCCGGTCGTGGTGCCGCGGTTGCCGGTCTCCGTGACGACGGTGACTCCGACCAGCGGATTGCCTTCGTGGTCGGTTACCTTGCCCGTTACGTCGATCTCTTTCGACTGCGTCGTCGCGGATTTCTTCTCTTTCAGGAAAAGCACGACCTGCATGTTGGCGATTTCGAATCCCAGGTTGGTCGTTTTCAGCATGCTGCCGATCGCTTCCGCGACAGGCGTGTTCCGCGCCGAGAGCGAGACTTTTTGGGTCAGGTCCGTTTTCTTGACGTCGTAGAAGAACGTGTATCCGCTCGTTTTCTCGATGGTGCCGATGGCCTCGGAAAGGGGAATGCCGGAAAAACTGGCTGTGATCCTCTTCTCCCCTCCCCGGCCCTGGCCGAATGTTACCCCTCCCCACAAGATGAGCAGGAAGGTAACGAGGAAAAGTCTTGATTTCATATTTTTAAGGTTAAAGTTAGCGTTGCAGAGGGCCGGCAGCCGGCGTTTTCAGCAGCTGCCAGATTGCAGATTCGATATGTTGCATTGTAGTTACAATCCCCGTTTTTTCGATATACGAAGACAGTTGTCTTCCGTAAAGCGGTATTCTATGGGATTCAGACGGGCCATGATCCGCATGACCTCTTCGATCGGTTCGTTGCCGAGGGTGAATGTGTAGACGTATTCGGTCGCTATGGCGGGATCGACGTTTATCCGGATGTCGTACCACCGCGAGAGGTAATGGCTGATGTAATGCAGGTTCTTCTCCCGGAAGACCAGCTTGTCCTTCGACCAGCACCGTTCGAGTTCGACGTTTCCCTGGGAGATCGTGATGCGTCCTGCGGAGTCGCAGTCGGCGATCTCGCCGGGGACCATGAAAAACTCTTTTCCGTCCCGGTTCAGGGATACCGATCCTTCGATGAGGCCGACCACCGTTTTACCCGACACTTCGGTCGTGCGGACGTTGAATTCCGTGCCGTGTACGGCGACTTTCAGATCCCCGGTCTCCACTACGAAACGTCGCTTTTCGTCTTTCGCCACGTTGAAGAACGCCTCGCCCGACAACCGTACCACCCGTTCGCCGTTCCCGATTCCGGTATTCAGCGTGAGCGTCGTGTTGTTGCGCATGAAGATTCTGGTTCCGTCGGACAACAGAATTTCGGACTTCCCGCGGATCGTGGAGTACTGCTGTATGCGCAGTTCCTCTTCCGCAGCGGACCCGCCTGCGAGTTGCGACAGCAGGTGCCCGCCTGCGACGAGGCAGACGGCGGCGGCAGCAGCAACGGCCCAGCGGAGCAGTCTCCCGGAACGTCCGGCCGGCAGTCGAGGTTCGGCTTCTTTCTTCGCAGTCGCACCGATGGTCCGGGCGGAGAGTTCGTGCCAGCCCTTTTCGATATCCGGTTCATAGGCCGCCTGCTCTGAAATGCCTTCCCACAACCCGGTCAGCTCGCGGTAGATGCGTGCGTTGGAGTCGCTGGCAAGCCAGTCTTCGAGACGGGTCTCCTGCACGGGGGTGGAGGTTCGTTTCAGGCGGGCGATTATTTCATCCCAAGGTATGTCTTTACCGATATTCATCTTATCCATAATATGTAAACAGGACACGAAAAACAACTGCAACCCTTACGCGAAAAGCCGCGGATTTCAAAAAAACATCCATAAAAGGGCCATTTTATCCGTTATGTAACTGCGAATTGCTTTGAGCGCTTTGGTGATCTGGGCCTCGACGGTCTTTACCGAAATGTTCAGCTGTTCGGCGATCTCGCGGTTGGACATCTCCTCGTTGCGGCTTTTCAGGAATACGTCCCGGCATTTGTCGGGCAGGGACAGGATGGCCTCTTCGATGAAACGGTTCAACTCTTCGACCTCCATGTCGCGGTTCTCCTCGCAGCACAGTTCGACCATCGCGTCGCTCAAGTAAACCGAAGGGGCGTTGTCGCGAAGGTAATTGATGCACCGGTTCCTTACCGACCGGAACAGATAAGCGCACAACGAACTTTTGATCTCGATCCGAGTCCGGTTCTCCCAAATGTAGATGAAGACGTTCATCACCACCTCCTCCGCCGGCTGTTCGGATTTCAGGATCAGTCTCGCATACCGGCACAAAGGGACATAATAGCTCTCGAAAAGGTGGCTGAATACTTTTTCGTCATCCTTTTTAAGCAGTTCAAGCAATAGGCGATCGTTGAACTCTTTCAAAACGTTCGGGTATTCGGATTCGTGAATATCATCGTTTCGCTTTCCGTTCAGGCGGATGGCAACGATACAAATATATCAAAATTTTCGTTTCGTCGCTCTCCGGGATACAAACGGGAGTGAAACCGTCCACGGGCGCAATGTGCCGGCGCCCGTGGAACGGTTTGTTTACCGGACGCAGGCGCCCATGTGTTTGCCCGAACGTTCCGCGCCCGTCTGGTCTTTGGTGACGAGGGCGGCGTCGGCTGCGGGTACGAGCGTATCCTTCACCACTGCGCTCAGTTCGCTGGCGCTCATGCCGCCCGAGACTGCCGGATTGTTCGAACCGGTCAGGGTGATCGTGCTGGTGTGTCCGCCGTTGTTTCCGAAGGTGCCGAACATCGTCGCTGCATCGAACGACGCTCCCGCGGTGATGCTTCCGCCTGCGTCGTAAACCGCCGTGCCGACCACCGAATTGCGGATCACGGCTCTGGCAGCCGATTCGTTGTCGTAGCCGAGGTCCTCCATGCCGGCTGTCGCGGCGATATTTCCGGCGATGACCGAGTTGTAGATCCTTACTTTCGCCGTTGCGGTGCGTATCTGGATGCCGCCGCCCATGCTCTTTCCGTCGTTTTTGTGGATGGTGCAGTTGATGACGTCGAGGTCTCCCGCGTTTACGTTCAGTGCGCCGCCCCGCTGGCCGCCAATAACCTTGTTCTCGTAGAAAGTACAGTTCACGAAAGCCGCTTTGGCAGTCCACATGCAGTAGTATCCGGCGGCGTCACGGTTGTCCCCGAGGACTCCGGCGCTGTTCTTGTTGAACGTACAGTTGAAGGCGTAGGTTTCGGCCGTGATGCCACCGCCGCCTGCCGCCTGGATGGCCGCGCTGTTACCGCCCGACTGGTTGTTCTCGAACGTGCAGTCGTACAGGTAAAGCACCGAACAGTCATTGCAGATGCCGGCTGCGGGAGCTCCGGCGCCGTTCGTTTTGTTATCCCGGATCTGGCAGCGGGTGAATTTCGCCTCTTTGGCCTTTTTGAGGTATACGCCGCCGCCGTCGTGGCTCTCGGCCGTGTTGTTGGCAATGACGCAGTCTTCCAGTTCGGCCCGGGTGGCTCCTTGTACGACGAGTCCGCCGCCGTTGCGGGTCTGGCAGGCTTCTCCGTTGACCGAGGGACCGGCTTTGGCCACCGCGATGCCGTCCTGGATGTAAAGACCTTTGACCTTCACCGATTTTCCCTCTTCGAGCGGAGCGCTGATCACCATGACGTGATAGGCGTTCGCGGTTTCCGAGAGTTTGCCGCTGAGGATAGTCTTGTTGACTGCCGGATCGGCGGCATCGCCCTCTTTGGGAGCGACCGGATAGCCGCCTATGAGGGTGACGTTCTTGTTGATCTCGAAGGTCTTGTTGCAGTCGTCGCCGGAGGTTTCGGTGCTTGTCAGGAACCTGGCCGGGGTGTAGGTCCCGGCCGCGATGTGGATCTCTTCGCCTGCGACCGCCTCTTCGAGGGCCCCTTCGAGGGTCGTGGGTTCATCCCAATAGAGGCCCGAGTTGTCGGTGGAGCCGGTTTTCGTCACATAGAATTTGCGTTCGCCGGCCGGGGCTTCGGTCCCGGCTGCCTGGGTGATCGTGATCTCCCGGCTGTTCTCTTCGTCGATCCACACCACCACGACGGCGCTGCGTTTTTCCAGTGTGCGGTTCTTTTCGACGGTGATGACCATCGTGGCGTTGCCGATGCCCCACGAAGGGTTCACTTTGATGAAATCCTTGTTTGCCTGCGCCTCCCAGGGGGCTTTGGTCTTGATCTCGATGTCGTGTGTTTCAGTCGTTGCGCCCGCCTCGATGCTCAGGGGGCTGACGGTGAGTCCGTCGCCGGCTGCGGGACCCTCGTTCTTGTCGCTGTCGGAGCAGGAGAGCATGAGTGCGGCCGAAAGTTCCAGAAGAATTGTTCCCAGTTTTCTGAAGTTCATAAAAGTATCGTGTTAAAGGTTTGATTTGTGCCGGAACGAACGATCGTTCGGTAGTCCTGTTCCGGTTGTCGTGATGGTTGTTTGACGGGGCGGCGGATGTGCCGGCCCCGGTGTGCGTAAGTTTCGGGGATCGTTTCGCGGTTCTACATAGGCTCGAAGTTTTCAGATTCGTTTCATTCGGTTCAGGATGGTTTCTGCATGGCCGTTGCAGTTGCGCAAATGTCGGCAGTACCGTGTTTCGGGCGGCGATGCGGGACATCTGTTTCGTTGAAATGACACGAAAAATATCCGCCACCCTTACGCCCGGAAAATAAATTTGTCAATTTCCCGGTTTCCCTTTGCCGTATCGCAATTAATCCTTATCATTGCACCGTCATCGGTTCAGGACTGGCCGTTCATCTGCGCAGACAGCTTCCGGCGACGGGATTTCCGTCTTCCGTAAACTTAATCATGTACAGAGATGAAAAAACCGATCACAACAATCATTTTCGTATTATTTTCGATCCTCTCCGGCGGCTGTTCTGCCGGCTGTGACCATATGCAGGAACGCCCGGCGGGACAGTCCGACGTCATTGCCCTCGCGTGCGATCCGATCCCTGTCGTCCGGGTCGGGTTCATCGGGCTGGGCATGCGCGGCATCGGTGCCGTCGAACGGTTCATGCACCTCGACAGCGTGGAAGTCGTGGCCCTTTGCGATCTGGAGGCGGAGAACCTCGCACGCAGTCAGGCCGTGCTCCGGGAGAAAGCGAAACCCGAAGCTGCGGAATATATGGGTCCGGAGGGCTGGAAACGGCTTTGCGAACGGCCCGACATCGATCTGGTCTATATCAGCACCGACTGGCTGAGCCATACGCCCATGGCGGTTTATGCCATGGAACAGGGCAAACACGTGGCCGTGGAGGTGCCTGCGGCTGTTACCGTGGAGGAGTGCTGGAAACTGGTCGATACGGCCGAGAAGACCCGCCGCCATTGCATGATGCTCGAAAACTGCTGCTACGATTTCTTCGAACTGGCGACCCTCAATATGGCGCAGCGGGGGCTTTTCGGGGAGATCGTGCATGTTGAAGGGGCTTATATCCATGACCTGCGCGAACTCGGTTTCAACAGCCGCTGGGAGGACGGCAGCTACGTTCCGGGCGTCGGGAAAGCCGGGAGAGGCAAGGGCCCGTCGGGCTACTGGAACTATTGGCGCAGGGAGTATAACCGTGAACATACGGGGAATCCCTATCCCACGCATGGACTGGGGCCCGTCTGCCAGGCGCTGAACATCCACCGCGGAGACCGGATGACCCGGCTGGTGTCGCTTTCGAGCGGCCAGTTCGGTATGACGCGCTATGCCGCCGGACGTTTCGGCGAAGAGGCGCCGGAAGCCACGGATTACCGGCTGGGGGATATGAATACGACGCTTATCCGCACCGCAAAGGGAAAAAGCATCCTGATACAGCACGACGTCACTTCGCCGCGGCCGTACAGCCGTATCCATCTGCTCAGCGGCACCGAAGGGTTTGCCCGAAAATACCCCGTGGAGCAGATCGCGTTGGAACCCGATGCCCACTCGGCGCTCGATAAAGTGCGGATGGATTCCCTGCTGGTCCGTTACGAGCATCCGTTCAGCCGGGAGATCGGAGAGCTGGCCCGCCGGGTGGGCGGTCACGGAGGTATGGATTTCATTATGGATTACCGGCTCGTATACTGTCTGCACCGCGGTCTGCCGCTGGATATGGACGTGTACGATGCGGCCGAGTGGTCGTGCATCGTGGAGTTGAGCGAGCGGTCGGTGGTTGCGGGAAGCCGTCCCGTCGAGATTCCCGACTTCACGCGCGGGGCCTGGCAGAAACTGAGCCGGTTGGAGTTCGCCGGTGTGCGCTGATCCGGAACGTTGGATTTTACTGCCTATGACTACTATTGGGAGTACTCGCCATTCTGATCGCCTGCGACAGCGATTCCGCAGAGAATCGTTTTTGTACGGATGGGATACCAGCCATTTTGCCGCGCCGAGAAGTGTAGGAGCCCCGGTGAGCATCGTCAATGCCGACCTCGTGCACGAAATCGGTTTCTATGCGGGGGCGGGGCTCTTCGTGCCCAAGAAGGTCGGCGAGGCGGATTATCTGCATGTGGGTGTGGGCCAGCATCGGCATCGTCTGGTCTGTCGGCTCGACTCCTGCGATAACCGGAAATCCCGACAACAGCATGTAAGAGGATAGTGCTCCGGTACGATCCATCCGCTCTGTTTTTCACGATGCGCGAAATTCGTTCGTTTGAAATCGAAAAACGGTTGGTTACCGGTTCAGCCACTCGCGGAAGTCGGGCACGCGGTCGGTGCTGACGAACGCCTCCTCGCCTTCGGCGAGGGGCGGGTTGAGCAGGACCTTGATGCGGCTTCCCGAATAACGGATCATCTCCCGGATGGCGTCGAACGAGACGATGAAACGGCGGTTGATGCGGAAAAAGAGGTTCGGCGGCAGTTTCTCGCCCACGTCGGTCAGCGAACGGTCGAGGATGTAGTCTTTTCCGTCGTGCGTCATCAGGTGGAGATACTTGCCGTCAGCCATGAAATAGGCGATCTCCGCCGTGGTGACGGATCGCATCCGGGCGCCCATGTGCACCAGGAACCGTTCCTGGTATACCGGAGGCGTCTGCATCGGGGCGCCGTGCTCCGCAGACGCGATTCCCCCCCCCGACAGAAGTCCCAGCTTATCTATGGCCCGCCGGAGGTCGTCCAGACCGAAGGGTTTCAGCAGGTAGTCGATGCCCTTGTTTTCGAAGGCTTTCAGCGCATAGGAATCGTACGCCGTGATGAAGATGACCGGCACGGTGATATCGGCGCGTTCGAAGATGTCGAATCCGCTGCCGTCTTCGAGGTGAATGTCCATGAAGATCAGGTCGTGTTCGACACGGCCCACCGTCTCGGCGGCTTCGGCGACCGACGAAGCCGTGGCTACGACTTCGATGTACGGGGCTACCTCGGCCAGCGACGTGCGCAGTTCGGCAGCCGACAACGGTTCGTCTTCGATGATGATGGCTTTCATGACGTGTAAAATTACAAAAAAAACAGTCCGGTGCAAAAACCGGACTGTTTTTTTGCTGCGGACCCCGATATGGGGTCCCGGTTTAGTTGTTCAGTTCGGGATTGTCGTTGACGGCCGACTGCGGGAACGGCAGCGTGTAACGGGAATCGTTTTCGCTGAGCGTGTAGGAACCGCCGTCGTAGGTCTTGGCAATGGCGGGGCGCGTCGTGCGGCGCAGGTCGAGCCAGCGGTGGCCTTCCATCGGGAATTCGCGGGCCCGGTCATCGGCCACCTCAGCGCGCAGCTGTTCGGCGGTCATGGTCCGGACGGCTGCCTCCTTGGCTGCATATCCGTCGGCCGAGAAGCGTGCTTTTTGCAGGTCGAGCAGATAGCCCTTGGCATTGTCCAGCTCTCCGGTCAGGTACGATCCGGCTTCGGCTGCGATCAGGTACATTTCGGCGATGCGGAGCGAGCTCCGGTCCGACGATACCCGGGCTGCAATGTAATCGGAGCCTCGCGTCGTGATGTAGTTGTAGCGGAGGTCTTCGGAGTAGACGATTGTATTTCCGGATGCTCCGTCCTCCCGCTCTTTCCTGTCGAACAGTCCGAGCACTCCGTCGGAGAGATGGCAGGCGTTTATGTAGTCGCTGCCTCCGCCGCTGAACGGACGTTCCCAGGCCAAAATGGCCTCCGGAGAGCCCTGTTTCCACGGCAGGGAGGCTTCGTATCTGTTGCCTTTCCCGGATGTATCGGTGCTCAGCGTCTTGAAATCGAGCAGTGCGTATTTCGGCAGCAGGGAGGTCGCAGCATCGTAAGCCCCCTGCCAGTCGCGCATATAGAGCAACACGCGGGCTTTCAGGGCCTGTACTGCGTCGAGCGAGAATCGGTAGTTGAGTGCTGCTTCCTCCTGTTTCTGCACGGTCATCAGCTTCTCGGCCTGCCCGATGTCATCGAGAATCTGCTCGTAGACGGCCGCGACGTTCGTCGGGCGGTATTTCTGCTCGATATCGGTGTAGGTCGAGAGGACGATGCCGCGGTCCGTCGCCGCCGTGGCGGGATCGTAGGGCTTGCCGTAGATGTTCACCAACTCGAAGTGGATATAGGCGCGGATGGCATAGGCTTCGCCGAGGATCTGTTCCTTGGACTCGCCGGAGGTGTCGTTGTCGGCATCCGCTGCGCTGTCTATTACGGAGTTGGCATAGAAGATACTGCGGTAACACTCCCGGTAGGCGAGTTCCTGCATCTGGCTGTTGTATTGCCAGGTGTAGTTGTACGGGAGTGCCACGGCATAGCTGGTTTCATAGAATTCGCTGGTGTCGAACCTGCCGACCTCGTCGGACAACAGGCCCGTATAGAGCCTGATGTTGTTCAGTGCATAGTTGTAGTACCCGTCCGTGAGCAGGGCGCGGAACTCCGATACCTTGTGCGGAATTACCTGGCCGACGGGTTCGATCTCCAAATAGTCGCACGAGGCGAGTCCCATTGCGGCGAGCAGTATGTATATTGTTTTTTTCATGTTCGGAACGTATTAGAATGTGATATTGAGACCGACCGAGTAGGTGCGGGCCATCGGTTGCGAATAGATGCTTCCGTAGGTCTCCGGATCGAAATATCCGTCGTAGTTCGAGGCGATGACGAACGGGTTGCGGGCTTCGAAGTGGATGCGCAGACCGGCCATGTGGAGTTTGCGGGTGATCTTTTCCGGGAAGGCGTATCCCAGGCGGATACTGTTCACGCGGAAGTAGTTGATCTTCTTGTACCAGATGTCGAGGTTGTCGAACAGGCTGGCGCCGCTGATCGAATTGTATTGTTCCAGAATCCAGTTGTAGAGGTAATACGGATCGGGATTCGCTTCCCATTCGTCCCATCCGCTCCAGGTCGTTCCGTCCGGTTTGAGGTTGCCCGTCAGGGCGGGATAGATGCCCGACGTGTTCTCCGGAGACCATACCTGTCCGATTTCGGTCGTGTTGTTCTCGCCGGGACTGGTTTGGGTCGGGCTGTAGAACGGCGTGCGTTTCACGAGCTGGCCGAAGACGAAGTTGCACGACACGGACAGGTCGAAGTTCTTGTAATAGAACCGGTTGTTGAAACCTCCGGTTATGTTCGGGTTTTGTGAGCCGATGTAGGAGAGATTGTTGCGGATGGCGCTTTGAGAGGTGGAAACCTGGGGATCGTACAGGACGAAGAATCCGTAATCGGTCTTGTCGAGCCGGAAATCGGTGAACTCCCGAAGCGACACTTTCTGTCCGTCTTTCCAGAACATGGGAATACCGTACTCGTCGAGCCCTGCGGTTTTGTAGGCGAATACGGCGCTCGACGAATATCCCTCCTTCGAAGGGGTGTAGCTGTTTTCGTCGATGTGCACCTTGTCCACCCGGTCGGTGTTGTGGGCGATGTTGATCGAGGTTTCCCAGCGGAAGTCGCGTGTACGGACGTTTACCGTATTGAGCGTGAACTCGATACCCTTGCTCGACATTTCACCGAAATTGCTCGATGTCGAGGTGAATCCCGTCTCCTGCGGGATCGTGCGTGTCGTGATGAGGTTCTTGCTGTTGCGGCCGTAGATTTCGAACGTGAATCCGATGCGGTTTTCGAGGGCCGCGAAATCGAGGGCTGCATTCCACGTGTAGGTGGTCTCCCAGCGCAGGTTCTGGTTGGGCGGCGAGGATACGAAAATGGCATCTTCGAAGCTGCCTCCGACGTTCCGGGTGGTCCATGTTCCGAGAATGTAGGGGGACGTTGAGCGGTCGATGTTGCCCTGTGCTCCGTAGGAAGCTCTCAGACGCAGATTGTCGAGCCATTTGGCATCGCGCAGGAACTTTTCGTGGTTGACGCTCCACGCACCCGAGATCGACCACATGGGGTTGAACTTGTACTTGGGATCGACGCCGAAGAGGTTCGTGCCGTCGTAGCGCATCGAGCCGAAGATCGTGTAGCGGTTGTCATAGGTGTACGATCCGGTGAAGAAGTACGAGAGATAGCGGTTTTCGTAGAACGATTTCTGGTATTGCTTGAAATAGGAGCTGTTGGCGAGGCGCTCTCCGGCGTCACCCGACGGAATGGGCATCGGTTCGGTGACCATCGTCTTGTGGTCGTAGCCGAAGCCTTTGGTGTGGATGGTGGTGTTGGTCGTTCCGCGCATCTCCATACCGGCCATCAGGTCCAGTTCGTGTTTTTTGGCGAAAGTTCCCGAATACTCGATCTGCGCTTTCCAGTTGTACTGCGACATATCGCTGTTCCAGTTCTGGATCACGCCTCCTTCGGGCATGTAGCGTACGCCATCGACAACGGAGTTGCGGGCGTATTTACGGGTGAAATAGGAGTTCTCCTGGGCCATCTTCTCGGTCATCGAGTTATCGACCTGCAATCCGAACTGAGTGTAGAGGCGCAGCCCTTTCACCGGCTGGTAATCGAGATCGAAGATCGTCTTGATGGAGCGCGTTTTGAGCGTATATTCGGTATTGTTCCGCTCCTCGAAATAGTTGTAGTCGAGAACGTCGCTGTCCCGCTGCCGGGCTGTCATGTCGGGATCGTAGAGATAGCTGCCGTCGGGATTGTAGGCGTTCAGATAGGGGTTCACCGTGCGGGTGTAGCGCGAGGGGTTGGTGAATACGTCCGTATCCGAAACATAGGAGTCGTTCTTATTCTGCCCCACGAACACCGAGGTGCCGAAACGCAGGTTTTTCAGCAGGTCGTAGTCGGTTTTCAGCGTGAGGTTCAGACGCTCGAATCCCGTGCCGACGGTCGTTCCCTGTTCATTGTAGTAGCCGCCCGAGAAATAGTAGCTGGCCTTGTTGCCGCCGCCCGAGATGCTGATGCTGTACTGCTGGTTGAGCGCCACCTGGTAAATCTCCTTGCCCCAGTCGGTGCCGTTTTTGCGCAGGGCATTGATCGCCGACTGCGTTTCGGGGGAGAGCGCCGAGAATCCGCCTCCGACGAGTGCCGCGCGCTCTCCGGCCTGGTCCAGAATGCGGGCTACGCCGCCCATGCCCGAAAGGTAGTTGAGCCGTCCGTTGGCGGCCAATGCCAATTCGAGATCGACCTTCTGCGAGGCGTTCATCAGGTTCAGTTTGTCGAGGTTGGGACGGTCGGTCACGAAGAGCGACGCCGAAACGTTGACGCGCGTGGCTTGGTTGCGGCGGCCTTTCTTGGTGGTGATGATGATGACGCCGTTGGCTGCGCGGGCTCCGTAGATGGCCGTCGCCGCGGCGTCTTTCAGCACGGTGATGTCCTCGATGTCGGCCGGGTTGAGGCCCGCGATCGACATGTTGTAGAGATTATCGACGTTCTCTTTCGACGACCAGTCCGAGGGGATGTCGTTGCCTTCGAGCGGCATGCCGTCCAGCACCCACAGCGGGTCGGTGTTGCCGTTCAGCGTCACCGTACTGCGGATCTTGACCTTGCTGGCTCCGCCCGGGGCGCCCGTCGTGGGGGTCGAGGTCAGACCTGCGATCGAGCCCGAGAGCATTTCATCGACGCTCGCCACGCCGTCGCGGGCGATGTCCGCCATCTTGACATTGGCGATCGACGAAGTCAGCTTGCGCTTCTCGATGCGCTGATAGCCGGTCACCACGACGGCGTCCATCTTGCTTTCCGTCGCCGAGAGGTAGATCGTGAAGTTGCTTTTTCCCGAGATGTCGATGGTCTGTGCCTCGTAGCCGAGGTAGCTGACCACGACTTTCTTGACGCTCACGGGCAGTTTGAAGGCGAAACGCCCCTGTTCGTAGACGATGGTTCCCTGCGGGTTGTAGTTCTTGGCCTGAGTCTCTTCGGGCGCGATGAAGACGGTGGCGCCTACCAGCGGCGTACCGTCGGCGCGGTCGAGGACCTGGCCGGTGATCTGCCGGGTCTGCTGGGCCAGCGCCAGCAGCGGACAGATCAGGACGAATAGCGTAAGGAGTTTTTTCATGCTGTAAAAATAAATGTGTTTGAGTTCTTTTTGTGTCAATTCGGAGCTATATCGTGCGAATATGTTTTAATCTGTAATCTGTTTCGCATCCCTTTCAGGAGCCGCAAAGCCGTCTTTCCGGATGGAAGACGGCTTTGCAGCTCGAGTGTTTCGCTTATAACATGCGTAAGGCTTCTTTCAGCCTCAGTTCGAGGTCCCGGTAATGGTTCCGGGTCGCCTGGTCGCCGCTTCCGGTGCGGCTCTGCACAAGAGTCAGCAGCCTGCGCATCTCGGCGCGCTTGGCCGAGGTCGTTTCGCTGACGCGCTTCATCAGTTCGTAGTTGCGGGCCGTGCGGAACTGCATGTCCTCGGGCCTCGGCAGCGGTTCGAGGTGCACCTCCGGGGCCTCCTGCATCAGCGAACAGCATCCGCGTCCGTCGTGGTCGTGGAGCGTCGATCCCAGCTTGGTGGTCTTGACCATCGTGATGTTCGACGAGACGATCAGCGCGTCGAGGTAGTTCTTCTGGCTCATGCGCTCCCAGATCGAGAGGGTCCGGCCTCCGGGGCGGATGAAGACCGCGCGGGTGATGTCGTCCATCATCTGTTCGGGGGTGTAGGTCTTCGCTCCGCGTCCCTGCCGCGCCTCGACTTCGTACATGCGCACCATGCGTTCGTCGGCCAGCAGTTCGTAGTAGGCTTTGTATTGGAGTTCGCGCGCGAGGTTGTAGGGCGAGTACTCCATCATCCCCACGGGCGACAGCCGCTGGGCGTAGGCTTTGTTCCAGGCTTTGGCGCTGAACAGCCATTCGGGGATGGTGAACACCTGGTCGATCAGGTATTTGACGCTCTTGCGCTGGTAGTCGGCCGGAACCGGGACGTAGCGGTCGATGTCATGCCCCGCCACGACGTTGTTGAGGTAGAAACCGCCTACGTTGGTCTTCACGTGGTCGGCATAGGCCATCCATTGAAAGACGATCGCCATCAGGAAGCGGCCGCTTTCGTATTGCAGTTCGCCTTCCGCCGCCGTCCAGTCCGTGATGTGGGGAACGATGCGTTGCAGGTTCGTCAGCCCGTAGAGGCTGGCCGCCACGGCGTCGTCGCTCAGGTCCTCCGACTGCGAACGGGGGTCCTCGTTGTTCTGGAACCGTTGTTCGCCGTACCAGTATTCGGGATCGTCCTCATGCTCGCGCAGCCAGGCGTTGAGCGTCGGCAGCTCTTCGTGGGGGTCTTTGGCGCCGAGCCAGCGGTAGCCCCAGTTGATCGCGTGTTTGTCATAGGTTCCGATCTTGGGCGTCAGCTGCGTGATGCCGTCCTCGGGCTGCGCCACGTAGTTGAAACGGGCGTAGTCCATGATCGAGCTGGCCGTGCCGTGCGACGCCGTGTAGGTTTTCGAACGGAGCGAATCCACCGGCACCGAATACGAGGCGCCGAAATTGTGCTTCAGTCCGAGGCTGTGTCCCAGCTCGTGCGACGAGACGAAACGCACGGCGTTGCCCATCAGCTCCGTGGGGAGTTCGTTGCCGCGGGCCTGGGGGTCTACGGCGCCGGTTTGCAGGCGAATCCATGCCTGAAGGATGCTCATGACGTTGTGCCACCAGATGATGTCGGCTTCGATGATCTCGCCGCTGCGGGGATCGATCACCGAGGGACCCATGGCGTTGGCCGTTTCCGAGGCGGCATAGGTCACCACCGAGTAGCGTACGTCGTCGATGTCGAACTCTTCGTCGTCGGGATCGACCTCTTTGGCGACGATGGCGTTCTTGAATCCCGCGGCTTCGAAAGCCTCCTGCCACTCGACGATGCCTTTCTTGATGTAGGGCACCCATACGGGGGGCGTCGCCGGGTCGATCCAGAGCACGATCGGCTTCCGGGGCTCCACCAGTTCGCCGCGCTTGTAGCGCTCCACGTCCTCGGGCTTGGGTTCCAGCCGCCAGCGGTTGATGAACGCCCGCTCTTCGGCCTTCTGCTGTTTGTCGTTGAAATAGAGGTGTCCGATCTCGAAATAGCCCACGCGCTCGTCGGAGAAGCGGGCCACCATCGGCTCCTCGGCCAGCAGCACGAGGTTCGAGGTGATGTCCACGGTGACGGACATCGAACCTCCCTCGCCGGAGTGCGAGCCCGAGAGGGTCGATTTGACGACGATGTTTTCGGGAAACGACTTCACGGATTCGATTTTCGAGAGCTCCTTTTTCGGGGAGCCGCTGATGCGGAGCGCTCCGAAGACGTTGTTGAAGCTCTTTTCACTGCCGTCGAAGACCTTGTTGACCTTGATGACGACCGTCGTGGAGTCGGAGTTGTAGGCTTCGATCGGGAACTGTTCGATGGCCGTTTCGCGGTAGTTGTCCTTCACCGAACGGGTGATGCGGTCGCCCTCGGGCGAGGTGATGCGCGGGTCGTAGGTCATGACCCAGACTTTTTTATAGAGGGTGTCCTTGCGGAAACGGACGATCTTTTCGCCGTAGCCCATGCCCTTGTTGATGCCGCTGTCGTTCAGGGCGTAGGGCACGCCCGATATTTTGTTGACGATCAGGATGTCGCGGCCCATCAGCGAGTCGGGGATCTCGAACAGGAAATCCGTGCCTTTGCGGTGGACATCGAACAGACCCTTGTCGGTCACGGCGCCTTTCAGCAATTCGTCGTAACCTTTCTTCTTGTCTTTTTTGAGCGAGTCGGCCTTCGGGGCCGCGGCTTCGGTTTTCTTCGATTTGCGGCCCGGCTTCTTCTTGGCCTCCGCAGGAGCGGCCGCCAGCAGGAAGAGTGTCGCCAGGGCAGCTGCCATCAGGGTGAATCGTCGTGTGTTCATTTATTATTGCTCGGTTTTTTTCGGATACTCGATCCGCACGATGCAATAATAAAATCTAAATTCTTCAAATGAAAACGTTCGGGGGCGAATGCCCTGTTTGGGGGAGTGAATGCCGCAATCAGGCGGATCACTTTTCCGGCGGCAGCAGCGGCAGCCGGCATCGGAAAGTCCCGCTGTCGGAGGCGATGGAGATGTTTTCCTCGGTGTAGAACCGGTATACCGAGCGGATGCGTTCCAGCCCCACGCCCAGCGACTCGGCGTTGCCTTCGCTGCGCGGGGTGAAGTTGTTCTCGATCAGGAGGCTTTCGCCTTCGGTGCGGATACGGATGTGCAGCGGATTGCAGCTCGTGATGCGGTTGTGTTTGAGGGCGTTCTCGACGAGCGTCTGGAGGCTCATGGCCGGAATCCGCCAGTTGCGCAGCGCGGGGTCGATGGCCGTGGTGAGTTCGATGCGGTCGCCGAAGCGGATCTTCTGCAACGAGTAGTACTGCCATGTGAAGTCGATCTCGTCCGCGAGCGTCGAGAGTATCTGCTTGCGGCGTTCGAGCACGTGGCGGTAGACCTTCGACAGCGTGAGCGTGAACTCCCGGGCCTGCTCGGGGTTGCAGCGGATCAGCGCGTAGAGCGAATTGAGCGAGTTGAAGAGGAAGTGGGGGTCGATCTGTTCGAGCACCTGTTGCAGATGCAGCTGCGCCGACTCCTGCTCCGAAAGGCGCCGCAGGTCGTATTCGCGCCGCCAGCGGCGCTGCGCCACGACGAGCAGCGTTGCGAAGAACAGGACCGAGACGACGGCCGTGAGGATGGTGTAGAGATGGAAATCGTCGATCTCCTGCTCGATGGCCAGCCGGGGGATGCCGATGCCGGCCACCCAGCGGCTGTCCCCGAGTTGCAGGGGGTAGTAGATGCGCTCCTCGGCGATTTCCAGGTAGTCCGAGACGACTGAGGCGATGATCTTCCGTCCGGAGACGAGCACTTCGCGGAAAGCCGTGCTGTCCCTGGTTTCGGACACCGATCGGCCCAGCCTCCGGTGGTCGGGATGGTAGACGATGACTCCTTCGGGGTCGAACAGCGTGGCGTAACTGGGGCTGTGGGGGTCCTGCTCGGTCATGTAGGCGTAGATGTCCGTGAGCGGAAGGTCCACGCCGCAGAAGTGTTCGCCGCCCCGCTCGTCCCGGACCCGGCAGACGAGGCTCCAAACCGGGGTCTCTCCGGAGCGGCTCACGCAGCTGCGGACCGAATCGTCCCGAAGCTCCGCGACCAGCCGCCGGCGCTCTTCGCCGGCCGCCGTGACGCCGGGGGTTCCGCGCCGCGGGTAGGTGCGGACGACCGTTTCTCCGCGCTCCATGAACCAGATGCAGCCGATCTTGGGGTCGGTCTCCATCAGCGTCGCCGTGAGCACGCTCATTTCGGCCTCCGACGGTGCGGGATGCGAATGCGTGAAGCGCGCCGCCGTCGTGAGCACCTCCACCGGGCGTTCGAATTCGACTTGCAGGAGCCGGTAATGGTACTGGCTGATCTGCGTGACGATGCGCCCGCTCATCTGCACGGCTATTCCGTTGATGATGCGTCCCGAGGCGAGCACCACCGCGACGAGCAGGATCAGCAGAACCGTTCCCGCCATCAGCGGCCGCCCCTTGGGTATGTGTCGTTGCCGTGCCATCCGGGGGCAAATGTAATGAATTTTTTCGTCTTATTCTTTCACCCGCACTTTCAGACGCTCCCAAAGCCATTGGGGAATCAGCCGCCAGAAGAAGACCATCGCCGCGTAACGGCGGTCGATCACCGCCCGGCGGCGCGGCCTGCGGAGAATGCGCATGATGCGCGCCGCGACCTTTTCGACCGGCATCAGCATCGGGTAGTGCCCCTCTCCGTCCAGCAGCGGGGTCGCCACGAATCCCGGACGGATGTCCGTGAACCGGATGCCGTACCCCTCCATGCGCGAAAGCTGCGCCAGGGCGTCTATGTAGGTGTTCTGCATCCGCTTGGTCGCCGAGTAGGCGGGAGCCGACCCGAGTCCCCGGGTCCCGGCGATCGAGCTGATGACGGCCAGATGCCCGCCTCCGTGGGCGCGGAAATAGCCGAAAGCCGCCGTCACCATCCTCACGAAGCCTTCGCCGTTGGTGCGCAGGGTTGCGATTTCGATGTCGGGGCGCAGTTCAGTGTTGCGGCTGCCGATGCCCGACGAGTGGAGATAGATGTCCATGCCGCCGAGCCGTTCGATCAGCCGTGCGAGATGTTCCGGGGCGTCGTCGCGGTTGATGTCCAGCGCTTCGACCTCGACTTGTTCGGGAGCCTCTGCCCGGAGTGCGTCGAGGGCCTCCCGGCGGCGTCCCGCCGCTCCGACCCGCCATCCCTGGCGGATGCAGAGCCGTGCCGTTTCGAGCCCGATGCCCGACGTGGCTCCTACGATGACGATGCGTTTCATAGCGGTTCGATTTTCAGGGTTTCACCCAGCCAATATACGAAAGGTATGCCGGAAAAGCAAATCTTCGGGCAAATGAAAAAGAGCTCCGGAGAGAGCTCTCTTTCGCGTTATCGCTTTTTGTTGGGTTTCGGTTTCTCCCGTTCCGGCGGGGCGAGCAGCGCTGCGCGCTGTTCCGCGGTCAGCCGGGCCGGTGCGATGCGCAGGAGGTAGTGGGTGAGGCCGTTGTTGTCGCCCGAGGCGTAGGCTTGCACGAACTCCCATCCGCGGCACACCATGTAGTTGAGCACCTCGATTCCCGAACTGAAGAGCAGTTTGTTGCCTGCGGCGTCCGTCAGGTAGTTGTACTTCGTGGCTCCGACCTTCTGTCCGAAATCGAACAGCACGCCGCTGTCGCGGTACGTGGGCAGATGGTCGGCCATGATCTCGCAGTAGACGTAGGGCGGCAGCGCCGGCACGGTGTCCGCCTCGATGTTCTGCGCCGAACCGAATCCGGCGTACGTCAGGGCTGCGAGCAGGAGAAGGGCCTTTTTCATCGGGTGCCTCATTTTTCGTCCAGCCGGCACTGCACGCACTCGATGCCGACGCGGCGCAGCAGGTTCAGTCCCTCTTCCGAGCGGTAATCCTCGGCATAAACCACGCGCTTGATGCCTGCCTGAATGATCAGCTTCGAACACTCGATGCAGGGCGCGGCGGTGATGTAGAGCGTCGATCCGTCGCAGTTGTTGGCCGACTTGGCGACCTTCGTGATGGCGTTGGCCTCGGCGTGGAGCACATAGGATTTCGTGTGTCCGTCTTCGTCTTCGCAGATGTTCTCGAAGCCCGAAGGGGTGCCGTTGTAACCGTCGGAGATGATCATCTTGTCTTTGACGATCAGCGCCCCGACCTTGCGGCGCACGCAGTATGAATTTTCGGCCCAGATGCTCGCCATGCGCAGGTAGCGCAGGTCCAGCTGGCGCTGTTTCTCCTCCTGATAAGCCATTTTATTAGGGTGAAAGGTTAAAAGTTAAAGGTGAAAGGTTGGAAGTGAACCTCGAAAATTGGCGGGCACTTTTCACCTTTCACTTTTCACCTCTTACTTTGTTACAGACCTTTTCCGTGACAGTTCTTATACTTCTTGCCCGAGCCGCAGGGACACGGGTCGTTGCGGCCGACCTTTTTCTCGACGTGCATCGGCATCGGCTTCTGACGCTCCTCCTGTCCGGCGTGCGCCGCGGCCTGCATGCGCGAGGCTTGCAGTTTGTTGACATCGACCTTGGCCCGCTCCTGCTGTTGGCGCTGCACCGCCTCGGCGTTCTGGTCGCGGACGGGGATGTAGGCTTTGTTGAGAACGGCCAGCACGTCGCGGTTGACCTTGACGATCATCTTCGAGAACAACCCGAACGATTCGAACTTGTAGATCAGCAGCGGGTCTTTCTGTTCGTAGGTGGCGTTCTGCACGCTCTGGCGCAGGTCGTCCATCTCGCGCAGGTGTTCGCGCCAGGCGTCGTCGATGGTGGTGAACATCACCACTTTCGAGAATACCTTGTAGATCTCCGCACCGTCCGTGTCCTTGCATTTTTGCAGGTTTACCGGCACGTTGTAGCCCAGATGACCGTCCGTCAGCGGGAAGTAGATGTTCGAATCCAGCTGGTCTTTCCGGTCCTCGTAGATGCGCTCCATCACCGGCCGCACCGTGTCGGCCACGGCCTTCGCCCGGCGGGCGTACGCCTCCTTGAGCGCCGTGACGATCGCTTCGACCAGCTCCGCCGGTTTGGCGTCCTTGTAGGTCGCCTCGTCGATCCGGGGCTCTACGGCCACCTCGCGGATCAGCTCCATGCGGAAATCTTCGAGGTCGATGCCGCGGTTCTCCTCCACGAAGTTGTCGGCGTAGTCGTACATGATGTTGTTCAGGTCGATTTCGATGCGTTCGCCGTAGAGTGCGTGGCGGCGGCGGGTGTAGATCACCTCGCGCTGCGAGTTCATCACGTCGTCGTATTCCAGCAGGCGCTTGCGGATGCCGAAGTTGTTCTCCTCGACCTTCTTCTGGGCGCGTTCGATGGCGCGGGTCATCATTCCGGCCTGGATCACCTCGCCCTCTTTCAGACCCATGCGGTCCATCATCGTGGCGATGCGGCCCGATCCGAACAGACGCATCAGGTCGTCTTCGAGCGACACGAAGAACTGTGACGATCCGGGGTCGCCCTGACGCCCGGCGCGGCCGCGCAGCTGGCGATCGACGCGGCGGCTTTCGTGCCGCTCCGTGCCGATGATGGCCAGACCTCCGGCCTCCTTCACCTCGGGCGTCAGCTTGATGTCGGTACCGCGGCCCGCCATGTTGGTGGCGATGGTCACCTGCCCCGAGCGTCCGGCCTCGGCCACGACCTGCGCCTCCAATGCGTGTTGCTTGGCATTCAGCACGTTGTGTTTGATGCCGCGGAGTTTGAGCATGCGGCTCAGCAGCTCCGAGATCTCGACCGACGTGGTGCCGACCAGCACCGGACGGCCCTCCTCGACGAGTTTGACGATCTCTTCGATCACGGCGTTGTATTTCTCGCGCTTGGTCTTGTAGATGAGGTCCTGACGGTCGTCGCGGATCACCTTGCGGTTGGTCGGGATCACCACGACATCCAGTTTGTAGATGCTCCAGAACTCCGAAGCCTCCGTTTCGGCCGTACCGGTCATACCGGCCAGCTTGTGATACATGCGGAAATAGTTTTGCAGCGTGATGGTGGCGAAGGTCTGCGTCGCGGCCTCGACCTTCACGTGCTCCTTGGCCTCGATGGCCTGATGGAGTCCGTCCGAGTAGCGGCGGCCTTCGAGGATGCGGCCCGTCTGCTCATCGACGATCTTCACCTTGTTGTCCATCACCACGTATTCGATGTCCTTTTCGAACATGGCGAAGGCTTTCAGCAGCTGGATCACCGTGTGCACGCGCTCCGACTTGATCGAGTAGTCGTTGATCACCTCGTCGCGCTTCTGCACCTTCTCCTCGGGCGTCAGTCCGGCCTTTTCCAGTTCGGCGATCTCGGCGCCGATGTCGGGCATCACGAAGAAGCCGTCCTCGTTGAAGTATTTCGACAGCACCTCGTGACCCTTGTCCGTGAGTTCCACCGAGTTGAGTTTCTCGTCGATGACGAAGAACAGGTCGTCGGTGATCTCGGGCATGCGGCGGTTGTTGTCCTGCATGTAGGTGTTCTCGGTCTTCTGCATCAGCGCCTTCACGCCCTGCTCCGAGAGGTATTTGATCAGCGGTTTGTATTTCGGCAGACCCTTGTGGACGCGGTAGAGCTTCACGCCGCCCTCCTCGGTCTTGCCTTCCGTGATGAGCTGGCGCGCCTCGGCCAGCAGGGTCGTCACGAGGTTCTTTTGCAGGTTGTAGAGGTGTTCGATCGCCGGGCGGTACTGCTCGAAGAGCTGGTCGTCGCCCTTGGGCACGGGACCCGAGATGATGAGCGGCGTCCGGGCGTCGTCGATCAGCACCGAGTCAACCTCATCGACGATGGCGAAGTGGTGTTTGCGCTGCACGAGGTCCTTGGGCGACGAGGCCATGTTGTCGCGCAGGTAGTCGAAGCCGTATTCGTTGTTGGTTCCGAAGGTGATGTCGGCCATGTAGGCTGCGCGGCGTTCGTCGGAGTTGGGCTGCGTGTCGTCGATGCAGGCCACCGAAAGACCGTGGAACTGGTACATCGGGCCCATCCACTCGGAGTCGCGCTTGGCGAGGTAGTTGTTCACCGTCACCATGTGCACGCCCTTGCGGGCCAGCGCGTTGAGGAATACGGGGAGCGTCGCCACGAGGGTCTTGCCTTCGCCCGTCGCCATCTCGGCGATCTTGCCCTGGTGGAGCACCACGCCGCCGAACAGCTGCACGTCGTAGTGGATCATGTCCCACTTCATGTCGTTACCTCCGGCGAGCCAGTGGGTGGCGTAGACGGCCTTGTCGCCCTCGATGGTGACGAAATCCTTCGTCGCGGCGAGGTCGCGGTCGAAATCGTTGGCCGTCACCACGACCGTATCGTTCTGGGCGAAGCGGCGCGCCGTGTCTTTCATGATGGCGAACGCCTCGGGGAGAATCTTGTCGAGCACCTCTTCGATTTTTTCGTCGATGCGTTTGGTGGTCTCGTCGATCTCCTTCGAGATCTTCTCCTTCTCTTCGAGCTGCGTTTCGGGTTTTTCGAGCGCGGCTTTCAGTTCGACGATGCGGGCTTCGTCCGCGGCGATGAAGTCGGCGATCTGTTTTTTCAGGGCCTCGCTGCGGGCGCGCAGTTCGTCGTTCGAGAGCGCCTCGATCGAGGGGTAGACGGCCTTGATCTTTTCGAGATAGGGTTCGATCTGTTTGCGGTCCTTGTCGGCTTTCGAACCGAAAAGGGCTTTGATTATGCTTGCAAGAATATCCATAAAGTTGTTGTTGTTTCGGAGTTACGGATTCTAAATCCTACAAAAATAGTAATAATTTTTTGAAATCCATCCGGACGGCGCGCCCGGAGTGGGTTTTCTGCGAATTATTTTGCCGGCAAGGGGTCTTCGGCGATTTCGTCGTCGAGGATGCGGACGAGTTTCGGGCCTCCGCGGTCGTAGTTGAGGTGCGAGGCGTCGAAGAAGTCGTCGGCCGTGAACCGCTTGTCTTTCAGCAGGTCCGCATAGCGCACGTTGGGAAACTCCCGGGCCAGCGACGTTCCGATCTGCCGCGTGAGGGCCACGATCTCCTCCGAGAGGTGTTCGTGATAGGTCGGCCACGTCGGCGGGGTGTAGAGAACCACCCGGACGCCGCGGGCCGCACAGTCGGCGGCGATGCGCCGCAGCACGTCGCGGTTGTGGGCCACGTCTTCGGGGTCGAAATCCGAATGTCCCCGGGCGGCGCCTTCGGCCGTGCGCCGGTCCCAGTCGGGGCGCCGGTTGTCGCGCAGGGCCATGTAGGAGCCGAATTCGTCCTGCGGGGTGTTGCCCTCGGCGCGGATGTCTCCGGGCGAAAGGGCGTGTTTCAGGTAGCGGAACGCCGGCGAAGGGTAGGCGATGATGTAACGCTCCTTGAAGGCGTACCACGGTACCGGCAGGTCGTAATTGATCGTGTAGAAGGGCACGCGCCATTGTTCGCCCTCCTTGCGCAGCCGGTGGTGGGTGCTCCAGCACGAGAGCGAAATCACTACGGCGCGCAGCGACGTGAGCCGGTCGGCGTATTTTTCCCACAGTTCCAGATCGCGGTCGAGCGGCTGTCCGTGATAGGCGAGGTTGAATCCCCGGAACTTCGAGGCGTGGAAATCAAGTCCGTAGAAGGCGTGCGAGAGCCCCAGCGAGAGCACTTCGATCTCCGGGGCGTGCCGTTCCATGTAGGCGGCCTTGTACCCGAGCTGGTGGGGGATGCTGCGCAGCCCCCATTCCGCGCCGGCGGCCGCGGCGGCCACGGGCAGTACGAACCAGAAGATGCGTCGCAGGAATCGGTTCATGGCAGGATCAGAATTGGAAATAGATGAACGTCTGTTGCTGGGCGTGCATGATGTAGATGCCCAGAATCAGCAGGTAGTAGATGGCGTAGCGCACGCTTCGGCGGCTGATGTGCGCCCGTCCGGTCAGCTGGAGTCCGTGCTGGCGGGTCCGCTGGCTCCATTCGACCGCCAGCAGGATCGCCACCCCGACGGCGGCATGGATGCCGGGCGACTCGTAGCTGCCGCCGAGCGCCACGCGGTCGAGTATCGCCGGAGAGAAGATTCTCCGCACGTAGCGCCAGGCGTCGCCGATGGTTTCGGCGCGGAAGATGATCCATCCCACGGCCGCCAGCGCGAAGGTCGATGCGATTTGCAGGGCCTCCCGTGCCGTCGGCAGGGTGCGTCCCGCGGCGATCTCCCCGGTGTACCGGCGGTTGCGCCCCGAGAGGATCAGCGGCAGGAACAACAGCGCGTGGTAGGCGCCCCAGGCGATGAATGTCCAGTTCGCGCCGTGCCAGAACCCGCTGACGAGGAAGATGACCAGCGTGTTGCGGAACACCATCCATTTCGAACCCCGGCTGCCGCCCAGCGGGATGTAGATGTAGTCGCGGAACCACGTGGTGAGCGAGATGTGCCAGCGGCGCCAGAATTCGGCGATGTCGCGCGAGAAATAGGGGTAGTTGAAATTGCGCATGAGGCTGAACCCGAACAGCCGCGAGATGCCGATGGCGATGTCCGAGTAGCCCGAGAAATCGCCGTAGATCTGGAACGAGAAGGCCACGGCGCCGATGACGAGGGCTCCTCCCGAAAGGTTTTCGTAGTTGTCGAAGATGCCGTTGGCGAGGATGGCGCAGTTGTCCGCCACGACGATCTTCTTGAAGAATCCCCACAACGCCTGCCGCAGTCCGTCCACGGCCTGCGCCGTGTCGAACGTCCGCGGCCTCAGGAACTGCGGCAGCAGGTTCGTGGCCCGTTCGATGGGGCCGGCCACCAGCTGCGGGAAGAAGGAGATGAAGGCGAAGAAAGCGACGATGTCGCGTGTCGGGGCGAGCTTTTCGCGGTAAACGTCGATCGAGTAGCTCAGGGCCTGGAATGTGTAGAACGAGATGCCGACCGGCAGGATGATCCGCAGCAGGAGACTGTCGTAGTCGGCGATGCCGAACAGTTCGGCGAACGATGCCGCGAAGAAGTCGTAATACTTGAAGACGCCGAGGATCGTGAGGTTCAGCAGGATGTTTCCCGCGTTGACGGCCCGGCTCCATCTTTCCCCCCCCCTCCGTTTCCGGAAGCGGCCGATAAGCAGTCCGCTGGCGTAGCTGCACAGCGACGTGAAGGCGATCAGCAGGAGAAACCGCCAGTCCCACCATCCGTAGAAGAGGTAGCTGGCCCCTACGACGAAGAGGTTCTGCGCCCGCAGGCTGCGGCTGAACACGAACCAGTAGAGCAGGAAGACGACCGGGAGGAACAGCGCGAATTCGAACGAATTGAAAAGCATGGGTCTAAACACGATTTACGGCAGATTGCCGGAGTGGGGGTCTGCCGCCGGGGCGTGACGTTGCACAAAAGTAACCAATTTTCCGGAAAAGCCAAAATGTCAGCCGTTCAGTCGTCCGCAGCGGTTGTCTGCCGCACGATCCGTCGTCCGACGGGGCACTCCGCGCAGCGTTTTCCGGCGCAGTATTCGGTGGCGAGTTGCAACAGGGCCTGCGACTCGAAGGCGTTGCGCGGACGGACACCCGCCGACTGCCATTCGCGCATGTAGCGGTTGTCCTCGGCCGGGAGACGCTCCAGAAGCGTCATGGCGCTGTCGCGCAGCCGTTCGTTGCCCGTGTAGCTGCCGTAGGCGAATTGCAGCACGGCGACCAGGTTGATTCCGATGATGTTGGCCTTGAAGGCTCCGATGCGCTTGGGATGTTCGCCGCCCTCGGCGCCGGGGACGTGGTGCGTGCGCCAGTAGGGCGACGCCTCGATGCAGAACAGCTTCCGGACCTCCTCTTCCGTGCGGCAGGTCATGGCGCGCTCCATCACGAACTCGTCCTGCGTGAAAAACTCCGCCGCCTGCGCCAGCCGCAGCACCGGATGGTTGGCCGGACGCACCTCCGTCAGCGCCCATGCCGAAGCCTCCATCGCCTCGATCCCGTATTTGGCCGCGAGGTATTCGAAACTGCGTTTCAGATCGAGCGTGTAGGCGTCGTTGCGGTAGAGTTCCAGCAGCCCCGAGGCGCCGAACAGCATCGCTTCGACGGCGTGCGGGGCCAGCCGCTCGCGCAGCACGGTCTTGTAGGGCACGCGCCGCGCCAGTTCGAGATAAGCCTCCTGGTTGCGGCGGTCGCCCAGCGTGCGGAAGTAGAGCAGGTAGAAGGTCTGGTTCCAGTTGTCGGCGGCTTCGTTGCGGAGCGCCTCGACCATGCGCATCTTGCGGCTCAGACGGTCGAAGATCAGCGCCGTGCAGAGCTCGGTGCGCTGGAGTGCTCCGAGGCCGCCGAGATACCCGCCGCAGGCGTACGCTTCGGCTCCGGCCCGCAGCCGCTCCACCGTATGTGCCGCCGTGTCCGCCATGTTCAGAACATGTTGAGTTCCAACAATGCCTCTTCGGACATCATGCTCTTGTCCCACACGGGGTCGAACGTGAGGATGACGTTCACCGATTTCACCCCCTTGACCTTCCCGACCTGGATGTTCACGTCCTCGACCAACATGTCGGCCATCGGGCAGTTGGGGGCCGTAAGGGTCATGCGGATCGTAGCCACGCCGTCGGGCGTGTAGTCGATTTCGTAGATCAGCCCCAGATCGTAGATGTTGACCGGGATTTCGGGGTCGTATATGTTCTTGAGGGTCGCAACGATGTCCTTTTCGACTTGAAGTATCTCTTCAGGCGTCATACCCTAATTTTTAATTCTTAATTTTTCATTTTCAATTGTCCTTGGCTTGGAAAGCCAAGGCGTAGAGCCGCATTTGCTTGATCATCGACACCAGCCCGTTGGCCCGCGTGGGCGAGAGGTTGGCCGAAAGCCCGATGGCGTCGATGAAATAGAGTTCCGTGTCGAGAATCTCCTGCGGCGTGCGGCCGTTCAGTACGCGGATCAATAACGCGATAATGCCCTTGGTTATTATGGCGTCGCTGTCCGCTGCGTAGTAAACCTTCCCGTCTTCGAGCCTTGCATCGACCCAGACCCGCGACTGGCACCCTTCGATGAGGTACTGTCCGGTGCGGTGTTCGGGGGAGATCGGGGGGAGCGTTTCGCTCAGGCCGATCAGGTAGTCGTATTTGTCCAGCCAGTCGTCGAAGACGGAAAATTCCTCGATGATTTCGTCCTGTATCTTGTCCATGATACGTGTTGATTGAAAGTTCTTACAAATCCACGATCTCCTCCAGCACTTCGCCTTCCGAGGCCGCCGGTTCGCGGATGCCCGCCAGCCGCGCCAGCGTCGGGGCCACGGCGGTCATGTCCACGCGGCGGTTCACCCGCTGCATGCCGGCGCCTTTGCCGTAGAAGACCAGCGGCACTTCGGTGTCGTAGCCGTACATCGAGCCCGACATCGACCAGCAGCGCTCCTGCTCTTCGATCCATCCGGGCATCAGGTTCAGGATCACGTCGCCCGAACGCCGGGGGTAGAAGCTGTTCTGCATCCGCCGGGCGTATCCGCTGCCGAAATAGCTCGTGCGCATGGCCGTGGCGGCCAGCGCGTGGGAGATGCCCCGGAACTGCATGGCGAAGATGGCCACTTCGTTCTGCACCTCGGCGAGGTTCAGCCCCCGTTCGTAGATGAGGTTGTGGTTGAGCCACACGCTCCGGTCGCTGTATTCCACCACCCAGTCGCCCACGCCGTAGCGGACGTTGAGGAATCCGTTGACGATCACCTCGAACTGCCGCGGGTTGAAGCGGTCGGCATCGCCCGGCCCGGCATCGTAGGAGGGGCTCGTTCCGTGGTCGGAGGTGAGCACGACCATCGCGTTGCCGTCTTTGACCTGCGCGAATATGAAGGTCAGGAAATCCGCCAGGTCGCGGTCCAGCCGGTAGTACATGTCCTCGACTTCGATCGACTCGGGACCGTAGGCTTCGCTGATGCGTCGCGGCGCGTCGAGACAGATGTTCAGCAGGTCGGGGACTTTGTCGTCGCCGAGCTTGTATTGCGCTATGGCCTGCTTGGCCAGCCCCAGCACGGCGGTGTTGCCCGCGGGGGTGTAGAGCAGGCGTTCGAAATCGTCGGTCAGTTTCAGGCGTCCCGAGCCGTTCAGGTCTTTCTCTTTCCGGCTCTTGCCCGCCAGCGCGATGTCGTAGTTGCGCGTGTTGAGGTAGCGGCCGCGTTCGAGCAGCGTGCGCCACTCGGTCGAGATGTACGAGAGGTTGTAACGCTCGCGGTTGCTGCGGTCGATCCACTCGGGAACCGCGGGCGCATAGTAGGGCGAGGTCACCCAGTCGCAGCGCGCCGAGTCGAGCCAGAAGACCTCCCCGGCGCGTCCGGCCATCACCACGGCCGACACGGCTTCGGCGGCTACGGTCACCGAGCGGCTGCCGGGAGCGTGCCGCAGGAGCGTTTCCGAGAGCGTAGGGGCGATCAGGTTGTAGGCTCCGGGACCCTGGCGTCCGGCGGTGAGTCCTACGATCCGGTTGGTGGTGTAGTCCACCCAGCGCGAGCCGATCACGCCGTGGGTCGAGGGCATGGCCCCTGTGGTGAGCGTGGCCAGCGATACGGGCGTGGTGGTTTGCAGGTAGTCGTAGCGGCTGTCGGTGTAGACCGTGCCGCCCTCGGTGAGCCTGCGGAAGCCCCCTTCGCCGAAATTGGCGGCGTAGCGGTCGAGGTCTTCGCCGCGCATCGAGCCGACGACGATCTGGACGATCAGCCGGGGCTGCGCCGCAGCGCTCTGGAGTGCCGCCGCAGCGGCTATGGCATACAGGAAGAGTCTTTTTGTCATCTGCGTAATGGAATTGACCGCAAATTTACGAATTTATTTCGATACATCGGCGGAAACCGGCCGCTTCCGACTGAAAATCGACCTCCGGAAGTGCGGCGATGCGTTCCAGCTGGCGGCGACAGAAGGCGCGGTGCGCCTCGCCCTGCGGGTTGCGGGGGCGGTGGGCCGCCGCTGCGACGACGGCTTCGACCTCCGGGAGGAGCTTCCGGGCGCGGTCGGTGAGGACCGTCCCGGCGAATTTCTCCCAGATGTACGCGACGGCCTGCGGGGCGGGGTGCACGAGGTCGTCGGCATAGAAGCGGTAGTCGCGCAGGTCGTCGGTGACGATCTCGTAGGCGGGGAAATATTCGACGCACCCGAACCTTTGCCTCAGCTCCTCCGCGGCCAGCCGCAGCACGGCCTTGCTCACGGCGTTGCCGGGCAGGGTGTCCCCGACGTGGCGGACCGGGCTGACCGTCAGAATGATCTGCTTTCCGGCGAGCGGCCCTTCGAGCAGTTCCGCGAATGTTTCCGCAATCTCTTCGACCGAAAGCCTCCGTCTGGAAAACTCCGCGGCGGGCCTTCGGTGGCAGTTGGCGACGACCTCGCCGCCATGCTCGTAGACCCATGCGGTGCCGAAGGTGAGGATCACGCGGTCGGCCGTGCGGAGTGCTTCGGCCCCGGCCTGCCGTGCGGCGTTCATTCGCGCGAGGGCCTCTTCGGCCGTCGGGGCCGAGAGATCGCCGTGGAACCCGAAATGGTACCACACCTCGCCGTCGAATCCCAGCTCCTCCCGTCCGACGGGCGCGGGATCGGCGTAACTGCGAATCGCCGCGGCGATCGACAGCGGGTTGAAGAGGATGCCCGAGGGGTTCGCCGTGACGCGGAATTTGGCTTCGGCGAGCTTTCCGGCGATGTGTGCGGCGAAGCACGACCCGAGCGTCAGCACGCGGTTTTCGTAACCGATCTGCACGCCGGAGGGCGATGGTTCGATTTCGGTGCGGAATTTCATACGGCAAAAATAGAAAATTCTTACCTTTGTTCCATGATTCTGAAAGCAAACTGCAAAATAAATCTGGGCCTCGACATCCTGCGCCGCCGCGCGGACGGATTCCACGATCTGGAGACCGTGATGTTCCCCGTTGCGGGCCTTTACGACGAGGTGGAGGCGGTGCGTACCGATACGCCCGGCGTCGCTTTCCGGGCCGAAGGGCTGGCCGTGGACTGCGCTCCGGAGGAGAACATCTGCGTGAAGGCTTTTCGGCTGATGCAGCGGCGTTACGGCGTGGACGGGGTCGCGCTCCGGCTCGACAAGCGCGTGCCGTTCGGCGCGGGGCTGGGCGGCGGTTCGTCGGACGGTACGGCGGTGCTGCTGGCGATCGACGAGCTGTTTGCGCTCGGGCTGTCCGAAGCGGAGCTGATCGCGTGCGCCGCCGAGCTGGGCAGCGACACGGCCTTTTTCGTCCGCAACACCCCGCAGCTGTGTACGGGGCGGGGCGAGGTGATGGAGCCTTATCCGCTGGACCTGAGCGGGATGACGCTCGTGATCGTCAAACCCGACGAGGGGGTCTCGACCCGCGAAGCCTATGCCGGAGTGCGGCCCCGGGTGCCGGAAATCCCGCTGGCGGAGCGTCTGCGGCGTCCCGTCGCGGAGTGGCAGGGCTCGGTGACCAACGATTTCGAGCGGCATATCCTCGCCGCACGTCCGGCCATCCGTGCGGCCAAGGAGCGTCTGCTGGAGGCCGGGGCCGTGTACGCCTCGATGTCGGGCAGCGGTTCGGCGGTCTTCGGACTCTTCGCCGGGCACGGAAAAGGCGAGCGGCTGAAAGCCCTCTCGCCCTTCGTTTTCGAATTGTGAATCCCGCTTATTTGCAACTGCCGACGGGCATTTTGGCGATGCGCGCCTCGTGGCGTCCGCCTTCGAACCCGGCGGCGAAGTAGGCGTCGAGCATCTTGACGGCCTCGTCGTTGGTGATGAAGCGCGCCGGGAAGACGATGACATTGGCATCGTTGTGGCGGCGGATCAGCGAGGCGACCTCGGGGTCCCAGCAAAGACCTGCACGGATGCCCTGGTGCTTGTTGAGCGTCATGGTCATCCCTTCGCCCGAGCCGCAGAGCGCGACGCCGCGTTCCACTTCGCCCTTCTCGATGGCCTCGGCCAGCGGGTGTGCGAAATCCGGGTAATCGACGCTTTCGGGCGAGTGCGGACCGAAGTCGAGCACGTCGTAGCCCATGGCGTCGAGATAACCTACCAGAAATTCTTTCATTTCGTAGCCGGCGTGGTCGCTGGCGATACCTATTTTTTTCATCCTATATCGGTTTGTTTGTGTTCTGTCGTACAAATATAGTGGAAGTCGAGCGCAATGCCGCATTGCCGAGATGCATCCTATATTCTGCAAATATATATAAATTTGGCGTTACATGGCATTTCCGGTTCCGGATTTATGCTATTTTTGCACCGTGAAAGTCCTGTTCGCCATACTGGGCTGCATCGCTCTCGCGCTGGGCATCGTCGGCATCTTCCTGCCGCTGCTGCCCACCACGCCGTTTCTGCTGCTGGCGGCGGCCCTTTGGGTCCGCTCGTCGCCGCGGCTCTATGCGTGGCTCCTGTCGCATCGCTGTTTCGGCGAATACATCCGCAACTTCCGCGAAAACCGCGCCATACCCCTGCGTGCCAAAATCTTTTCCATCGTCCTGATGTGGGCGGCGATGCTTTACTGCATCTTCGGAATACTGGACGGGCGGCGGTGGGCGCAGCTGGCTCTGCTGGCCGTGGCTGTCGGCGTCACGTGGCACATCCTCTCGTTCGCAACGCTGCGCAAGTGATTTCCCGGCTTAAAAGGCCGGTTTTAGGGGGCGGAGGCGGGACGGTTCGTTTCCGGTCCGGGTCTGCGCAATCCCCCGGTTCATTTATCCGGTATTCCTTCGGAAACCTTTTCCTCGCTCGAAATCAGCTTCGTCAGGCGGTATTTCACCTCGTAGTCGCCCTTCGCGTCGTCGTATTCGGCGACGGGCTGTATCCGGATGCGGGCCTCGAAGCCCGGTTCGAAATCAAAGCCCTCGATCTCCCACGGGAACGGCTCCCACTGCGGGTCGGTGTAGCGCATGTCCTTGAACCAATAGGCCGCCATCCGGTCGTCGGCGCGCCGGGAGGCGATGGTGACCTCGAACTCCGGACTGAATTGCAGCGGATCGACATCCGACTGCATCGGCGTGCGCGAGAGCAGCTTTTCCATCGTGTAGCGGTATCCGGGGCCGTCGGCCGGGGGATCGGGGATGGGGTCGATGCGGACGAGCATCTCGGTCTGATACCCTTTTTCGAACGTGAAGCCCTCGATGTGTGCCGTGGATATTTCCCACCCGGCATTCGGGCCTGTTTTGACGATATAGGCGGGGACGTGGCCGAAGCCCATGAAGATGCCGGCGACGCCCTTTTCGGAAGCCACGGTCCAGGTTTCGACGCGCGATTCGTCGTCGTCGCAGCTGCCGAGCGCGAGCGGCAGCAGGAGCAGCAGGAAGCGAAGTTTTTTCATAGGAGCAGAGGTTTCCCGTAAAACGGAGCCGATGCCCTGATACTGCACGGATTATGCAAAAAAAACGGACCGAAGTCCGTTTTTTGTCATGCCAGATAGCGTTCCGCGACGCTTATCAGAAATCCGACCAGCACGGCGTTGAGCAGCGTCGGCACCGGACGGCTCTCCTTGCCCGAACCCACGATCGCCGCGGGAATGGCGACCATCAGCGCGACACCCATGCCGTCGGCCCACCAGGGCAGATAGGGCAGGTCGCTGTAAAACGTGATGACGGCGGCGAACAGATAGACGCAGAACGCCGCGAAGCAGTGGCGGAACGTCGCTTTCTGGGCGATCATCGGGATCGCCACCAGCGCCCCGGCGGCGGCGCCCACGACCAACGAAAGGGTGAAACGGTCCATCGTCCCGAAGAGTTATTTCGCCGCGCGTTTGCGGTCGTTTTCGTTCAGCAGGATCTTCCGCAGACGCATGGCGTGGGGCGTGACCTCGACGTATTCGTCGCCCTGAATGTATTCGAGGGCCTCCTCCAGCGTGAAGACCTTCGGCGGGGCGATCGAGGTCTTTTCGTCGGAACCCGAAGCGCGCATGTTGGTGAGCTGCTTGGACTTGGTGACGTTGACCGTGATGTCGTTCTGGCGCGTGTGCTCGCCGATGACCTGCCCTTCGTAGACCTGATCCATCGGGTTGATGAAGAAGCGGCCGCGGTCCTGCAATTTGTCGATCGAATAGGCGTAGGCCGTGCCGGTCTCGCCCGAGATGATCGAGCCGTTGGTGCGCATCTCGATCTCGCCGACCCACGGTTCGAATCCTTTCAGACGGTGGGTCATGATGGCTTCGCCGGCCGTGGCGGTCAGCATGTTCGAGCGCAGGCCGATGATGCCGCGCGAGGGGATGTCGAATTCCAGGCGCGTGCGTTCGCCGTCCGAGGACATGTTGGTCAGCGTGCCTTTGCGGCGCGTGGCGAGGTCGATCACCGTGCCCGAATACTCCTCGGGGCAATCGACGGTCATCTCCTCGATCGGCTCGCATTTCTTGCCGCCGATCTCCTTGACGATGACGTGGGGCTGGCCCACCTGCAATTCGTAGCCTTCGCGGCGCATGGTCTCGATCAGCACCGAGAGGTGCAGCACGCCGCGGCCGAAGACGTTGAACGAGTCGGCCGAGGGGCCCGGGGTCACGCGCAGGGCGAGATTCTTCTCCAGTTCGCGGTCGAGGCGCTCCTTGATGTGGCGCGAGGTGACGTATTTGCCGTCCTTGCCGAAGAAGGGCGAGTTGTTGATCGTGAAGAGCATCGACATCGTGGGTTCGTCGATGGCGATGGGGGGCAGCGGTTCGGGATTCTCGTAGTCGCAGACCGTGTCGCCGATCTCGAATCCCTCGATGCCCATGATGGCGCAGATCTCTCCGCAGGGGACCTCCTCGACCTTCTTCTTGCCGAGCCCCTCGAAGACCATCAGCTCCTTGATCCGGGTCTTCTGCATCGTCACGCCGTCGCGCTTGGCGAGGGTGACCATCTGGCCCGATTTGAGCGATCCGCGCGTGACCTTGCCCACGGCGATACGCCCCGTGTAGGAGGAGTATTCGAGCGAGGTGACGAGCATCTGCGGCGTGCCCTCGACGATGGCCGGTTCGGGAATCTCGTCGATGATGGCGTCCAGCAGCGGCACGATCGAGTCGGTCGGTTCGTTCCACTTGTGCGACATCCAGCCCTGCTTGGCCGAGCCGTAGATGGTCTTGTAGTCGAGCTGCTCCTCGGTGGCGTCGAGCGAGAACATCAGGTCGAAGACCTGTTCGTTGACCACCTCGGGGCGGCAGTTGGGCTTGTCCACCTTGTTGATCACGACGATGGGCTTCTTGCCCAGCGCGAGGGCCTTTTGCAGCACGAAGCGCGTCTGGGGCATCGTGCCCTCGAAGGCATCGACCAGCAGCAGCACGCCGTCGCACATGTTCAGCACGCGCTCGACCTCGCCGCCGAAGTCGGCGTGGCCCGGGGTGTCGATGATGTTGATCTTATAGTCCTTGTAGATGACCGAAACGTTCTTCGAGAGGATCGTGATGCCGCGTTCGCGTTCCAGGTCGTTGTTGTCCAGTATGAGTTCGCCGGCCGGCTTGGCGTTGTCCCGCAGGATGTGTCCTGCCAGAATCATCTTGTCCACGAGTGTGGTTTTGCCGTGATCGACGTGGGCAATAATCGCAATATTGCGCAGTTTTTGCATAGAAATTTATTTTGTGGTGCAAAGGTAACAAATTCTCGGGAAATTATACTAATTTTGCTCGATTCCTAAAAAAGTTAAATAATGGAACCTCTCTTCAACGTCCGCTCCCGGAGCGGGATTTACATCGGCCCCGTGAAAGACATTCTTTCGGGGGTGCTTCCCGAAGGGCGTGTGGTGGTGGTCTCGGACGCCACGATCGACCGTCTGTACCACCCGCTGCTCGAAAAATACGACACCGTATTGATCGGCCTGGGCGAGAGCGTCAAGACCTTGCAGACCGTCGAGACGATCTACCGCCGCTTCATCGAGCTGGGCGTGGACCGTTCGACCTTCGTGCTGGCCGTCGGGGGCGGGATCGTCACCGACGTGGCGGGGTTCGCCGCCTCGACCTACATGCGCGGACTGAAGTTCGGGTTCGTCTCGACGACGCTGCTGGGGCAGGTCGATGCTTCGGTCGGCGGCAAGAACGGCGTGAATGTCGATGGGTACAAGAACATGGCCGGGACCTTCACCCAGCCGCAGTTCGTGATCTGCGACCCCGGGCTGCTGCGGACACTTCCGGACCGGGAGTTCCGCGCGGGGCTGGCCGAGGTGGTCAAGGCTGCGATCATCGCCGACGCCGATCTGTTCGGACGCATCGAAAACACGACTTTCGAGGCGCTGCGCACCGATACGGACCTGCTGACCGACGCCGTTTCGGCGGCGATACGGGTCAAGGCCGACATCGTCGAACGGGACGAGCATGAGTCGGGAGACCGCCGCAAGCTCAACCTCGGGCATACGCTGGCCCACGCCATCGAGAAGTGCTCCAATCGCATGAACCACGGCGAGGCCGTGGCCGTCGGCACGGCATTGATCGCCGGAGCCGCGGTGAAGCTGGGGGTGCTGAGCGAAGCCGACCGCGACCGGATCGTGCATGTGCTCATGCAGCTGGGCTTCGACCTGACGCCTCCGGTGGATGTGAAACGTCTGCTGAAGGAGGTCGGCAAGGACAAGAAGAACGAGGAGGGCATTTTGCGCATCGTCCTGCCGGTCGGGATCGGCGACTGCGAGGTGCGGCCGATGAAGATAGATGACTTCGCGGCGCTGTACGTCTGAATCCGTGTCCGGCGCTGTTCGCCCGAATCCATTCAAAGAAAAAATCCGGTCGATTCGACCGGATTTTTTCTTTCTATTCCTGATAGCGTTTGCGGAGGCTTTCCGCATAGGCTTCCCAGTCCGTGATGGGCTTTCTGGCCACGCACGAATCCACCGCGGCGCGGGCTACGGCCGGGGCGACGGTGCACAGCAGGCGCGGATCGAGCGGCTTGGGGATCAGGTAATCGCGTCCGAATTCGAGTTTTTCGACTCCGTAGGCCCGTGCGACCTGGGCAGGAACCGGTTCGCGGGTCAACTCGGCCAGCGCATGCGCGGCGGCGAGCTTCATCGCCTCGTTGATCTTCGTGGCCCGCACGTCGAGGGCTCCGCGGAAGATGTAGGGGAATCCCAGCACGTTGTTGACCTGGTTCGGGTAGTCCGAACGCCCCGTGGCGAAGATGATGTCGGGGCGCGAGGCCATCGCCTTGTCGTAGGCGATTTCGGGATCGGGGTTGGCCAGGGCCATCACGATCGGGTTTTCGGCCATCGTGCGCAGCATCTCGGGCGTCAGCGTGTCGGCCTTCGAAACGCCCAGGAAGATGTCGGCGCCCTGCACCGCTTCGGCCAGCGTCGAGATGCGCCGCGTGGTGGCGAGTTCGCGCTTCATGGGGTTGATGTCCTCGCGGTAGACCGTGACGACGCCCTGGCTGTCGCAGAGCACCACGTTCTCCTTGCGGATGCCGAGTCCGATGAACAGCCGTGCGCAGGCGATGGCGGCGGCTCCCGCGCCGTTGACCACCACGCGCATCCGGTCGAGCTGCTTGCCCGCGATCTTCGCGCCGTTGAGCAGCGCCGCCGAAGAGATGATCGCTGTGCCGTGCTGATCGTCGTGCATCAGCGGAATGTCGAGTTCGTCGCGCAGCCGCCGTTCGATTTCGAAGCACTCCGGGGCCTTGATGTCCTCGAGGTTGATGCCTCCGAAGGTGGGGGCGATGGCTTTCACCGTGCGGATGAACTCCTCGGGGTCGGTCGTATCGACTTCGATGTCGAAGGCGTCGATTCCGGCGTAGGTCTTGAAGAGCATGCTCTTGCCCTCCATGACGGGTTTGGCGGCCAGCGGACCGATGTTGCCCAGTCCGAGCACGGCCGTGCCGTTCGAGATCACGGCCACGAGGTTGCCCTTGCCGGTGTACTTGTATACGTCGTCCGGGTTGTCGGCGATGGCCAGCGAGGGCGCCGCCACTCCGGGCGAATAGGCCAGCGACAGGTCGTACTGCGTGTGGTAGGGTTTTGTCGGGACGATCCCGATCTTACCGGGACGGCCCTCGCTGTGGTAGCGCAGCGCCGCTTCGTCGAGTTGCGTTTTTGTGCTCATCTCTCTCATTTTCCGTTAGTAACCTAATAACACCAACGACAAATATAGCACAAAAATCGCTCCGATCTTAACTTTTTTTAGGATTTTCTGAAATTATTTTAGAAATAAAATCGCAGACCGCCTCCGAACTGGACGCGGAAGATGCCTGCCGGATTCAGTTCGAAGCCGTCGCCCACGTCCGGCGAGCCGACGATCAGCCATTGTCCGCTGATGCCGGCCTTGTCGCCTCGATGCCGGCCGAGAGGCGCAATCGGGGCGTCTGGGATTCATAAAGGGTTGGTAGATGGGTATGGGACGGCTTCGCGGTCAGAAGAGCGAAGCCTCTCCGTCGCGCGGATGGGTGAATCCGAGGTGCTCGTAGGCCAGCGGCGTCGCTTCGCGGCCGCGGGGCGTGCGTTTGAGGAAACCCTCCTTGATCAGGAACGGTTCGTAGACCTCCTCGATCGTCCCGGCCTCTTCGCCCACGGCCGTGGCCACGGTGTTGAGACCCACGGGACCGCCGTTGAATTTCTCGATGATGGCCCCCAGTATCTTGTTGTCCATCTGGTCCAGACCCCGCGAGTCGATGTTCAGCGCCGCGAGGGCGATGCGCGTGATTTCGAGGTCGATATGCCCCTCGCCCTTGACCATGGCGAAGTCCCGGACGCGCCGCAGCAGGGCGTTGGCGATACGCGGCGTGCCGCGCGAACGCAGGGCCACTTCGTGCGCCGCGTCGTCGTCGATCGAGACGTCGAGGATGCGGGCCGAGCGCTTCACGATTCCGGCCAGCACCGGGGCGTCGTAGTATTCCAGGTGGCAGGTGATGCCGAAGCGCGCCCTCAGGGGCGAGGTCAGCAGGCCGCTGCGCGTCGTGGCGCCGATCAGCGTGAAGGGCGCCAGTTCGATCTGGATCGAACGCGCCGAGGGCCCTTTGTCCAGCACGATGTCGATCTTGTAGTCCTCCATCGCCGAGTAGAGGTACTCCTCGACGATCGGGCTGAGGCGGTGTATCTCGTCGATGAAGAGCACGTCGCCCGGGTTGAGGTTCGTCAGCAGGCCCGCCAGGTCGCCCGGCTTGTCCAGCACGGGGCCCGACGTGAGCCGCAGCTGCGCCCCCATCTCGTTGGCGATGATGTTCGCAAGGGTGGTCTTGCCCAGTCCCGGGGGGCCGTGCAGCAACACGTGGTCGAGCGAGTCGCCGCGCATGAGCGCCGCCTTGATGAAGATGCGGAGATTTTCGACGATCTTGTCCTGGCCGGAGAAGTTTTCGAGCTCCTGCGGGCGGATCTTGTTTTCGAATTCGAGATCGCTTTCGGTGTTGCGTACGATAGACATAATGCAAAGATAGCGATTTTTCGGCGAATGTACAAACCGAACGTCCGGAAGCGAACGCTCCCGGACGCAGGTTTGGACATTCCGCCCGTCAGCTCAGCCGGATGGTCTTTCTCAGCCGGATGTCCTCGCTCGAAGCGCCGATGCGGATTTCGAATTCGCCCGGCTCGACGGTCCGGTTCATGTTGCTGTCGAGCAGTTCCAGATGCGAGGGCGTGATCTCGAAGCTGACGCTCTTCGTCTCGCCCGGCTCGAGCGTCACGCGCTCGAAGCCCCGCAGGACCGATTCGTAGGTCACCACGCTCGAGAACTTGTCGCTGACGTAGAGCTGCACGACCTCGTCGCCGCGGCGGTCGCCCGTGTTGGTCACGTCGCAGGTTACGCGGAACGAACTCTGCGTGTGCGACGGTTCGGGGGTGATCCGGAGGTTCCCGTAGGCGAACGTCGTGTAGCTCAGCCCGTAGCCGAAGGGGTAGATCGACCCCAGCACGCGGGTCACGCCGCCGCCGTTGGGGCCCTTGCGGGGCTGTGCGCCGTGGGAACCCTTCTTGTAGGGGAAGTTCAGTTCGATCTGTCCGGTGCTCCGCGGGAAGGTGATCGTGAGTTTGCCGCCCGGGTTGTAGTCGCCGAAGAGGGTTTCGGCGATGGCCGTGCCGCCCTGCACGCTCGGGAACCAGCTTTCGAGGATGGCCGGGACGTTTTGCGCCGCCCAGTTGACGGTCAGCGGCTGGCCGTTGACGAGCACCAGCACCACGGGGACGCCCGTGGCGTGGAGCGCTTCGAGCAGTTGCTGCTGGCGTCCGGGAAGCTCGAGCGAGGTGCGCGAATGGCTCTCGCCCACACGTTTGTCGTCCTCGCCCAGCACGGCGACGATCACGTCGCAGCCCGCGGCCTGTTTCACCGCTTCGTCGATGCCGGCCCGTTCGGCGGCCGTGAGGGGCCCCGGGGCAAGCTCTGAATCGGGAAATCCGGCGTCCACGACATCGCAGCCCTTGGCGTAGCGCACCTCGGCGGCGTCGCCCAGGTAGTTGCGGATGCCGTCGAGGACGGTCACCGTCGGAAGGTCGTTGGGGCCGTAGCGGCTGACCATGAAGTTGTCTTCGTCGGCCAGCGGTCCGGCGACCAGCACGCGGGCGGTCTTTTTCTTGTCGAGGGGCAGGATTTTGTCCTCGTTTTTCAGCAGCACGAGCGACTGGCGCTGGATGTCGAGCACGAAATCCGCGTGTTTATCGGCACCGGCTTGGGCGACGGCCTCTTCGGGGTCGTTATAGGGATCGTCGAAGAGCCCGAGACGGAATTTGACCCGCAGGACCTCGCGCACGCGCTGGTCCACGACCTCCATCGAGAGGCATCCCTCTTCGACGAGTTTCCGCACCGGGAGGATGAACCGCGCCGGGGGCGAGAAGTTCGTGCGCACGTTCAGACCCGCTTCGAGCACCTGCCGCACGGCCTCCTCGTAGGTTTCCGCCACGGCGTGCTTGGTGTGGACGTACTCCACGGCCTCGCTGTCGCTGACCACGTAGCCGTCGAAGCCGTATTCGTGGCGCAGCAGGTCGGTGAGGAAATAGCGGCTGGCGGTCACCGGAACGCCGTCCCAGTCGTTGTAGCTGCTCATGACGCCCATCGGCCGGGCTTCGCGGATCACGCGGCGGAACGGATAGAGGTACATCTGGTGGAGTTCGCGCGGGGCGATGTGGGGATCGGTGCGGCAGTTGCCGTCGCGGCCGCCCTTCGGGACGCTGTAAGCCGCGTAGTGTTTGAGCGTCGAGGCGACGCCCTGCGACTGGATGCCGCGGACCATCTCGACGCCCAGTTCGGCGATCAGGAACGGGTCTTCGCCGTAGCACTCCACGACGCGGCCCCAGCGGGGATCGCGCGCCACGTCGAGGATCGGGGCGTAGACGTTCCGGTAGCCCAGGACCCGGGCTTCGAGTCCGGCGATCTCGCCCGCACGACGCACCAGCGCCCGGTTCCAGGTCGATCCGATGGCGATGGGCGCCGGGAGCGGCGTGGCGCGGCTGTGGTTCAGTCCGTGGATGCCCTCGTTGGTGAACTCTGCGGGGATGCCCAGCCGGGTCTGCTCGACGAACCAGCGCTGGATCGTGTTCTTCGCCTCGACGTGGCCCGTGTAGTCGGAGACCAGATGCGGCGTCGTGCGCAGGCTCTTGCCCACGCCGTTGAGCATCTCGTCGATGTTGGCGATGCCGTCCTTCCAGACCTCGTTCTTCCACTCCGCGGTGGGCAGCGAGTCGCGCAGCACACGGCCGTAGCCGTAGAGCGTGGCCAGCTGGCAGCTCTTCTCTTCGAGGGTCATGCGGCCGAGCAGGTCTTCGACCCGTTCGTCGAGGCTGCGCGAGGGGTCCTCGTAGGGGTCCATGCGGCCGTTCTTGTTGAAGTCGATCCAGCCTTTGCGGTAGATCGTCTCGGGTGTCGTCTTCCGTGCCTCGGCGGTCGTCGCGGAGACGGCGGCTGCGAACAGCAGGATTGCAACAGCGGTTTTCTTCATCGTTTCGGTTTTTCGGTTTTAGTTTCAAAGATACGTTTCCGAAGTCAAAATTACAAGCGATCGGCCGCCGGGATTGAACCGATCGTACATTTTTCCGCGACGATCGTCCGAAAAACACGCTCCGGGGCATAAAAAAAGCCCGGTCCGCAACGCTGCGGACCGGGACAGGCTCTGCCTCCGGGAGTGGCTACTTCTCCTGCGGCAGATCGAGTTTGATCTCCTTGTCGCCGTTCTCGCGGGTCGGCAGAAGCAGGTTGATGCCCTTCTTGCCTTCCAGTTCGGCGGCGATGTCCGTGAGGTCGAACGACACGTAGAATCCGCTGTCGTATCCGCCCGCGTCGTCTCCGGCGTCGTGGCGCACCACGACGTCGAGGTACCCCTCGGCGCTCTCCTTGAATTCAGTCGTTCCCGACTTGTCCACGGCCAGCGTGAACGTGTGCTTGCTGTTGTCGCGGACGGCGTAGAGCGCGTAGAAGGTCAGCCACTCTTTCGAGAGGTTGAACAGCTCCTTGCTGTCCTTGAAGCCCGTCTTGGCCGTGCCCAGCGCTTCGAGTTCCTCGGCCGTGTTCACGACCTGGGCCTTGCCGGTGAAGATCTCGTCAACGGCGTAAAGCGCGATGTTGTAGTCGTAGTCGGGCACGCTTTCCTTCAGCAGGTTGAACCAGATGATCGCCCGCTGACGCTCCTTGCCCTTGTAGTCGGGGACGCGGGTTTTGTCGCTCGGGTAGAGCTTTTCGCCGTTGTCGCGCTGGAAATAGTAGTCCGCGCTGGCTTCGCCCTCTTCGCCTCCGATGGTGCGGACGGTCGTGATGAGCGGCGTGTATCTCGGATAATCGCCGTCGGTGTCGTCGTTGCAGGAAGTAAACGCGAAGACGGCCATAGCCGCGATAAGGAATAAACCAATTTTTTTCATAATGTCCGTATTTTATGTTACCTTTCGCTCTTAAAACGTCCGGCAGGGCGGAATACTGCACGCGGAAGAAAAAAATTTGATCCCGTGCAGTCTTTCGGCTTTTGCTGCATTTATATATGTGAACTGGTAATGCCGATGGAGGAACAGATACTGGCCGAAGGGTGCAGAAAGGGGGACGATACAGCCCGCAGGGAGCTGTACGACCGCTATGCAGGCCGTTTGCTGGCGATCTGCATGCGCTACTCCGGAGACCGGGCCACGGCCGAAGACCTGCTTCACGACGCATTCCTGAAGATATACGGCGCCTTCGACCGGTTCACATACCGCGGACCCGGATCGCTCAGGGCCTGGATCGAGCGTATCACCGTGAATGTGGCGCTTGAATGGATACGCAGCCGCAACCGGCTGGGAAGCGTCGCCCTCGACGAGGGCAAGGCCGCGGCGGAGGTCGCCGAGCCCGACGCATCGGAGATGGCGAGGGTTCCGCGCGAGGTGCTGATGCGGTTCGTGAGCGAGTTGCCCGAAGGCTACCGGACGGTGTTCAACCTCTACTGCATCGAGGAGTATTCCCACCGGGAGATCGCCCGGATGCTGGGGATCAACGAGAAAAGCTCCTCTTCGCAGTTGTTCCGGGCCCGGACCATGCTGGCCCGCAAGCTCAGGGACTATTTGGATACGCATTAGAAAGAGTTTATGAAACGGAATAAAGATTGGACCGATGTCATGCGGAACGCGCTCCGCGACGCCGAACTTCCGCCCCCGGCGGGAGGATGGGAGCGTCTGGAACGCGAATTGGGCGGTGCGGCCCCGGGGCCCGGAGCTTCGGAGACGGCTGCGCCCCGCGGTTCCGTATGGCGGATCTATTGGCCGCGGATTGCTGCCGCTGCCGCTGTCGTTCTGCTCGGGGTCGTTGCAGGTGATTATATGCTCCGGCCGGACAAGGCATTGGAAAATGATGGGAATGTTATCGCATCGGCAGTGGGAGAGGAGGCAACCGCGGTAACCATGCCGCAGCCCCGCGAGGCGGAATCCGTGCAGGAGACCCTCGCCCGGGTTGCAGGACTCGCCGACGGGCGGACCGCGGCTCCTGCCGTGCAGCGACCGGAACTGCTCGCCGCGGCGGTGAAGCCTGCGGCGAAAACGATGACGGCGGAAACGATCGCGGAAACGACGACGGCGGAAACGGAACGGGCGGCGGCAGCCGAACCGGAGGCCGTGACTGCGGCGGATGCCGTTGCGGACGGAGTTTCCGCGCAGCGGACGGCGGCGGAGAGTTCGCAGCCGGCGGCGGAACCGGCGGCGAATACGGCCGGAGAGCGTCCCGCCACCCGCTCGAAGACCGGGGTGTCGGCCCGGACGGCGTACTACGACGAACCGCTCACGGCCTATAAGCCTCCGCGCCGGAAAACTTCGCTGTCGGCCTTTGCGGCCGGCGGCGTGTCGGGAGCCTCCGGCGGGAACGGCGCCGCACCGTGGATGTACTCTTCGGTGACGAACGACGTGTCGTCGATCGTCGGGAACGGCGACAACCTGTCGCTCATGGTTCGTAACGATTACAATGAAAATTCGTTCCGCCACCACCAGCCGCTGAGTTTCGGACTCACCGTGCGGAAAGAGTTCGCCCACGGGCTCTCGCTCGAAAGCGGTGTGAACTACACGCTGCTGCGCTCGGATGTGACGGTCAAGTACTCGTCGGAGGATGTGAGCCAGAAGCTCCATTTCATCGGCATTCCCCTGCGTATGAACTGGCAGTTCCTGGAGCGCGGGAGGTTCTCTTTATATATAGGTGCGGGCGGTATGGCCGAGAAATGCGTTTCGGCCAAATTCGGCTCGGAGTCCGTGGACGAACCGGGAGTGCAGTGGTCGGCCCTGGCGGCGGTCGGTGCGCAGTACCGGCTGGGCGGCCTGGTGGGGCTCTATTTCGAACCCGAAGGATCGTATTATTTTACGGAGACCCGGTTGAAGACGGCCCGGACGGATTCTCCCCTCACGCTGACCCTGAGACTGGGCGTACGCCTCTCATTCTAAAACAAATTTCGCAAATCGCACATTTATTGCAGGAGGAAGTTCGCACGGGGGTGCGGGCCTCCTTTTGGCGTTTGGGCCGAATGCGCCACCGTTATGACTAAAAGTGTTATTTTTTATTGTCCGATTGAAATTTGTTATTATTTTTGTTGGATAAAAGAACGGGAACCGATCTCGTGCGAGAAGAAAAAAAAGCACAAGTACGGATTTTCGCACTTGTGCCTGGTAGTCCCGACGGGAATCGAACCCATATCGTAAGAACCGGAATCTTATATTCTATCCATTGAACTACGGGACCGGGAGTGCAAAGATGCAAAAAAAAAATTAATTATACGAAAAAAAATGCGGGAAAAGCAGAATAATTGGCAAAGAATCGAGGCTGTGATCAAATGGGCCAACATGTCAACGAACTATTTCGCGCGGCATATCGGTCTTGCGCGAGGGGAAAATCTTTACCAGATCAAACGGGGCAACAACGGCATTTCGCTCGATGTGGCCGACAGGATCGTTGCTAAATTTCCTCAGGTGGACAAGCTGTGGCTGCTGACGGGCGAGGGGCAAATGTTCGCCGACGCGCGGACGCGCGGCCCCCAGATCCCTTTTTACGACGTGGATGTCGAACACGGGCTGAAACATCTCGAACACCTGGAGCCCGAAAGCAATCTGATTCTCTCCCCGGTGGGGGCGTGCGACCTGGCGATGTGCTATACGGGCCGCGCGATGGGGGCGCTCGTACCGCCCGGGACGGTGGTGCTGCTGAAGGCCGTGGACCGCGATGCGATTATTCCGGGGGGAGAATATGCGATTGTCTCCCGAAAAATTGTAACTTTGCGGATAGTTCGGGCCGCCGACGAGGAGGACAAAGTCCGCCTGGTGGCCGGAGACCGTGAGAATTACGACGACATTCTGTTGAACGTCAGCGATATAGTCGCGGTCTACAAGGTAAAGGGAAAATTGATCATAAACAGTTGAAGCGTATGTTTTCAGGCATCGTGGAGCGCACGGCGGAGGTCGTGGCGATCCGGACGGACCGTCAGAACAAGGATTTTACCCTGCGTGCGGATTTCTGCAAGGAGTTGAAAATCGACCAGAGCATAGCACATAACGGCGTATGTTTGACAGTTGTGGACATTACGGAGGACACCTACACCGTGACGGCCATGAAGGAGACGCTCGACAGGAGCAATCTCGGGCTGCTGCGCGAGGGTGACTTGGTCAACCTCGAACGCTCGATGAAGCCCGACGCCCTGCTGGACGGCCACATCGTGCAGGGGCATGTCGATCAGACGGCCGTCTGCACGGCCAAGGAGGACGCCGACGGCAGCTGGTATTTCACCTTCGAGTACGAGCCGCAGGGCGGGGGGCTGTGCACGGTCGAGAAGGGCTCGGTGACGGTGAACGGCGTGAGCCTCACGGTCTGCGACTCGAAAGAGTCGTCGTTCCGCGTGGCGATCATTCCCTACACCTTCGAGCATACGAATTTCTGCCGGATCGGCGTGGGGTCGGTGGTGAATCTCGAATTCGACATCGTGGGCAAGTACATCGCCCGGCTGATGAAAAACTACGTGAAGTAAACCCGAAAATTATGGTGCACATCAAAACGAAGGAGGGGGCGTCGCTGTGGATAGCCCTGCTCGCCGCGGTCATCGTGGCCGCGGGCATGACGTTGCTGGACGTTGTGTGGTGGATCACGCTCTGCACGTCGGCCGGCGTGTTCGTCGTGATGGCGCTCGCGGCGCTGTTCATCATCCGCAAGTACGTGGCTTACAAGCTCAAGCCGATCTATTCGATCGTGCTTTCGCGCGATGTGCACACCAACGAGATTTTCTCGGAACTCAAGGACAAGCGGGTCGAGAACATCGGCGAGGAGCTCACGGCCTGGGCCGACACCAACGACCGGGAGATCGCCCGGCTGAAAGAGGCCGAGTGCTTCCGCAAACAGTATCTGGGCAATGTGGCCCACGAGCTGAAAACCCCGATATTCAATATCCAGGGCTACATTTCGACCCTGCTGGACGGCGGGTTGGAAGATGAGCTGATCAACCGCAAGTATCTCGAACGCGCCGAAAAGAGCATCGACCGCCTGATAAACATCGTCAACGATCTCGACACCATCTCGAAGCTGGAGAGCAGCATGAACAAACTCGATCTGGAGAAGTTCGACGTTGTGGCGCTGGCCAAGGAGATCGCCGAGCAGGCCGAGATGGAGGCCGACCGGAAGGGGATCAAGATCACGGTCAAGGGGGCCGAGAACCTGCCCTCGCCTTTCTGGGTGCTGGCCGACAAGCATTATATCGGTCAGGTTTTCGTCAACCTCATCATCAACTCGGTGCGCTACGGCAAGGAGGGCGGCATGACGCGCGTCCATTTCCGCGACATGCTCGACAAGATTCTGGTGGAGGTCGAGGACAACGGTTCGGGTATCGGCAAGGAGGACCTGCCGCGTGTTTTCGAACGCTTCTACCGCACGGACAAGGGCCGTTCGCGGGAGCAGGGCGGCACGGGGCTCGGACTGGCCATCGTCAAGCACATCGTCGAGGCGCACGGCGAGCGGATCACGGTGCGCAGCGAACCCGGAGTGGGCAGCACCTTCTCCTTCACGCTGAAGAAGGTGAATTTGCAGGAGATGAAATAATAGGGCTTTCCGGGCCGTTTGGGAATTGCAAACGCCCCGAAGGCGTCGAAATCGGAACAAACTTGGATAAATGATACTGTTTTCACAACCGCTGTCCGTCGTCTGGGATTTCGATCCGGTGTTCTTTGCCATCGGATCGCTGGACATTCGGTACTATGGCCTGATGTGGGCGCTGGCCATCCTGATCGGGGCCAAATTCTTCGATAATTTCGTCAGGCGCGAAGGGCTTCCGCAGAAAGTCTCGGAGTCAATATTCATCTACGGTACGCTCGCCACGATCCTCGGCGCACGGCTGGGGCACTGCCTCTTCTACGATACGATGGAGTATCTTTCGAAGCCGTGGACCATCATCACGGGCTTCCGCGACGGCGGCATGGCCAGCCACGGCGCCGCCATCGGTCTGCTGATCGGACTGTGGCTCTTCTCGCGCAGGAACAAACTGCCCTATATCTGGTCGCTGGACCGCATTATGATCCCGGTGGGCATCGGCGGGGCCATCGTGCGGCTGGGCAACCTCTTCAATTCGGAGATCTTCGGACAGGCGACCTCGCTGCCCTGGGGCTTCGAGTTCGTGCGTTCGCACAAATGGGTCGCCGAGTTCGCGCCGAACCCCGTGCATCCGACGCAGATCTACGAGGCGCTCTGCTATCTGGCGACTTTCGGCATCCTCTGCTGGCTCTACTATAAGAAAGACATGGCGCGCCGCCGTCCGGGCATCCTCTTCGGAATCGGCCTGATCGGCACGTTCCTCACGCGCTTCTTCATCGAATTCATCAAAACCGAGCAGGAGCCTTTCGAACTGGGATGGACGCTCGACATGGGCCAGTGGCTCAGCATTCCCTTCATCCTGCTGGGAATCTGTATGATCTGGCGGGGTGCCGCACGGCCCGCGACGCTCCCGGAACCGGCCGCTCCGGCGCCGAAAGCGCACGCCGCCCCTAAAAAGAAGAGAAAATGAACGCTACACCGATGACGGAACAGGTCGGCAGGCTCGTAGGCAATCTGTTGGCCGGCGGCGGGGAGGTATTCCTGCCCGGGGTGGGGACGCTCTATACCGAGCGGCGGCCTGCCCGACGGATCGACAGGCGCACCGTGCAGCCCCCTTGCCGCGTGGTGTCGTTCTCCTCGCAGCAGCGGGGCGTGTCGCTGGTCGATGAGATCGCCCGCATCATACGGAAGGCCGGGACGGCTCCGGAGGTCGATCCGCAGACTGTGGCGCAGGGGGTGTACGACCGCTGGCTCGCCCGTGCGCAGGAGGCCGACCGATTGACCGTCGAAGGCGTCGGGGTGCTGGCATTCAAGAACTTCACGCCCGACGAGGCGTTCGAACGGCGGTTGAATCCCCAGGGCCGGGAGCCCGTGAAAATCCGCGCTCCGCGCCGTTTCGACTGGGCCTTGTGGCTAGGCGTCGCGGCCATCGCGGTTGCGCTGGTCTACGGGGGACGGGAGTTTCTGATGTTTTCCGCGGAGCCGGACACCGTTGCGGTTGAGACCGTCGGGGCGGAGCGTGCCGATGCGCCGGCTCCGGTCGAGGCCCCCGATGCGCTGGCCGAAGCGCTGCAGCCGGAGCAGCCGGCGGCCGTAGAGGAGTTCCCGCAGCCGGCCGACACGGCATCGTCCGGGGCGTCCGTTCCGGAAACGACGCCCGCTGCGGAGGCGCAGGCGGAATCCGGAGAGCCGGCGGCGCTGCTTTCGGGGCATCATTACGTGGTGCTGGGGGTCTTCAGTACGACCGAAAATGCCGGACGCGCCCTGCGGGAAATCGCGGCCAAAGAGCCTGCGTTCCGCTGCCGGATTTATCGTTTCGGCGAGAAATTCATGGTTTCGCCCTTTTCGTCGGACGATGCCGAACCGTGCAAACAGTTCATCGGCAGCCATGCCGAACATTTCCCCGGCATGTGGACCTATACCGCCCGTTGATGCGCATCTCGGAGTTGATAATAAGGGCGATCGACTGTTTCTACATCAAGCCTGTCCGGGCGTTGATGCCCTTGCAGGTGTTCCGCTACGCCGTCTGCGGAGGGGTGACCTACATGTTGTTCGACCCCTTGTGTTATTTTTTGTTTTACAATTTCGTCGTCGCCCACCGCTATTTCGATCTGGGATTCGTGGTCATATCCCCGCATATCGCGGCTATGGTCCTCGTCTTTCCGTTCACCTTTTTCGTGGGTTTCTGGCTCAACCGCAACGTGGCGTTCCGCCGCTCGCCGCTCGGGGCCGGGACGCAGCTGCTGCGCTACCTGCTGTCGGTGGCGGGGTCGATCCTGCTGACGTATGCAGGACTGAAATTCTTCGTGGAGGTGTGCGGGGTGTGGCCTACGCCGGCGAAGGTGCTCACGACGCTGCTGACGACGGTGTACAGTTTCCTCGCGGCCAAATATTTCACTTTCCCCGCCTAAGAGGCGGGTTTTTAGAGGCGATGGCAGGTCGAAGCGTTTAGGAATTCCGGTTGCGCCCTGCCTAAGAGGCAGGTTTTAGAAGGCGACGTTAAGCCGCGGCGTGTCGGAATCGTATCACGCCCGCCTAAGAGGCGGGTTTTTAGAGGCGATGGCAGGTCGAAGCGTTTAGGAATT
>ERZ773242.129-NODE-129-length-87108-cov-14.352360_pt1 | contig 87108 bp, 96 predicted proteins | sample MGYA00511077_ERZ773242 | MGnify/ENA primary metagenome ERZ773242 (study PRJEB29015, sample SAMEA2737754) | human gut metagenome | biome: human gut; feature: human-associated habitat; material: faeces | place: China | collected 2012 ... | reverse complement strand
CCCTGCGCAATATGCTCCTTATTGGTATCGGCTGCCACTGCATAGGCGGCATTCTTCCCGCTCTGTTCGGCGATACCAGCATGGCAATGATGTTCCTCGGCCGCTTTGCTTTCGGCATCGGCTACGGCCTTATGCAGGGCATCGGCATCTCCATGAGTCTCAAGCTTGTTGAGGACAGCAGATTCAGAAGTCATGCCATGGGCTGGGCAGTCGCCGCCCAGTATGCGATGAATATGGTCGCACAGGTCGTCGTCGGCCATCTCTGCGCTATCAAATGGAATTACAGCTTCTTTGTCTATCTTTGGAGCGCTATCCCGTTCCTCGTTGTTCTTTTCCTTTGCCCCAAGTTCGAGCTTGATAAAAATGACACCTCCACCACCGGCGGAAAGCTTGAGGCGATGGCTAAATCCGGTTCCCTCGGTCAGGCTATAAAGGGACTGCCGCCGATAGTATGGGTCTTTTCTGCTATAGCGATCGGCTATATGCTCTGCTATTACCCCATGTTCCTCGTTATCTCCAAGATCATCGTCGGTCGCTGCATCGGCAATTCTGTCACTGTCGGCAATGCAATGGTGTTCTACTCGGTTGCAACAATAGTCGGCGGCGTTGTCTTTGGATTTGCCGAGAAGTTTCTTAAGAATAAGACGATGTTTGTCATGCTTGCCGTTACCGGCGTTACGATGCTCGGCCTGTACCTCTCTCACAGCTTCGCATCGGTCGCTGCATGGCTGGTAGTCAGCGGCATATTCTCTACCGGCATCATTCCCGCCTGCATCAGCGCGTTCAGCGAGAGCGTGGATGAGGAGAACAAATTCCTCGCGACCTCCATTGCCGAATCCGGTGTTAACATCGGCGCGTTCCTCGGCACTCCGTACATTGCTCTTATCGAGGCTTTCGGCGGCAGTGCGGACACCGCCATGTTCATTTCACCGATAATCATGCTTATCCTCGGCTTTATTACGCTGAAGTTCTGCAAAAAGGACAGTAAGAGCTGAGCTGTCCTGATGAGTTTGGCTACGCCCCTCCGGTCAGCCTTGACCGGAGGGACATCTATATTGGCTCATATCTTGATTTTATGGAGGCCGCCTGGATTGACAGCAGCTTGGGTTCGTGTTATATTTATAGCCTAATCGATATGAGTCAGCAATTCACATTATCAGATCCAAGAGTAGTCCCGGATAATTGCGAAAGCAGCGGTTATCCGGGATTTTTGTGAAGCCTTGGCAAAACGGCATTTTGCTGTGAGGAGGGAATTTCATGTATAAGCTGATAAAGCAGGAGGGACATGCCCGCCGCGGTGAGTTCAGGACTCCCCACGGCACGGTGCAGACGCCTGTGTTTATGAACGTCGGCACGCAGGGCGCAATAAAGGGCGCGCTGAGCGCAGCCGATCTTAAAAATATCGGCTGCCAGATCGAGTTATCCAATACCTATCATCTGCATGTGCGTCCCGGCGACGGTCTGATAAAGGACATGGGCGGACTGCATAAGTTTATGACCTGGGACGGGCCTATCCTGACCGACAGCGGCGGCTTCCAGATATTCTCGCTTGCGAAGCTGCGCAAGATAACCGAGGAGGGCGTAAAGTTCAACTCGCACGTTGACGGGCGGCACATCTTTATGGGGCCAGAGGAGAGCATGCGCATCCAGGCTAATCTCGGCTCGGACATCGCGATGGCCTTTGACGAGTGCATCAAGATCCCGTCACCACGCGAATATGTCCAGCGCTCCTGCGACAGGACCTATCGCTGGCTCCAGCGCTGCAAGGCTGCGCTCGCAGAGTATAACTCCATGGACGACGCGGTGAACCCGGGGCAGATGCTGTTCGGAATAAATCAGGGGACTGTGTTCCACGACATCCGCATCGAGCACATGAAGAAGATCGCCGAGCTCGAACTGCCCGGCTACGCGATAGGCGGGCTCGCAGTGGGCGAGACGCATCAGGAGATGTACGACACCATCGAGGCGGTGGAGGAGTACATGCCGAAGGATAAGCCGCGCTACCTCATGGGCGTCGGCACACCGTCCAACATCATTGAGTCAGTTGCGCGCGGTGTTGATTTCTTCGACTGTGTCATGCCCGCACGCAACGGGCGGCACGGGCACCTGTTCACTTGGGGCGGCGTTATCAATATAAAGAACGAGAAGTACGCAAGGGATGAGCAGCCGATAGATCCGCAGTGCGGCTGCCCGGTGTGCCGCCGCTATTCAAGGGCGTATGTACGCCATCTTTTCAAGGCTGAGGAGATGCTTGCGATGCGCTTTGCCGTGACGCATAACCTCTATTTCTACAACAGCCTTATGCAGCGCATACGCGACAGCCTCGACGCCGGGGATTTCGACGGCTTCAGAAACAAATTTACGGAAATTCTCGATAAACGCATCTAAGTATCTTGAATTTTGGCGAACTAACATATATAATACAAATATACTTTTTTCGGAGGTAAACCCAAAATGAATCTTATCCTTACCGGAGCTTCCTCCACTGCAGGCGCAGGCGGCTCCACCATCCTTATGCTCGTGCTCATGTTTGCCGTTTTCTATTTCTTCTTTATCCGTCCGGAAAACAAGAAAAAGAAAAAGGTTGAGGATATGCGCAACTCCCTGAGCCTTGGCGACGAGATCACCACTATCGGTGGCATGACCGGTAAGATCGTTCAGGTAACTGAAGACACCGTCACTTTCGAGACCGGTGAGGACAGAGTCCGCATTCAGATCAAGAAGTGGGGCATTTCCACCACCGCTAAGATGGAAGCAGCCGAAGCTGAAGCGCGCAGCAGCAAGGGCAAGAAAAAGTAATATAACCCGAATCATTTCAGCCTCCCGTTAATAAGATTGATTGATCTTATTAACGGGAGGTGTTTTTTTGTTATCTGCGAACAGCAGTGCCTTTGACGGCAAGGCCGCGGCGAGAGCTGCGGCGGCATGGACAGCGAGCGCGATCATCCTGCTGGTCATTGCGTCGGCTGTAATAAACGCGGCCGGCTGCGGAGAGTACATAATGGGATATGCCTGCTCTGCACTGAGTTTCCTGAGCGCTTTTTCAGCCGGGGCGGCAGCGGCCGGGAAAAGCAAAAAGGGGACCGTGTATACAGGTGCACTGACAGGAGCGGTCATTACGACTGTCCTGCTTACGGTAGGATTTATTGTAAACGGCGCAGAAACAGAAGCGTCGGCAGTGCTCAGCGTCGTCAGTTTTACATTCGCGGGGAGCATAGCCGGGGCGGTGATCTTCGGGAGAGGGAACTCTTCCAAGCGCAAACGCTATGCCCCGCGGCCACGTGCTTGACATAACAGAAATACATAAAGAGGTTTTCGCGTTTATTTTCCTGCGAGACAACGCTTTTCGAAAACGAACTGTAACAACAGTTAACATAAATGAGAAAAAATTTTGCTTTTTTTGAAAAAAGGACTTGATTATTTTGCGAGTTTGTAATATATTGTTACCAGAGTCAATTATGTTAATCACGCAACTGTTACCGAAGGTTACATTTTGACATACATGATAAGAGAAAATTGCGGTACACATTCAATTACGCTGCTGTTTTCCTTCATGTGCGGCTCGCTGTTGTCGCTGATATATCTTATCCCGAACGTTCCATTTCGTTTCGCGGAGGATATGCCGGTCATCGCGGCGGCTGCAAGCTTCTCAATCGGGGCACTGACGTGCGGAACGGCCTGCTGCATTACAGTCCAGCCGCTGTCGACGGTGGTTCTTGGCTGCGCGGCTGCGTTTGAGATGTACTCCGCTGTCACAGAGCTGTCGGCTAAAGAGACCGCGGGGCGGATGGGTATCATGGCTGTGCTCATACCGCTTCATTTCCTCGTGTGCTCATATGGGATGGCTCAAAGCGGTATTGCCAGAGCGGCAATGCGGCAGGTTGGAACATACAGCAGGAAACAGACGCTTTATACGTATGCAATTATGCTTGCCGGGCTTGCGGCCGCAGCGCTGCTGATCCGGTACATATTGAGAATATAGATATCTTAAACTGAAAGGAGGGCGTTTGAATGCAGAACTCGGAATGCATAGAGCTTTTTGAAAAGCATCTTACCGAAGAAAAGAAAGCATCCGCAAACACCCTCAGTTCCTACCTCAGGGACATCCGCCAGCTTGGCGAATATTTGGACAGCCATTCGGAGAACACCATTGCAGAGGCCACGAGCGAAGACCTTCAGGGCTATATTGCGATGCTGAGAGCCGAGGGCAAATCGGTCGCGACCGTGTCCAGAAGCATTGCATCTATAAAGTGCCTGTATACGCATCTGTTTATAAAGCAGATCATTACCGTGAATCCCGCGCAGGGGCTTATTCCCGATAAAAGCACGCAGAAGCTGCCGGAGATACTGACCAGCAAGGAAGTCGAGCTCCTGCTCGAGCAGCCCGAATGCATAGACCCGAAAGGCTTCAGAGACAAGGCCATGCTCGAACTGCTTTACGCAACGGGCATAAGAGTAACGGAGCTTATCGATCTTGACATCGGAGATGTGAATCTCGGCGCGGGCGTTATCCGCTGCCACAGCAGAAACAAAGAGAGATTCATCCCGATGTACCCGGCGGCAGTCAAGGCGCTGAACGATTATATCACGCTTGTGCGTCCGCAGATGATACTCATGCCGGACGAGCAGTCCCTGTTCGTCAACGTCAGCGGTGAGCGTATGTCGCGCCAGGGCTTCTGGAAGATAGTCAAGCACTACCAGAAGAAGGCGGGCATCGAAAAGGATATCACCCCGCACACGCTGCGCCACTCCTTTGCCGCACATCTGCTCGAGAACGGCGCAGATATACACGCAATACAGGAAATGCTCGGCCACGCCGATATATCCTCCACGCACATGTATTCTCAGCTCGTCAAAAAGCAGCTCAAGGATGTGTATAACAAGGCGCATCCAAGAGCATAAATCGAATCAGATCCAGCCGGTACGCGCCGCGTACCGGCTTTTTTATGTTGCGGTAAAAGGGTAAATGTGTTAAAATTCATTGGGGACGTGATACTATGCGGATACTCGGAATAGACCCGGGGATTGCAACGATAGGCTTCGGTGTAGTGGATTCCGACAGCCGCAGCCATAAGCTTATCAAGTGCGGGGTGATCACCACACCGGCGCACACAAGCCTGTCGAGCAGGCTTGAGCAGATATATGACGATATGTGCGGTTTGCTTGATATGTTCAAACCGGACGCAGTCTCAATAGAAGAGCTTTTTTTCAACACCAATATAACGACCGGCATTTCAGTCGCGCACGGCAGGGGCGTCATCCTGCTGGCATGCAGGAAAGCCGGAGTCAGGATATATGAATACACTCCGCTTCAGGTCAAGCAGGCGGTCGTCGGCTACGGCAGAGCGGAGAAGAGCCAGGTCATGGATATGGTGAAGCGCATCTGCGCGCTGCCTGCACCGCCGAGACCGGATGACGCGGCGGATGCCGTGGCGCTTGCGCTGTGCCATGCGCGCAGTTCGACCTCATTGCTGTACAGAGGAGACAGGGAAGAATGTTCTACCATATAGAAGGAAAAGTTACGGAGCTTGAGCCGGGGCTTGCCGTGGTCGACTGCGGCGGCATAGGCTTTGCAGTCAATGTGACGCTGAATACAATGTCGGGGCTTCATGCCGGTGAAAAAGCCAAGCTTTACATCTCAGAGGCGATAGGGGATAATAATTTTGACCTCTACGGATTCCTGACGAAGAGCGAGCGCAGGTGCTTCGAGATGCTTATTTCCGTGTCCGGTGTCGGCGCAAAGGCGGCAATGTCTATCCTTTCGCATACTACCCCCGAGGGGCTCACGCTCTCTATTATGACCGGAGACGAAAAGACGCTTACGGCCGCGCCGGGTGTCGGCAAGAAGATCGCGCAGAGAGTCATCCTTGAGCTCAAGGATAAGATAGGCAAGGACATGGGCGGAGGCAGTGTTTCGACATCAGCGCCGGTCACCGTATCTGCCGGCGGCAGTGACGCGCTGAACGACGCCGCGGCAGGTCTTGCGGTGCTCGGTTATTCGAGCGCGGAGATCGCACCGGTAATAAATAAGCTCGACACGGCATCCATGACGGCGGAGCAGATCATCAAGACTGTTCTGAAGCAGATGGTAAAGTAATGGAGAAAACGAAATGAGCATCAATTTCTCTGACGATGTAAATAATGAGATCATAACTACCGCGGCAAGCCTGCCGGAGGACAGCGCGGAGGGCTCGCTGAGGCCCAAAACGCTGGGCGAATATATCGGTCAGGAGAAGGCCAAGGCAAACCTTGCCGTGTTCATCAACGCTGCAAAAATGCGCGGAGAGTCGCTTGACCATGTTCTCCTGCACGGCCCCCCGGGGCTCGGCAAAACGACGCTTGCGGGTATCATCGCAAATGAGATGGGCGTCAACATGCGCATAACCTCCGGCCCAGCGATAGAGAAGCCGGGAGATCTGGTGGCGATGCTGACGAACCTGAACGAGGGAGATATTCTCTTTGTCGATGAGATACACCGGCTCAACCGTGCGTACGAGGAGATACTCTACCCCGCGATGGAGGATTACGCCATAGACATTATCCTCGGCAAAGGGCCGTCTGCAAACTCTATCCACCTCGACCTGCCGCACTTCACCCTGATCGGCGCGACGACGCGGTCAGGCCAGCTCACGGCGCCGCTGCGTGACCGCTTCGGCGTATCTCTGCGCCTTGAGCTATACAGCCCTGAGGAACTGCGGCGCATCGTTGTGCGCTCTGCGGGGATACTGAACGTCCCGATAGAGCCTGACGGCGCGTATGAGATCGCATCTCGCTCGCGCGGTACGCCGCGCATCGCGAACCGCCTGCTGCGCCGCGTACGCGATTATGCGCAGGTGATGGCGGACGGTGTTATCACAAGCAAGGTCGCTGATGCAGCGCTCTCAAAGCTTGAGGTCGATAAGCTCGGCCTTGACGCGCTCGACAGGCGGATGCTGCGCAGCATAATCGAGTTTTATAACGGCGGCCCGGTCGGGCTGGAAACGCTGGCGGCGACCATAAACGAGGAGTCTGTGACTCTGGAGGATGTTTACGAGCCGTATCTGCTGCAAAACGGCTTTTTGACAAGAACTCCGCGCGGCCGCTGCGTTACGCGCAAGGCCTATGAGCACCTCGGAATAGAATTTCTTGGGCAGCAGAAGCTGGATTTTTAACAGCTTGACACATCTTTATACAAAAATCACTAAAAAGCTATTGACTTTAAGGACTAATGTTGTATAATACTTGATGTATATTTAGAAAATAAGTGTACGATTATGATTGATTACGCATCACTTGAAGATAAGGAGCTCCAGTCGCTCGCCTCATCAGGGGACAGGGAAGCGGAGGAAGCTTTGGCAGGACGGTATCTGCGCCTTGTCAGGGCTTGCGCAAGACCCTTTTTCCTCGCCGGCGGCGACAGTGAGGATCTTATTCAGGAAGGCACCTTCGGTCTGCTCTCCGCGATAAGACAGTACAGGGCAGACGCCGGGGCGTCGTTCAAGACCTTTGCAGAGCACTGCATCAGGATGCGTCTTCTTTCAGCAATTAAATCCGCATCCCAACTAAAGCATTTTCCGCTCAACGACGGTGTGTCGCTTGAGCAACTCTCAGAAGATCCCGGTGTACAATTATCGGCTATCCCCGAAATCTCCCGGCGCAGTCCGGAAGAGCTTGTTCTGGAGAGAGAGAGCAAGGAAGAACTTTACGCGGCCTTTTCCAAATGCCTTTCACGGTTTGAACTGAAGGTTCTCGACCTTTATCTGGACGGTCTTTCATATAGAGAGATCGCAGATATCCTTGGGAAGAGCGCAAAGTCCGTTGACAATGCCGTGCAGAGGATCAGGCGCAAGCTGACGCGGAATCTCAAATCAGGCGACATCAGCATAAGCTGACCGCAAATACAGCCGATAGGCACATTTATCAAAAGAGAGGATTCAAGATGTACGAAGACAAGACCTTAGTTTGCAAAGAGTGTGGTAAGGAGTTCGTTTTCACCGCTGGTGAGCAGGAATTCTACGCAGAGCGCGGCTTCCAGAATGAGCCCCAGCGCTGCAAGGCATGCCGTGACGCTCGCAAGAACGCCGCTCGTGGCCCCCGTGAGTACTTTACCGCTACCTGCGCAGCATGCGGCGGCGAGGCAAAGGTTCCCTTTGAGCCCAAGTCCGATCGTCCCGTTTACTGCAGCGAGTGCTTCGCTAAGATGAGAGAGCAGGCCTAATCCGCCTGTACCGGGGTAAAGGGGCACTTGTGTGTCCCTTTACCTTTTGTGATTTACGGAGGTTTAATAATGGAAATAACCAGAGAAACTCTCATTTCTGAGATCATTGATAATTGCCCCCAGGCTTTCCCTGTTTTTCAGGAGATTGGTATGCACTGCATGGGCTGCGCGCTTGCCAGCGGTGAGACCCTTGAGCAGGCATGTGCCGCGCACGGTGTTGACCCTGATGAGTTTTTGACCTATCTCAAAGCCTATCTGGAAGTCAGCAATCCCTGAGGCAAACTTACGGTGAACTTACAGACGCTGCTTTCGGCAGCGTCTTTTCATATACGCGGAGGGAATATGGACAGACGCCTATCGACTATTGCATCTCAAATTGAAAACGGACTCGGTCTTGCCGACGTCGGTACGGATCACGGCTTTCTGCCGGTGCACCTGGCAAGGCACGGCTATACCGGGAATTTATATGCGTCAGATATAAACGAAGGTCCGCTCCAAACAGCTATCGACAACGCAGCGCACGCTGGCGTTTCTGACCGGATAAAATTTCTGCTGTGCGACGGGCTGCGTCTCTGCCCGCCGGAAGAGGTGGACACGATAGTCATCGCCGGTATGGGCGGAGACATGATATGCCGAATACTTGACGAAGCCGAGTGGTGTATGTCCGGGAAGTATAAGCTGATCCTCCAGCCGATGACGAAGCAGGATATCCTGCGCTACTGGCTCGTGAACAACGGCTTTGAAATATGCAGGGAGCTTATCGCGGAGGACGCTGGGGTTCTGTACCAGATCCTTACGGTGCGCTTCGGCGGCGAAACAAGGCTTACGGACGGTGAGCTGTTCACTGGCAAATATGAGCTTTCAGAGGATAAGACACTGTATGTCCGCCTTCTTCGGGAGCAGCACAGGCGCTTTGGCAAGGCAGTCCACGAAATGAGCAGCGGGGATAAATGCCCGAAATATAAGCTGCATTTATTTGAAGAGCTGCTCGGGCAGCTTACGGAAATGAGGGAACGGTATGACACGGATAAATGATGTGTATTCATATCTCTGCGAGCTTGCGCCGCTTGAAAAGCAGATGAGCTTTGATAACGCAGGCTTCCAGCTCGGCCGCAGCGGCAACGAGGTTCATCGCGTGCTGCTGGCGCTCGACGTTACCGATGATGTCGTTCGTGAAGCCGAAGAACTTGGCGCGGAGCTTATCATATCGCACCATCCGCTGATCTTTACTCCGGTGAAGAATCTCACGGACTGCGATGCCGGGCACAGGCGGCTTCTAGAGCTGGCCGCAAAGGATATTGCAGTCATATCGATGCACACGAATCTTGACATTGCCGAGGGCGGCGTTAACGATGTCCTCATCAGGGCGCTCGGCGCCGAGCCTGAGTGCGCGCTGGACACCAATGGCTGCGGCAGAGTAGGTACGCTCAGTGAGGAAAAGGACATGGAGAGCTTCCTAAAACAATGCAAGGCTGCGCTCAGGGTAAAGGGACTGAGATACTATTCTGCCGGTCGTCCGGTACACAGGCTCGCGGTGATGGGTGGCTCGGGCGGTGACTGCGTTGACGATGCTTACACAAAGGGCTGCGACACCTACGTGACTGCTGATATCAAATACCACCAGTTCCTGCATGCCGCAGAACTTGGGATAAACCTCATCGACGCAGATCATTTCTGCACGGAAGACCCGGTCATGTACAGCCTGAGAGATAAGCTTTCCGCCCGGTTCCCGGAGACTGAATTTGCCGTATCCGCTGTGCATCACCAGATAATAGATTTCATATAACAGGCCGTGACGCGATAGCCTGCCACGCTTGTCATAAACTGCCTCCGCTGCTCATAAACTCGAATAAACGAGAACATGAGAGCGGAGGCTTTATTATGACTGATACAAATATCTACCGCGATATAGCGGCGCGTACCGACGGCGCTTTCATGCTTGGTGTTGTGGGGCCGGTGCGTACCGGGAAGTCCACATTTATCAAGCGCTTTATGGAAACGCTTGTGATCCCGCGGATCGACAACACCTACATGAAGGAGCGTGCCCGCGATGAGCTGCCGCAGAGCGGCTCCGGCCGGACAATAATGACCGCTGAGCCGAAGTTCGTCCCGGAAAACGCGGTGAACATCGCATTGGGCGACGGCGCGGAGCTCTCGGTGCGGCTGGTAGACTGCGTCGGCTACATGGTGGACGGCGCCGCCGGGCAGTTTGAGGACGGCGCGGAGCGTCTTGTCACTACGCCGTGGTTCGACCATGAGATAACCATGACGGAGGCGGCAGAGAAGGGGACACACAAGGTCATAACCGAGCACTCGACCGTCGGCATCGTTGTGACCACCGACGGGACAATATGCGACATTCCGCGCGAGAAATATGAAGCGCCGGAAGAGCGTGCAATAACCGAGCTGAAGAGCATCGGAAAGCCCTTTGTGGTACTCCTCAACAGCGCAGAGCCTGCGTCGGAGACGGCGATAGCCATTTCCGAGGAGATCACCGCACGGTATGACGTGCGCTGCATCAGGGTAAACTGCATGACCCTGACAGAGGATGACATTGCCGGTATCATCCGTTCTGTGCTCGAGGAGTTCCCGCTCAAGTCCATAGGCATCTTTCTGCCTGAATGGCTCGAGGCGCTGCCGGAGGACAACGAACTGCGCAATGAACTGTTTGCCAGCATAATGGATTGCAGCAGCGGCGTGTGCAGAATAAAGGACTGCCGCTGCGCTGTTGATAAGCTCTCACAATGCGAGTGCGTAAACGATGTCAGCATCGACAGGAGTGACCTTGGCACAGGCACCGTATCCGTGACCGTGTGCCTGCCGCGCAGCCTGTATTATAAAACTATCAGCGAGCAGACCGGCATTGAGATAAACAACGACGGCGACCTGATATCCACACTCACGGAAATGAGCGAGGTGAAGCGCGACTATGATAAGCTGCGCTGCGCGCTCAACGATGTGCGCACAAAGGGCTACGGAGTTGTGATGCCGGACTCCTCGCAGATGCAGCTTGAGGAGCCGCAGATCGTCCGTCAGGGAGGAAAATACAGTGTGAAGCTCAAGGCGAACGCCCCAGCGATACATATGCTTATGACAAATATAGAGACAGAGGTGACGCCGGCTATCGGCGGCGAGACCGCGTCAGAAGACATAATCAACTTCCTGCTCCAGGGTTTTGACGGGGACGTGAACCGCATATGGCAGTCGAACATATTCGGCAAGTCGCTTTACGACATCGCCGAGGAGGGGCTTACATCAAAGATAGAATCGCTGCCGGAGAATGCAAAGCAGAAGCTCCAGCAGACCCTGCAGCGCATAATAAACGAGGGCAGCGGCGGACTCATCTGCATCCTGCTGTGACGCGCGCCGGCTGTATTTTGTTTGACTTGACCGTACAAGGCATATATAATAGAAGGAGATGAAAGGGCATTTGTCTCGAATGTTAAAGCTGAAACCGCCGATCCGCAAACCCGTGATCGTGCTTCTGCTGGCGCTGCTCCCATCGTTTTTCCTGCTGACGTTCAAAGGAAAAATGACGGATGTCTCGGCGCACGCCGGGAGCACGACGCTGGTCATTGACCCAGGGCACGGTGGGATAGACGGCGGCGCGCAGGGGGCTGACGGCTCAAGAGAGAGCGATATTAACCTTGCGATAGCGCTGAAGCTGCGCGCGCTTGCGGAGTTCTACGGGCAGGATAATATAATGACCCGTCAGGACGACAGCACCAAGTCCGATACTCCAAACTACAGCGAGCACCGCGACCTTGAGCGCAGGACGGAGATCGTAAACGAAGCACCGAACCCGGTGCTGATAAGCATCCACCAGAACTGCTTCCCGACGGGTGTACCAAGCGGCCCACAGGTCATGTACGCTGCAACGCAGGACAGCGAGGAGTTTGGTAAGCTCATGCACGGGAACCTGATACGCAGCCTTGCTCCGGAAAACAGGCGGGTCGCGGAGCCCGCGTCCAAGGGGCTATATATACTTTCGCACGTAAGCTGCCCGGCGGTGCTGGTCGAGTGCGGGTTCATGTCAAACTTCTCGGATATGGAGAACCTTAAAACCTCGGGCTACCAGACCTCGGTCGCAGCGGTGCTGATGGGCAGCTATCTGCAATACAGAACAGGCATACAAAGTACATAAGACTGGAGAAATCCTATGGCGAACAAGAGAAAAACAGTTTACTGCTGCGCCGAGTGCGGCAATGAAACTTCAAACTGGGCGGGCAGATGCCCCGCGTGCGGAGCGTGGAACACGCTCCAGGAAGTGACGATCGAGCCCGGCAGCGGCAAAAAGAGCGCTGTAAATGCGCGCGCCGCTGCCGGTAAGGCGAAGCCGCTCTCGGAGCTTGACACTTCGGAGGAGATAAGGTTCGCGACCGGGATATCGGAGTTTGACCGCGTGCTTGGCGGCGGAGCCGTCGCGGGCTCACTCGTGCTTGTCGGCGGCGCGCCGGGTATCGGCAAGTCGACGCTGCTTCTCCAGATGTGCGCTTCGGCAGGCGCGGGACGGAAGATCCTATACGTCACTGGTGAGGAAAGCCAGCGTCAGCTCAAGCTGCGCGCGATGCGTCTCGGCGTCGATGGGGAGAATATCTATGTCCTTGCCGAGACGGATATAGACAGCATCATCGCCGCTATCGACGAACTGAAGCCGGACATTGCGATCATCGACTCCGTCCAGACCGTGAGCGATTCGGGCGTAGCCTCCGCGCCGGGCAGCATCACGCAGGTGCGCGAATGCACGATGCGCATCATGCGCGTCACCAAGGAAAAGGGACTTACCGTCTTTGTCGTTGGACATATAAACAAAGAGGGGAGCATAGCGGGACCCAAGGTGCTGGAACACATGGTTGACTGCGTTCTGTACTTTGAAGGCGAGCGCAGCACAAGCTTCCGCATTCTGCGCGCGGCGAAAAACCGCTTCGGCTCGACAAATGAGATAGGCGTATTTGAAATGGCAGACAGGGGACTGCGCTGCGTGGAGAACCCGTCCGAAATGCTGCTCAGCGGCAGACCGGATAACTGTCCGGGAACCTGCGTCGCGTGCGTCATTGAAGGTACCAGACCGATACTTGCCGAAGTCCAGGCGCTCGTTGCGCCGACGAACTATAACGCGGCGCGCCGCAGCAACGGCATTGACTATAACCGCGCGGCAATGCTGCTTGCGGTGCTCGAAAAGCGCAGCGGCCTGCCGGTCGGCAGCTGCGACTCGTATATAAACGTTATCGGCGGACTGAGCCTCGAGGAGCCTGCGGCTGACCTTGCGACGAGCCTTGCCGTTGCGTCCAGCTATCTCGACAGGCCGCTGGGAGCTGACCTTGCGGCAATAGGCGAGGTCGGGCTTTCTGGAGAGATCCGCAGCGTCAGCGCACTGAATCAGAGACTGTCAGAAATACACAGGCTTGGTTTCAAGCGCTGTGTCATCCCTGCGCACGTGCGCGATGAGCTGGGAAAATATGACGGACTGGAGCTGATCCCGGTAAAGAGCATCAGCGAAGCGATAGCCGCTGTGCTGCCGAGGCACAAATGATGAAATTCGTTGAGAATCCAAACCTCCCGGTTTGCGCCGACATAGTTATAATAGGCGAAAAATATTGCAAAATATTACAAAGTGGCATCAAAAGTCTAGGGATCAATGCGCTTTTTATGCCGGATAATCCGTATGTTGACGATAGATTATCCGGTCACGCCGACCTTTCGGTGCTGCATCTGGGTGGGGATAGGCTGCTGCTCGCGCCTTATCTGAAGGGGAGCAGCTTCTCACGGCAGTTGGAAGACAGGGGATTTGATATCAGGTTTGCCGATATAGAGCAGTCTGCCCTATACCCCAATGACGCGCAGATGAACGTGTGCATCCTCGGAGATAAAGTCATATATAATCCCAAAACGGTACCTGATACAATAGTGAAATATTTAACAATCAGGAATGGCGCAATACAAGTAAGCAGCAGGCAGGGGTACAGCCGCTGCTCAGTGTGCGTTGTAAATGATAACGCGATAATAACGGCAGACGAGGGGATATGCCGCAGCGCGAAAGCGCACGGGATCGATGTACTGAAGATCCGGCCGGGATATATTAATCTGCCGGGCTTTGATTATGGATTCATAGGCGGGGCAAGCTTCAAGCTCTCAGACACAAAGCTTGCTTTCACTGGAGGGCTGGACAAGCATCCGGACGCAGAGCGGATAATTGAGTTTGCGAGTTTACATAACATAGATATAGTTTACATAACCGATAAACCAGCCTTTGATATCGGCGGCGCGATACCGATAACAGAGGCAAGTAAATGAGCCTGGCTTAAACGTCAGGCTCATTTATTATTCTTCAATTTCTTCTTTTGTTTTTCTGCCGATGGGGTTTGCCATTGCTGCTTCGTGAAGCGCGGCATTGTCCAGATGGGTGTATATCTGCGTTGTGTTCAGATTGCTGTGACCGAGGACTTCCTGGAGCGCGCGGGTGTCAACGCCGTTTTTCAGCATGAGCGTGGCGGCTGTGTGGCGCAGCTTATGAGGAGAATAGCGGCTGGCATCAAGCCCGGCCTGCAGCAGCTTTTTATCAACCATTTTCTGTACGCCGCGGACACTTATACGGCGGTTGTCGCGGCTGATGAACAGCGCGTTTTTGTCTTCAGGCGGGAGCTTTTCTCCATTGCGGACAGCAAGATAATCATCAATCGCTTCACGGCAGCCGTCAGCAAAAAATACGACACGTTCCTTGTTGCCCTTGCCGAGGACACGCAGATGATCCTCATATATATCCGTGGTGTTCAGCGAAACGAGCTCAGAAACACGCAGGCCGCATGACAGGAACAGCATCAGGATGCAGTAATCACGGTACTCAAACGGCCCGTCACATGCGGCAAGCAGCCGCTCGCACTCCGATTCCTCAAGGTACTTCGGCAGAGATGCCTGACGCTTTGGCATATCCAGCTCCTGACACACGTTATAATCCAGCAGATGCCGCTTAGCGGTAAGATAGCTGAAAAACGATTTGACCGACGATGTACGGCGGCAGCGGCTGGCGGCTGAGAGCGCGTTAGGCGTATCCTCAAGCTCCGGGGAAAACGACTGATAGCGGTACAGCTCCTCAATGCGTATCGACTTTATAAAGTCGATATCAATATTGGTTATGTCTATCTCATTGAACGGAAGCTCGCGCGGGACAAGATGTCTCCGCCGCTTCAGATAACGAAAAAGAATTTTCAGATCTAAATAATATCCCGCGATGGTTTTGTCTGAGTGTCCCCTGACAGTCGAGTGATATTCCAGAAACTCCATAAGAATATCTGGAATGTCGTTTATCTGGTCGAGATTCATGGTATGTCTCCTGAGTCATACATCGAAGTTCGTTTAATTTATATTATGCGAACTTAAGCAGGGAATTAATAAAGACCGAAGCCGGTCTCCTATCTGCTCTTTTATTTTACCCTATCTGCCCGGGACTGTCAACATAATTATTCCGATAAAAACTGCTGGCCAATTTTGACCAGCAGTTTTTATTATTTTCCGCTTTTATATTTAAGCGTTGTTATGAGCGACTCGCTTGTCACACGTATCGTGTTGAGGATCGTTGCAACAGCCGCGACAAAATCTATAAATATTGCAAACCACAGATTGCAGTACCCTACAATGCTGAGGAATATCAGCAAGGCTTTCACGATGAACGCAAACAGCGCATTTTCGATCGCTATCTCGCGCACGCGAACCGCGACCTGTCTTGCAAACGGGATATTGTTGATATACTCGTGATCAACTATCGCGTCGGCATACTTGCTCTTCTTCCCTACGCGCATATCTATGGCTGCCGGACTGTGGCACTCAATGCCGCTTGCGTAAACAAATATAACATTTGTTTTTGCTTTAGATGAAATATCGCTTATCACTTCGAGACGCTTGTCTCCGCTGCACTGCGGGTACATCTCGTTGAAGTTCATAAGCTCGGCAAACTGCTGTCCGGCTTCCTTGCTGTCGTCTGTCAAAAGAATACATCTTGAAATTCCGACGGCCTTCATTTCCGGAACGAGGTTCTCGGTCTCGTCATTGACGTCGGACGAGATCACTACTTTGCCCATAACCTTTCCCGCAACTACCATATAGAAAACCTGACCGATAGCGGTGCTGTCCTCCGGCAGCTGCACTCCTCTGCTGGCCAGAAAATCCTTCTCGGCAAAGACAACATCGATGCCGTCAATAGACAGCTCCACGCCGTAGCCTGGAATATCACGGAAGTCCTTAATTACGTCAAGATGATATTCCTGATCGTAAGCGGCGGCAATAGCCTTGGCAACGGGCTGCTCGGAATAATACACCGCATGAGCGACGAAGTTCATGAAAGTGGCGGAATCGAGCACATCTGAATACATTGCAATGATGCGCGGACATTCGTCGGCGAAGATACCGGCCTTGTCAAATATGGCAATATTGGCGTCCGCCATGCCTTCAAGATCCTTTGCGCTGTTGAACACAACTCCCTGCTGGGCGCTGTAGCACAGGCCAACGATACCGGAGAGCGGAATGGAGACAACAATGGACATCGGCGTTGCGATCAGGATGATCATCAGCGCGCGGTGGACAGACACGATATAGCTGTAATTTGTAAATATCGGCAGAGCTATGGCGTAGGCCAGCGCGAGAAACACCGCAACTTTAAGCACAGAACCGGAGCTGCCGAGCATTACCTCATGGATGTTAAGAGACGCTGCGTTCTTATCCTCAACGGCGGCCTTGACCTTTGCGGTGACCTCTTCATCCTGATATGCCAGCAGTTCAAGTGCGGCCTTCTCGGTATGGTCCTTTGCGTAATTGAGGAGGAGCTGACCTATCTGATAAAGCAGAACGACCGCAGCCCCCTCTATTGCAAAGCCAATAAAGAAAGCTATGACCGACACAACAACTACTACGACTGAGGTGGCGAGATACCTGCCGTTCTCAACATCCGAAACGGCTTCCATGACTATATCGTACCCGGCAGCAGCGGCGGCAAGAACAAGCAGAATTATGCCGACAAAATCAGGCATGCTTATGATAAGAGAAACGGCAAAAATCACCGTGGCCAATACAAGTCTGATGACCAAAGTATTCCCGCGTGCGTTGAGAGAACTGAGCGCACTGACAGCCTTTGAAGGCTCTTTTGCCGCTGTATGCCTGCTTTTGACATGTTTCTGGCTCATCTTGCCACCTCCTGTAGTTTATGTGTCTGTATACAGTATAGCCCTATCAGGCCTTTCCGTCACAGCCGAGCACGTCGACGATCTTGTGCTTGACCATTTCCTTTATAGCCTCTCGACCCGGTCCAAGGTACTGTCTGGGATCGAAGTGATCCGGATGCTCGGTGAAGTACTTGCGGATGCTTGCGGTCATTGCAAGGCGAAGGTCGGAGTCAATGTTGATCTTGCAGACGGCCATGCTGGCAGCCTTGCGGAGCTGATCCTCGGGGACACCGATCGCGCCAGGCATGTTGCCGCCGTTCTCGTTTATTATGCGCACAAATTCCTGAGGCACGGAGGAAGAGCCGTGCAGAACTATCGGGAAGCCGGGCAGACGCTTCTCAACATCCTCAAGGATGTCAAAGCGGAGCTGGGGCTTCGTGCCGGGCTTGAACTTGTATGCGCCGTGGGACGTGCCGATAGCAATTGCCAGAGAGTCGCAGCCGGTGCGCTCGACAAATTCCTGAACGTCTTCGGGTCTGGTATAAGAGCTGTCCTCATGGGAAACCTTAACCTCGTCCTCTATTCCGGCGAGGGTACCGAGCTCTGCCTCAACGACGACGCCGTGGTCATGTGCATATTCAACAACCTGCTTGGTCAGAGCAATATTCTCCTCGAAGGGCTTGGAGGAAGCGTCTATCATAACGGAGGAAAATCCGCCGTCAATGCAGGACTTGCACAGCTCAAAGCTGTCGCCATGGTCAAGATGCAGTGCGATGGGAAGCCCGGTCTCGATGATCGCGGCCTCGACCAGCTTCATAAGGTAAGTATGATTTGCATATTTACGTGCGCCCTTGGAGACCTGAAGGATAAGCGGAGCGTTGAGCTCTGCGGCGGCTTCGGTTATCCCCTGCACGATTTCCATATTATTGACGTTGAAAGCACCGATGGCATAGCCCCCGTCGTATGCTTTCTTGAACATCTCAGTAGTAGTTACCAGTGGCATAACTTTTCATATCTCCTTCTCGATTTGCTAATTTTGTACAAAAAGCACATTTACAAATCCGCATTAATATTATATCCTCAAAAAAGCTTATAATCAATACTCAGTTTTTACAAAACGCATTTTAATGGGAATTATTTTCATGGGAGGATTTTGGCAATGTCAGAAAAATTGATCGGTGCATGTATATTCGGGCAGTCCGGAGGTCCCACTGCGGTCATCAACGCAAGTGCTTACGGCGTTATCAGTGCGGCCTTGGAGGCCGGGGAGATCACTAAGGTTTACGGTGCTTCTCACGGTATCAAGGGCGTTCTTGACGATAAGCTCTACGTGATGGATGAAGAGGATCCCGAAGAGCTCAGGCTTCTGCTCCATACCCCGTCCTCGGAGCTCGGCTCCTGCCGCTATAAAATAGCGGATCCGGAGACTGACGACACGGACTATAAGCGCATTCTTGAGATATTCAAAAAATACAATGTGCGCTATTTCTTCTATAACGGCGGCAACGATTCCATGGACACCTGCAACAAGATCAGCCGCTATATGGAGTCCGTCGGGTACGAGTGCCGCGTAATGGGCGTTCCCAAGACTATTGACAACGACCTTTACGGAACTGATCACTGCCCCGGCTTTGCAAGTGCTGCGAAATATATCGCGACCTCCTGCATGGAGATCAATAAGGACGCGCGCGTATACGATAACGGCATGATCACCGTGGTGGAGATCATGGGACGCCACGCAGGATGGCTCGCCGCGAGCGCCGCTCTCGCGACCGAGTACGCCTCCGGCCCCGACCTTATATATCTCCCCGAACGTGACTTCGACATGGATAAGTTCCTAGCGGACGTCGACGCACTGTATAAGAAGAACGGCAAGGTATTCGTCGCTGTGTCCGAGGGCATCCATTATGCCGACGGCACCTTCGTTTCCGAGGCGAAGACCTCCGCGACCGACGGCTTCGGCCATGTCCAGCTCGGCGGGCTTGCCGCCATGCTCGCGGAAGTTATCAAGCAGCACACCGGCGCCAAGGTGCGCGGCATTGAGCTGAGCCTTCTGCAGCGCTGCGGCGCGCATCTTGCCTCCGCGACCGATGTCGACGAAGCATATAACGCAGGCCGTGAAGCTGTTATTCAGGCTGTCTCCGGAGTGACCGGTCAGATGGTCGCGTTCGAGCGCGAGTATATCGACGGCAAGTACCACTGCACGATGGTGCTGCTCCCCCTCTCCTCTGTTGCAAACTACGAGAAGAAGGTCCCGCAGGAGTGGATAAACGAGGAAGGCAACGGCCTCAAGAAAGAGTTCATTGACTACGTTCTGCCCCTTATCCAGGGCGAGCCGAAGCTCCCGCTTGTTGACTCTCTTCCCAGATATGCCCACCTGAAGAAAGTTCTTGCCAAGTAAGACGCATAAAGTCCCCAAAATGTTCCAAGGCTGCCGTGCAAAACCGGCAGCCTTTTTGTTGAAGCATCGGTGGTTTTGTAGTATACTGCAGGCGGTGATAATATGCTGACACTGAAATATCCGTATATAAGCGTTACTGACGGCAGCCGAAGAAGCTACGGCGGGGATCAGAGCAAGTCCGAAAATGCGACTATGCGCAGCTGCGGCTGCGGAGTTATTGCGGCGGCGGATGTGCTGCTGTACCTGAGCCGCCTGTATGACTGCGTGAGAGATGCAGGGCTCGATCCTACCGGCGCAATATCCAGCGAGGAATATGAAAAGCTGACTGGTCTTCTGCGCCGCAGGTACTTCCCTCTTATCCCACATGCCGGAATAAACGGAGTCATGCTTATGACCGGGATGAATCTGTATTTTATGCGAAACAGGCTCCCGTTATCCGCCGAATGGCGTTTCTTTAACCGTGACATATGGGAAAGGATCGCAAAAATGCTTGTGGAGGATATTCCTGTTATCATGGCGGTCGGCCCCAACTTCCCGTTCTTCTGGCACAATAACCGCACAGTGCTGTATACGAAGGACAGTGCCGGGAACTATCACCAGTCGTCCTCCACCAAGGCGCACTATGTGACAGTGACCGGGCTTGACGAAAGCTGGGCACAGATATCCTCATGGGGGAGGCTTCTGTATATTAACCGCACCGAGTTTGATGAATACACCAAGAAGCACAGCGCAGGTTTCTTGTGCAGCATTCTGTACATAAAGCACAAATGAATTGTAATGCCCCGGCGCAGAGCGTTTCTGCGCCGGGGCAGCTGCGTATATGTCGTTTTTATTTATCAAACGCCGGGTTTATGACATAAACATTCTTCTGATCGAGCCGGTCGATCGTCTTTCTCAGCCCCTCGCCGAAGCGCTGATAGTGGACTATTTCGCGCTCACGGAGGTAGCGGATAACGTCATTCACATCCGGATCGTCACTGAGACGCAGGATATTGTCATAGGTCAGTCGAGCTTTCTGTTCGGCGGCCATGTTCTCGTTGAGGTCGGCAATGACGTCTCCGGTCACGGCCATAGTCGCCGCGCTCCACGGCGTGCCCGAAGCAAACTGCGGATACACACCGGCCGTGTGGTCTACAAAATAGGTATCAAAGCCCGCCTTTTTGATTTCGTCCGGCGTCATGCTGCGGGTGAGCTGGTGAACGATAGTGCCTACCATCTCAAGGTGCCCGAGCTCTTCTGTGCCGATGTCCGTCAACAGCCCCTTGAGCTCCGGGTACGGCATTGAGTATCGCTGGCTCAGATAGCGCAGAGATGCGCCGAGTTCGCCGTCCGGGCCGCCGTACTGCGAGATTATGAATTTTGCAAGTGCCGGGTTCGGGTTCTTGATCCTGACGGGATACTGAAGCTTCTTCTCATATACAAACATAACTCAGCCCTCCGTTTTGCTCTGATATTCCCACGGCCATGGATCCTTGAGCCAGCTGTAGCTGTTCTCGCCGAGCATATCGCTCTGATCGACCGGACCGTACTTCTCAGCGTACCGGCAGCGGGCTTCCTTGCGCAGCGCGAGGAAGGTCTGATACATACTGAAAGCTTCCTTATCGTCGGCGTGCGTATCGAGATACAGTTCCAGCTCATCGGTGACAAAGTCTATCGCCATGAGTTCGGTGAGCGGGGTCACAGGCTGCGTATCGTTGACTATATTCATAAACGGCAGGTCGAGCCCCGGAAAGAGCGTGCCGCGTGAAAGCGCCTCGGCGGCTTCATATGCCGGCGTCGCAGAGGTCTGCATGGGCACATACGCTATCGCGAGCGGCGCGGATGCTCCGGGCAGCGTGCCATAGCGGAAATTACTTTCGTTCTTATTGCGTTCCAAAAAAATTCCTCCTGTCTGTGATGGGAGACCTCATGGCATGATATGCCGCAGACGGAGGAAAAGTGAAATGAAGCAGGCAAGCCTGAGTGTGGCTTGCCTGCTTCAGCATACAGATGTGTTATTTTATCATTTCCGCGAAGTCTGCTTCGCTTATTATCTTTATGCCGAGCCCTTCGGCCTTGGTGAGCTTACTGCCGGCGTTCTCTCCCGCCAGAACATAGCTCGTCTTTTTCGATACGGACGAGGAGGCTTTCCCGCCGAAGCTTTCGATTATGGCCGAGGCCTCATCGCGCGTAAAGTCCGAGAGCGTGCCGGTGAGCACAAAGGTCAGCCCGGCAAAGCGGTCATCCCTTTTCTCCTCGTGACTCGTGAAGTCCACACCGGCGGCTCTGAGGCGGCCAATGAGATGCTGCGACTGCGGCAGGCTGAACCACTCGATGATGAATCCTGCCGTTATGCCGCCGATATCCGGGATCGCTGTGAGCTGCTCTGCGTCGGCTGCGATAAGCGCGTCAAGATCTTCAAAGCTCCCGGCAAGCACCTTTGCGGCTTTCTGCCCTACCTGACGTATGCCAAAGGCGCAGAGAAGCCGGGCAAGTCCGGCGGATTTGCTGCGCTCGATGGCGGCGATGAGATTGGCAGCGGACTTATCCCCCATGCGCTCAAGCTCAGCTATCTTGTCCTGCTCAAGATAATAGAGGTCAGCGGCGGAGCTGACAAGGCCGTTGTTTATAAGGCTCTCGCAGACGGAGATACCGAGGCCTTCAATGTCCATCGCCTCACGTGAAGCAAAATGCGCGATGTTGCGCAGCCGCTGAGCGGGACACTCGGGGCTTGTGCAGCGCAGCGCTGCGCCGTCCTCGTCACGCACAACGGGCGAGCCGCATTCGGGGCAGACGGATGGCATCACAAACGGAACTGTACCTTCAGGGCGCTTGTCTTTATTGACGGAAAGCACCTCGGGTATTATCTCCCCTGCCTTCTGAAGCACGACCGTGTCTCCGATGCGCAGGTCAAGGCGGTCGATGTTGTCCTGATTGTGCAGCGTCGCCGCGGAGACGGTGGTCCCCGCAAGGCGCACAGGCTCGACTATGACCTTCGGGGTCAGCACGCCCGTTCTCCCGACCTGCACGATAACATCGAGCACCTTACTCTCCTTCTTCTCCGGCGGGTACTTGAACGCGACCGCCCAGCGCGGCGCTTTGGCGGTGCTGCCCAGCGCGGTGCGCTGTTCGAGAGAGTCTATCTTTATTACCGCACCGTCCATGTCGTAGGGCAGCTCATCGCGGTGCTCGCCGAGCCACTCTATGCGCTCGACGCAGTCACGGATGCTGTCGTACTTCATGTACGGTACAACGGGAAAGCCCATGGCTTTCATCGCGTCAAGCGTCTGAGCATGGCTCGTGTATATATCGTCGGAGCTGTACTGCATATTGAAGCAGATTATATCCAGTTTTCTCGACGCCGCTATCTTTGGGTCGAGCTGGCGTATCGAACCGGCCGCGGCGTTACGGGGATTTGCAAGGAGCTTTTCGCCGTTTATCTCGCGCTGGGCGTTGAGCTCGTTAAATACAGCGCGGGACATATATACCTCGCCGCGGACGATCAGGCGCTCGGGGGCGTTTCCTATCCTGAGCGGGAGCGAGCGGATGGTACGGAGATTTTCGGTGACGTCCTCTCCGATAACGCCGTCGCCGCGCGTCGCACCGCGGACGAATACGCCGTTCTCATACTCAAGAGACATAGACAGCCCGTCGATCTTCGGCTCGACCGTGTAGCTGTGATGGCCGGGAAGCATGCTGTCCATGCGCTCGCCGAACGCGAACAGCTCGTCAACGGAGAAAACGTCCGTCAGGCTCTCGAGCGGGACCTGATGATGCACCGGCTCAAACTTTGAGAGCGCGGGGCCGCCTATACGCTGGGTCGGCGAATCGGGTGTAATGAGCTCCGGGTGCTCCTTCTCAAGCGCCTTGAGCTGCTGCATGAGCATGTCATACTCATAATCGGATATTGCGGGCGCATCATCCACGTAATAGAGCTTTCCGTAATAGTTCAGCTTGCGGCGCAGCTCGTTTATTTCCTTCTGTACATCCATGGTATTCTCCTACTGCATATTTAGGTATGTATCCGGTACTTTGCCTACGACTACCGTGTCTGCGATGAGCACCTCAGTCACGACCTGCGCGCTCTCGGTGCCCCACGGGATGAGAATATCTATATCGACAATAACGTTGAGATTTATCTGGTGCTTCGTCTGGTTTATCCCCGCAGTGACAATGCTGTTGCTGAACTCCACACGTGAGGACGTCAGCACGATGATCTGCACCGGGACCGCTGGGCCGCGCCCCATCAGGAGGCTTATCCCTGTCAGGTTCCCTGCCGGGATCTTTACCGTGAGCGTATGTGTATCCGTCGCCGCGCCGACCACACGGTCGAGTATCTGTGCGGAGAGCGCGTTTATGCGCGCCATGTTGCTGCTGATGGCAGTTATCTCACCGGACGAGTTTTTCTCAAAGGATACGAAATAATCCCCGTCATAGTCCCCGCTTGCCAATATATCGGCTATGGCGCTGTTGACCTTGTCGATCACAATATCGCTTGCGTCGGATACGGCGATTTGACTTGACAGGGTTTTCAGGAACATGACCGCCCCCGACATGAACAGACACAACGCCGCCAGCGTGAGCAGCAGCGTCAGATTAAGAGCTTTTTTTGCTGAAGTCGGCTCGCTCCCCTGCGTGTAGGTGTATTTTGGGGCGGAGCGATGCCGTCGGCGTATATGCATAGGGTCACCTCCCCATGCATTATATGCTTTACTGCCTGTCCAACATGGCACTGACGGCCATCATAATTCCGAGCTTGCCCGATTCATAGGTCAGTCCGCCCTGCATATATACCGTGTACGGTTCTCTTGCCGGGCCGTCCGCCGACAGTTCAATAGACGAGCCTTGGACAAACGCACCCGCCGCCATGATGACCGGGCAGTCATACCCCGGCATCTCCCACGGCTCCGGTGTCACGTATGAATCTACGGGTGCACCGGCCTGAATGCCGAGGCAGAAGCGCTTCATGTTTTCAACGGAACCGAGCTTCACCATCTGGATGATGTCGGAGCGGGGCTCCTCAGGCGTGGGGCTTGTCGGAATGCCGAGAGCCTCCATCATGGCCGCACAGAAGCATGCGGTCTTAAGCGCCTGAGCGACGATGTGCGGAGCCATGAACAGCCCCTGAAACAGCAGGCGGTTGTTGCCGAGCGTGGAGCCGCACTCCCCGCCGATGCCGGGAGTTGTAAGGCGCATCGCGGCGCGCTCGACAAGCTCCTTCTTTCCCGCGACGTAGCCGCCGGTCGGGGCAAGGCCGCCGCCGGGGTTCTTTATGAGCGAGCCTGCGATTATATCCGCGCCGACGTGCATCGGCTCTTTAATGTCCGTAAACTCGCCGTAGCAGTTGTCCACCATGATGTTGATCTCAGGGTTCACGGCTTTGACCGTCTCGCATATACGGCCTATCTCATCGATCGAGAGCGCCTTACGGTTATCGTAGCCCCTCGAGCGCTGGATCATCACCGCGGTAACATTCGGCTTTGACGCAGCCTCGGCGATTGCTGCGTAATCAGGCCCGCCGTCTGCGGCAAGGTTGACCTGCGCGTAGTTTATCCCATAGAACTTCAGCGAGCCGTGGCAGTCACCGGATATGCCGATGGCACTGCGCAGGGTATCATAAGGCATCCCGGTCACGGCAACTATGGTGTCCCCCGGCTTTACAAGGGCGAACATCGCGGCGGTGAGGGCATGCGTACCGTTCACAAAGCCGATGCGGACGAGCGCGGCCTCCGTGCCGAATATCTCGGCATATATCTTATCGAGCGTTTCCCGACCGAGATCGTCGTAGCCGTAGCCGGTTGTACCGGCAAAGCACGCTTCGGCGACGCGGTTGTTCTGAAATGCTTCCATCACGCGGCGCGTGTTTATTTCGGCGACGCGGTCTATCTCCGCAAATCTTCCTGCAAGGCGCTCCTGCGCCTTTGCGGCCATATCGTATACCTCAGGCCGGATGTCTGAAATTTTCATCTGTATCTCCGTTGTGTTTTATTTGAGTTCCATGACTATGGATTTAAAATACCTGCCGCGCTCGGCAAAATTCTTGAAGCGGTCAAAGGCTGCGCAGGCCGGGGAAAACAGCACAATATCCCCTGCCCTTGCCGCTTCCGCCGCGGCTTTGACAGCCTGTTTGAAGTCGTCGATTATCCTGACCTCAAGTCCGCTGCCCTCATAGTAGCGTGAGGCACGGATGGCGGAGTAAATCTTCCCCGCCGTGTCCCCGGTGAGGAACACCTTCTTTGACAGAAGGCACAGCTCATCGCCCAGCCCATCAAACGGGATGTGCTTATCATAGCCACCGGCAATGACTATCGGCTTGCGCTTCATCGCGTGGAGCCCGGCGGAGGTCCTTGTCGGGCTCGTGCCTATCGAGTCATTTATAAAGGTTATCCCGCGCAGCACACGCACATGCTCAAGCCTGTGCTCGACTCCGCCGAAGCTGCGGGCGACCACGGCGCAGACCTCGTCGTTCACTAAGCCCTCGACCGCCGAAAACGCGGCAAGATAGTTGAGCACGTTGTGTTCGCCCGGCAGGCGGATATCCGAGACCTTCATTACCGCCCTTGACACTCCGTCATGTATGCGGTAGATAACGCCGTCGAGCGCAGCGGCGCCGTCCTCGACCGGGTGCTTATCCGAGAAATAGGATATATGTGCTTTGGAAAAGCCCGCGTAATACTCCGTATGTCCGTCGTCCTGATTGAGAATGAGTCTTGCGTCGGGACGCTGGTTTTCAAATATGGCGCGCTTTGCGTCAATGTAATCCTGAAAGTCCCTGTGCTTATCAAGATGGTTCGGCGACAGGTTCGTTATCACTGCAACGTCCGGGGCACATTTCATGCTGTGCAGCTGGAAAGAACTGAGCTCCAGCACGGTGACGTCGTCCGGGCGAATATCCGGTGTTTCGCAGAGTAGCGGGTGGCCGATGTTCCCGCCGAGGTGGACTCTGTACCCGGCGGCTTTGAGCAGTTCTGATATGATCATCGAGGTCGTCGTCTTGCCGTCGCTGCCGGTTATTGCGATCGTTTTGCACGGGCACAGCGACATGAACACCTCCATCTCGGAGGTCACGACAGCGCCGCGCGCTTTTGCTTTTTCAAGGTGCTCGTCAAAAGGCATGAGCCCAGGCGTTCTGAAGATAACGTCCTGATCGAGATGCTCAAGATAATCCTCACCGAGGCAGAGCTCCGCGCCCATAGCCTTGAGCTTCTTGCCCTCTTCGCCCATTTCCTGCATGGTACGTTTATCGCAGGCAGTCACATGGCAGCCGTTCTTCAGCAGCAGCTCGATAAGCGGCTCATTGCTGACGCCTATGCCTATGACCGCGATCTTTTTATCTTTTAGCGTATTTACATATTCTTGAAGAGTCAAATCAATCGCCTCACATTCGCTTGACTAAATACATATTATAAGACTTTTTGCCCGGTAATACAAGAATTATTGTTGACTTGTGCCGCGAACATGGTAAAATAAGCCCTGCAAGCGGGTCGGACGACCGCGGGCATAAGGCGAAAGCCTGTGCGTGAGGAAAGTCCGGGCTCCATAGGGCAAGGATAACGGGTAACGCCCGCCAGGGGTAACCCTCGGACAAGTGCAACAGAGATATACCGCCGGTGCTTTCAGCATCGGTAAGGGTGGAAAAGTGAGGTAAGAGCTCACTCATCGCATGGAGACATGTTGATGCTGTAAACTCTATCCGGAGCAACACCGTGGGAGGACATACGACCGGCCCGGTCGTCCTCGGGAGGTGGCTTGATCCTGCCGGCAACGGCAGGGCTAGATAGATGGTCGTCCACGACAGAACCCGGCTTACAGACCCGCTTGCGTTATATTATATAATAAGTCCTGAGTCAGCCTGCTTCGGCTTTCTCAGGACTTTGTTTTCTGTTATTTCACTGGTGGCCCCGCGAGGCAGAACGGGAGTTCGAGGTGGTTGCCCTCCATAAGCGCCTTATCTCGCAGGAGCACATCCGCCGGGCCGTCGGCGGCAAGTCTGCCGTGGTGCAGCAGGATAACGCGGTCGCAGGTCTCGAGCACCATGTCAAGATCGTGCGTCGCAATGATCTTTGTGACCGGAAGCTTATTGAGCGTGTTGATAAGCTTGCGCCGGTTCTGTGGGTCGAGCGCAGTTGACGGCTCGTCCATCAGCATATACTCCGGCTTCATCGCAAGTATCGTCGCGATAGCGGCCATGCGTTTTTCGCCGCCGGATATCTTGTGGTTTTGCCGGTGCTTGAGGTATCCGAGCTCAAGCTCGTCAAGGATCTCGTCGACGCTGCGCTCCGCCTCTTCCCTGCTCATACCGTAGTTCATCGGCCCGAAGATCATGTCCTCAAACACAGTCGGCATGAACATCTGGTTGTCGGAGTCCTGCAAGACATATCCGACGCATTTTCTTATCGCGCTGAGGTTCCTGCGGCACATTTCCATACCGTCGATGCTTATCTTTCCCTCGCAGTTAACTAAGCCGAGCGCCGCTTTCATTACCGTCGACTTGCCCGCGCCGTTCGCGCCGATGAGCCCGACGCGCTCCCCTTTTGAAATGGTAAACGAGAGGTCTTTTAGTACCGGTTTTTCGCCGGGATATGCGTAAGTGACATTTTCAAAGCAGATCATTTTCTTTCCCTCATACAAACACGGAGCCGAGCAGCACCGGAAGATCATACATAGGCGCCAGGACGATAAGCACCGCGCACACTATTGCGGCGAGCCATGCGCGGAAATTATATCCACCGTCGTCGGCATAATAAAATTCACCGTGAAACCCACGCAGCTCCATGCTCTCGTAGAGCATTTCCGCTCTGTCCATGCTGCGCAGGATAAGCTGCCCAAGAAACGAGCCCCATGCCGAAATGTGCAGCCCGTGCTGACCGGGTGCGCGCAGCTCGTAGGCCTCGGTCATTATCGCGACCTCTTCGAGCAGCACAGATATATAGCGGAAAGTCAGAAGCATGAGCGAAGTCAGCAGCTTCGGGAAATGCAGTCTGCGCAGCGCAAAGCAGACTTCCTCAATGGAGGTCGTCGCGATCAGCAGAAATGACGCCATCAGGCAGAACACGCCCTTCATCATCAGCGTCAGCATTGAGACAACGCCGCCGCTTATTCCGACGCTCCCGATCTGCACAATGATCGCCCTATCAAAAAACGGATTGAAAAGCCCTACGGCGCAGACAAGCGGCATGACTATGCGCAGCTTATAAAAGCAGGTGCTGATCGGGATCTCGCTTATCTGATAAGCCACGACCGGGAAAAGCAGCATCACGAGGAGTCCCGTGAAATCGTATTTATTAAATGACACCGTGACCGCGATGTATAAAACAGTTAGAAACAGCTTGGAGAGCGGCGGCATGCGGTGAACGGCAGAGTCCTGCGCGGCAAGCTCATCCATTGCGCGCAGCTCCGCACCCGCGCGTTCGGCCTTATTCATGTTCCCCACCTCCTGTATAACTACGTGCGTACGCGGCAAGCCCGTCATACGGGCTTGCCGCTTTGTTGATTTTGCCAGTTGAAATTATGCGGTCTTTTTATTTTTGTGCTTTCTGAAATAGCCGCCTATGAGGCATATCAGAACTGCCGCCGCGGCGACCATTGCCGAGCCGACAAGACCGGAAACGGACGTGCCCGCGGGATTCTCCGCGTCACTGGAGAAAGAGTAGTCCGGGAGGAACGAAGTCTTTTCCTGCACTGCCTCGGCCTTTGCCGCAGCGTCACTCGCGTAACCGTAATCATCTTCATCAAGGCCGAGGTTCGCGGAGTAGCCAACCTCCTCATTGCCGAACAGCGACCACTCAAGCCCGTCGGGGTTTGAGCTTGCAAACAGGGAGAACACTCCGGCGACAAGCACTGCGGCTACCGCAAGCACAGCAATGACCGTCTTGTAGCTGCGCTTATCCGTGCTGCCCTCTGCGGGGGTATAATCCATCAGAATTTCGGGGCGGCTATTGTATATGAATACAAGCACTGCGGCGGTGATAAGCCCCTCGACAAGGCCGATAGCCAGATGTATCGGCTGCATGATCGCGCAGAACACACCGAAAGGAATATCCGCGATTCCGGAAAGGCTCGTCTCAACGACGACGGAGAACGCGCCGAGCTGGAGCGTCACGATGCAGCCGATGACGGAGGCCGCGATGATCTTGAGCCTGCCGGCTGCCTTTTCACCCTTGCCGGAGAACCAATTGCTGTGCATTATCGGTCTGTAAATAAGAAAATATCCGACAAAGCAGCCGTAAAAGGCCATGTTCCATATATTCGCGCCGAGCGCCATAAGCCCGCCGTCGGCAAAGAACAGGCATTGTATCGCCAGCACCGCGATCATCGACAGGAAGCCTGCCCATGGCCCCAATACCGATGCAAGGAGCATACCTCCGCATATATGGCCGGAGGAGCCAGTGCCGGGAATAGTGTAGTTGATCATCTGCCCTGCGAAAACGAGCGCGGACATAACTGCCATCGTGGGTAATTTTTTTGCAGCAAGCTCATGGTCAAGCTTCTCTTCCCTGTTCAGCTTAACGATGGAGGCTCCGGCGGTGACGGTCGAAGCCGCGTACATAGTTGCTGCGACTGCTGGGGCGAGCAAAGCGTCTGCCATATGCATAGTGATAGTCTCTCTTTCTCAAAAAAGGTTTTCGGGACTCCAGATTGCAATTGTTATTTTACTATCAGCCCCATTCTTTTTTAAGCCCCCGTGGGGGATAAAAATATGCACAAAAGCCATGCCTAACTTTTGTGCATAATAATACATTTTCTTGGATTTTGAACAGCCGTGTATGTTCCGTTTTTACAGGCGCTCGTTTTTGTCGCTGCCGCAGGCCGCTGCCTTTACGATCGAAGAGAGCGCAAACAGAGCAATGACGTTCGGGATGACCATGAGCTGATTGAACATATCCGCAAGCTCCCAGACGAGGTCATTGGACAGGCAGGAGCCGAGGAAGATAAACACCAGCGCGAGCACAGAATAGACCTTGACCGCCTTTTCGCCGAAGAGATATTCCACATTGACCTTGCCGAAGAAGTTCCAGCTGAGGATCGTGGAGAACGCGAAGAACAGCAGGCAGACCGCGACGAAGAGCGAGCCGACGCCCTTGCCGAAGCAGTTAGAGAACGCGAGCTGTGCCATGTTCGCCTTGCTCACGCCATCGGCAGCACCGGAAGCGAGAACGCCATTATCGGCATAGAGGCAGGATATAACGACGAGAGCCGTCATGGTGAGGACGACAAAGGTATCGATGAACAGACCGATCATAGCGACGACGCCCTGATCGTGCGGCTTCTTCACGTTTGCCATAGCGTGTGCGTGAGGAGTCGAGCCCATACCGGCTTCGTTGGAGAACAGGCCGCGCTTGACGCCTTGGCTGATAGCGGTCTTGAGCGCGTAGCCGAGGCTGCCGCCGATGATTGCATTAGGCTCGAACGCGTACTTGAAGATCATGCCGAAGGTCTCGGGAATGAACCTGATGCGCATGATGAGGACGGCAAAGCCTCCGAGAATGTAGAGCACCGCCATGACGGGGACGAGCTTCTCTGTGACGAACGCGATGCGCTGGATGCCGCCGAGGAAGATAAGCCCAGCAATGACCGTGACTGCAATGCCGATCACCCATGTGGGTATGCCGAGTGCGTTTGAGAAGGTCTCGCCTATGGAGTTCGACTGCACCATGCTGCCCATGAAGCCAAGTGCCAGAGTGATGGCCACGGCGAAGAAGCCCGCGAGGAATTTGCCGAAGCCGTTCGGGAAAGCCTTGTTGATGTAGTAGACCGGGCCGCCGTGGACTGTGCCGTCCGCCTTGACGGTCTTTGTCTCCTGCGCAAGGACTGCCTCGGAATAGATAGTCGCCATGCCGAAGAATGCGATGATCCACATCCAGAAGATCGCGCCGGGGCCGCCGGTAAGGATAGCGCCGCTCGCGCCGATTATATTGCCGGTGCCGACCTGCGCCGCAACGGCTGTAGCGAGCGCCTGGAACGAGCTGAGTCCGCTCTCCTGCTTCCCACCGTGCAGGCTTATCTTGCCGAACACGCTGCGCATACCTTCACCGAAGCATCGCACCTGCACGAACCGCGTCTTTATACTGAAGAATATACCGGTGCCGACAAGCAGGATCACCAGTATGTAATCCGAAAGATAGAAGTTAATTTTCTGAACAATGCTTAAAACTGCCTGCATGTTTCCTTCCCCCGATAACAAAAATTCCCGCCCCTGTGTCGGAAACTCCGAACAAGGCGGGACAACTGCAAGCAATGCAAAGCTGTGTTCCACTCTGTCCTTTGGCCTGAGAGATTCGGTCTGACGACCTTGCACCTTCGGCACTCAAATAAATGAGATTCTCCAGAGTTCCTCCACTTCCAGTCTCGCATTCCGGAATACGATTCTGAAAGCTTCAATGGCTATTTAATTGAAGCAATGACAATATAGCACGGCTTATCTGTAATTGCAAGCCCTTTCTTCATAATTTGTTCAAAGTCCGCAAATTTCTTACCATGTTCAGTACAAACGCAGTTTGACTTCAACAATACTTGAAATTAATTTGACATTCAGTTGTCAAATTCCCGGTTAAATACTTAAAAAGAGGGGGCGGCATATATGAATAAAGAGACCCAAAAAAGCAGTATCTGGAAAAATTGCATCACCATACCGAATATGCTTTCCGTGTTCCGGCTTATTCTTATCCCGTTTTTCGTCTATGCCTACTGCGTAGAACAGAACTTCTGGAAAACCGCGGCGCTTCTCGCGCTGTCCGGGATATCCGACACGGCTGACGGATATATCGCGCGCCGCTTCAATATGGTAAGCGACCTCGGCAAGATCATTGACCCTGTGGCAGATAAGCTCACTCAGGCGGCAATGCTGCTGTGCCTGCTCACGCGCTACCCGCTCATGCTGCTTCCGCTCCTGCTCCTCACGTTCAAGGAGGTATCGACGGGGATAATGAGCCTTATCGTCATCAGAAAGACCGGGCTTGTTATGAGCGCGGATTGGCACGGCAAGGTCACGACCGGGCTTCTGTACGCAATGATGCTGACGCATATCATCTGGTACCGCATCCCGTTGTCGGTTTCAAATGCGATGATCGCTGTCTGCACGGCAATGATGCTGCTGTCGTTCGTGCTGTATATTATCAGGAACGCAAAAGCGATGAAAGCCGGAGCGGGCTTCACGCATGGAAACGACGTACCATTAGCTTCAATGAGAGAAATAAAAGCGGAGAAATAAGACATGACTTGGCAGATACTATATAACCCCAAGGCCGGCAACGGGCGCGGCAAGGAAGGCGCGGAAAAGCTGAAAGACGTTCTGCACGACGGTGGACTCACGTTTACCGACATGACCGGCATCACCGATACCGCGGCATTTCAGCGCTCGCTGGGCGCGGATGATAAGCTTGTCATCTGCGGCGGCGACGGAACTCTGAACCGATTCATAAACGACTTTGACCCGTCCTGCATGTCAAACGAAATATACTACTACGCCACCGGAAGCGGCAACGATTTTCTGCGTGATATCGCCGGTGCGTCGGCTGACGCCCCGGTACTCATAAACGACTACATAAAGGATCTGCCGACCGTTACGGTTCAGGGGAAGACATATAAGTTCTTAAACGGCATCGGATACGGCATAGACGGCTACTGCTGCGAGGTCGGCGACCGTCTGCGCGAGCAGGGCGACAGCAAGATCAACTATACCGGAATCGCGATAAAGGGATTGCTGTTCCACTATAAGCCGCGCGACGCCGTCATTACCGTCGACGGTATAAACTGCCCATATAAAAAGGTATGGCTCGCACCGACGATGAACGGCCGCTATTACGGCGGCGGCATGATGCCGACTCCGAACCAGAACCGCCTTGGGCTCAACAGGTCGCTGTCCGTCATGGTCTTCTTCGGCTCAAGCAAGCTCAAAACGCTGGCTATTTTCCCTTCCATTTTCAAGGGCGAGCACATAAACCACCGGCACAATATCAAGGTGCTGTGCGGGCATGAGATCACAGTGCGCTTTGACCGCCCCACGCCGCTCCAGATAGACGGCGAGACGATCCTCGGCGTGACTGAATACACCGTCAGAGCCGCCGAAGACGCCGCCGGCGCGGATATCGAAGCTGCGGAATAACAAAAGCTTTAATCAAAAAGTTTCAGCCTGTCCGGAAAATTCCGGGCAGGCTGAAAAATATCTATTTACTTGAGAATGACCTTGTTGAAGTTCTTCTTGCCGCGTCTGACGACTATGCCGTTTTTCAGTTCGTCCGCGGAATAGGTCTTGCCGATGTCGGTGACTTTCTCGTCGTCGACCGTGACGCCGCCCTGCTGGATGTTGCGGCGGGCGTCGGACTTGGAGTCGCAGAGCCCTGACTTGACAAGAACGGTCATAATATCCATCGCGCCGTCGGTGAGGTCAGCTTCTGCGATCTCTGTCGTGGGCATGTGCTCGGAGTCGCCGCCGCCGACAAACAGAGCCTTTGCCGCGGTTTCAGCTTTCTTGGCCTCTTCCTCGCCGTGGACAAGGCTGGTGAGCTCGTATGCAAGTATCTCCTTAGCCTTGTTGAGCTGGCTGCCTTCCCATTTGTCCATCTCGTCGATCTGCTCGAGCGGCAGGAATGTCAGCATACGGATGCACTTGAGCACGTCCGCATCGCCGACGTTGCGCCAGTACTGGTAGAACTCAAAGGGGCTGGTCTTGTTCGGGTCGAGCCAGACAGCGCCGGAAGCGGTCTTGCCCATCTTGTTGCCCTCGGAGTTGAGGAGCAGGGTTATGGTCATCGCGTGCGCGTCCTTGCCGAGCTTGCGGCGGATGAGCTCCGTACCGCCGAGCATATTGCTCCACTGGTCATTTCCGCCGAACTGCATATTGCAGCCGTAGTGCTGGAACATGTAGTAGAAGTCGTAGCTCTGCATGATCATGTAGTTGAACTCGAGGAAGCTCAGTCCCTTTTCCATGCGCTGTTTGTAGCACTCGGCGCGCAGCATGTTGTTGACGGAGAAGCATGCGCCGACCTCGCGCAGCAGGTCGATATAATTGAGCGGTGCGAGCCAGTCTGCGTTATGCAGCATGAGCGCCTTGCCGTCGGAAAAGTCGATGAACTTCTCCATCTGGCGCTTGAAGCACTCGGCGTTATAATTGATGTCTTCCTTGGTCAGCATCTTGCGCATATCGGTACGGCCGGAGGGGTCGCCGATAAGCGTGGTGCCGTCGCCGATAAGCGCGATGGGCTTGTTTCCTGCCATCTGAAGACGCTTCATGAGGCACAGTGCCATGAAGTGGCCGACGTGCAGAGAATCCGCGGTGCAGTCAAAGCCGATGTAGAACGTGGCCTTGCCGTTGTTCACCATGTTTCTGATCTCTTCTTCGTTTGTCACCTGAGCGATAAGCCCTCTGGCAACGAGTTCTTCGTAAATACCCATTTTTATTTCCCCCATAAAATTATTTGTTGTCTTTGATCATTTTCTCGGCCTTTACCGCTTCATAAGCGATAAGCTCATCGCAGCTTATTCCCTCGCGCTTGAGCTCAAGGCACCGGACGCAGCCAAAGTTATCGTGGAAGTCCCTGGTCAACGCCTTGGCAAGCGTGGCTATTTTTACCTTGGCCTCAGTATCAGACGCGTCGTTATACGGGCAGCACAGCCCGACAGCCATAAGCGCCCCGGACACTGCGCCGCACATTTCTCCGCAGCGCATACCGCCGCCGAAGCCTCCAGCTATTGCGAGCGCCGTTTTTTCGTCCATGCCGGTATACTCGCCGCAGGCGGCAAGCACGGACTGCGTACAGTTATAGCCCTGACCGTGCAGTAAAACGGCCTTTTCGCTAACAGTCATTATCATCACCTCACAAAAAAAGCCCTCCGTCCTTTCGGACAGAGGGCATATACTATGCGGTACCACCTCTGCATCATCCGCCCCTCGCGAAGCGGATCTCTGCAAGTGCAATGCACTTCCGCGCTGTATCGGGCGCACCCGTCATAGCCTACTCTCAATGCTTTCGGTATGCCGCTCGGGACTGTATTCAGCTGACCGCCTCTCCCCCTCGCAGCAAAACGGGGTCTCTCTGTGCAGGCCGGAGCAGCTTACTTCTGTCCGTCATAGCGTTGATCATTTGGGATTATACTGTAACTTGACGCCAATGTCAAGCCGTGTGTTTGATTCTTTCCTGCTTGAATTTTTCACATGCGCGCAGCTGTTCTTCGGCGCTGGCAAGGGTCGTCTCGGTGATGTTGTCACCGCCGTGCATCCTAGCAAGCTCCTGCTTGCGTCCCTCAAGGTCGAGCGGGAGCACATCCGTATAGGTCCTGCCGCCGCGCTCCTCCTTGCGGATAAGATAGTGGTTGTCCGCCATCGCGGCGATCTGCGGCAGATGCGTCACGCACATTACCTGCTTGCCGAGCGACACGCTGAAGAGCTTCTCGCCCACTCGCTGCGCCGCGATGCCAGATACGCCCGTGTCTATCTCGTCGAAGATCATCGTCCCGACGGGGTCGTTTTCCGCAAAGACATTCTTCATCGCAAGCATGATGCGGCTCAGCTCGCCGCCGGAGGCGATGCGGTTTATGCGGCCAAGCGCCTCACCGGCGTTTGCCGACATGATAAAGCGGATATCGTCGCAGCCGTTCGCGTCAAAGCCGGGCTCACCCTCAAGGGGCGAAAATTCAACAGCGAACCTGACCGAAGGCATGTTAAGCTCCCGAAGCTCTGCGCTTATGCGCCCCTCAAGCTCGGATGCGGCCTCGCGGCGCTTCGCGCTGAGGGCGGCGGCCTTTGCGGCGCAGTCCTTTGCTGCCGCGTCCAGCTCCCGCCGGAGCTTTGCCGAACGCTCCTCGGCGTACTGTATGCCGTCAAGCTTCTCGCGGCACTCGTCAAGATAGCTTATCAGCGCATCCTCATCGCGCGAATATTTGCGCTGGAGCTTGTTCAGAAGCGCGATGCGCGTCTCAAGCTCGTTATATTCCTCGGGTGAAAAGTCAAGGCTGTCGCGGAAATCGCGCAGCGTCTCCGCCGCGTCCGTCAGCGTAAAGACGGCACTATTGATGTTCTCCGCCGCCGCTTCAAGCTCGGAAGCATAGACCGAAGCCTTGCCGGTGTAATACGCCGCGTTCTGCGCCATGGAAAGGGCGTTGTCCTCCCCGCTGCTGAGCGCGTCCATCGCCTGATCCAGCGCGTCCGTAAGCTTCTCGGAGTTGCGCAGAAGATCGCGCCGGGCGCATATGGAGTCATACTCCCCTGCTTTCAGCCCCGCGCGCTCAAGCTCCTCTATCTGGTAGCGCAGGCTGTCGCTCAGGCGTTCCTTTTCGACCTCGTCCATCTGTAGCTGACTGAGTGCCTTGCTGACGGAGCGGTACTTTTCCCATGCCGCGGCATAGGTATCCAATGCGTCCTGATAATCGCCGAAGCGGTCGAGATATTCACGGTGGCGGCGCTCATCCATGAGCTGGCGTCCGTCGTTTTGCCCGTGGATATCCACAAGCAGCGCCGCCAGCTCCTTGAGCTGCGCCGCTGTGACGGGCGTACCGCAGATACGGCAGCTGCTTTTCCCGTCTGCTGTTATGCGGCGCTGGATGATAAGCTCATCATCAGCTTCTATTTCATTATCGGCCAGCCACTGCTCGCAGCCGCCCACATCAAACGCGGCGGTGACAAGCCCCTTATCCGCACCGCGGCGGACAAGCTCACGGCTCACGCGGTCGCCAAGAACAGCGCCTATCGAGTCAATGACAATGGATTTACCTGCACCGGTCTCACCGGTCAGCACATTGAGGCCTCTGCCGAATGAAATATCCGCGCGTTCAATGACGGCTATATTCTCTATATGCAGTTCATTAAGCATGGTGTCCTCCTGCTTGGAAAGCGCCCTCTGCACACCTGCCTTTTACAGCAGCTCTTCGATCTCGTTATAAAGCGCCTGCGCCGACTCGTTGTCGCGCATGAGCACAAATGCGGTATCATCGCCCGCAATAGTGCCGACGAGCCCGTTTATCTCCATGCTGTCGAGCGTGGAGCACGCCCCGGGTGCAAGCCCCGGAAGGGTCTTCATCACGAAGATGTTCTGCGCAATGTCATAAGAGAGCACACACTCTTTGAATATATTCCGCAGCTTGGTATCAAGCGCCGCAACACTGGGCTTTGATGCCGCGGCATAGCGGTAGTTCCCGTTCGGCCCCAGCTCCTTGACAAGGCGCATATCGCGTATGTCTCTGGAGAGCGTGGCCTGTGTGCTCTTCACTCCGCGCGCCGCAAGCTCCTCGAGCAGCTGGTTCTGCGTCTCAATGTCCTTTTCACTTATTATTTCCATTATAATGCTCTGTCTGCCAGGCTTCATATGCTCCTCCAATATATTCAGCGAAGTTTGCCGAATGCAATTTCGTAAAAATTTCTAAGTCCCATGTCAGCCATCACAGTGCAGCTGGCAGAGCGGCGTATAATTATGCGGTCGTGGTTTGCCAGATCCATGACCGAGTTCCCGTCAATGGAAAGATACGCGCGGCGTCCGTGCAGCTTTTCTACGTGTACTTCTATCTCGTGTTCCGGGCCGAGCACGTAGCAGCGCGAGCTCATCATGTGCGCGCATATTGGGCTTATGATGATATTCTCCGCGTCCGGTTCAACTATCGGCCCGCCAGCCGACATGGAGTACCCGGTTGACCCTGTGGGCGTGGAGAGTATTATACCGTCGCCTGAGAACGCGGTTATATCCGCGCCGTCACACAGCGCAGTGAGCTTGATGCAGTCCCCGTAGCCGTGGATGACGGCGTCGTTGAGCGCGCAGTCGGTATAGATCGTCTCCCCGCCGCGCACAAGGCTCACGTCGATTTTCATCCTGCGGCTGAGCCGGTATTCGCCGCGCGCAGCGTTCAGGATGTGATCAAGCTCATTCGGTTCGAGCGTTGCCATAAAGCCCTTGGAGCCGAGGTTAATGCCGAGGATCGGGACGGAGCATTCGCGCAGCTGGCGCGCCGCGCTGAGTATCGTCCCGTCGCCGCCGACAACAATGATAAGCGAGCAGTCCGCGGCAACATCAGCCAGCCTTTCGGTCTTTATCCCCGCCAGTATAACGCTGCCTGATGGATCGTCGAATACTGGGCATATGCAGCATTCATAACCATGCTGCTTGAGAAGCTCCTCAGCATTGAGACTGAGTCTGCATCCCGTGTCGCGAAATGGATTCGGGCAAATTGCGATCATTGCATCACCTTATTTACAGCGCCTCATGTGAGGCGGTCACGACCGCTTCAACGTTGATCGAGACAGCTTCGCTGACTCGGTTCTTCATGTGGCAGATATATTCAATGTTCCCCTCGGGGCCTTTGATGGGTGAAAAATCCAGCCCCATCACCGTGAGGCCTATTTCCGGGGCAAAGTCAAGTATGCTGTGTATAACATGCTCATGGACTGCGCGGTCACGCACAACGCCCTTCTTTCCGACCTCTTCCCTTCCGGCCTCAAACTGCGGCTTTATGAGACATATCAGGTCGGCGTCAGGCTTGAGCAGAGCCTTGACCGCCGGTAACACAAGCTTAATAGATATAAACGAAACATCCATCACTGCCAAATCCATAAGCTCCGGGATCTGTTCGCTTGTTACATAGCGGAGGTTCGTCCTCTCAAGGTTTACTACTCTTTCATCGTTGCGCAGCTTCCACGCGAGCTGACCGTAACCGACGTCGACCGCGTACACCTTGGCCGCTCCGTGCTGAAGCAGCACATCCGTGAAGCCACCGGTCGAAGCGCCGCAGTCGATGCAGACCTTTCCCGACGGATCGACCGGAAAGACCTTCAGGGCCTTGTCAAGCTTAAAGCCGCCGCGGCTCACGAATGGCAGCGCGTCCCCGTGTACCTCAATCTTGGCGTCGGGCGCTACCGGCATACCGGGCTTGTCCGCACGCTGACCGTTTACGAAAACAAGTCCGCTCATTACCGTGGTCTTCGCGCGCTCCCGGCTGTCAGTAAAGCCGAGCTCATATACAAGCTGATCCAGACGTACCTTTTTCATGCTCGCTCCGTATCTGTCCTGCACATTTCGCAGCCCGCCGCCGCTATCGATGCAGCGTCGATGCCGGTTTCGCGGCGAAGCTCATCGACCGTGCCGTGCCTGACGATTCCATCGCCGAGGTTCAGAAGCTCCGCGGCCTTCAGTTCGACCCCAGCGACGGATATCGCCGCCAGCAAGGCAGAGCCTACACAGCCAACGCTGCATACCTCTTCCGCCACAAGCAGCCGACCAGTTTTGCGCACGGAGCCGATGCACTGTTCAAAGCTGTTCGGCGCGATCATGCCGAGCTTTATTATCTCTGCTGAAACGCCCCGGCTCTGAAGCTCATCGGCGGCATTGAGAACCTCGTTTATCATAGTGCCGTAGCAGACAACAGTCACATCCGTGCCCTCGCGGATAAGGTTCTCCGCCTGCATGAGCGAGTCTGTATAGCGTCCCTCGCCGCCGCGCGGATAGCGCACCGCTGCGGGGCCTGTCACCTCATGTATCGCGTAGCCGAGCATATCGTGCAGCTCCTGAAAGCTTGCCGGACAAAGTATAGTCATTCCCGGCACAGCGGAAAGATAGCACACATCAAACACGCCTTGATGCGTTTCGCCGTCGTTGCCGACAAGCCCCGCGCGGTCAACGCAGAACACCGTGTGCAGCCCGAGCAGAGACACATCATGGATGAGCATATCAAAGCCCCGCTGCAGGAAGCTTGAGTATACGGCAAACACGGGTACAAGCCCCTGCTTTGCCATGCCCGCGGCCATAGTCACGCCATGTCCCTCGGCAATGCCGACGTCAAAAAAACGCTCAGGGAACTTTGACGCGAAGCACTCAGTGCCCGTGCCTCCCGCCATTGCCGCGGTTATCGCGACGATGCGAGGGTCGTTCTCCGCATACTGGCAGAGGTATTCTCCGGCCTTATCGGAAAAGCTCACGGCAGTGGGAGCAAGCTCGCCAGTCTCCGGGTCGAAGCGGCCTATCCCGTGATACTTGTCCGGGTGGCTCTCCGCGTATGCGCAGCCCTTTCCCTTTTTGGTCAGGACGTGCAGCACTACAGTTTTTCTAACGTCTCTTGCAAGCCGTATCGCTGTCTCAAGCTTGTCTAAATCGTGCCCGTCCACTGGGCCGAGGTAGTATAACCCCATCTCACTGAACACGTTTCCGGGCAGGAGCCGGGATTTCAGCCATTCCTTGATAACGTGGAAAGCCTTGTACAGTCCTGGAATGTTTTCCGAGACCCCTTTCAGCCACTGCTTGAAGCTTATGTAGGCGGGCTTTATGCGCATATTCTGAAGCACCTGCGCCATGCCGCCGACATTTTCGCTTATCGACATGTTATTGTCGTTCAGGATTATTACCATCGGCTCGCCGCTCGCCGCGGCGTCCGCAAGTCCCTCGTGCGACAGGCCGCCCGTAAGCGCGCCGTCGCCGATGACAGAGACGATATCATAGTCCCCGCCGGTGAGCGTTCTTGCCCTCGCCATGCCCAGCGCAACGGAAACAGAATTTGACGCATGGCCGGCAATGAATGCATCATCATTGCTCTCTGACGGCTTCGGGAAGCCTGACAGGCCACCGTACTGCCGCAGGGTACCGAACTGTTCCCTGCGTCCGGTGATGATCTTGTGAGTGTAGCTCTGATGGCCGACATCAAAAACGAGTCTGTCCTTTTCCGTGTCGTATACTCTGTGGATCGCAACGGTAAGCTCTACAGTCCCGAGGTTCGGTGAGAGATGCCCGCCGGTCTTTGCGATATTCTCTATTTCAAATTTTCTCAGCTCATCGCACAGCTGCGGAAGCTGCTCTCTGTCAAGCTTCTTTATATCTGCGGATGAATTTATGTTTTCCAAAATACTCAAGTTTTACCCCTGAATAATTGCGCACATCCGTGCGTTTTATTTATCTCTGGTGGAAAGCGCGTCGGCAAGCTCCTTAAGGAAAGCCGTATCTTCAAAGGCTTCATCAAGCACGTTCTTTGCAAAATCCGTCAGCTTCGCAATGGTTTTCTCGCAGCCTTCCCTGCCCATGAGGACCATGTATGTGTTCTTGTTCTCCTCAAGGTCGGAGCCGATAGGCTTGCCAAGCTCCTCGGCAGTGCTGAGCACGTCGAGCATATCGTCTCTTATCTGGAAAGCCATGCCTATTGCCGAGCCATAGTGTCCCGCGGCAGCAAGCATAAGCTCGCTCCCGCCTGCGGCGGCAACGCCCATCTGGCACGCGGCGACGAGCAGCGCACCCGTCTTACGGATGTTTATCTCACTGAGCTCCTGCTCCGTAAGCGCTCTGCCCTCCCAGCTCATATCGAGGAACTGTCCCCCGCACATACCGTCGAGTCCGACGGCTCCGGCGAGTATCTCCGCACAATTGGCCTTTACAGCCGGCGGCAGGTCACAGCGCAGTATCGTGCCGAACGCCTCGGCCTGGAGCGCGTCGCCTGCAAGCGTTGCCGTGCACTCGCCGTAAACCATGTGGTTTGTTGGCTTGCCGCGGCGCAGCTCGTCATTATCCATGCACGGCAGATCGTCATGGATAAGGCTGTAGGTGTGCAGCATCTCGATCGCGCACGCGACCGGAAGAGCTTTTTCAACGTTACCTCCGGCAATGCGGCAGAACTCCAGTACGAGCAGCGGACGTATGCGCTTGCCGCCTGCAAGGAGGCTGTAGCGCATGGCTTCCGCGAGCCCCGCATTCAGCGCGCCCGCGCGCACGTTAAAATATCCGGCAAGGGCTTCATCGATCTTAAGTCTGTATTCTTCAGCTGTCATATTACTGTTCGTCCTCAAAGTCCAGTTCTATCGGGGCTCTGTCCGGCCCCTTCTTGAGCTTGACGACCTTCTGCTCGGCCTCGTCAAGCATTTTGCTGCATGCGTTTATAAGGGCTGTGCCCTCTTCATACAGATTCAGCGACTCGCTCAGCGGCATGTCGCCCTTCTCAAGGTGCTTTACTATTTCGTCAAGTCTGGCAAGAGACTCCTCAAAGCCCGCGCTCTGCTTTTTTGCTGCCATCTGCACCGCTCCTTCTACCTGTTTTCTTTGCCTTTTCCGTCTTCTCGACAAGGCACTCCGCCCTGCCGTCTGAAAGCGAAAGGCTTATCCTGTCTCCGACCGAGATATCATTCACGCTCTTAACGCAGCTGCCGCCGTCAGTGCTTGCGATAGCGTACCCGCGCGTCAGCACGCGCAGCGGGCTCATCGCGTCAAGCGAGGCCGCAAGGCTTATAAAGCCCTGCCTGCATCCGTGCAGCTTACGCTCCTCTGCGGATATCATGCGCTCCCTCACCCGGTCAAGCTCAAGGCGCCTGTTGTCAAACTGCGCCGTGGGGTTTACGATGACCTGTCTTGTCCGGAAGCTTTCAAGCCTGTCGGAGAGCTGGGCAAGCTTTTTGCGCATTGCCTGATCCTCGCGGATGCTGTATCCGGAGATGAGTTCAGCTATCTCGCGCTGATCCGGTACGGCGATCTCCGCCGCGTTTGACGGAGTCGACGCACGCCTGTCCGCAACATAGTCGGATATCGTAACGTCCGGTTCATGCCCGACCGCGGATATCACCGGTATGCGCGATTCGTATATCGCGCGCGCAACGCGCTCGTCATTGAACGCCCAGAGATCCTCGATAGACCCGCCGCCGCGCCCTGTGATTATAAGGTCTGCAACGTCAAACTCATTCGCGTACCGTATCGCGCCGACGATCTCCGGCGGTGCCTCCACGCCCTGCACGCGCACAGGCAGCAGCAGCACCTTCGTCATCGGCCAGCGGCGGCCGAGAATGCGGATCATGTCATGTACCGCCGCGCCAGCGGACGAGGTTATGATCGCGATGCGCTCCGGAAACTCGGGCAGCGGCTTTTTATGCGCGCGGTCAAACAATCCCTCTTCCGACAGCTTTGCCTTTAACTGCTCGAACGCGACCTGCAGGTCGCCCGTGCCCTCCGGCATGAGTGCCGTGCAGTAGAGCTGATACGCCCCGTCTCTCGGGTAAACAGCGACACGCCCCCAGGCAGTGACGCCCATTCCGCTCTCCGGGCGAAAACGAAGCTTTGAGGCGCTGCTTTTGAACATGACGCAGCGCAGACTGCTTTCGCTGTCCTTCAGTGTGAAATAGTGGTGACCTGAGGGGTATATCTTATAGTTTGAAAGCTCACCGCGGACGCATACATTTGCCAGCATTGCGTCCTGCTCGACTAGACCCTTTATGTAGTTGTTGAGCTCGGTTACGCTTATTGCCTGTCCGCTCATTGTTATTCTGTAACATCGGAGGTCTCAGCCTCCGCCGCGCAGGTACCAGCCGCGTCGTCTATCGCTTCGCCGAACTCGCCGCGCATGAAGCCGCCGAGAACGCCGTTGACGAACGAGACGACGTCCGGCTCGTCATAGCCCTTGTCAAGCTCGACCGCCTCGTTTATCGCCGCCGCGTTCGGGATATCGTCCATATACAGTATCTCGCAGATAGCGCAGCGCAGCACTGCAAGCGCCGTGCGGGAGATGCGCTCCAGCTTCCAGCCCTTGGCGTAGCGCGTTATATGCGCATCGATTTCGTCCCTGTGCTCGCCGGTCAGCGCTATAAGTGTGCGGATATACTCAAGCTGCTTTGTGTTCGGGTACTCACTGTACAGCTCGTCCTCCGCGGCAAGCGTGTCGTAATGCCCGCGCTCAAAGAAGCTGTCAAACAGCTCCTGCGGAGCTTCTCCCGAGGAGGCAGCCGCAAAGCCGAGCTGTATCGCTATCTCGCGGGCAGTTGATCTGGTCATCGCCGTACCTCCGTTCTTACTTGTCGAAAGCTATGCCGGAAACGTGGACGTTCACCTCGGCGTTCTCAATGCCGGTCGTCGCCTGAACGACGGAGAGGATCTTGTCCTGCACGGCTTTTGCCACGTTTACGATGTTGCAGCCGTACACGACCGTAATGATAATGTCGACGACTACACGCCCGTCCTCAAACTGCACCTTGACGCCCTTGGAGACGGACTTGAGCCCGATAAGCTCTGCAAGCTCAGCGCCCGCCGTGTTCGACAGGCCAGCTACGCCCTCGACCTCGCTCAGCACGGATCTGACCATGCTTATAATGACATCTTCGGAAATATTGATGCTGCCCTTTTCTTCACGGCAGGTAATATAATTCTCGCCCATGATGAACCTCCTAAATGAAATCACAGTATTCTACCACGGACAACGCAAAAAATAAAGTGTAATAATCGAAATTCTGTATCAAAAATGAAAAAACATACAGGAGCGCCGCAAAAGCGCTCCTGTATTGTTCCGCGCAAGGCTTGAGTTTGCAGTGTTCAGGCCTTGACCTCTATTATATTCAGCTGGCTTGCATCATAATCTGTCGAAGTGCATATCACGTCCGTTATCCTCGCCACAGCCTCTTCGCTCAGTCCCTCCGCCGGAGCCGGGACCGCAACCGTGACACAGCCGTTGCCTATGTATACGACGCAGTCTGCAAAGTCCTTGGCGATGAGGAGGTTTTCTATCTGCGATTCCTGCATCGAACACGTCGCCATAGCGGATATGGCATTCATCGCGCTGTCTATCGTCTCCTGAGATGCTGCCTCCGAGGACGCCGCGGTCTGCAGCAGCTCGAGTGCTTCGTCTCTTGATACCTGCCGTGTCAGCCTTGCTTCGGCAAAGTATTCTGTACCGGAGGCGAGCAGACTGTCTGCGAAATCCGTGTCGGCCTCAAGCATGGCCTGATCCTCTGCGTAAACCATCTCCGCGTCCGGCTTTCCCCATCTGTTGTTATAGGTCCAGTTGAGTACCACGGCGGCGCAAACAAACATCAGCACCGCCAGCATCGTGAGATTTCTTTTCCTGTTCTTCATGACTGTCCGTTCTCCTCCTTATGCTTTGTCCGTCATTCTGAGAATTGTGATCTTATCCGAGCTGTAGCCAGTATATGATTCAACCGCGCGGATAATATCCAGTCTGACCTTCGGGTTCGCCGCGCCCTCGCAGACAACGACCACGCCGCTGTCCGAAATGAGCACGCGCGCATTGCCCACGCCCTCGCTGCATGAGAGCACCTGCGCCAAAAGTCCGCTGCTGTCGCTCTCTGCGTTTTTCTGGGAGCTGCCGCTTGGAAGCAGCAGAAGCAGCACCCCGGCGATAAGGATAATGAACGGATAGCGAAACCGCCCCAGCAGCTCTGCCTTGCCTTTAAGCTTATCCGTCATCACATCCACATCTGCCTTTCAGCCGGAATACCAAGCTCGTTCTCTATCACGCTTTCAAGCGCGGCCTTGGCGCTGCCGATATCCGGTGCGTCTATCTCCGCCGAGTACGGCACCCATAATCCGTCCAAATTCCACTGCGCCTGGACTTTTACCCCGGAAACATTCGCTCCAAGCTCTTCCGCTTTGTCCAATATATATTCCTCGCACTGCTCTTCTATGACTGCTCTGTTGAGCCTGCCGTCTATTCTTTCTGCGCTCTCGTTTATGGCTGACTCCGCTTCGCGCAGCCGAGCTGTCTCAAGCGCGTATATGTCAAAGTCTATTTCCTTTATCGGGCTTAGTATCGCCATTGTCAGCGCCGCCGTACACAGCAGCTGCATGATGCGGCGCACACCGCCCTCAGGTGTGATATTTATCGCCGCGCCGCAGAATATGGACACTGCGCATAGCTGGCGTATGCTCTCCTGTATCATCCCGTCACCGCCTTCATTCCCGCCATCATCGATATGAAAAGCATTATCCCGCAGCAGCCGAGCAGCCCCAGCAGCAGCCCCATAGCGCTGCCCACTCCTGAGAACAGCGCGGACAGGCGCGGGCTCTGCATGGAGTCTGTCACCGCGGCGGCAGCCTTAAGGATGAGCATCTTTACGGACAGCACCGCAAATGGTCCCGCGCACAGGATGCAGACGGTGATGAGCCCGAACGCTCCCGCGCAGCTTCTTATCACTCCCGCCGCGGCGAGCACTGCTCCCGAAGCATCGGATATCATCCCGCCGACGACCGGCAGCACTGTCGATATGACCGTGCGCATGGTCTTTACCGCCGCGGCGTCGGTACTCGATGTGATGACGCCCGTCATGCCTATGTATGCCGTGAAGCTTATCGTCATCCCTGTCATTATTATTGTTGCCGCCCACTTTGCAAAACGTGCCGCCGCGGCCATCAGGGAATTCGGGAACACTCCGTTTGCCACCGTCACCGCAAGATATGCATATACGAGCGGGACTACCAGCTTCTGCGCGATGCTCATAAGCACATCCAGCGCAAGGCTCACCGCGGCGAATTTCGCTCCTGCCGATGTCAGCGCTCCCCCGGCTGCCGCCGCCGTGAATATGACCGGCAGCGCCGCCTTTGAGTAATCCGACAGCCTGAACATCGATTCCACCGTCTGCGATACTATGCCGTCAACGCCCTTGAGCATTATCATGGCCGCCCCGCAGCAGCCGGCGATCTCTATGTACTCGCTTATCCCCTTGCTGCTGCAAAGCGAGCCGCCGAGGGCGCACAGCAAAGCAATGGTTATAAGTGTTGCTCCGAAACTGAGATTGTCCCTGAGTTCCGATACGATATTGTTCAGGAAGCTTTTCCATACCCTTGCGATAGCGCCCCCGGCGTCATAGCTCCCATCGAAGCTGAGCCTGCCGGATATCTCCTTTTCCTCGTCAGTGAGCTGCTCTTCAAGCGAATATGCTCCTGCTTCCTCGGCGGCTCTGTCGACAAGCTCTTCGGCATAAGCGCGCTTCGGCAGCGCGCACAGCAGCAGGAGCGCCGCAAGCATGGCCGCGGCATGTCTCATACCATGCCGCCTATCATATTGAGCATGTTCATTATCACCGGCATGGCCACTGCCGTCGCGCACAGCGTCGCCGCGATTTCGACCGCCGCGGCTATCGCGCCCTGGGACGCATCCTTGCACAGCTCCGCGCACAGCTTGCTTATCGCTGCGATCCCCGCACATTTCAGCATTGGCTGCAATAGCGTACCCGATACGCCCATTGCATCCCTCGCGCGCTCGGCAAGTCCGGTAAGGCTTTGTATCAGTCCCACCGTGCCGAGCAGCATGACCGCGACGGCAGCCGCCGCTGCCGCAAATGAAAGCTCCGGATTTATCCGCTTTATGAGTATGCATACAACTGTACTGAGCAGAGCCGTTCCCGCACATTTTGCAACTATCTCCATGTCTATAGATTAAAAAGCACCTTTATCATGTTGAACAGCTCGCTTATTTTCTGCACGACGATCATCAGCACGACTACCAGTGCGGTTATCGTCGTCATAAGCGCCTGCTCGTCACGCCCGGAGCGCTGAAGCAGTATGTTCAGAACAGCCACAAGTATTCCGACCGCGGCAATTTTGAAGATCAGATCAATATCCATTGCCACTCTCCTAAATAAGCGTAATAACTATCAGCGCGCCCGACGTGAGAGCGAGCCCCATCCCGAGCCTGCGCGTCTGCGGCAAAGCCTCCGCGGCGGTGGTGCGCAGCTTTTCCAACGTCTCCCGGCAGCTTCGTATCGCCTCCAATTGGCTGTCGACGTCGTATCTGCCAAGAAATGAACCGAGCGTACATAAAAGCCGCGCCGCCTCCCCGGAATACCTCACGCTCTCCGTGACGCTCTCCTTCCATATACTCTGAAAATCCCGGCTTCCAAGCACCGGCAGACGGCGCAGCAGTCCGGAAAGCAGCGCCTTACCGGCGCTCTCCGTCCTCTCTTCCAGCTGCGCGGCGAGCTCCGGCAGCGGCAGCGCGCGCGTCTCAAGCTCGTCCTGCATGAGGCGGAGCATATGGCAGAGCGCTTCCAGCTCATTGAGCTGTTCTCTTTTCAGTGCCGTATAGCTCACCCCGCCGTACACAGCAGCGGCGGCAATGAGCATTATTCCGATTATCCTCATGTTTTCAGCCTTTCAAGCATATAGCCGCGCTTGCCGTTACTCAGTGAAACGGTGAGCAGGTTTTCAAATACGCCCATTTCAAACAGCTCCCGATATAATGGCCGCCTAAGCATTTCAGCCAGACTTCTCCCATGCGCCGTCGCAAGGACGGCTACACCGCATCCGGCGATCTCACCTATAGCTCTGATGTCCTCGGGCTGCGTTACCTCGTCCATCGCAATCACCTGAGGGTTCATGCCGCGCAGCAGCATCATCGCCCCCTGTGCCTTGGGCACATCCACAAGCACATCCGTGCAGGAGCCGAGTTCAAACTGCGCCCGCCCGTTTTCTGTCGCCGACAGCTCGTTGCGCTCGTCCACCACGGCGGTTCTGATGCCAGTCTCTGAAAACAGCCGCACGAGCTCACGCAGCGCTGTCGTCTTGCCGACGCCAGGCGGCGCGGCTATAAGCGTGCTCCCAAGCCCGTCCGATATGATTTTATGCGCCTCTGCGCGGCATATATCACGGCACTCGTGCGGAATACGTATGACCGCGGAGCTGTAATTTCTGAAACCCGTAAGCTCCCCGCGATTGTATATCGCCTGCCCGCACAAGCCTATGCGCAGCCCGTGCCAGCTTATGTATCCGTTCTTCATCGACTGCATCGAGCTGTGCAGCGAAGCGCCCGTCGCCTTTTCGAGCAATCGTATGAGCTCGTCCTGCTCAAATTCCTTGTCCCTGATGCGAAGCTCCGCCCCGCCGATAAGCGCTGTCGGCGGCTGCCCGATACGAAGTCGTATTTCCTCTGCGCGGTCAAAGCGCCCGCGGCTCAATGCCTGTCCAAGCGACGCTGGCAGCAGCGCGCAGGCCTCTCTGAATGCATCCATCCTCTCACTTCCTTGGGACAGACTATGCTCAAAGCATGTCATATATTACGCAGAAACGGTAAACGCCATGCAGTGAACATATGTTTACTGCATGGCGTTTACTAATTAGCCTTAGGGCTTATCAAGTTTTACGTAGAATCATTTTAATAAAGTTGAGATATTTCCCGGCTCCCGCTTCCATTGACCGTCTGTCTCTCGCCGCGTAGGGATTGTCCTGCGTCAGCCAGTCTCTCCATACCTCATCACGGCTGTGCATTTCTTCAATGCACAGCGCTTCAACTCCGGACGTCTTGGATATAACGCCGTGCCAGAATTCCACATCGTGCATAAAAGCTAACTGCTCCGGTGTCCATGACAGCAAAAGCTCCTCCGGCAGCGCGTCGTGGCAGTCCTTCACCATACCGGGCACAGCGATATAAATATATCCGCCGTGCTTCACGTAGGGCAGTATTTCATCGCTGAGATAAGCATCATCACGTCCGTAATAGTTGAAAGCTCCGACATTTACGACCGCGTCGAAGAATTCTTTCTCAACAGGCGCATCTTTCAATTCCGTTTTCAGCGGCAGCACATGACTGCTCAACAGCCCCTGAGATGTAAAGAACCGCCTGTTCTCCTCAGGATCGCTCAGCGGATCGACGGCATAGACCTTGAGTCCGTACTCCTTCGCGAGGAATACCGAGGTAAGGCCTTTGCCGCAGCCGAGGTCACATACGACAGAACCTTGGCGCAGCGCACTGTTTTCGAGCAGCTCCTCGGTGAGCTTGATTGGATTAGGGCCGGACAGCCTGCTCATGAATGCTGCTGTGCCGTATTTCCTGCTGCGCGGGTATTCCTCCGCAGCAGAGGTTTTTCTATAGCTGCTTATGCCGAAAACAAAATGCTCAAAATGCTTTTTCAGCAGCTCAGATACCCTGCCCTTTGCGTCCATTCCGTCGTAAAGGTTAATAAGCGTAAACACCGGCCCGTAAAACTCCAACGCAAGCTCGGCAGCCGAACGGTACCTGCGGTCAAAGCCCGGCATTTCACGCAGCAGATCCTCGGTGTACTTGAGCGGCCCCGTGCCGAGGTACTGCTGGAACAGCGCATTCATCTCCGGCGAACGGAACTGCTCCAGTGTGATCATGCGTCTGAAGCGTGACGCGAACGGATCCTCCGTCCAGTATATGAACTGCGCCATGGTGAAGCCGACGAGCTGTTCTATCGCCGTGTTTCTGTAGCTCTCGGGCATTTCGTCGAATATCCCGACCGGCAGAGAAAACCGCTCCGCACCGCTGCGGTCGTTTTCCTCCATCCGCCGCAGGATGCTGTCAAATATATCCCGCTTATTCGTATAATGCTTATACAGCGCGCCCTTGGTAATCCCAAGCGCATCCGCTATCATGCTTACGGACACCGCCTCATAGCCGTCCTTTGAAAACAGCTCCAGCGAAGCCAGCAGTATTTTTTCTTTTGTATCCATAAATAATTTACCCCTTGCCAAGCAGTGAACGCCAGTTTACTTCATTATAGTAAACTGGCGTTCACGCGTCAAGCCTTATTTATTCAGCCACGGTGATATTACATGCTTTTTGAGCATGAATGCCCTGTCGGAGATTTCCGCCATCGGCAGATCGGACATGGAGTCCGAGTAGAATTCATCAGAATGCCCGTCGGGATAGCGTTCATAAAAGCGGCGTACCTTTTCCTTGCCGTGGCAGTTTTCGCCGTCTATCTTCCCGCTGTGCTTATCCATTCTTGTGCCGATGAGATTAACTCCGAACTCACGGCAAACCGGCTCGAGCAAAAACTCCGGTGACGCGGAAATTATCACGTCATCGTCTTTTTTCTGCCTGAGATACCACTCGCCGATCCCGTCCTTATGCTCTGCCCAGAAGCGCTCAACCTCGCTGTCGATATCCGGGATGTCCTTCAGAAATGCAAAAAGCTTTTCTTTCAGCTTCGCAGCACTTCCGCCATTTACCGCGTAGGCGATAGCCTGCGGTATTACCCCGGGGAAATTCTTCAGCATTATCCATGGGTACTTTCTGAAGCAGTGCTTTATGAACGTGACCGAGCTGTCGGGATAGAATATCGTCTTGTCAAAATCGTAGGTATTCAATATGCGTCACCGTACATAATAAAGGCGGTTTTCTTTTATCGGCTTTGCCGCCGGCGTTTCCGCGGGATAGCCGAGGATGCAGTTGCCGACGCCGATGTAATCTCCCTGCACTCCCCACTTTTCAAGCAGCGATTTCCCCTCTGCTGATGCGAAAACCTCCTGCGCGCGGTTTACCCAGCAGGAGCCGATACCGAGCTCGGATGCAGCATTCATCAGGTTGCCGAGCACAAGGCTCCCATCCTTTACAGCGTTTGTGTTATCCGCCTCTGCCAGTACCACAAGCACGGTCGGCGCGCCGTAGAACGGGTCGCCGTTTGACCCCATGACCTGCGCGTTGAGCTTTGACATATAAGCGATCGTGTCCTTGTCCTGCACGGCGATTATAATTGCCGGCTGCCTGTTCATCGCGCTCGGCGCGCAAAGCCCCGCCTTGAGTATCTGCTCAAGCTCGCCGTCGCTTATCTGCTCGCTTTTATATTTTCTGACGCTGCGGCGCTCATACAGCGCATTCAAGCCGTCTTTCATGTGTTTCGTCCTTTCATTTGAGTCTTAACGTGTTTATAAGCACAGCCGCCGAAACAGCAAAGCATGCTATGACTGCCGCTGTAACTGAAAGTATACCGGCTGCGCCGAGCACGGCGGCAGCGAGATTTACGCATATTCCGGCAGCGATATTTTCCAGAGAAATATGCGAGGCAAGCTTTGAGATTCCTATTGCCTTCGGGAGCTTTCTGATGTCTCTGTCCATCACGAGCACGTCCGCCGACATGAATGCAGCCTCCGAACCGAGCGCCCCCATTGCGATACCGACGTCTACCCTCTCCATAAGTGCCCGGTCGTTATAGCCGTCTCCGACAAAAGCGACGCTTGATTTGCTGCCCTTGTTCGACATCAGGTATGCCAGCGCCGAGAGCTTATCTTCGGGCTTGAGCTCCGCGCGCAGCATGTCAAAGTTGAGCTTTGATGCAAGCGGGCGCGCTACGGAGAGCACGTCCCCGGTGAGCAGCACCATTTTCTTTATACCCTGGACGCGCAGACTTTCAAGCGCGTCAAAAGCCCCGCTGCGTATCCGGTCAGCTACAAGTATATGCCCGCAGTATTTTCCATCGATGGCCACGTGTATCGCAGCTCCGCTGCGGCTTGGCAGCTCGCAGCTTATGCCGTGCTCCTCAAGCAGCGCCGTGTTCCCGACGTAGACCAGCTCGTCCTCGACAATGGCGCTGACGCCTCTCCCGGGAATCTCCTCGACCTGCGTCACCTTCATGTCCTTCGCGCTCCTGATGCCCACGGCCTCACGCAGTGCATACGCTATCGGATGCCGCGAGAAGACCTCCGCGGATGCGGCGGTCGTGAGCAGCTCGCGCTCCGTCATGTTCACCGGGAAAACATCGGTTATGACATAGCGCCCCTCTGTTATAGTCCCGGTCTTGTCGAACACCATGGTTTCCGCCATGGCCATGGACTCTATGCAGTCCTCGCCCTTTACGAATATGCCGAGCTTCGCGGCAGCGCCTATGCTCTTTATGTACGCAAGCGAAACGGAAAGCACAGCCGCCGAGGGACACGCGCAGATAAGAACTATCGCGGCTCTGCGCAGCATCTCCAGCCATTCGGCATTGAACATCGGCACGACCACCGCAAGCACCAGCGCGAGCGCCAACATGGACGGTGTGTATACGGAGATAAACTTGCGTATAAAGCTCTCCTGGCTCGACCTGAACTGCGCAGCCTTCTCTGACATACGCACGAGCCGCGCCGCGGTCGACTGCTCAAAGCTCTTTGTAACGCGCACCCTTATCGGAGCCGTGACATTCGTACACCCGGAATACACCTTGTACCCGGCCGCGACGTCCCATGGACGCGCCTGTCCGGATATCGCGGAGGTGTCCACCGTTGTCACGCCCTCGACAATGATACCGTCAAGCGGTATACGCTCCCCCGCCGGAACCTGAATAATATCGCCGACATTCACATAGTCCGGTTCGACGTTCAGTACGCCCTCGGCAGTTTCCACATTTGCCGTGTCGGGCTTTATTTCCGGCAGCGCCTTGAGCGCCGCGCCGCAGCGTTCACTGACGAATGTTTCCAGAAGGCGCACCACCCGGAAAAGAATCAGCAGCAGCACAGCCTCCGTATAAAAGCCTATCGCAAACACCGCAATGGCTGCAACGAGCGTTATCTGCTCCGCTTCAAAATACTTCCGTTCTATAAGCTTGTCTATCGCGTCCATCAGTACGGCAAAGCCCGCAATGACAAACGGGATCAAGAACGCGACGCACTTCATCCAGCCCTCCGCCGGGAGAAACGACAGCGCTGCCAGCAGTACAGCCGCGAACACGACCGGCGCTATTCCGCCGAAGCTTATGGAGCCGCAGTCCGCAAAGCCTCGTTTTGCCTTTTTCGCCCCGCGGCTCTCCTCGTCGATCTCATCGATCTCCGGGAAATCCTGCGGTTCGTCTTTTGTTTTCAGATGTCGGCTCTGCTCGGAAACATGCTTTCCCATAACGCATCCGTCCTTGTCAATAGATGGTAATGCCCAACTAATTCTTCTCAAGCTACATGATACATCCTTGACCCGATTTTGTCAACAAATTGCAACTTATTGAATATAACAAAATTGCGGAGCAGCAGAGCCGCTCCGCAATTCTGTATAAAGCCAAGCTTTTTCAAGCTTACTTCATGCCGTTCTCGTAAGCCTCGATCATCTTCTTGAACGTGTGACCCATAGAGACGGGCATACCGGAATTCATTGTGTTTTCAGCACTTTTGCCACGTTCGGTCATATCAGTAGTGATGTTACCTGTGCGACTTTCGAGCTTTCTCAGGTACTTTTCTGTTGTTTCTCCGGTGAAAATTTTGATTTGAAGCATCATCGTATTTTCATCCTCGGGCGTCACAAAGATTTTGCTGATGTACTTATCAATAAATTCTTTTGTAACTATACCTTGCGATGCTTCGTCTTGAGCGCGTGAGAGAATTTTGCGCATTTCATCGATTTTCCGCTTGAATTCGTCACCCTCGGACGCGAGCTGTTCCAGCTCTGCGATTTCGGATTCTGCATCCTGGATCTCTTTGTTGCAGTCGGCTGTCATCTGCTTGAAGTCTGCACTGGTGATACTGTCCTCGGCCACAAGCTGCAGGAGCTTATTCTTTTTGCGGTTGGCAAAGTCCACTATTTTCTGCTGCTGGGAGATCTTCTCGGAAATCTTCCCGTTCTGTGTCAGCTCAGTATACATTTTTACGTATTCCTCAACCATTGCGTCAGCATCTGCTTTCGTGTCCTGGAACACCTCGAACAGGATGGGCTTGATCTCTTCTTCGTATATTGCGAAGGACTTGCAAGAGTCCGCACCGTTTTTGATTTTGCCGGAGCAGAGCCACTTACTGTTTTTGTTTCCGCTTTTGTCCTTTGATTCTCGGCGATAATACGGCTGGCCGCACTGAGTACACCATAGCTTTCCTGTCAGCAGGTTTGCATGGTTACAGATTCCCTGACGTGCTTTGACATCCTGGCTGCGGCGCTTCAGGATCACATTGGCTTTGTCCCACAGCTCTTCGGATACGATCGCGGGTACAATTTCGCCGGTCTCATCCTTGAACATAACCCATTCCTCTGGCGGAAGAAATTTTTGCTTTTTCGTGAACATGTCTACGACCTTGACTTTATTCCCGACGTAGTACCCCTTGTATTTGGGGTTTGAGATCATATTGGACATGGTCGTGTGCGCGATCTTATTGCCGCTGTGATTCCGATAGCCTTTGTCCCAGAAGATCTTTTCGATCTGCTTCATCGAGTACTCGCCGGTAGCGTAGAGTTCGAACAATTCACGAACCATGGTGGCTTCAGTTTCGTCTATTACCAATCTGCCGTCAGCTTTTGTATACCCGAAGATGCGGCTGTTTCCAAGTACGACGCTTGATTTGATTGCCTGCTGGTGACCGAATTTCACACGCGATGACAGCTTGCGTAGCTCGTCCTGCGCGATAGACGACATGATGGACAAGCGCAATTCAGAATCTTCATCGAACGTATTGATGTTGTCATTCTGAAAGAACACCCCAACACCATAGCTTAGAAGCTGGCGCGTGTACTGGATGGAGTCGAGAGTGTTTCGTGCAAATCTGGATATTTCCTTTGTTATCACCAAATCGAATTTGTCAGTTGCTGCGTCGTCGATCATGCGGTTGAAGTTCTCGCGCTTCTTTGTTGAAATACCAGAGAGCCCTTCATCAATATATCCTTCTACTAATGTCCAAGCTAAATTCTTTTTGATGAGGTTTTCATAGTACGCGATCTGGTTTCCCAGAGAATTGAGCTGTGCGTCGCTTTCAGATGACACTCGGGCATAGTAAGTGACCCGCAGTGGAATATCATAAATAGATCGTGTTTTGAGCATCATTCGTATGCTGTGTATATCCATGCTGATGCCTCCTTGGTTTTCGTTGTATCATCACTATATCATTTGCAGGCGAACAAATCAACATAAACTTCAGAAACGGGGAGCATCAAATTTTGTGATGCTCCCCGATAGTAATTTATTTAGCGGCAGGCGGCATTAATGCATTTATCATATTCTTCATGCGATTTCGTTCCGCTTCCGTGATCAGCCCATTTTCAAACAGTGTTTGATTGTAGTAATTGAGCCATAGCTGTTCCGCCATAGATTTCTTTGTCTGTTCAAGCGATTTGGTATGATGAACAGTCACTGCTGCCCGCCCCCTTTGCTGATAAAATTATTACCTTGATATGCAAGAAAAATACAGGTCTTGAGTAACACCTCTTTCTAAAATGCAAAGGCAGCAACCTACTACATGGTTTGCTGCCAGTCACGATCTATGTCCTTGTTTTTGTTTGCCGCAATAATTGCACCGGCAGTTATGCCGATTGCCGCGCCGAAATTTTTTGCCGCAATTTCAGCTTCTATTTTTCTGCGCTGAGCTTCAGGGTCATCGCTGTCGTCATCTATAAGACTCAGCCCAGCAACAAGAGATGCCGCACCAATTCCCACAGCACCAGAATGATTGTCGGCAGATACATCTGCCGACGGATTCGATTCGCAGATCTGTGCATGAAAGCGGTTGCCTCTGAGAGATTGAAAGAATATTTCTCGTTGACTCTCCCAACCTGTTTCTCGAACTCCTTCAGCATAGTTTCTTGGCACTGCTGCATCCTGCTCAGACTGAGGTCTATGGCATCCTCCGTCCTCTTCAAATGTGCGGCGCAGCTTTTGTTCAGCTCCGCTGCCGTCGTTTGAATATTGTAGACCGCCGTCTGGTACTGCCCCATCAAAGACTTCACCTGAGCTTTGAGCATCATGTCCAGATCCTCGTTCGTAATTAGCCGATCCATGGTGTCTTGCAGCTTGAGAGCTGACCGACCTGTCAGCTCCAGCGCTTCGATAAGCCCTGTCCAGTTCGCCTCCGTCAGCGTGACCGCTTTCTGAATGTTCGCGGCTTTGTCTATGCTCCGGCTCAGCGCAGTCTGCTGCATAACTTTCATTTCTTCCATAGTGGGCTGCGTATTCCGCTTCTCTAATGTTGAATTCATATTCCATGTTCTCCTTTAAATATTTTTTGTCGTGTAAACGAAAATCCCGACAGCGATGGCTGTCGGGATCGGTGTAAGTTATATTCGCACGGGTATCTGTCCACTTGACAAGATAACCCTCGCTTCGCATCAATTCAATAAACTGATTTTTATTTACGGCGTACTTCATACATTCATCGATTTGAATAGCGAGAGACACTTTCCAGCTCTCACCTTTCATAGCTGTCCTGTACTCAGCCTGCTTGATGCCGGAGGTTTGATTCCCTGTAGGCGTACAGATTGAAAAGCCGTGCCGCGCACATATCTCGTCGGAGGCTTTTCTTAATTGAGTAAGGTCATCCTTTTCAAAGTGCAGTTTTTTACCGTTCTTGAAGCTGACCGAGTTAACAATGAAATGAGAATGTATATGTGCCGTATCCGAGTGTGTAGCAACAACTACTTCGTGGTCACTCCACTGCTGCGCAAGCTCCAAGGCAGCAGCGTGAGCTTCCTGCGGAGTTATATTTTCATCCGGGTGGAAGGACTGCACAAAATGAAAATACATTTTACCATCACACTTGCCATGCTGAAGTTTCGTGCTTATGAATTGTGCGTAGCAGATCTCCGGCTGACAGTTGATGCCTGTAACCAGCTGCCGGTCATGGAAAGTAGTTTTCTTTTCTTGTACTACATATTTCAGTACAGCAGACAAACCCGCGCGGCTCTGTCCTCTTGGACTATTGATTGCTGTGACTGTCGCTATGTCTTACACCTTCTTTTCAAGAATTTCCTTGAGTATTTTTTGAATCTCAATATAGAGCCCGTAGGTCTCAGATAGATCGACCGAGCTTATCCTCCCCATGTTAGAAAGCGTTGTCAGCTGATTTAGATTTGTGCCTTGCTGTCTCAGTTCAGAAATAAAATCATTTATACCATCAATGCGTTTTATCTCTTTGCCGACAGCACAAGTCGTCAGGTACTTTGTCAAATTCATTTCTGCTGATTTTGCTTTCTTACGAATGGTTTCCGCATCGCGCTCTGTGACACGAAATGTGATTGGAATCGGTTTTCTGCGTTTGGGTTTATTGCTCATCCTTTTACCTCCATAAGTGGGTTCGGGCTTCTGCCCGCAAAAAATGCCTATGGCCGCGGACAGCCAAAGGCGATGCTTGCTGTCGCCCCGAGGGGCGGCATTTTTTGCGTATCCACGTCCGATCGCTTTATCTGCAACCGGCTAAAACGTAGATTTATTTCACCTCTGTGTCCGCAGGCCGCCCGCAAAGCGTCTGCTCACCGCCGCGGCAGGGTCGGTAGGGTCGACCTGCTGGACACCCGGTGTATCGTCACTTTCGGCACGATGAAGCTCAATAAGCCGTCTGCCGTTGCTGCGGCGCACTGTGCCATGGATACCAAGTTTGCTTAGAACATCAAGGTTTTGAAGCACCATGCGTGACACTTTTTTCGGAGTGATTTGCTCCGTGCCAGCAGGGTCAATCAGCTCGGACAGCTCAGTCGGAGTGCCGATAAATTCGGTACGCCCGTGCATTAACTCAGAGAGAAGAAATACAATTCTGTCGCCCAGAAGCTCCGGCTGTTTTCTGCTGTCTCCAATCATCTCCCACACGTTCTCTGCGTTCCGCTCCAACGTCAGCTCACGGTATTCAATGTCGCGGCCTATGCAAGAGAGCGTTGCCTTGCCGCTGCCGCGCCTGTCCTCTATCAACGTGAAGCTTGAATCCACTGCACCGCTGATTGCGGTCGTACCTGAGATGCGGCTGAACACATCGTCAGCAGTTTCTTTTCGCAGATGATGAATCAGCAGTATAGCTATTCCACTTTCATCTGCGATTTTCTTCAATGCTGACAGGTCGCGGTAGTCGTTGGCGTAGGTGTTATCATAACCGGTTCCGCGAATCATTTGCAGGGTGTCAATGATTATGAGTACGGTATCAGTATGCTCTGCGAGAAAGATATGCAGCTGGTCTTCCAAACCTTTACCGAGCATACTGCTGTCCGTTGCGAAGTGGACATTGGCAGGAGCGTCCTCGGTGATTTCAAACAGGCGGTTTTGAACACGCAGTGTAGAATCTTCCAAGCAAAGATACAGTGTAGTTCCCTGCTTCACAGGCATTCCCCAAATGGAGTTGCCCTTAGCGACCGTTACGGCCAACCATAGTGCCAGCCATGACTTGCCGACTTTTGGTGAGCCTGCAAGAATATGCAGCCCTTGAGACAATAGCGTGTCGACTACAAAACCCAGCGGCTGGAGGGGCTTACTCATAAGTGTTTCACCGTCAACAGTTTTGAGTGCTTGAATATTGTTTCTGCTCATTTTTTGATCCTCCTAAAAAAAATTACCTCCGCAAAATGCGGAGGCATCGTTTGGTATACAGAGAGTGACCGACCATCACTGCTCTGCTTGTATTGTGTCGAAAAAAATGTTAAACTAATTGTTGTACAGGACAATATAATTTCAACGCAGGACAAATTACGGAGGGCGACATGGACGGCAGCATCATTTTCTATATCTATGACAATTGTATAGAGCTGAACGGTAAACAGTTTTCCGCCGGTGAACTGACTGCGGACTTTCTTAACATCTCATCGGATGAGTACTACCAGATGCATAGATGCATGACCCCTATAACAGAACTATCAGAGGAATACGAGAAGAGTAAAGTCAAAGACACACTGTGGGAAATAAACAATAATATGGAGCAGCTTTGCAATTTGCTGCGCCGTTACACGGTGTTCAATATTCTTCTGGGAGAGGATGAAGAAATTTTCTTCTCTGTGTTCCGTAGGCTCACAGAACAGTACGATTTGTTCTCCGCGGCAGAGCGCACAGTGTCGAAAAGTGAACGGCTGCGTCAAATCAAATCCCTTGCTGACAAATTTTTCTGCCGCGAAGACGATTCGTCAGAGCGGGTAGATTTGTTTGCCCTTCATACAACCGACGATGAAAATAAGGCTGCGTTCTTCAACGAATTGTACCGTATGCTCGGCGTAACCGGAGAAGCTTGGTCACAGTATAAAGAGCATATAGAACGCTATAAATTATACCTTCATGATATACGGGCTTTCAATGGTACCATCCGTAACTTTATAAATTTTCGTCTGTCAAAGTTAGAGCACAACAGCCCAGAGGATTATGCCGCAGCGCTCTATGCTTTCTATAACGACGAACGCACTGCTGAAAAACTTATTGTAAATCCAATACGAAATAACGGCGACTGCTTCAGGCTGTATGACGATTACAATCTTTCTTATGTCCCAAGAGAGTTATCGGATGGAAAGGTCGTTATCAGCCAGAAGCACATGACAGACAGCGTGCAGGCACTTTTGAAGGCAGACTATATGCTGGTGTTGAACAGTGGTTACAATATCCGCCGCTGCGTTATCTGCAACAGATATTTTCTTTTGAAAAGCGGTGCGCATGCCCTGTACTGTGACGGCGCATCTCCATATGATCCGCGGTATTCGTGCAGGCAATTCGGAACTTTTGAGATTCAGAAAGAACTGGCGAGGGATAACCCAAAGATTGCAGCAAAGAACAGAGCTTTTGCCCGCATTGATCAAGACAGAAAAAGAGGAAACATTTCCAGAGACGACTGCCGTAAAGTAAAAGACCATGTACGCGATATGCTTTACGAGGCATTGCGTACTGCGGATTATTCTGTTGATGAATTCGAACGCAAACTCGAATCGGATAGTTTATATAAGGCCTGCAACGTTCAGCGCGTAAAGAAAGCTCGCGGTCGTCCGAGAGCTAAAGGCGGTGACAGCCCATGACTAATGAAGAACTGATTTCCCGGCTTGCGGATGGTGACGAATCTGCGCTTGCAAAACTGTGCAGCAAAAACGATGGTCTGATACGAGTTAGAGCAAAAGAAATAGCCAAGTCATACAACTGCTTCAGGTATACGAAAAATTATAAACTTGATGCATATACCGCAGATATGATTGAGGATTTATGCGGTGTAGGGTATGTTGCTTTCATAGAGTGTATACGCAGCGGGAACTATAACAGGGAAAAAGGATTGTTGACCACCTTTGTGACTCCGTTCATAGATGGAGCAATGCGAAGGCACATGGAAACAAGTCTTGGAACCCTCTCGCTTGACCGTGACGACATGGCCATGGCACGCAATGCTCAACGGCTTTATAATTCGGAATACATGGATGTGGGTGAAATTGCCGCAGAGCTAAACATCTCCGATAAAGATGCAGTGCGGTACATCAGTTATGCCACTCACTTCCTCGGCTTTGAGGATCTTAGCGATGATGACTCAGACGTTTTTGAATATCTTTTAGAGGACAAGTCGGCGAAGGACCCAGCACTTATCATCTACCGACGCGAGCGTATGAAACTTTTCAAGGAGCTGTTTGACGCTTTGCCAAAGAAAGACCGGGATATCCTCGGCAAGTGTTACGGAGTGTTTGGGTATCAGAAGGAACCGCTGAAAAGCATAGCAATGTACCGTCTGATGAAGGTAGACGCTGTAGAGAAAAGCAAGAATACGGCAATCAAGAAGGTCAGAAAGTTGTATGTCGGCAGCATGATGCAGCTATGGGATGATGTGCATCGGCTAATGCGCAGGCCAATTTTTCCGCCATGAGGTAACGGAATAATAAGCGTATTGTGTTGCAACCAGCAATACAATGTGGTATACTACACAAAGAAAGGTAGGTGCTTATCATGGCAATAAAGAGTGCAAATGTGACGGCTCGTGTGCAGCCGGAAATCAAGCAGCAGGCAGAAGCGATTCTTGCTAATATCGGGCTGCCGGTGTCTGTGCTGATCGACACCTTGTATCGGCAGATCATAATGACTGGCGGTGTTCCGTATTCACTGTCTGTGCCCCAGATCCCTACACGCGACAGCATGACAGAGGCACAGTTCAACGCAATGATGGAAAAAGGATATCAGCAGGCAAAAAACGGTCAGACAATACCGGTAGATAAAGCTTTCGCCCAGATCCGTAGTGAGCTTTGAGTATGGACTATCAAGTAACGCTGACCCCACAGGCAATGGAGCAGATTCGTCAGACTGCGTTGTATATTGCTCATACCTTGCAAGAGTCGGAAACTGCAAAACGCTGGGCAGATTTGCTTTACAAAGAGATTGCCGGACTTTGCTTTATGCCGTCGAGATATCCTCTGGTAGAAGAAGAGCTTTGGCGCAGCAAGGGGGTTCATAAAATGCCGGTAAAAAATCATCTTGTATATTATTGGGTTAACGAAGAAGCCAAGCGCGTATATGTCACTGCCGTCATTTACGGTCGGCGTGACCAATTAGCAGCACTTGCGGACATAACGCAAGGCTGATTTTAAATCAATAAACCAATTTACCACCAAGGAGTATTTCCCTTGGTGGTATTTTTGGGCAAGTGTCAAATGAAGAATCCGAAAAAGCGCAATGGTAATCAACATTTCAGAAGCATTTGGGATAAGGTACAATAAATTGCGCAAAAAGAAACGGCTCTGCCCAAACCATTGACAGAACGCTCAATCTTTTTGCTCCATTGGCAAAGTCAGCCTTGAAGATATTATATTAAGCGCATTATCCTCAAGGCTGAGTGCTATGGATACCCTATAATGCTCAAATCCGGAGAGATATTATTCTCCGATCACAACGACGGAGCACTTTCTCTCGCGGGGATGCGTGCGGTCGAAATCGACAAAGTAGACATACCCCGTCGTGCCGACGCCGAGCTTGCCGTCCGTGACCTCAAAGGTCTGGCTCGAACCTATCACCGTCGCTTTGAGGTGCGCGTCTCCGTTATACAGGTCGCTTATATCGTCATTCGGCAGATATGCCGCCGCGTTCGGCCAGGAGCGCACCGCCGCGAAATGTTCGGGGCCGGGATACCGGAACTGACCGGCGTCCGTATGGTCGGGGATGATCTTTCCCAGCGCGTCGTTCAGGTCTGCCTGGAGGAACTCGTCCCCCTCGGGCGTGACGTCATGCACGAACTCCTCGAAGAACACGCCGCAGGTGGTGTGCGGGGAGATGACCACGCATATTCCCTCTTTGATGCCGCTGTTCTCTATCGCCGCCCTGACCTGCTGCGTCACGTTTATGTATGAGGGCGTGCCCCCGTGCGACTGTAATTTAAGATGCTCTTTGTATACGCTCATGTTCAGTCTCCCTGCTGTTCTCTGTCCTTTACTGCCTGTGCCATTGCTCTGGCCATCTCCATCACTCTCAGGCACGGGTCAGGCGCCTTCAGGATGCCGCTGGTCGCGCCGGTGCCGTCCGCGCCGAGCCTGATAACGTTATACACATCGTCAGCCGTGGAGACGCCGGAAGCGATCATAACAAGTATCTCCGGGTTTATCGCGCGTATTTTCGATGTGGCCTCGATAACATAGCTGTTGTCCGCCACCTTGCCCGTCCCTATCAGGTCGGTCGGCTCGCACAGAAGGATATCCGGTTCGAGCATGGCTATGGCAAGTCCCTCCTTCACGGAGTCTGCGCAGACAACGGTGGCCATGTCCAGCTCCTTTGCGCGCTTTATGCACGCGGCAAGCTCGCACACGGGCAGCGGGTTCTCCGCATGGTTGAGGAACACCGCGTCGGCTCCCGCCGCCTTGAGGGATTCCGGCAGGACGTGCCCCATACCGCGTCCGGGGTGCAGGGACTCCATATGCTGCGCGGTGACTATCACGTGCTCCGTGTTCTGGCGTATGTAACGCAGATCCGCAAACGGCGCTGTGAAGAGGACTTCAACGCCGGTCTCGGCCGCGGCCTGATCCGCCGCCTTTGCAAGCTTCAGGCTCTCCTCGCCGTAGAGATACGACTTGGGATTAACTACAAGAAAAGGTACTCTTACTTTTTTCATCGTCTTTCACCATCACGCGTTGTATTTGCGTGTATCAAACACATCGTAGTAGTGCTCAAGGCACTCCATCATGCCATCCTTCATTGCCTGGCGGATCGCGTAATAGTCATTGCCGCCGCGCTCCTGCACCTTCTTATAGGCGCTGAGGACAAAGTCGGTATAGATATTGATCTTGCTGATGCCGCCGGTCGCGCACCTGTGCAGGTTCTCATCGCCGGAGGAGGAACCGCCGTGGAGCACCAGCGGAGTCTCGATAGCGGCGCGCAGCTCCGCAAGACGCTGGAAGTCGATATTGGGCGTGCCCTTATACGCGCCGTGCGCCGTACCGATAGAGACGGCGAGCGAGTCGACCTCCGTAAGCTCGCAGAACTTCTTGGCTTCCCCGACCGTTGTATAGATATTGTTGCTGGTATTGCGGTCGCTGTACTCGGAGCCTTCGCCGACATGGCCTATCTCCGCCTCGACGACAACGCCGCGCAGGTGTGCATAGTCCACGATCTCCTTCGTACGGCGGACGTTCTCCTCAAAGCTCTCCGCAGAAGCATCTATCATGACGGAGCTGAAGCCGGAGTCGATGGCTTTGAAAATAAAGTCCTTGTCCGTGCCGTGATCCAGATGGAGCACAACGGGCACCTTTGCGCTTTCGGCGTAGTATTTGCCGATCGCGATCGCCTCATCGAATGACAGGAACTGCTGATGCACCTGCGCGAAGGCGAGAACGAGGGGAAGCCCCAGCTTCTCGGCGACAGCAATATGCGCCGACGCGGAAAGCTGATCAACAAAATTTGCCGCGGGGAAAGCAAAATTCTTTTCGCGCGCAGCTCTATACAATTCCTTAGATGATACCAACATTTCTTTTTCTCCTTAAAAATGTATTGCTCAAGTGGCTTTGCAGAGTGCGCCGGACGCTCCCTGCCGTATTATATATGTAACTGTCCTCACGGCCGCCCGCGCGCTCAGGCGCGTTCGGGCACCGCAGGATAAAACATATTCCGTTTTTATGTCTGCCGTCAGCTCAGGTCTTATTGCAGTAAAGCGCGCTGCACGGCATGTCGTAGTATTTTTTAAGTTCATCCGGCAGCAGCATCATGGATATCGCGATATCCGCGTTTGCCGCTCCGACTGGCACGGGGTTTATCAGTGCGTCATGCACGGCTATCCCCCGCTCTGTGAGGCTGCGGTACAGCTGGTAATTCACCCTGCCGAGCTCCGACAGACTGACTCCGCCCGCCCCGCTTATATAGGTACACACGGTGTCCCCCGTGCGTGCGCGCGAGGCCTGCCGCAGCTGGAAGGCTATCTTTTCCATAGTCCCTTCGCCGAAAAGCGTGCCGACGTCGTCTCTCCCCCGTCCTCCGGACGTGAGGGCAACTCTGACGCTTATGCTCTTCACGAGGTTCCTTGCTTTTCTGACAGTGTAGTAGGTCTCTTTCAGGGTCATGCCGCTCGCCGCGGCCGCCCCCGCTATTTTTACGCAGTGGAAATAGCCCGCGTTCATCTGCTCCGTGCCGCCGGGTGCAATGCAGTCCTCAACATATACCACTTCATTGTTGAAACCGCTCTCCTCCAGCAGGCCGCCGGCCGCCATGACAACGCTCTTTTCCTCTTCGCTGCTGCCGCAGATGAGCAGCACGCCCCTGTCGCCGTAGTTTACGGAGATCGCCGTGCGCATGACCGCGTAGGGGTCGAGCTCCGGCTCTATCATGATCGCGTCCGCGAGGTTTTCGCCGAGCATGAACCCCAGCGCCGCTTCATATCCGACGCGACCGCATATGACTACGCTGACCTTATCGCGCTTGCAGGGTTCCGCGTGTACGCTCTGCGTACCTACGGTAAGCTTCCCGGCATTCCCGGCCGAAAGCCTGATGCCCTCCAGTGCCTTGCTGCGTTCATTCATGTTCATGCCGGTCATTGGTCATTTCCTCCTGTTCGGTGAAATCGATATGATTCGCGCTGCCGCGAATTTCAGGTTATTGACAATATTAATTATTTATGCTTATATTATTTTGTTATTCAAATCGTGCAGGTTTTTGCATCGGTGTCAATATTCCGCTAAAATTTTTGTTGAATTTCTCTTCCATATCTTTTATAATGTAAACATGGTATACATTTGAAATCTTATCTGGGAGGAAAATATGTCAATATCAGCCGATCAACGTTATTATCTTAAACGTAAAGCTCTGTATTATTTCTATGAAAAGAACTATTCAAACACCGACATTGCCAAGATGCTCGGCATCTCCAGAGTGACGCTCAACCGTCTGCTTGCCGAAGCGAAGGACGAGGGCATGGTCAAGATCGAGATCATCGACACGCGGAACATCAATCACATCCTCGAGCTTGAGGACAGGATCAAAAGCCGCTACAATATGGAATATGTCAAGATCGTCGATACCGACACCGCCGTCCCCGACGCGCTCATCTCAAAGCTCGCCCTTGAGGGGGCGCGATACCTTGAGCGCATGCTGCGCAGCGGCATCAAGATCGGCCTTGGCTGGGGCAGGACGCTCAGCACGCTTATAAATGACCTCACACCAAACGCCGGCATAACCGGTATAGAGGTATACACGCTGATGGGCGGCGCGTGCAGTGAAGCGAACTTCCAGCCGAACCTGCTTGCGCAGTCGCTGCTGAATTATTACAGCGGCAGCTCATACATAATAAACGCGCCCTTTGTGTGCCATTCAGAGCTGCTGTGCGCCGAGATAAAGAAGGAGCCTTCCATCGCAAATATACTCAACGCAACTGATCGGCTTGACATTGCGCTTGTCGGCATAGGCCGCTTACCTACCCGCGAGCATCTCAAAAAGAGCTACTGGAATTTACCCGACGACGTTATAGACGAGATACTTGACGCCGGTGCCGTCGGCGATATATGCGGCAACTTCATTGATATAAACGGCAATGTCTGCAAAACCAGCGTGTCAAAGCGCATCGTCTCCGTCGACATCGACAGGCTGCGCAAACGCAGGCATGTCATGGCCGTTGCCGGCGGTGAAGCAAAGCCGCTCTCGATCCGCGGCGCGCTTAAAGGCGGCTTTATCGATATTCTGGTGACGGATTATAAAACCGCCCTTGCGGTAATTGAGGAATAAAGATCAGTTCTTTTTATACAGACACCCGAAACCGGGTGTCTGTATTTACTTTTGCTTATGCCAGCCGGTTCACCAGCTCCGCCTGAAGCCTGAAGCTCTCCTTGAGCGCAGGATACAGCGCCTTATACCGTGCATAGCATTCGTCGTATATCGCGGCGTTATGCATATCGGGCTCGATGGTACGCGTGACCTTCAGCCATGCGTCGCAGCCCTCTTCGACCGTTGCGAAGTGTCCAGCGCCGACTGCCGCCAGTATCGCAGCTCCCGCTGCCGGGCCTTCCTCAACATTCATCGTCACGACCTGGGACTTGTATATATCCGCCTGCATCTGGAGCCACAGCTCGCTCTTCGCGCCGCCGCCGTTTGCGCGGATTTCGGTCACGGAGTGACCCATTTCCCTGCATATTTCTACGGAATCGCGCATGGCAAAGGTTATGCCCTCCATCACGCTTCTGGCGATCTCGTTTATGCCGTGGCGGTATGACAGCCCGAAAAGGACTCCGCGCGCGTTCTCGTCGGATATCGGGGTCTTCTCCCCGTTGAGGTACGGCAGGAAGGTCAGACCCTCGCAGCCAGGCTGCGCCTGAACGGCGAGAGAGGTCATATAGTCGTAAATGTCCGTGCCGTTCTTTACGCAGGCTTCCTTCTGCATCGGGAATATCGTATCCCTCAGCCACTTGAACGCGCCGCCCGCGCTGAGCACCAGTCCGAGGAAGCACCACTTATTCTCCACGGAGTGCGCCATGGACATTATCGCGCGGTTCTGCGCATCGATGAGCGGGGAGGACGTGCAGCCGAACACGACGCCGCTCGTGCCTATGGTCGAGCCGAGCACGCCGGGGCGCACTATGCCCGTCCCGACGCCGCCCGCCGGCTGGTCTCCCGCACCGGCAGCGACCGGAACGCCGGGAGCTATCCCCAACTCTTCCGCGACGCCGCGGCTGAGCCTGCCGACGACCTCGTAGGATTCCGCAAGCGTATCCGGCACAAGGCTGCGGTCGATACCCAGCCTGTCAAAGACGGGGTAAGACCATTTACGCGCGCCGACGTCCAGCATGAAGGAAAGCGACGCATCGCTGACCTCGGTCGCGACCTCGCCGGTCATGCACAGGCGGAGATAGTCCTTGACGAACATCACCTTATATGCGCGCTCATAATCCTCCGGTCTGTTCTCCCTTATCCAGAGGAGCTTCGGCGCCCAGAAGCTGTTGAGGCAGTGGTTGCTCGTCAGGCGCAGCGCATCATCATCCGCAATGAGTCCGCAAATCTCATCGACCTGCGCGCTGGAGCGCTGGTCGAGCCAGATGATGCAGTTGCCTATTGGTTCAAGGTTCCGGTCGACGAGCAGGCAGCCCTGCATCTGACCGGAAAAGCCAATGCCGCCGACCTCGATCTCTGCACCGACGCTGCCTATGGCCATCTTCACGGCCGCGCTGCATGCGTGCCACAGCTCGCGCGGATCCTGCTCGACCCAGCCCGGACGCGGCGTGATAACGTCGCACTCATGATAGCCGGTGCCGCACACCCTGCCAAGGGCGTCGAAAACAACGACCTTAATGCCGCTCGTTCCGGCATCTATTCCGATAAAACATTTCATAACCGATCCGCCCTGTCTCAGGTCTTGTACTTTTCGCGCAGTGCCATCGCGTCGGAGTAACCGAGGATATCCTGATACACCTGCTGCTTTTCAAAGATGCCTCTCTGATACATGCTCTTTGTATTGCCGGTCGCCTTGTATTCCTTATAGAACTCGTTCATCGTGTAGGCCTCGTGCAGTATGCTTGCGAGGGGATGGATAACGAACTTGTAGCCCATCTCTTCAAGCTCCTGATCGCTGAATATACGGCCCTCTTCAAATTCGCACACGTCGTAAAGGACGATGGGCTTATCATCTCTGTACGGGGACTTGTAATTCACAAGCTCTCTTGCGACTCTTTCAACATCCTTGCGCTTGGTGAAATTCTCAGGCATGAGCATATCCGCACCGACGTCCCAGAACTTCTTGCAGCGGTCGATGGCCTCATCGATGCCGAGCGTGTTGAAGCAGTCGGTACGCGCGATTATCATGAAGTTCGGGTCTCTGCGCGCTTCGAGCGCCGCCTTTATCTTTGCGCATATCTCCTCGACGGGCACGACCTGTACCCCGCCCATGGAGCCGCACTTCTTCGGCATGACCTGATCTTCAAAGTGGATACCGCTGACGCCTGCCGCCTCGTATTCTCTTACCGTGCGCACGACACTGCTCACATCGCCGTAGCCGGTGTCTGCGTCACACACCAGCGGAATATCGAGTACCTCGGCAAGATAGCGGGCGCGCGTTATCATTTCCGTCGCGGTGCCGAGACCGATATCGGGAATGCCGAGATAGCTTGCCATAGTGCCGTTGCCGCCCATGTAGCATACCTGGAAGCCGTTCTGCTGTACCAGTCTTGCGGTCAGACCGTCGTGGCAGCCGGGAGCGACCACGATGCCAGGCTGGCTTATAAGCTCACGGAGCCTTGCATTCTTTTTTACATCCATGTTATTACCTCTTTATTTATCTGCCGTTGTAGGCATATTCAAGGATAGGCTTAATGTAATTGTAGGTATCGATCGCGCCCTGCTTATAATCGCAGAAGCCCGCGTCCACCTCGAAGGCGATCCACTTGCCATAGCCCATTGCCTCAAGGATACAAATCACTTCCTTGAAGTCTATAATGCCCGTGCCGGGAACTCCGCCGTTGCTGTCTCTGAAATGGACATGGCCGCACAGCTCGCCGCTGCGCACGAAAGCCGCGCCTATCTGATAGTCTTCGAGGAAGGAGTGGTAGATGTCCATAAGGAGCATGACCTTGTGGCTGACGTCGCGGTTCATCTCCTGCACGTATGCCATCGTCTCCCGCGTGGTGTGGTTGTAGTTCATGTCATAGCGGTTGATGGGCTCATAGTCGAAGTTTATGCCGTACTGTGCGCAGTATTCGGTGCATTCCTTAACGCACTCGGCGATGTACTGCTTGCCCTGCTCGATGGATTCGCCCTCAGGGATCCAGCCCTGAACACGGCCGAAAAGCACATCGCAGTGGAAGTAGCCCGCAAGGTCGATCATTTCCTTCATAAGGCTGACCGCGCGCTCGCGCTCGGCCTTATCGGGATTTGAGAAGCGCGCGCCGCGCCTGTCATACAGGCCGCCGGAGCGAAGGCCGGAGAGCTTGAGGCCGTATTTGTCAAGTATCGTCTTTATCCCCTCTTTATCGAGCGTTGCCGGGGAGCAGACGGAGGGTTCAAGTCCGTCATAGCCGATCTCGCTGACAGTCTTTGCGGCGTATTCAAATTCCTCGAGCGACATATCGTCGAGCATACCGAGGCCGTAAGCTAATTTCATCATAGAGAAAACTCCTTTTTGTCGTAATTTGTCGTACTTATCGGATAAGGATGCAGTGCATATACACTGCATCCTTACCGTTTAGGCGACGCTTACTTGACCATGCTGTTGATCAGTTCGAGCATCTCAGGCAGAAGATCGGTGTATCCGTTCTGCTCTGCGTTATTCTGATAGTAGTCTGCGAAGATGTCGAGGAACTCTGCGGGGTTCTCGGTGTAGGTGACGTTTGCACCGGCCTCTTCATAGATAGCGGGCCAGCTTGCATCCTCTTCCTTGACTCTTTCATTGAGAGCGGTGTAAGCCTTCTCCCACTCGCTGAAGAGTGCATCCTGGTACTCCTGGGGCAGACCTGCGAGGACGTCGTTATTGATGACGATGCCGACGGAGGAGAACATGTGGTTTGAGATCCAGACGGAAGCGTTGGCCATGGAGTCGAAGCCGTAGCTGTGGATGGAGGACTTGATGGTATCGACGCCGTCAACAACGCCGGACTGCATTGCGGTGTAAGCCTCGGTCCAGGTGATGACAACAGGGGTGAAGCCCATCAGGGAGAAAGTATCCTGATAGATCTGGGTCTCAGGGCTGCGGAGCTTGACGCCCTTGCAGTCAGCTGCGCTGGAGCAGGGAGTGTTGGTGACGATGGAGCGGAAGCCCTGATAGCACCAGCCAAGAGCGGTCATGTTCATGGTGTCGGACAGCTGAGCGTCGAGCTTGTCGATGATGTCGCTGTTGTAGAAGAGCTCGTCTGCAATGTCAAAATTGGTGATGAGCCAGGGGAGGTTGATCATGTTGTATGCGGGAACGTAGGTGGGGAGCATGGAGGTGTCGGCGTAGCACATATCGAGGGAACCGGTCATGACGGATTCGAGGTTCTCGGGCTGAGTGCCCATTGCGCCTGCGGGGTAGGTCGTGATGACGACGCCGCCGTTGGTGGCTTCCTTGACGCCGGCTGCGAAGGCTTCAAACGCCTCGCTGACCTCATGGTCGGTAGCCAGAGTGTACGCGAACTTCAGTTCATAGGTCTTGTCGGGTGCGGCTGCCGCAGCGTCGGCTGCAGGAGCGGCGTCGGTCTTGGTGCTGTCGGCTGCGGGAGCGTCATTGGAATTGGAGCCGCAGGCGCACAGCGCAAACACCATTGCCAGAGTGAGTACCAGAGCAATAATGCGTTTCATTTTGTTTCTCCTTTTTCTTTTTTGATGAATAATGTTGAATAAACCCTTGCAGGTCTGATTCCGATGATTAAGCCATCAGGCTGGGCAGCCATGTGCAGACCTGAGGAACAAAGATGACCATCAGGACACCGATGGAGAAGATGATGATAAACGGCCAGATGTTGCTGATGATGCGCTTGAGGTCGGTATGCGTGACGCTGGATACGACATACATAACGATGCCGACAGGGGGCGAGATGCCGCCGAGAACCAGCGATATGATGCAGACCGTCGCGAAGTGGATCGGGTCGAAGCCGTATACCGAGATAAGCGGAGCGAAGAACGGGACGAGCATGAGCAGTATCGCAGTGGACTCGATGAACATGCCCGCGATGAAGATGATCACGAATATGAGCAGGAGGATGATATGTCCGTTGTTCGTGACGCTGCCCATGAAGTTTCCGACGACGGTGCCCATATCATAATAGGTAAGGACATAGGCCAGCAGGGACGCGAAGGAAATGATGATCATCGGCTGTGCCGCGCCCGCGACGGATTCCTCTATGCTCTTCCAGAGCTTCTTGATGTTGAGCTGCTTTGAAATGAAGCCGTAGCATATGCCGTAGATGATGGCCAGTATGCCGGATTCAGTAGCGGTGCAGATGCCGAGGACGATGCCGCCGATAATGATGAGCGGCATTACCAGTGCGCCGAAGGAGCGCAGGAAGCTCTTGCCGACGGCCTTCCAGCCTGCGAAGGTGCCCCTTCCGAGGCCGCGCTTCTTTGCGTAGATATAGCAGTAGATTATCATCATGACGCCGAGCATTATTCCGGGCAGCAGACCTGCCATGAACAGCTTGCCGACGGAGATGGAGACGACGCCGGAATAGACTATCATGATTATGCTCGGCGGAATGATGGGGCCGAGAGAACCGGCGGAGGAAATGAGAGCCCCGGCGAAGCCTCTGTCATAGCCGTTCTTTTCGAGCTGGGGAACCATGATGGTGCTGATCGCGGCAGCGTCCGCGACGGAGGAGCCGGACACACCGGCCATGAGCATACCCGTCAGGACGACTGCGTGAGCCAGACCGCCGGTGATGTGGCCGACAAGGTTTTCAAAAAACTCAATGATCTTATCGGTTATGCCGGTGGAGTTCATAAGAGAACCGGCCATCATGAAAAGCGGGATCGCGATAAATGATATGGAGTCGACAGCTGTGTATATCTTCTGCGCGACTATGGTAGCCGGAAGCGAGGGATTGAGGACTATCGCCGCCCCTGCGGACAGCGCCATGCAGAACGCTATCGGCATGCCGAGCACGAGGAAGACAAGGAAAACTACCATTACAAGTATAAGCATCAGTTCTTCCTCCCATCCTTGCGGATCGCAATGATCCTTCTGACAATGACCTCGATGCCGAAGATGCAGACGATCGCCGCGCCTACGGGCTCCGCCGCATAAATGGTGTTGTACGGAAGCTTGAGGTCAGCAAACTTCAGCTTGCTCAGGCTGTCGCAGAGCTTCACGGCGTTGATCCCCCAATAGGCGGAGAAAGCGACGATACCGGCATCGCAGATAAGCGCAAAGATATCTGAGACCACCGCGGGCAGAGCCTTCGCCAGCAGGTCGAAGCCGATGTTCCCAGAGTTTCTGACGAGCACGCCGGCATAGAGCATGATCATCCAGATAAACAGTGCGCGCGATGCGTGCTCAGACCAGGGTATCGCGTGTCCGAACAGGTAGCGGCTAACACCTGTGCGGCCATCAGGATCATGATGCCTATAAAGAGGATCGCACAGATGAGTTTGATCACTTTTTCAAAGCGATCAAGGATTTTTGTCATTTTGCCTCTTCCTTTCTCTTGTGTTTATTTGCTGAGGCTGCCGGAATAACCGGTCGAGCCCTTGGAGCCCGTGGGCGGGACAAAGTAAGGATATGCATTGCACTTTATGATATCCCAGGCCTTGTCGCATTCCTTTACGATCTCGGGATCAAGCACGCCCTTCTCCACTGCCGCGATGTTCTGCTCAAGCTGAGAGAGCTTTGAAAAGCCCATCATCACGGAATCGACAAAGCCGTTCGACAGGCACCATCTGGTCGCCAGCTCCACGAGGGACATCCCGGCTTCCTCAGCGACGCCCTTGAGGATATCTATTGCGTCGAAGTTCTTGTCGTTCCAGTAGCGATCCTGATACATCTTGGAGTTGAAGCGGCTCCCCTCGGCGATGTGATCTCTCGTGTGCTTGCCGGTCAGCAGGCCGCCGGCCAGCGGATTATAGATAACAAAGCCGGTCTGATACTTTCTCAGGAAATACGCGAACTCGTCATCGGCGCCGCGGGTCAGCAGATTATAAACGTTCTGCGCGACCTTCGGGACTACAAAGCCGTTGGTCTTGGCAGTCCACATCATGTCGCAGGCTTCCCATGCGGAGTAATTGGAGAAGCCGACATAGCGCACCTTTCCGCTTCTGACAAGGCAGCTCATCGTATCGAGCGATTCTTCAAGCGGAGTGTTCCTGTCGGGATGGTGCAGGTAGTAGATATCTATGTAGTCCGTGCGCAGGGCGCGCAGCGAGTTCTCCACCGCGTTCATTATATTGATGCGGGAAGCGCCGCGCTCGTTCACGCCGTCGCCGGTCGGCAGGTCGACCTTTGTGCCGATGATGAGCTTGTCACGGTTGCCGCGTTCTTCGAGCCAGCGGCCTATGACGCGTTCGCTCTCGCCCCCGGCATACTGGTTTCCGGTGTCGATCATGTTGATGCCGTGATCCACTGCCGCGTCAAGCACGGTGCAGGAGCCTGCGTAATCAAGCTGATCGCCGAAGGTGGTCGAACCGAGCGACACTCTGGATATCATTGCGCCCGTTCCCGTAAGGTATTTATACTGCATGACATTCGCCCCTTTTGCTTTAGATTTACATTTGTAAATCAGTTTTAATCATGTAAACTTTACACTGCAATAATAACATAATTGCCGCCGATGTCAATCGAATTTTGGCTTCCCGCCGCATTTTTGGTCAGACTGCCATTTTGCAGGTTTACATTTTGTACATAATGTCTAACTGTAAACTCTCGTGTTCTTATAAAGAACATGGCAGCTATTCGCTCTTGACAAAGAAGCACATCAATATGCAGAGAAACAGCACGTTGCGAAGGTCGTGCTGTAAATGGTATTACGCACGCAAAGCTGACGATTGAACATAACCAGGGTGTATCCACAGAAGCTAGATATGAGATCAAACAAATTGACACACCTTAGTGTAGGTTCTCGGTTGACTTTGCATTTTTATCTCTACCACAGCAGTAATTTTACGAATCTCTCTGCGACAGATAGTTAATTTCTCGTAAGTAATTTCTGATGATACACAATTATTATCATGCGTTGTATACTCTGCTTCCCGTGCCGGTACACCTATGGGCCACACAGCTATGTAGGCAGTCAAAGGTTAAATCAAGGCTGAACTGTTCAAGAACGTCCACGCGGCCGGTGAGCGTTCTGCCAAGGAGGAGAAAATCGGCTATGGTCTATGTATTGCAGCTAAGCATAAACAACAAGCGCGGAGCTCGAAGTGGAGCAAGCAAAGGAACATGGCATGTGATATAAACGGACGACTATTACAAGCCGTCCGTTTGTTCTTCATTGTATGACACCAATGGAATTTCATTATGCCTATGCGGCACAAGAAATTTTTTCCCCCCCTGCTACGCAGCTGGGTGGGAACATAACCGAATATTTTTTCTTTTTATCTGTCTATTTGACAGGGAGCGGTACAAAATGACGCTTGCAGCTTTTTTGTTCTTTATATTGGAAGCTGTTCTGATTTTTCTTTGCTACTTCTTCCCCGACTTAAATGAGCTTCGCTGGGCTTCAGGCCGGGTTTTAATTTCGGCGCAAAAGCACGAATATATATGACACCTTACACGTCGCTCAAGAAAGAAGAGACTCTCTTATTTTAAGTAAATCATATGTATAGCTTTATAATCTCTTTTTAACTCTGTTTTCTTACTCCCAAGCAACAAACTCTCTTCACAACAACCCTGACACAGTTGACATGGCAGCAACACATAACGCTCAAATCCCCACCGGGCATTGCCGGTGGGGATTTGAGCTGTTTACACTATTATGCTTGCTATGTACTTGATCTCCTGCGTGTGCGCTAATGCAGTCCTGTCGCTCCGCACGAATCTCATGGTTCGCATGGGGCAGTTGTTCTTGACCATCTGGCCGCCGACGGAGCCTGCCTGACGGCTGGTGAGCTCGCCGTTGTAACCGTTCTTGAGGTTGACGCCGACTTCGGCAGCGGCTTCCATCTTGAACTTATCCATTGCCTCACGGGCTGCGGGGTTGACAAGATGATTACTGGTATTGGTAGACATAGTTTGCATCTCCTTTTTGATGTTTTGGGTTCGTTGCCCGTGCTTATCTTCTGCACTCAGGTTTTCTATATTCATAAAAAGGAGATGTAATTTTTTCATATTCGTGAAGAAACTGCCGCTTTTCCATGTACTCGTATTAAGCGCGTCTTATTTTTCTTCATCCACAAATTCAAACAGATCCTCGACCGTCACATTGAACACCTTCGCAATATCCATCGCCAGCTTAAGTGACGGATTGTACCTGCCGTTCTCAAGGTGAACGATCGTTTCTCTTCTTGCTCCGACAAGCTCGGCAAGCTCGCTTTGCTTATACCCTGCCTTCTCGCGATATTCTTTGATTTTAGTTACGAGCGCCATTTTAAATTCCCTTTGCATCCATATAGCAGAATATTGCCATTCTGATAATTGCTGTCAGCACCAGTACGCCCATCAGCATATATCCTATTATTTCCGGGGATATTGTGAACCTCAGAATGGCGGACAAGAACGCAATGCAGACGATCAACACCATTGTGATCTTATAGCAGATAGAATCGCACCTTTTCAGATTCGCAGCCGCCATTTCGTCCACGGTCTCTTTCTTGTATTTCCTTTCGCGCACAGCTAAAAGGCAGAAAAACATTAAAGCAAATATCGCAACGCACTGCTGGATAGAGCTGAAATAATTTTCCCAACCATTTCTTGCCCAGCACCAGTAATATACCGCAATGCAAATTGCCAGCACGATACGTGCTCCAAGCAGTTCTCCTAATGTTACTTTCTTATTCATGTGTTTGCCCTCTATGTTACATATTTCGCACTTACGATGTTATAAATATATCACCTGCACCTACGAATGTCAACAAGAAAGTGAAATATTTTTAACTTCATTGCTCAACCACTGGAATGTAACATGCGCTGAGCTGCCCGCCGGTGTCCCTGATGCAGTACAGATACGCGCCCCCGGCATTATTGCACCTGTCGTCAAGGATATAGCCCAAGCGGTAGCTGACCGTTTCGCCGGGCTCTATGTGCACGTATGCGTATTGCCCGCTATAGGGTTATCCCCCGAGTACGCCGCGCTGCCTGTGTAGATATCCCTCATGGACGCATCGCCGTTCTTGAGCACAAAGATACTGTTGGCAAAATTATTCGCTCCATCGTTTGAAAGTCCGCCGTTGCCCGTCACGTCTCCTATGTGCGGATTCTTCACCGTGAGGCTGACCGTCGCGAGCCTTGCTGCTGTTGATAAGCTCTCCCGTCTGCGCGTCGATATATTCCGGGAACGGATAGTCTACCCCGCCGATGTACGCAATCGATTCGTGGAACTGCTCAAGCGTCCAGCCCGCGGAGTAGATGTTATCACTGATGCTCATCCCTGTCACGGTGCATTCAAGTCCGCTCCCATAGACCGTCACTGTCGTCCCGATCTCAGTCAGTCCCGCCGCGATCTCGCGGTCGTATTCCATCTGCTGCTCCGTCCGGCTTTCAGGCTGCGCAGTCTCCCCTATCGCTACGCTCAGATCGACCGTACTGCACTTTCCGAGCGCGGCAAAATCTATGGTGTCCGCAAAGCGTTCCAGCGTCGCTTCCGTGAGTTCTCTGCCGAGAACATGCTCCTCCGGAACATCGCCGTCATAGCTTGTCTCATTATCGAAGCGCGTCAGCTCCGCCGTGACAAAGGCGTCCTCACCGTTATAAAGCACCGCGCCGTTATATTCATCCATGATGATCGTGACCTCGGTGCCGAGCGCGGTCGTGTAGCTACGTTCTGTTACAGCGCCTGCGTCAAAATGCGTATAGCCCTGACCAAAGTAGCCCTTCATGCTGCGCCTGACAGTGCATTCGAGTCCACTTTCCGCACCGTACCACATTCCTTGCAGCACGAAGCTTCCGTCCCCATAGCATATAAAGCCCACGTTCTCGTTGTCAAAATCGCTGCCGCGCATAAAGCCGTCAATGCCGATGGCCGTATACAACTCTCCTATATCCGCACTGCCTTCTTCATACACACCGTCGCGCGTTTTGAGCCCGTACTTGCCGCACAGCTCAAATATCTTGTCCTTCAGCCGCTGCGTGTAGCAGAAGTATATGCGGCTGTGCTCGCGCATCCATTCGTCCTGCTCCTGCGGCACGGCGTCCCCATAGTAACCGTTTGCCGTGTAATCTTCGTAGAAAGCCATAAACTCCTGATAAGCCTGAAACTCTGCCGAGCTTTCGAGCCCCTGTATCGAGAGATATACCGTCTCCTCCGTCTGACGCAGCAGCGCATCCTTGATGCCGAACCAGTTTCCCGCATAAGCCGCCGCGCCGAAGGCAAGCAGCAACGATACTATCACCGCCGCGGCCAGAAGCGCTCTGACCGGCCTGTGCCTGCGCGCTCTGCGTGCCCTGACCGGTATCGCCTCCAGCGCCGTGTTGATATATTCCCCGCTTACATATCCAAGCCCTAACAAAAGCTTCATATTCCCGTTCAAAGTACCGCCCCCTTTTCCTCAAGATAACTTCTCAGGCTTTTTCTCATACGCGCAAATTTCTGGCTCAGCGCGTTTGCGCTCACTCCCCGTTTCGCCGCGATATCCGCCACGCTCTCGCCGCCCCAATAGCGGCGCATGAAATCCGCACAGTCCTGCCGCGGCAAGCTGCCGAGCCATCCGTTAAGAACGCGGCCAAGCTCCCGCGCGTCCGTAATCTCCTCAAGTCCGCGCGGAGATGATACGCACTCCTCAAGCTCGCTGAGCAGCACCGTCACCGTGCTGCCGCGCCCATGCGTGCGTTCTCTGCGCCAGCGGTCTATGGAAAGGTTCCGCGTAATGCCCGCAAGCCAAGCGCGCAGCCGCCCCGGGCGCTCAGGCGGCATAGCGTTCCATGCACGGGCGTATGTATCGCTGACGCACTCCTCCGCGTCCTCGCGCACTCCGAGAATGTTCATCGACACCGCGCGGCAGTACGCCCCGTATTTGCTGTCCGTCTCCTCTATCGCTTTCTCGTCCCGCTGCCAATACAGGTCTATTATCTTTGAATCGTCCATAGCTGTCCTCCTTCGTCTTTACGGTGCTTTCACCCATAAAGACGCGGTTTCCCGGATAATATGACAGTATTTTCTGAGCCTTTATAGAAGAACCTCGCGGATGTTGTTCCGCGAGGTTCTTCTATAAAATATTTCATCCGACAGTATGGTTCGTGCCGATATGCACATATACCCTGCCGGGGTTTGACCCATATGCTCCAAGCTCAATGAACATTGGTACACCGCTTTGGTCGCCGTCAAAATATACTGTGAGATATGGCGCGTCCCCCAGTTCGGACACGAGCATATCCCCGGACGGCACAGCAGTGTCGTATCCGTAGTTTCCGTCCTTTGTGCCGCTGAGCGTGTAGCCGGTGAAGCCCCAGTATTCCTCCAGCAGTGTGCATAATTCGTCGACCGTCAGATCTGCCGGAACAATGTCGTCATAGTTTGCGTAGATATATGTCTTCTCATTCTTCTCACCGTTCCACCATTCCGATTCTCCTACCGGCACATCGTTTTCGTCGGCTTTTGCCTCCACGGACAGCCGTGTTATTTTGCCCGTCTCCATGTCGATTGAAAGGTGGAAGTAATACTTCCCGTCGCCGCCCTGTGCCGCAACTGCGTAGCTGCGCTTGAACAACCGCCCGAAATAATAGTCCGAGCCTTTCTGCTCCGGCAGTTCAATTATCCGCTCAGCCTTTCCGTCGATCTGCACCTCCTGTGAGAGTATGCCCATGTCCTTCATTTTCTGTATTTCCCGCTGTGCTGTCTTCCATGCCTGCTCCGGGCTGTTTACGTAAAGGCCGGCAGCGTATGCGCTGCCTGTGAGCAGTACAAATATTATCGCCGCTATAAGCGCGACTCTTGCCGCGAGGCGCGCCGCTCCCGCCCGCTTTGGTTTTCTGTTTGCATCTGTCATTTTTAAGACCTCCGTAACCGTATCCGCGGAGGCTTGAACAGGCGCAAATGCGCGTTCAAAGCGTTCTCTGTCAGTCATGTTCCACCTCCGTCAATATCGTCTTCAGCCTTGCCCTTGCTCGCCGCAGTCTCGTGCTCACCGTGTTCACCGGCGCACCGAGTATGTCCGCGATCTCCGCCGTTGAATAGCCTATGTAGTAGTACAGGAATATGACGCTGCGGTACTTCTGCTCAAGCCCCATCACGGCTCTGAACAGTTCGCGGTCGTTGTCGTCCTCAAAGCTCAGCGCTGCGGCATAGTCGTCGATGTTCTCAAGCCTGCGCCACGGAGAACGGAACTGCTTCCTGCACTGGTTTATCGTGACGCGGATGAGCCAGTTGCGGATATGCTCCTCCGATTCAAACACCGTGTTCACGCTGTATAGCTTCATGAACACCTCCTGCGTCACGTCGTCCGCGTCCTCGCGGCTCTTCAGATAACTGAACGCCACGCGGAACACGGTGTCTATGTATTTTTCCGCGAGATAGGCAAAGCGCTCATGTGTCAGCATTGTGTCTCTCCTTTTGGCTGCTGCGGAGTCCTCGCGTCCAGTCGCTCCGCACCTGCCCGAAAAGCTTTTCACTTATAATATCCATGACGCAGTCAAAATCTTTCACCTGTTCCGGAAAATTTTTCTAAAAATGCCACCCGGCCTTAGGTCGGATGGCATGATATAAAACTATTCTCCGAGCGTGGCGATTTCCGCCTCCCGCTCTCTCTTGAGCTCGAGGTCCGGGAAAATGTTATCTGGGGAGTCGTACACGTAATTTGAAACGTATATGAAGCCGTTCTTCGTCTCCTCAACGGTAAGCTCGTGCGTGAACGCACAGTCCGTGCCGTACCACGGATAGACCGCGTCGATCTTCATCGTCAGTGTCCCGTCACTGTTGTACCAGTAGTCGGTTATCTCCGGTTCAGGCAGATGCACCGTTGCCAAGGTGTAAAGGCCGGGCTGCGCGCCGAGGATGAAGTACCCGCCGTAGCTGCTGCTGTTGTCCGCCATGGCGCGTATCGTCTCGTCCTTTATATTGAAGAAGTGACCGATCACCCGCTCGAACTGCTCATAAGGCACTATATGCATGTTCGTGTCCCTGACCGTCGCATAGCCTGTCAGAGCGTTAATGTTGCTGCTGACGAGCTGCTCCGTCCCGTAGTACTGTCCGTAGAGTATCGGGTAAAGGCAGTTGAAGTCAAGCTCCCCAAAGTTATTGGAGCTCCATGTGCAGGTAAACAGATTATTCTCCGCGTAAGCGGAGCTGCCGAGGTAGCGCTCCGAAAGCGCGCGTTTATCATCGGCATAAGGCACGAGCCGTATAAAGGTGTGCGGGTTTGTGCCAAGCTTACCATCCTTGTCAAAGCTGCCGGTATACCTGTTGCAGATAAGCCAGCCCTTTTCGGTGTATTTTATCTCCGAAAGCGAGAATTGCCCCGCCGAATATATCCTTGGGTTCCCGTCCCTCCACTCGACCGATATCGTGATGACCGAGCCCACGCCGTTATTGTAGACAAGGTTGTTCGCGTGTATGGAACCGTCGGTGTGGACGACGTAGTATGCGGCCTCCGCATCCTGCCCCGCGTTTACGGCGTTGCCGAAATCGATAAGCGGCTGCGGGTTCTGCATGTCCATGTTCCCGAAATAGTCTATCGCCGAATATCCGTTCTCCGCAAGTGTGTACACAATCTGCGCAACAGAATCCTGCGAGAGCACCACATTGAGCGCCGTACCCTTGTCAAGGCTGTCATAGGTGTCGCGCGTACTGAGCATCGCGGTCTCGGTCTCTTTCTTCAGCGCGTTCATGACCTTGTCCGGGACCTCATTGACCGTGTCGTATTCCTTTTCCGGCGTCGGTGCAGGAGTTCCCTCCGCCGTGTTTTCGCCGGTGACTGCCGGGGTATATACCGGCGTGCTCTCCGTCTGCTTCTTCCCTTTGCCGAAAAGCCCTATGCCGAGCATCCCCAGCATAAGGATAAGCAGCAGCACAGAAAGCAAAACCACTTCATTTTTCTTCATAAAAACCTCCGCTCAAAATGCCGCGATCCTATCCATCGGCACTCCTCCGGAACCACATTGGATCATTATTTTAACTGCGTACCTTGATCAGGGCTGCCGTTTTCAAGCAGCGCCACCGTCTCGACGTGCCGCGTTCTTGGGAACATATCGACAGCGGTGACCTTTGCGAGCGTATAGCCGCAGGCGTTAAAGCGGAGAATATCTCTCGCAAGCGTCGCGGGGTCGCACGAGACATAGACGATGCGCTGCGGCTGCATTGCAGCGACAGCTTCTATCGCGTTTTCAAGCAGACCCTTTCGCGGCGGGTCAACAACGACAACATCAGGGCGCTCTCCGCGCTCATACAAGGCCTTGGCCGCCTGACCCGCATCGGCCAATATAAACTCCACATTGGCCACATTATTGGCCAGTGCGTTTTTGTTCGCGTTGTCCACTGCTTCGGGGACGATCTCTGCGCCGATAACTTTTTTCGCGTGTGCTGAAAGACAGAGACTTATTGTTCCCGCTCCGCAATATAGATCGAGCGCAAGCATGTCCGGCGTCAATGCGGCATACTCAAGGGCACGGGCATAAAGCCGCTCCGCCTGAGGCGGGTTCACCTGAAAGAATGCCTGAGGAGCGATATCAAATTTAAAACCGCAGAGCGTGTCATTGATGCTGCCGCGCCCCCACAGAGTATAGAAATCCCCGGAGAGAACAGTATTGCCGGTGCTGCGGTTGATGTTCAGGACAATGCCGGTAAGCTCAGGGCAGACTTTTCTGAGGTAGTCTATAAAAGCCTGTGTCTTTTTGCCAAAGCCCTCTCTGGAAACAATGCACAGAAGCACATCACTTCCATGAACAGAACGGCGGCAGAACACATGGCGGACAGCGCCGGTCCCGGCAGCTTCGTCATACGGCGCGATGCCATTCGCGTTCATAAACTCCGTCACCGCGATGGCGGCACGGCAGCTTAGCTCATCCTGAATAAGGCAGTCGTCAACAGCGATGAGCTGATGGCTGCGCTCACGAAAGAAGCCGCAGCGCGCCTTGCCGTCAATTGTGCCGATGGCAAAGATGCCTTTATTGCGGTAATGCGAAATATTTTCGCTGCCGATGATCTCAGTCGCCTGCATGCTCTGCTTGCCTATGCGCCGCAGGGCGCTGTTGACAAGGCCGAGCTTGAAGCGCAGCTCTTCCTCATAGCTGATGTGCTGCGTGTCGCAGCCGCCGCACAGGCCGAAATAAGGGCAGGCGGATACGATGCGCGCAGGCGACGCTTTGAGTAGTCTTTCACCGCGGGCATAGGCGCAGTCATGCCTGACCTTGACGATTTTGATCTCCCACTCCTCGCCCGGAATCGCCTTGGGAACAAACACAACGCGTCCGTTAATGCGGCAGATACCGCTGGCATCGGAGCTGTAATCTTCAATCGTTACGGTGTATATATCGTTTTTCTTCAAATCTTCCATGAGTGAATCATAGCACAGCGGCAGACTTATGGCAAACAAAAATTCGGCAATTCGCGTACATAATAATTAAACAGCGGTAAATAATATCAGCGTTACAAACTAAGGAGGATAGATATGAAGAAGTCTTTTGTATATCTGATATGCGTGCTGCTTATGGCGGCAATGCTCTGCGGCTGCGGCGTGAGCAGCACGGACAGCGGAATGGTGTCCTCGTCACCGGCGCAGACTCTTCCCACGGCATCGGCGACTGTGATGCCGACAACGAGCCCGATGGCGTCGGCAGACGCCGGGACAGGCAGCCAGACCAGCTCTCCGAGCGTGAGCGGCTCAACTGGGAATGGCTCGGGCTCGGCCATAGAATCGGCCATGCCGAGCAGCAGCGCGGACGCATAATTGCTCAAATATGAAGAGACTGCAAATTTTTTGCGGTCTCTTCATATTTTATGCTTGATTATACATTGCCGAGGGATTATCATGTTTTACCGTACAAAGAGAAAGAATAACTGGAGGTATAAACATGAGCTATATTCCTACAGTCGAGCAGGCGCATGAGCTGCTTGAGCGCTATAACAAGGAGCCGTTCCATATCCAGCACGGCGAGACCGTTTCCAAGGTCATGGGCGAGTTTGCCAAGGAATACGACCTGGAAAACGTGGAGTTCTGGAAGGCCGTCGGCATGCTCCACGACATAGATTTTGAGCTGTACCCTGAGCAGCACTGCGTCAAGGCAAATGAGATACTGCATGAGCTGGACATTGACGAGGACATGATCCACGCAATAATCAGCCACGGCTATGGCATCTGCATCGATGTTGAGCCGACGAAGTACATGGAAAAGGTGCTGTACGCGACCGACGAGCTTACCGGGCTTATCGGGGCTGTCGCCCTTATGAGGCCGACAGGCATTTCCGACATGGAGACAAAGTCCGTAATGAAGAAATTCAAGGACAAGAAGTTTGCCGCGGGCTGCTCGCGCGATGTTATCCGTCAGGGCGCGGAGATGCTCGGTATGGAGCTCAGCGAGCTTATCGGCAAGACGATAGACGCAATGCGCGCCTGATGCTGAAAGTGTTTTATGTCGGCGTCAACGGACTTACCGCTGACGCCGTTTTACATACGCTGTCGGATTATCGGCTGGAACGGCTCAAGAACACAGCGCGGCCTGAGGCAAAGGCGCAGAGCCTTGCTGCGGAGCTGCTGCTCATCCATGCGGTGCGTTCGGTATATCCTGACGCTGAACTCCCGCTCGAAATCGCAATGGGCGAATTCGGCAAGCCCGAGCTGCGCGGCATTGAGCTTGAATTCAGCCTGTCGCACTCGGCAGATATGGTGCTGTGCGCAATAAGCAGCAAGTGCGTCGGCGCAGATATTCAGCTGCGCGCGGCATATAACGCCGCGCTTGCGGAGAGGTTCTTTACCAAAAAAGAAGCCGCCGCCATAGCGCAGGCGGCGGATAAGGATCGGATGTTCACACAGACCTGGGCGGTCAAGGAAAGCTATCTTAAGCTGCTCGGCACGGGCATGCACAGGCCGCTCAGTTCCTTTGACGCAAAATGCGATAACGGATGCTTTTCAATTGACGGAGCACCGGAGTGCCTCGTTTCTATCATGGAGCTGGGAGATTATACGGTCGCTGTGTCTGCGCTCACGGCTGAATTACCGGAGTTTATTGAAGTCAGGTTATAGGTAAAATCACACGTTTATTCCGGCGTCCCGCATTGCTTTAAGGAGGGTTTCAAAGCTTTCCTGACTTATCTCGGTGAGCGGAAGGCGGAGTATGCCGCTGTCCATACCCATCATCTTCAGCGCGGCCTTGACGGGTATCGGGTTCGTCTCGATGAACAGCGCGGAGAAGAGCGAGGCATACTTGGCGTACAGCTCTGTCGCCTCGGCATAGCTGCCCTCAAGGCAGAGCGCGCAGAGCTTCGCGACAGCGCCGGGAACGATGTTGCTCGCAACGGAGATAACGCCGAGCGCGCCGAGGGACATCAGCGGTATAGTGCAGTCGTCATTCCCGCTCCAGATATAAAGATCGTCCCCGCACAGGCTGCGTATCCTGGCGGCCAAGGCAATGTCCCCGGAGGCCTCCTTTATGCCGTTGATGTTAGGGTGCTGCGAGAGCACTTTGCAGGTATCGGCGGTGATGCCAATACCGGTGCGGCTTGGGACGTTATACAGGATCATGGGGATATCCACGCGGTCGGCAACATAGCTGAAGTGCTCAACAAGCCCTTTCTGGGTGGTCTTATTATAATAGGGCGTGACCATGAGGACGGCGTCGGCACCGGAGTATTTTGCGTTTTCGGCTGCGCGCAGGGCGTTTTCAGTATTGTTGCTGCCGATCCCGGCGATCACTTTCATGCGTCCGTTGACGGTGCGCACCGTCACGCGGACAAGCTCGTCATGCTCGTTAGGCGTATGCGTCGCGTTTTCACCGGTCGTGCCGCAGACCACGACAGCCGATGTGCCGTTCTCATACTGGAACTCAAGGTTCTTTTTAAGTCTCTCATAGTCCACGCCGTGCTCGTTGAAGGGCGTAACTATTGCAGTGCACGAACCTTTGAAAACAGGTACTTTAACCATAACAGCCTCCACATAGAAGATTTCATCACACAATGTATTAGCAAGTTCCATGATTTATTACTGCGGTGCTGTTCAAACACCGTGGAGAGTGCTATAATAAAGCGTACAAAAACTGTGCTGAAAGAGGAAAGACACTTGAAAAAGTCGGATTTTTATTTTGATCTGCCGCAGGAGCTGATCGCCCAGACCCCACTTGAGAGACGGGACGGGTCGAGACTGCTGCTGCTTGATAAGGTTTCCGGGGAAATCGAGCACCATCATTTTTATGAGCTGCCGGATTTTCTGAATCCCGGAGACTGCCTTGTTCTCAACGACTCCCGCGTGCTCCCGGCGAGACTTATCGGTACGCGCTCAACGGGCGGAAGCGTGGAACTGGTGCTGCTGCGTGACCTCGGCGAGGGGCGCTGGGAGTGCCTGAGCCGCCCGGGACGCAAGACCAAACCGGGGACCGAGCTGAGCTTCGGGGACGGGCAGCTCACCGCCGTTGTGGAACAGGTCGCAGAGGGCGGCAACCGCATAGTAAAATTCAATTACGAGGGCATATTCCTTGAAGTGCTGGAGCGTCTCGGCAAGATGCCGCTGCCGCCTTACATAAAGGAAGAGCTTCAGGACTCAGAGCGCTATCAGACGGTGTACTCAAGAGAGCTCGGGAGCGCCGCTGCACCGACTGCGGGGCTGCACTTCACAAAGGAGCTGCTGGAAAAAATAGCGGCGAAGGGCGTGAAGGTCTGCTATGTGACGCTGCATGTGGGGCTCGGCACATTCCGCCCGGTCAAAGAGGACGAGATCGAAGCGCACGAGATGCACTCGGAGTTCTGCATAGTCCCGGAGGAGACCGCCGCAGTCATAAACGAGACGAAGAACAACGGCGGGCGCGTTATCGCGGTCGGTACTACCTCCTGCCGCACGCTCGAAAGCTTCGCGAAAGAGGACGGGACAATAGAGGCCTGCTCCGGCTGGACGAATATTTTCATCTATCCGGGCTATCGCTTCAAGTGCATAGACGCACTTGTCACGAACTTCCATCTGCCTGAGAGCACACTTATAATGCTGGTGTCTGCACTGGCAGGGCGTGAACACATCATGAACGCTTACAACACCGCGGTGAGGGAGAAGTACCGCTTCTTCTCATTCGGCGACGCGATGTTCATAAAGTGAATAATAAACGCACACATATAATAAATCCCTCCGAAATTCGGCTCTGTGTCAATAGTTGGGGTAGAGCTTAGCAAGAAATAGCAGAAAGGCGTGA
>ERZ773242.122-NODE-122-length-88638-cov-11.688304_pt1 | contig 88638 bp, 69 predicted proteins | sample MGYA00511077_ERZ773242 | MGnify/ENA primary metagenome ERZ773242 (study PRJEB29015, sample SAMEA2737754) | human gut metagenome | biome: human gut; feature: human-associated habitat; material: faeces | place: China | collected 2012 ... | reverse complement strand
CCACGCCCTTGATCTCCACTTCGCCCAGATTGAGCATCGTCCAGCGGAACTGCTGCCCCTTGGGGTAGGCGATGATCTTGTCCGTGATTTTGTTGTAGTAGGCATCGACCGAAACGTCGAGCATCCGCATGAAGGGCGATCGTTCGAAATCGCGCGCGTATTTCAGCCCAACGTTGAACTGTTCGGCATATTCGGGCTTGAGGAAGGCGTTGCCCATGTCGGTGTAGTAGAGGTCGTTGAAGGTCGGCATGCGGAACATCCGCTTGTAGAAGGCGCGCACCGAAAGGTCGTGGTTTTTCAGCACTTTGAACGATCCGAAGAACGCCGGGGTGGCCACGGCCTTGTCGGGCCGGGCCTCGAAGCGCTCGACCTTTTCGTGGACGAAATAACCCAACAGGCTGGCCTGCATCTTCAGCCGCCCCCATTCGAAAGCCGTGGCCAATGCCGCCATGTGGGTGTAGCGCGTCGGGTAGGGGAAGGTGCCGTCGCTCTCGGTGGGCATGTAGAACGTGGCGTCGAGCGTGTTCCACTGGAAGTCGTAGGCCAGCGACACCTCCCAGTGCTCCAGGATGTTGCAGAGATTGGCGCACGAGAAGTAGAACTCCTTCTGCTTGTAGGTGTTCTTGGTCTGGATCAGCTTGGCGTCCTGATTCTCGTAGTGGGTGTAGTCGGCGGCGTACTTGGCGTTGAACAGCGTGCGGAACCTCTTCGACCAGCGGTTGGTCAGCGTGCCCTGGATGAACGAGTTGGTGTCCCACAGCCGTTCGCCGTGGCGGAAGACGTTGTTGACGATGGCCCCCGGGATGCCGCGCTCGGAGTTGTAGGTGTAGGCCCGCACGGTCCATTGTCCGTCGGCCATCTTTCCGTGGAGCCCGGCCTCCATGCGGGTGGCGTTTATGTCGCCGTTCTGCCGGTAGGCTGTCGTGTCGTAGGCGATTTCGCCCAGTGTGTTGCGGCGGCGGTAGCGGAATTTGTACCGGCCGGTGGCGTTGGTCCATTCGCCGCTGAACGATGAGCTGACGGCGTCGGAGATCTTGTACTCGTAGCGCATCGAGGGGTTGATGAGCCCGAACGAGCCGGTCTTCATCGTGGCCTTGAAATTGGCCCGCTTGCCCTCTTCGAAGCGGGGGCGCCGCGTGGTTATGTAGATCGTTCCGGAGGCTCCGAAATCCTTGGCCGACTGGAAAATGTCGCTTTTCTGACCGTTGTAGAGCGATATTTCCTCCACGTCGTCCAGCGAGAAGCGTCCCAGATCGACCTGTCCGTTCTGGGCGTTGCCCAGCTGGATGCCGTCGTAGAACACGGCCATGTGGTTGGTGCCCATCGAGCGGATGTTGACGGTTTTCAGACCGCCCACGCCGCCGTAGTCTTTGAGCTGCACGCCCGCGAAATAGCGGATGGCGTCGGCCACCGAAAAACTGTTCAGCCGTTGCAGGTCGATGTCTTTGAGGACCTGCGCCGGGATGACCTCGCGGTATTTGGGGATGACGGGAGCGCCGACGATGACGACCTCGCTGATTTTCTGGATGCTGTCCAGTTTTCCGACGTAGCGCCGGTTCGCGGTGGAGTCGGAGGTGTCGGCCGCCGCGTGATTACCCCCCCCCGCAATGAATGCGAGGCATAGGAACGAAAGGCGAAGTTGCTTCATTATGCGTTCTGTGTCAATGGTTTGTCGGGTAAAACCATTGATTCCACAGCCGCAGTGCAACGAAACAGAATGAAAGAGTGCTTTACATGCGTTGTCGATCCGGGCCCGTTCTCCGCAGGCTGCGAAATCAATCTGTCATGCAAGGCAGGTCTTCTGACTCGTTCCGGTTTCGACGCCTTCCCGGTTATCCACCAGTGGCTGAGATTGTCGATTCCTCGTGTGCCCGTTTCCGGACAGGAACTTACAGCAGCGGGAACTGTTGCCGACTTTCACGGCATTCCCTTTTAATCGGTCGGAGGCCGCGGGGCCTCTTTCGGAACCTTTGCGCGGCAAAGATATAAATTTTGTCAGTAATCGGTGATAAAAAACGTTTTTTATTTCATCTTATCGGTCTGCAGCCGATTATTTGTTATCTTCGCGGCATCGAACCCAACATTGCGAATCATGCATATCGTTCCGAAAACCGTAAGTGCCGGACTGTTGCTTTCCGGCGCAGCGACCTCGGCGCAGGCCCGGATGCCGGAAGCGCCGCAGAAACCCAACATCGTATATATCATCGCCGACCAGCTGCGTTGGGACGCCCTGGGCTACACCGGCAATGCCAAGGCCGTTACGCCCAACATCGACCGGTTTGCCGCGCAGGCCCTCGACTTCACCGAGGCGGTCTCTTCCACTCCCGTGAGCGCCGCCCACCGGGCCTGTCTTATCACGGGCAAATACCAGAGTTCGACGGGCATGGTCATCAACGAGATCAACCTCAATCCCAACCATCGGACGTGGGCGCACGTGCTCGGCGATGCCGGCTACAAACTGGGTTACGTGGGCAAACACCATTGGACCGATCTGCACCGCCGCGACCGCGAGCCGGGGCCCGAGCGCATGGGATTCGACGACTACTGGGCGGCCTATTCGTTCAACCATAAGAGTTACAATGCCTTTTACCATACCGAGGACGACGGCGGCGTCCATCGGTTCGTCGAGCTGAAAGGCCGGTACGGCCCCGAGGTGTTTACCTCGCTGGCCCTGGACTACATCCGTAAGAAAGCCGCGGCCGGAGAGCCCTTCGCCATGATGCTCTCCTGGAATCCGCCCCATGACCCGTGGGTCCGCAGCAATGTCGATCCGCGCTGTTACGAACGCTTCCGGAACGTGCATTTCGACCTGCCGGAGAATTTCAAGCGGACGCCCGATCCCTATATGGACCGTTATCCGCAGCAGTTCTTCGACGGCGAGGAGAAGTGGCGGGGATCGTTTATCGACACCGACCGGTATAGCGAGATGCTGCGCTGCTATTATGCGATGGTCAATTCGCTCGACGAGCAGTTCGGGCGCGTGATGGATTTGCTCGAAGAGCTGGGCATAGCCGATAATACCATCGTCGTTTTCACCTCGGATCATGGCGAGCAGTTCGGGTCGCAGGGCCGCATGTACAAACTGACGTTCTACGACGAGTCGGCCCGCATTCCGTTCCTGATCCGCGATCCCAGATACGCCACCGGGGGCCGTGAAAGCGACGCTTGCCTCAATACGCCCGACATCGGACCCACGCTGCTGGGCCTCGCAGGGCTGCACGGGGAGATTCCCGACGAGATGGAGGGCGAGGACCTGAGTTTCATCGTCCGCGGGGAGAAAGGCCGGGAACCCGAATACGCTTTCATGCAGAGCATGGGACACACCTACCAGTGGAAAGACGGCTACGAATGGCGGGCCGTGCGGTCGAAACGCTATACCTATGCCCGTTATCTGCGTGACGGGAGCGAAGTGCTGCTCGACCGGGAGGCCGATCCGACGCAGCTGACCAACTATGCCGGCGATCCGGCTTACGCTTCGGTCAAGAAAGAGCTGCGCAAACGCATGGAGCGCAAGATGAAGCAGCTCGGCGACGATTTCATGCCGTGTTCCTGGTATCGTGACCGCTGGATGTATAAGGGTTACAGCATCAAGGCGTCGGCCCGGGGTGAGTTCGGCCCGCTGCCGCCCGTCGAACCGAAACGTACCGAATAGAGCACCTCCGCGGCATTATATCGCCCTCCGGAAGCTGGTTTTCCAGCTTCCGGAGGGCTTTTTCATTGTGTGGTGCGGGGGCCGGAGAGGGCGGTCCGAAAAAAAATCGTGCGAATTTCGATTTTCGGGGGTCGGTATTCGGAAATGGCGTGTCTACTTAGTGAAAGCAAAGAAAAAATCTGTTTTGTGTAAGTTATGCAGAAGGAGATAGACAGACTGATCAATTCCTACCGGAACAATGCCCTGAGCAGGGAGGAGGCCGGTATGCTGGCGGGATGGCTGGAGGAGTCCGACGAACACCGGGCCCAGTTCAGGGAGTGTCTCGCCGGCCGGGAGCAGCCCGCATCGGCCAAGGCGGAGCGGGAGTGGGCGCGGTTCGCGGCCCGCAACAAAATCCTGTTCGCCGTTCCCGAGGGGGTGAATACGCGCCGGAGATTGTTCAGGCGTTACGTCGCGGCGGCCGCGGTCTTGGCGGCGGGCATTTGCGCCGTCTGGTTCTGGCAGGGCGTTCCCGCGGTCCCCGATGCCGGAAACGGCACGGAGATCGGCGCCGCACAGCCGCTGGAATACCGCACGGCGCGCGGCGAGAAGCTCGACATCGTGCTGCCCGACGGTTCGAAGGTCTGCATGAATTCCGAAGCGACGCTGACCGTGGACCTGAAATTCGGAAAGGCCACGCGCGAGATCGAGTTCGACGGCGAGGCGTTCTTCACCATCGCGCCCGACAAGAGCTGTCCGTTCATCATCCACAGCGCCAACAACAATTATACGGTGCTCGGGACCTCGTTCAACCTGCAATCCTACGCCCGGGAGAAGTTCGCCGTGGTGACGCTCCATACGGGCTGCTTGCAGGCGCAGGTCAAGAAGGATGTCATCATCCTCGACCCCAACGAGGAGTTGCAGATCGACGCGACGGCCAACACGATCACCAAGCGGGCGGTGCGCATCGACGATTCGATCGGCTGGATCGAGGGGCGGCTGATCTTCTCGGGGCATCCGCTGAAAGACGTGGCCAACAAACTTTCGCGCTATTACCAGGTGCGGATCAACATCCACGAAGAGATCGCCAACCTGCAATATACGGGCATGGTGGACCGGGAAACGCTGCCGGAGGCCCTTCGGATGATCTCCGAAACCTCCCCTGTAAGGCTCTCCATCACCAATATCGACGGGGAATATTTCCTTTCGAGGGCGAAGCGAAAATAGAGAATGAATTTTTTAACTACCTAAACATTAAATGAATGAGCAATTTTAACAAATCCGAAGGTCGCTGCATGACCCTGCAACGCCGGCTGGCGTGCGGACTGGCAGCGATGTTCCTGGCAGTCGCAGGCATCGCCCATGCCTCCGAAGCCGGGGAGAAGCCCGCGACCGTAACGCTTACCGTCGAACGGGCGCCGCTGGCCACGGTCCTGAAAAAGATCGAGGCGCAGACCTACTACACGTTCTTCTTCAACAACGAACTGGTGGGCAAGGCCGCTCCGGTGACGCTCTCCGTGAAGCAGGCTCCGGTTCCCGACGTGCTGGCGAAGATTTTCGCCGGAAGCGACCTCACGTATGAATTCCGGGAGGACAAGATCCTGATCAAACGCAAGAAATCGGACAAGCCGGCCACGCAGGCGCAGGAGTCCGAAACTGCCGGAACCGTCGGCGGACAGACCGCCGGCGTGGACCGGCAGGTCACCCCCCCCCAGCAGAAAAATACCGCCTCGGCAGCCCCTGCGTTGGTGCAGGGCGTCGTTAGGGACGATACCGGACAGCCCGTTGCGGGCGTCAGCGTGATCGTGAAAGGCTCGCTCGTGGGTGCCGTCACCGAAAGCGACGGCTCGTACCGCATCAAGGCGCGCCCCAGCGACCAGCTGTCGTTCAGCTTCCTGGGCTACAAGACGCAGGACATCTACGTCGGCAGCAAGACGACGATCGACGTGAGGCTCGTCAGCACGGCGCAGGCCATCGACGATGTGGTCGTCACGGCGCTGGGCATGAAGCGCGAGGAGAAGTCGCTGGGCTATGCCGCCACGAAGGTCAAGAGCGACGCCTTTTCGTCGTCGGCCTCGTCGTCCAACTGGATGTCGGGCCTCGCGGGCCAGGTGGCGGGTCTTACGGTCGCCAAAGCCAATACGGGCGGCGGCGGTTCGATGCGCGTGACGCTGCGCGGCGAGTCGTCGATCGACCTCAACAACAACGGGGCGCTGTTCGTCATCGACGGCGTGCCGATGTTCAACACTTCGGCGGCCGGAGCCAACGAAGGGGGCGCCTATGCCATCGACTACGGCAACGGCACGGGCGACGTTAACCCCGAGGACATCGAGAATATCACGGTGCTGAAGGGGCCCGCGGCGACCGCCCTCTACGGTTCGGAGGCCGCCAACGGAGCCATCATCATCACGACGAAATCCGGCGAGGGGCAGGACGGCTCCGTTTCGGTGACCTTCACGTCGAATTTCGTGGTCGATCAGATCAACTCCTCGCCCGATTTCCAGTATGTCTACGGCCAGGGTTCGGCGAAGGGCAACGACGGATTCCATTACGGCGATCCGGTCGATGGCGAGGGCAGCAATACGACCGACGTGTCGTCGTGGGGCCCCAAGATGGACGGGACGCTCTACTATCAGTATTACGACGCGAGCCGCGGCATCGGCGTCGATGAGAACGGCGTGCGCATCAAGACGCCGTTCGTGAGCTACGGCAACTGGTTCAAGAATTTCTTCCAGACGGGATGGACGGCGACCAACACGCTGTCGGTGTCGGGCAAGATCAACAAGAACAATGCGATCCGTTTTTCGGTGACCGATTACCGCAGCGAGTCGATCGTTCCCAATTCGCCCTGGAGCAAACAGTCGCTGTCGCTCAAGAGCAACAACAAGATCAACAGATGGCTGTCGGTGGACACGTCGCTGACCTATTACCGCAAGGACGACGACAACCTTCCGGTGATGGGCTACGGTTCGAGTTCGATCATGTATTCGCTGTGGTGCATGTCGCCCAATATCGACATGAACTGGGCCAAACAGTACTGGCTGCCCGGCCAGGAGCACGTCCAGCAGGACGCCGGTCTTTCGGGCGGCAAGAACAACCCCTATTTCACGGCTTATGAGCAGCTCAACACGCTCGACCGCGACCGCATGTACGGCAATACGGCGCTGAACCTGCATCTCTACAAGGGCCTCGACCTGATGCTCCGCGGAGGTATCGACTTCTCGCGCGATCTGCGTTCGACCCGCCATCCGAAAAGTTCCTACTCCTACAAATACGGCATGTACAGCGAGCAGGAGCTCACTTCGTTGCAGCTTTCGACCGATTTCCTGCTGAAATACGACCGCAAGCTGGGCGCCGGATTCAACATCACGGCCAACCTGGGCGGCAGCATCATCAACCGTTCGTTCGTGCAGACCTCGAAGACCGCCGAGCAGCTCAAACAGCCGGGCGTCTATTCGCTGGCCAACTCGGTCAACCGCATCAAGACGGACAACTACTCCTACGAGCGTCAGACCAACAGCATCTACGGCCTCATCTCGCTCTCGTGGCGCGACGCCGTCTATCTCGACATCACGGGCCGCAACGACTGGTCTTCGACGCTGCCTGTCAGCAACAACTCCTATTTCTATCCGTCGGTTTCGGCCAGCGTGCTGCTCAACGAGCTGATCGACTTCGGCTCGGCGCGCAACGTCGTCAATCTGGTGAAACTGCGCGGCAGCTTCGCGCAGGTGGGCAACGACACGAAGCCTTACCGCACGTCGAACTACCTCACCTCGTCGGATTTCGCGGGCAATTTCCAGATTCCCCGCACGGCGGCCGACCTGAACCTCAAACCCGAGATCGTCAGCTCGTGGGAGGTCGGCGCCGACATCCGCCTGTTCCAGAGCCGCCTGAACCTCGACATCGCCTACTACGACAGCGAGTCGAAGAACCAGATCGTGAGCATGCCCGTCAGTCAGGCGTCGGGCGTCGGCAGCCGTTACAGCAACACGGGCCGCATCCGCAACTGGGGCTGGGAGGTTTCGGTCAACGGAACGATCGTCAAGAATAAGAAGGTGCAGTGGAAAGCCTATGTGAACTGGGCGCTCAACCGCAACCGGGTGCTCGAACTGGGCGACGGCGTCGATTCGTGGATCGTGGCCTCCTATTCGTCGCACGCCTACATGACGGCTTACGAGGGACAGTCGCTCTCGACGATGTACGGCCTGGGCTACAAGCGCGCCCCCGAGGGATCGTTCATCGTGGGCAAGGACGGTTCGCTGACCGATGTCAGCGGCCAGCTGGTGATCGACGAGAACGGTTACCCGCAGTATTCCGACGATTTGCAGCGCATCGGCGAGTGCATGCCCGACTGGAAGGGCGGCTTCGGCACGAGCGTCAAGTGGAACGGACTGACCCTTTCGGTGGCTTTCGACGGTCAGTTCGGCGGACATGTCTACTCCTACTCCAACGCCCTGCTGGGATCGCGCGGTAAGGGTACGGTCTCGCTTCCGGGCCGTTACGACGGACTGGTGCTCGATGGCGTCAACCAGCTGCCCGACGGCAACTACGTGAAGAACACCCACAAGACGGCCGACATCACCGAGTACTACGGTCTGGCCTATGCGTTCCAGAACGCCGAGCAGAACTTCGTCAGCACGCAGTTCCTCAAACTGCGCGAGCTGCGCCTCGATTACGAGTTCCCGAAGAAATGGCTCTCGAAGACCCGCATCATCAAGGGGCTCGTGCTCTCGGTCTACGGCCGCGACCTGTTCTGCTGGTCCGATTTCCCGGGCTGGGACCCCGAGGGCGCCTTCATGCGCGGCTCGTCGGTCGTTCCCGGCTTCGAGATCGCCCAGATGCCCGGAACCCGCGCCATCGGCGGCAGTATCAAGATCACTTTTTAACGCAGGAGGAACCGAAAAATGAAAAATACGATTATAAGACTGACTGCAACCCTCTCGTTCGGCGCGCTCGCCCTGTCGGGCTGCGACAATTTCGACGAGATGAACGTAAACAAGAATGCGTTGCAGACCACCAATGCCACGAGTTACGTGCAGCCGATCACGTTCGGTCTCGAATATGCGCTGCTGGAGCGTTCGTTCGACGTTAATTCGCAGCTCATGCAGTACACCGTGCAAGGGCAGACCTCGGCCGAGCGCATCTACAACTACCGTTTCAACAACTCGATCATCAACTACTTCTGGCAGAACATCTACCGCTGGGCCGGCAATGCCGAGACCATGCGCGTGCAGGCTGAGAAGGACAATGACAAGACGGGGCTGGCCATCGCCTATATCCTCAAAGTGCTGACGCTCTCGCACATCACCGACGTGTTCGGCGACGCACCCTATTTCGAGGCCGGCAAGGGCTACACCGAGGGCAAGTTCTACCCGGCTTACGACAGCCAGAAGGAGATTTACCGCGACATGTTCGAAAAACTCGAACAGGCCAACACCCTGCTGGCCGAAGAGGGCGCGGATTTCGACATGCAGGAGGATTACATGTACGACGGCAAGGTCGCCCAGTGGCGCAAGTTCGGCAACTCGCTGTACGTCCGCCTGCTGATGCGCGTCGCACTGAAGGACGAGAGCGAGCCGGCCGGCGAGCGTCTCGACGCCGTGTCGAAGCTCAACGAGATCTTCTCCTATCCGTCGGTCTATCCCGTTTTCGAGAGCCGTGCGGACGCCGCCAACGTGAAGTTCGACAAGAACGTCAACGCGCAGTACACGCCGTTCCACAACACCCGCGCGGGTCTTTGGAACAACAACATGATCTGCGAGCGGCTGATGAACGAGATGTACGATACGTCGGTCGGGCTGAAGGACCCGCGCGTGTCGCTCTATTTCGACAAGCTCGTGGGCGTGCCGACGCAGATCACCTACAACGAGCTGATGGAATATTTCGACGTGGCGGCCCACTACCGCCGCAGCGTGATTCAGGACCGCGACCATTTCCCGCTGATGAACTACTCGGAACTGTGGTTCATCCGGGCCGAGGCGGCCTACCGCGGCTGGATTTCGGGCACGCCGAAAGAGTATTACGTGAAGGCCGTTTCGGAAGCCGTTTTCGAGTGGACCGACGATCCGGATGCGGACCTGACATCGTTCCTTTCCAATCCGAAGGTGTCGATCGACGCGCTCGACGGCGAGGAGGTGCTCGAACGGATCATGACTCAGAAGTGGATTTCTAATTTCCTGGTCGGCATCGAGTCGTGGTGCGACTACCGCCGCACGGGGTATCCCGAGATGCCCGTCAAGCCGCTGGCCGCCAACGACGGCATCCTGCCCACGCGCCTGCGCTATCCCGCCGACGAGGAGTTCCGCAACCGCGACCACTATTTCGAGGCGGTGAACGGCTGGCTCGGAGGCACGAACAACATGACCACGAACGTTTGGTGGGCCGATCATACCAACAAACGCAAATAAAAGGAGACCAACGATATGAAAAAATATATTTTTCTGATATTTGCAGCGGCGACGGCCGTTTTCGCAGCCTGTTCGTCCGACGAAGGAACGTCGGCGTATCCCGATAAACTGGAAGTCGTGCTGACTCCGACGTGGGACGCCACCCGGGGCATGACCAGTTCGAGCCAGACCCGGACCGTGGCCGTGACGCTCAATGTGGAGAGCGTGCACTGGACGGTGGCGTCCGACAGCGACTGGTGCATCGTCGATGAGGAGGAGAACCACGTGGGCAGCGGCGAATTCACGGTCGAGGTGACGGCCAACGAGGATTTCAAGTCGCGCGACGCGGTCGTCACCCTTTCGGCGGGCGCTTTCACCTACCGGATGACCGTCGATCAGTCGGGTAACATCTTCATCCTCGACAAGGTCTACTCCGTGGTGGCCCCGAACGATTCCGAGGCCATCGAGGTCGTGGTCAAGACCCTTTCGGAATGGCAGCCGGTGGATTCGGAATGGATTCACGGCGAGGTCGTCGAGACCTCCGAGCCGGATGCCGAAGGCATGACCACCTCGACGCTCCGCATCCGCTGCGACGCCAATACGGGCTCTGCGGGGCGCTACGGCACGCTGACCATCGAACCGACCGACGGGGTGGGGTACAGCACCGAATACGCCGTTTATCAATTCGGAACGGATATGCCGTTCGACACCGACGGCAAGCTCGATCTCGCGGCCAAAGGCGAGGTGAAATTCGATGTGGTGGCTCCTGCCGAGGCGGTCGTAGGCGTGACCTGCCCGACGTGGGTTACCTATGTGTCCGAACCGGACGGGGAGCAGGCGACCTACACTTTCTCCGTTGCGGAGAATCCCAGCGATACGAAGACCGAGCGCGAGGGCGTGATCGGCTTCTCGATCAAGGACATCGAGGCGCAGACCGCTCTGCCCACCATCAGGCAGGCGTTCTATCCTGCGGGCGGCATCGTTTCGGGCGCGGGTCTGAAGATGTTCGCCGAGGCGTTCAATGCCGGGGAAGACACCTCCGACTGGATGTCGGGCGAAGACGGCAAGACCGTCGAGGTGCTGGGCGATGTCGATATGAAGGATGTCGAGTGGACCTCGATCGGTACGGCGGAGCGTCCGTTCGACGGCGTCATGGCCGGCAACGGGCACCTGCTCCGGAACTGGAACACGGCGCAGCCGCTTTTCGGCTATACGGCCGAGGGTTCGGAGATCCGCGAGCTGACGATCGACGCCACATCGAGAGTGACCGCCCGAAGCATCGCTGCGGGCGAATATGCCGCGGCGTTTGTCGGGGTCTGCAACGGTGCGCTGCGGAATTGCAGCAACATGGCCGCCGTGACGCTCGATGCCGCCGCCACGGTGGACGGAGCGTGCGGCGTAGGCGGTCTGGCCGGTCTGGTCGGGGCGACCGGACGTGTCGAGAACTGTTCGAACAGCGGGCTCGTCACGCTGGGCAGCCAGGTGGTTTGCAACGATCTTTCGATCGGCGGCGTCGTGGCCCGGACGGAACCCGGAGCCGTGATGACGGGGTGCGTCAACGACGGGTCGGTCGTTTCCAACGGCGCCACGGAAAAGGACAACAAGAAATACAGCCTCTACACGGGCGGCGTGGTCGGCTATGCCGGCGGCACGGTCGAGAACTGCACGACCGAGGGCACCAAGTCGATCATGCTCGCAGTCACGGCGGCGTTTATGAGTTATACGGGCGGCATTGCCGGCTGGGCCGACGGTGCCGTTACGGGCTGTACCAACAAACAGCCGATTTCGCTTTCGGTCAACCGTGACGGCGATGCCTGCCGCTACGCTTATGCCGGCGGCATTGCCGGAAAAACGACCGGAGCGCTTTCCGACAGCAAGAACCGCGGCAACGTTTCGGCGGCTGCGATCTGCAAGTTCGTCATTATCGGCGGTATCGTCGGTTCGGCCGATGGCGCCGTGTCGAATGTCGTCAATGCGGCGGCGGTGTCGCTTCCCGGCAATCCCGGCGGAACTGCCGGCCCGCTGAAAGAGGGGTATATCGGTCCCCGATACGCCTATGTCGGCGGTATCGCAGGTCAGCTGATGGACGGCGGTTCGATCACCGGCAACGGCGACACGACCAATTCGGGCGCCGTTTCGATCGACCTGATGGAGCACAATTCGGGTGCGCAGGCTTGCGCCGGAGGAATCGTGGGGCAGCATCTCGGTAAAATCTCCGCCACGCTCAACGAGGGCGCCGTCTCGGTCGTAGCCATTCCGGCATCGGGCACGGCGAACTGGAAAGCCCGTTGCCTGGGCGGTATTGCCGGAATCGTGGGCGATCTGGATTATGACTATTCGGGTGCCTCCATTGCCGGTTCGAAGAATGCGGCGGGGCTGATTCACGACCGAATGGCATCGACCCGCGCCAATGCCATGCCCGTTTATATGGGAGGCATCGCCGGATATGTCTTCGAGCCGAACTGTACGATTTCGGATTGCACCAACAGCGGAGAGGTGAACAATGATTATTACAACAACAACATCGAATACGATGGGAATGCGAGCGGCAAGCGCGCTAATTGCGCGGGCGGCATCGTCGGGGCGCTCGTTTCCACGGGCGATCCCAATGTCGTTTCCTCCTGCGTCAATTCGGGTACGATGACCGTTTACCGCGGTATGGCGGGCGGTGTGGTCGGATATGCTTCGGTCGCACAGATCCGGGATTGTACGAATACCGGCGATTTCCCCACCGCCAACCGGAACGGCCGGTCGGGAGGTATCGTTGCCCAGGCAATGAACACGCAGATCGAGGGGTGTCTGAACCGTGCGACCGTTACGGCGGATGGAACGGGCGATGCGACGACCGTCAAGCTCGGCGGTGTCGTCGGCGATTTGTCCGAAGGTTCCTCCGTGCGGAGCTGCGATCATTACGGGATGCTCTATTCCCAGACCTACGGACAGACCAAGTTCGTCGGCGGCGGCATTGCCGGCACTTCGGTTGCCGGCACTACGATCGACGACTGCCGTTTCGGCGGTCAGTTCAAGGGGGCGAGCGGCGATCCCGTGGCCCTGATGTCCGATAACGTCTGCGGCGACAAGAATTTCACCGGCTCGGGAAACACCCTTTGGGACGGAAAATAAACGGTTAGTGGGTCGGGGACGGGGCGGAAGCCTCCGTTCCGTCCCCGTTTTTTAGAACAACGATGCGACGCATGCTACGACAACTGATATTCGTCCTCCTGGCCGGGTGGCTGCTGGCCGCCTGCGGAGGCAACGACGCGCCCGGAGGGATCGGGCCGGGCCCGGACGCGGCCGTCAGCGGAACGGTCCTCGACCAGCGGGGGCTGCCCGTCGAAGGGGTGGTCGTGAGCGACGGACTGCTCACGACCCTGACCGACGAGTTCGGAAACTATACGCTCGACAGCGACCTTTCGAAGCGGAGGTTCGTGCAGGTGACCATCCCCGCGGCGTATGAGATTCCCGTGAAGGACGGCATCCCGCAGTTCTGGCAGCGTATTCCCGAGGGTTCTGCGAAGGTCCGGGCCGATTTCACGCTCACGGCCCGCCGCAAGGCGGCCTCGCGCTATACGATCCTGATGACGGCCGATCCGCAGATCCGTTCGCGCAATGCGCGTTACGACAACTTCGCGTTCCATTCGATCGACGTGTACGAGGAGATGTGCCGCGATTTGCAGGAGACGGCCGCGTCGATCACCGACCGCCCGGTTTACAGCATTTCGCTGGGCGACCTGGTCCATAACGATATGTCGCTTTATCCGACCTACTGCGCCGGGATTGCGGATTTCGATTTCCCGGTCTTCAACGTGATCGGCAACCACGATCATGTGCAGAACGCGGCGACCGACCGCGAGGCGGTGAAGAAGTTCGAGGAGTACCTCGGCCCGACCTGCTATTCGGTCGAGCTGGGCGAGCTGCATTTCATCTTCCTCGACAATATCATCATGAAGAACAACACGCTCGACCCGAACACTACGGGGGCGTATAACGACGGGCTTTCGGACGAGGTGTACAGCTGGCTGTGCAACGACCTGAAATACGTCGATAAGAACAAGATCGTCATGCTCTGCGCCCACAGTTCGATGTTCCGCAAACCCGACTCCGAGCCCGCCGAGCGCGACAAGCACGGCCCCGACTACGCCTCGCGTCTGGCGCAGTACCGTTTCGTGCACTCCTGGGCGGGCCATTCGCACATCAATTTCAACTACGCCTATGCGGCCGAGGAGCCGGCGGCGAAATTCCCCAATGTCGAGTCGCACATTCTGGCCCGTTCGACCGGGGCGCTGTGGCTCAACGAGCGGATCTCGACCGACGGAACGCCGCGGGGTTATCTGGTCGTGGATGTCGATGGGGAGCAGATCAGCTGGTATTACAAACCCTTGGGGCTGGGGCGCGACCGTCAGATCCGGGCCTATGCTCCGGGCGTCTGGTACGACGACGGATACGTCTATGCCAACGTCTGGAACCACGACGCCCGGTGGGGCGAGGTCCGCTATACGGACAGCGGCAAGGACAAGGCCGAAATGAAGCGGGTCACCGCCTATGACGGGGCCTTCGTCCGGATGGCCGACTACTACAATTCGGCGCAGAGCACGGCGACGTTCGAGCCTTTCCGGACCTCGCACATGTTCCGCATCCTGCCCACGGCCGGAGCGACGCAGGCGACCATCGAGACGACGGACCGTTTCGGCGAACACTATACGACTACGTTGGAGTGGTAACAAACCTGAAAATTTAACCGAATTATGAAGAAATTGTCATTGACTCTTCTTGCCGTGGCGGTAACTTTGGCTGCTGCCGCGGGCGGCATCTCTTCCGCTGCGGACCTCGCGGCCTTCGCCGAGGCCGTCAATGCGGGCGGCGACATCGCCGCATGGCAGGACGAACGCGGCGAGGTGCACTTGAAAGCCGATATCGACATGGGCAAGGTAAAACGTTTCGCGCGGATCGGGACCTTCGAGGGCGTCTTCGACGGCGAGGGCCACGCGATCCTCAACTGGAAGACCGACGGCGGGCTGTTCCGGCTCGTCGCCGAGGGCAGCACCGTGCGCAACCTCGTGATCGCGGAGAGCTGTTCGATGAAGGTGTCGGACGACGGCGAGGATGCGCTTTATGCGGGTTTCGTGGCCGACGTGAACCACGGCACGCTGGAACGCTGCGAGAACTACGGCTCCATTGCGCACCGTTCGCCCCGGTCGCAGCACGACAATTACGTGGGCGGCGTCTGCGGCATGAACAAATACGTCGTCATCCGCTGCAAGAACGGCGGCGAAATCACCTCGACGGGCAACTGTCCGTCGCTGGCCCCGGACGCCGAACCGCGGATGTACCTGGGCGGCGTGCTGGGCGGAAGCCTCGGGCGTTCGCTGCCGGGGGCCTTCGTGGCTTATTGCGAGAACACCGGGCGCGTCAGCTATTCGGGCGCGTTCATCGTCTCGCACATCGGCGGCATCGTGGGTTACAACATGCGCGTAAAGACCAAGTTCTGCATCAACCGCGGCGAGATCGTCTCCGCGGCGCGCGGCGTCGAGGAGGGCAGCGACCGCTACTGTCAGGAGATGGCGGGCGGCATCTGCGGCATGGCCAAGGGCGACGTGATGTGCTGCGACAATTTCGGGGCCGTCACCACGCGCGGCTATGCGTACAGCCTCACGGCCGGCATCTGTGGTTCGGCCCACGAGTCGCTGACCGTCGGCGACTGCGACAATTTCGCACCCGTCACCTCGACGAGTTCCTATCAGGCTTCCGTCGGCGGCATCGTCGGACTGTCGGGGCGTCCCGTCGTCGTTTCGCACTGCCGCAACAAGGGGGCCGTGCGGTTCGACGGCGTGAGCGTGGACCGCCGTTCGACCGCCGGGGGTATCGTGGGCGACATCTATGCCAAGAAAGACGCCGTTTACGCCGCTTCGGTCCGCGACTGCCGCAACGAAGGCGATGTCTCCTGCGGACTGGGCGAGAACACGCGCAACAGCGCGCGCGGCATCCAGGCGGCCGGCATCGTGGGCTTCGTCAACGGCAATGAGGCCGTGAGCGCCGACGTGTGCGACTGCGTGAATACGGGGCGGGTGCGTTCCGAATCGGGACGTGCGGCCGGCATCTGCGGCTTCGCCAGTTACTGCGATTTCGACGGCAACGAAAACCTCGGGACCGTCGAAGGAGGCGGTGCCTTGTTGGGCGGCATCGTCGCGGCGTTCGAAAACGGCTCCGTCAGAGGATGTACGAACCGCGGCGACGTGCTCGCCGGGCCGAAAGGTCAGGCGGGCGGTATCGCCGCGACGACGTGGAACGGCGGGAACTCCCGCATCGAGGCGTGCCGCAACGGCGGTGTGGTGAAGGGGATGTTCGGACTGGCCGGGTCGATCCTCGGCGAGGGCCGCACCGCCACCGACCGCATCGAAGCGTGCGGCGTAGGCGGCGGCGTGGGAACGTCGGCGCAGAGCCGCGATGCCGCGGCGAAGGCTTCGCCCGGGAATTTCGAACAGTTCGTCACCGGGCGCAACGTCGTGAAGAACAAGGCGGTCGTGGACCTCGCAAGCTGTTATTACTGGGACGGGAACAATTAAAAAACGCAAGCTATGAAACGTTTGATCATCTATATCTGGGCGGCGCTCCTCTGCTGCGCCGCCTATGCCCAGACTCCGAATGTCACGGGCCGCGTCGTGTCGAGCGGCGGACTGCCCGTCGAGGGCGTCGTGGTGAGCGACGGTCTCAACTGCACGCAGACCGACGCCGAGGGGCGCTATGCGCTGACGAGCGACCTTTCGCAGCGCCGCTTCGTCTTCATTTCGGTGCCGGCCGAATACGAAATCCCGGCGCGTCACGGATGCCCGCAGTTCTTCAAACGCATCGACCGCTTCCAGAAGGAGGTGAAGGCCGATTTCGTGCTCGAACCGCGCCTGACGCCCGCCGAGCACCATACGCTGCTCGTGCAGGGCGATCCCCAGATCAAGAACTACGGCGTCGATGGTTCGGCCGAGGCTTACCGCTCGGTGGTCATTCCCGACATGATCCGCATGCGCAGCACGATCGGGACCCCGTGCTACGGCATCAACCTCGGCGACCTGGTCTACAACGACATGAACGTCTACAACGCCTATATCGACAACACGGAGCGGGTGAACACGACGACCTTCAATGTCATCGGCAACCACGACCACGACCAGACGACCATCCTGAGCGATTCGCTGGGCACGGTCTATTTCGAGATGTACCTCGGTCCGACCTGCTATTCGGCCAATATCGGCAACATGCACTACGTCTTCGTGGACAACATCCTCTACGGGCGCGAGGACGCCTCGAAATCCTACGAACTGGGGCTGAGCGACGAGATCGCCCACTGGCTCCGGCAGGACCTGAGCTACGTGCCCAAGGACAAGACGATCATGATCTGCGCCCATTCGCAGATGTTCAAGAAGTACAGCAGCTTTTCGACCCGCAACAGGAACTATGCGGTCTACCGCGACGAGCTGCTCAAGTTCAGGAACGTCTATTCGTGGGCCGGGCACAACCACCACACGTATATCTACAATTACAACCGTTCGGAACAGATGCCCATCGAGAACCTGACGGCCGTCACCGTCACCCGTTCGACGGGTTCGCTGCGCCTGAACAAGCATCTCAACAACGACGGCACGCCGCAGGGCTATATGATCGTCGATGTCGATGGCGACGACGTGTCGTGGTATTACCACTCCTGCGGCAAGGACCGCAGCCATCAGATGCGCCTTTATTCGCCCGTGCGGACCGGAAGCGACTACGTGCTGGCCAACGTCTGGACGTGGGACGACGCCTGGGGACCCGTCGAGTGGTGGGAGAACGGCGTGAAGATGGGCGAGATGGAGCCCTGCGAGGAGTTCGACCCCGATTATGTGGACCTGTACGCCACGGTGACCAATAAGACCACCCGCAAATACTGTCAGCCCGCGAAGTCGTTCCACATGTTCCGCATCAAGCCCTCGCCGGGCGTGAAGGCGGGCGAGGTCCGGGTGACCGACCGCTTCGGGACGACTTATACGGAGCATGTGAGCTGGTAAGGTACGGTTTTGGATACCGTTCAGCAGTCAGCTTGCCAGAGAGAAGATGTTTCATACCGGAGTTCCATATTTCGGATATACCGAACAGGAGGTAAAAGAGGTGTTTACGGCTCTTTATCCGCGGTTGTGCGCCTATATCGACGGCGTGACCGGCCGCGGGGACCTCGGCGACGACATCATTCAGGAGATTTTCTACAAGTTCCTCCGGCGCCGTCCCTGCCTGGACCGCGCCAAGGTGCCCTCCTACCTCTTCTCGATGGCCCACAACGAGTGCCTGAACTGGCTGCGGCGGAACAAGATACTTTACAACAGCGTTGATCTGAACAAGTTGCAGGAGTCCCGGGCGTGGGAGACGCTCGCCCTGTGCGATTTTCTCGACGCGCCCAACGACTCTCCGCTGGCGACGCTGCTGATCGAAGAGGTGCTGGCGCTGTGCGACCGCCTGCCGCCCCGGACCGCGCGGTTTTTCCGGATGAGCCGCATCGACGGTCTGACCAACCGGGAGATCGCCGAACGGCTGCACATCGCGCAGCGCACGGTCGAAAAGCATATTTCCCTTTCGATCCGCTGGTTCCGCCGCTCGCCGCAGTTCAAGGACCGCTGGCCGGATTCGGAATGAAACGACTGACAAAACGAAAAAAACTGATATGAAGAAACTGTTCATCCTTTTTTGCGCCGCTGCGTCCGCAACGGCCTTCCCCGCCGCTGCGCAGACCTTCTCGACGGGAACCTACAACGTGCGGCAGCTCAACGCCGGGGACGACGCGAAAGGCAACGGCTGGCAACGACGCCTGCCGGTGATCGCGTCGCTCGTCCGCTTCCACGATTTCGACATTTTCGGGGCTCAGGAGGTGTTCCACAGCCAGTTGGAGGACCTTTTAGGGGCGCTGCCCGGCTACGGATACACCGGCGTCGGGCGCGACGACGGCGCCGAGGCGGGCGAATACTCGGTCGTGTTCTACAAGCGCGACCGTTTCGAACTGCTCGACTCGGGCCATTTCTGGCTCGCCGAGGACCCCTCGCGCCCGAACAAGGGCTGGGACGCCAAATATGTCCGCATCTGCTGCTGGGGGCGTTTCCTCGACCGCGAGACCCGGGAACGGTTCTGGTTCTTCACCCTGCACACCGACCACAAGGGCGAACGGGCCCAAGTCGAGAGCTGCCGGCTGGTGCTGGACAAGATCCGGACGATGTGCCGCGGCGAACGCGCCGTGCTCACGGGCGATTTCAACGTCGGCGAGACGAGCGAGAGCTATGCCGTGCTGCGCGACTCGGGGCTGCTCTCCGACACCTACGATCTGGCCGAGATCAAATACGCCTGGACCGGGACGGAAAACGGCTTCGATCCCGACCGCAAGACCTTCCGCCATATCGACTACGTCTTCGTGACGCCCGGCTTTCGGGTCTTGCGCTATGGCATTCTGACCGACACCTACCGTTCGGAGGAGCCCGGGGGCAGCGCGAAACCTTTCCGTGCCCGCACGCCTTCGGACCACTTCCCGGTGCTGGTCGAGCTGGCTTTCGCCGAGTGAAATTCACCGTAACCTGAAACTATTCCCGAACAAACGAATGAGCATACTCTCTTTCTTTCGCAAAAGCGCGCCTTCGGCGCCGTTCACGGGCGACGACGCAGCGCGCATGAAACTCTACAAGAAGCTGCGTTTCCAGAGCTTCATCGCCGGCACGGTCGGTTACAGCCTCTATTACGTCTGCCGCACGAGCCTCAATGTGGTCAAGAAGCCGATCCTCGAAAGCGGGGCGCTCGACGCCACGCAGCTGGGCATCATCGGCTCGGCGCTACTGTTCGCCTACGCCATCGGCAAGTTCGTCAACGGATTCCTCTCCGACCACAGCAACATCAAGCGTTTCATGGCCGCGGGACTGTGCGTTTCGGCCGTCGCCAACCTGCTGGTCGGGGCGTTGGGCTTCGCCAACGGCGGGGGCATGGTCGGCAATATGACGCTTTTCATCGCCTTCGCCGTGATGTGGGGCGTCAACGGGTGGTCGCAGTCGATGGGCGCGCCCCCGGCGATCATCGCCCTCTCGCGCTGGTACCCTCTGAGCAAGCGCGGCACCTACTACGGATTTTTCAGCGCCAGCCACAACCTCGGCGAGTTCCTTTCGTTCCTCTTCGTCGGGGCCGTCGTCGGCATCTTTGGCTGGCAGTGGGGCTTCGTCGGGTCGTCGGTGGCCGGGGTGTTGGGCGTGCTGGTGATCGTTTTCCTGTTGCACGACACCCCCGAATCGAAGGGCCTGCCTCCGATCGAGGTGCTGACCGGCGAGGAGTCCCCCGAGCAAAGCCACGACCACGGGTCCACCTCCGAACTCCAGCGTTCGGTCATCCGCAACCCCTTCGTCTGGGTGCTGGCGTTGTCGAGCGCCTTCATGTACGTCTCGCGCTACGCCATCAACGGCTGGGGCGTGCTGTTCCTGCAAGAGGTCAAGGGATATTCGCTGGCCACGGCCACGCAGGTCATCTCGGTCAACGCCCTGTTGGGGATCGTCGGAACGGTCTTTTCGGGATGGTTGTCCGACACGCTGTTCCACGGACGCCGCAACGTGCTGGCTTTCGGCTTCGGCGTGCTGAACACCGTCGCCCTGTGCCTGTTCCTCTACTCGGGCGACAGCATGTTCGTCAACCTGCTGAGCATGGTGTTATTCGGTATGGCCATCGGGGTGCTGATCTGCTTCCTCGGTGGACTGATGGCCATCGACATCGTGCCGCGCGAAGCCACGGGCGCGGCCCTCGGGATCGTCGGAATGGCCAGCTATGTCGGCGCCGGATTGCAGGACATCGTCAGCGGTTGGCTGATCAATTCGGGCAAGACGGTCACCGACGGTGTCACGACCTACGATTTCGATACGGCGATCATCTTCTGGATCGCGGCTTCGGCGCTGTCGTTCATCCTCGCGCTGTTCGTTTCGAAGAAATCGCATGTGTAAAATCCGATTCAAAACCAATATGAAACCGATTCGACTTATCTTTGCTTTGTGCAGTCTCGCGGTTGCGGCGGCGGTATCCGCTCAGCCCGACACGCGATTCAACCGGGCGCCGCTTCAGCCGCGGCCCTATGCCGAATTGCCGATCGGCGCCGTGAAGCCTGCGGGCTGGCTCAACGAACAGCTCGTGCGGATGCGCGACGGCATGACCGGACACCTCGATTCGCTCTACCCGCAGGTCATGGGCCCGCGCAACGGCTGGCTCGGAGGCGACGGCGACGTGTGGGAGCGCGGTCCCTACTGGATCGACGGCCTGCTGCCGCTGGCCTACATTCTCGAAGACCGGCGGCTGATCGCCAAGGTGCAGCCGTGGATCGAATGGGCGCTGGCGTCGCAGACGGCCGACGGCAATTTCGGACCCGTGACCGACCGTCCGGCCGAACCGGGATTGCAGCGCGACAAGGCTCGTGACTGGTGGCCCCGCATGGTGGTCCTCAAAGTGTTGCAGCAATACCATTCGGCGACGGGCGATCCGCGCGTCTTGGATTTCATGGGCCGCTATTTCCGCTACCAGCTGGCGCAGCTTCCCCGGACGCCCCTCGACAACTGGACCAAATGGGGGCGCGTCCGCGGCGGCGACAACCTCGCGGTGGTCTATTGGCTCTACAACCTCACGGGGGAGAAATTCCTGCTCGAACTGGGCGAGCTGATCCATAAGCAGACGTTCGACTGGACGGGGGCTTTCCTGCACGGCGACCACCTGAGCCGTCCATACAGCCTCCATTGCGTCGATCTCGGCCAGGGTTTCAAGGAACCGGTGGTCTACTGGCAGCAGAGCGGCGATTCGCGCCACATCGAGGCCGTGGGCCGTGCCGTGGAGAAGATGCGCCATACCATCGGGCTTCCGACCGGGCTTTGGGCGGGCGACGAGAAGCTCCGTTTCGGCGATCCGACGCTCGGTTCCGAGCTGTGCACGGCGGTCGAGATGATGTTCTCGCTGGAGCAGATCCTCCAGATCACGGGAGGCCGCGAGTGGGGCGATTATCTCGAACGTGTGGCCTACAATGCCCTGCCGACCCAGACGACCGACGCGCAGGACGCCCGGCAGTATTACCAGCAGGTCAATCAGGTGGAAGTCACGCGCAAGGTGCGGCCCTTCTCGACGCCCCATGAGGATACCGACATCGTTTTCGGCCTCTACACGGGTTATCCGTGCTGTACGTCGAATCTCCATCAGGGGTGGCCCAAACTGGTGCAGAACCTCTGGTATGCGACCCGCGACGGCGGTCTGGCCGCTTTGGTTTACGCCCCTTCGAAGGTCGAGACCACGGTCGGCGGCCGGAGCGTCGTGATCGAGGAGCGCACCGACTATCCTTTCCGCGAGCGGATCGCTTTCTGCGTGACGCTGCCCGGGGCCGGGAAACGGGCCACGGCGGCTTTTCCGCTCCACCTGCGCATTCCCGGCTGGTGTGCCGAGCCCGAGATCACGCTCAATGGCGAGAAGGTGGCCTTCCGCAGCGCGGGCGAAGGGATCGTCGTCGTGGAGCGCGAGTGGCGTTCGGGCGACTGTCTGAACCTCACCTTCCCGGCGCAGGTCGCTGTGAGCCGCTGGTACAACGAGGCGGCCGTCGTCGAGCGCGGACCGCTGGTCTACGCCCTGCGCATGAACGAGAAGTGGGAGCGTCACGCGATGGAACCGGAGAAACAGACCCTTTACGGCCCGTATTATTACGAGGTGACCTCGGATTCCCCGTGGAATTACTGCCTCCCGAAAGCGAATGTCCGGCCCGAGAAGGTCGCGGAGAGCTTCGTGGTGGAGGATGCGGGAGAAATGGCGCCTTATCCCTGGACGCCCGACGGCTCTCCGGTGAAAATCCGTACCCAGGCCCACCGCATCGGCGACTGGACGCTGCACGGCGGGTCGGCGGGGCCGATCGCCTTCGTTTCCTCGCAGCAGATGTACATGACGTCCGAAGCGGAGTGGATCGAACTGATTCCTTACGGCTGTACGACCCTGCGTGTTACGGAGTTCCCGGTGCGATAGACGAACGCCGCCGTATACGAAACGCCGCCCGACCGATCGGGCGGCGTTTTTCGGGACGGGCGGACATCGCTCGGGCCGTTCGTCGGACAGCGCGTCAGTCCGTCAGGCCCATCGCTTCGCGGACCCGTTCCGCCTCCTGCCGGCCCCGCTCGGTGGCGGAGCCGCGCACCACGGTGAAGAGCACCCGCAGGGTGGCTTCGCGGTACCGGCTTTCGGTCATGGCGTTCTGCCAGAAGAGCTGTTCGAACACTTCGTAATAGACCTCGCCGAGCAGGTAGCCCTGTCCGACACCTTGCAGGAATAGCCTCTGCTGCCGCTCTTGCAGTTTCCGGCGGCTCTGGCCGATGGCGTCGATCACGGCGGGATAGGAGGGGGCGTCCTCGGAGAACATCCAGCTCATCTGCCCGAAGGCGTCGCAGACCGCGACCGACGTGCGGATCAGCGCCTCGACGGGGCTTGCCGACGATGCCTCGGCGGCTTGCAGCGTTTCGTCGAGTTGTCGCAGTCCGTATTCGACGCTCAGTTCCGCCAGTTCGCGCTTGTCGCCGAAACAGGCGTGCAGGTCATGCCGGGTGACGCCGAGTCTGTCGGCGATTTTGTTGAGGCTCAGGTTTCGGATACCTTCGTGCAGGAAAAGCCCGCAGGCGGCTTTCAGCATCTCTTCTCGGTTCATGGTCGTATGTTTTTTTAAGTGTTATGCCCGTTTGCGGTAGGTCGCGGCGGCGAGCGTGTTGAAGGCGGCGGCGAAGACGGCCAGCAGGACGTAGTCGGACCACAGGTCGCCGATCAGCGAGCCTTTGAGGTAGACGGCGCGCATGATCTCGACGAAGTAGCGGGGCGGCAGCAGGCGGGTGATCCACTGCGCCCATGCGGGCATCGACTCGACGGGGGTGATCAGGCCGCTCATCAGGATGAAGATCATCACGAAGAAGAACATCACGAACATCGTCTGCTGCATGGTTTCCGAACGGTTGGCGATCGCCACGCCGAGCCCCGACATGGTGAGGACGAAGAGCCCCGCGGCCAGGAAGATGGCCCCGATGCTTCCGGCCGGAGCCAGCCCGTAGACGATCCATGCCAGCAGCATGGCCGCACCCAGCACGGCCGTTCCGATCACCCAGTAGGGGATCAGCTTGGCCAGCGTGAAGGTCAGCCGGCTGACGGGCGTGACGTTGATCTGCTCGATGGTTCCGGTCTCCTTCTCGCTTACGAGGTTCAGCGCCGGCAGGAAGCCGCAGAGCATCACCAGCAGCATGATCATCAGCGCCGGGATCATGTAGTGGCGGTAGTCGAGCGTCAGGTTGTAGCGGTTCTCGACGACGACGGGATCGGCGGCCGGCGGCTGTCCCTGCTCGCTGCGCAGTTCCGCGAGGGTCTGCGTGACGGTCTGCACGAGATACTGCATTCCGAGGCTGCCCTTCACGGCGTTCACGCCGTTGGCCGCGATGTCGATCCGTTCGGGCTTCCCGGAGGCCAGCGAGCGTTCGAAATCGGCGGGAATCCCGACGATGACATCCGCATCGCCCGCTTCGAGGGCTTCGAGCGCATCGTCGTAGCGTTCCGGGATACTCCGGAGGGTGAAATAGTCCGAGGCGCCGATCTTCTGGATCAGCCTCCGCGATGCGGGTGAGCGGTCGCCGTCGATCACCGCGACGTTGACATGGCGCACGTCCATCGTCGTCACCCACGGGATGACGAGCATCACCATCAGCGGGAACATCACGGCCATCTTCGGCAGAAACGGGTTGCGGAGGAACTGCCGCCATTCCTTGTCCAACAGGTAAAAAAGGGTACGCATTGTCAGGTAATTATAGCTGTTTACTGTGTCTGCCGCTTTCGGCCGCTGTCTTTGCCGCCTGCGGCGTCACCCGGCTAAGAGCCATCGGGGCTTGGTCCCGATTTTACGTTTCTATTTCTAAAAGCCGTTTCTTGAACGGCTCTCGGGAGGGTGATGGCATGCGTTTCGCGCGGTCGGTCGTTATTCGAGTTTGTCGTTGAACTTCCGGAGCGCCGCGGCGATCAGCAGGGCGGTCATCGCCGCGAGGATCGAGAACTCCCGCAGCACGCCTCCGAACGGCAGTCCCTCGATCATCAGCTTCCGCACGGCGTCGATGTACCAGCGGGTCGGGATGATGCAGGAGATCGGCTGCAACACCTTCGGCATGTTCTCGATCGGGAACGCCAGCCCCGAGAACATGATGATCGGGAGCAGGATCAGCATGCCCGAGATGATCAGGGCCGTGGCCTGCCGGTCGGCGAAGGTGGAGATCAGCAGCCCGAAGGCGAGCGAGAGGGCGAGGTAGAGCATCGACACTCCGATGATCGCCCCGAGGTTGCCCGACAGAGGCACGTCGAGAACGAACCGCGCCAGCAGCAGGATCGATGCGAGGTTGAAGCACGAGAGCGCGAAGTAGGGGATCATCTTGGCCAGCACGACCTTCAGCGGCCGCACGGGCGACACGAGCAGCACCTCCATCGTTCCGGTCTCCTTTTCGCGGACGATCGACACCGAGGTCATCATGGCGCAGATCAGGATGAAGATCATGCCCATGATGCCCGGCACGAAGTTGTACGAACTCTTCATCTGCGGGTTGAACAGCAGGCGGGTCCCGGCGGCTGACACGCCCGGTGCGCCGGACAGCAGGACGCTGGTCAGATAGCCCGCTCCGGCCGACGCCGTGTTGGTGTTCGAGGCGTCGAAGACCAGCTGCACGGCCGGTTCCGCCGCGAGGCCCTGTTTCAGCGCCTCCGTTCGCCGGTCGTAGTCTTCGGCGAAGACCACCACGGCGTCGGCGTCGCCCCGGCGCAGCGTCCGGTCGATCTCCGTTGCCGCAATGCAGCCCCGGAACGTGAAATAGGGGTTGGCCGCGATCCGCTCGACGGCCCGGCGGACGGCCTCGGTCGGATGCGGGGCCACCACGGCCACTTCGATGTCGGTGACCTCGGTGTTCATGGCGAAGCCGAACAGCAGCACCTGCACCACGGGCATCAGCAGCACGATCAGCATCGTCCGCGGGTCGCGCACGATGTGGAGCGCCTCTTTTTTGACGAATGACAGGAAACCACCCATATTATTCGGTCCGTTTGGCGCCGCGGGCCAGCGTGCGGAATACTTCGTCCATCGACCCTGCGGCGAATTGTCTTTTCAGTTCGGCCGGGGCGCCCAGCGCCCGCACCTGTCCATCGACCATGATCGACACGCGCGAGCAGTATTCGGCCTCGTCCATGTAGTGCGTCGTGACGAAGACGGTGGTGCCTCCGGCGGCGGCTTCGTAGATCAGTTCCCAGAACTGGCGGCGCGTCACGGGATCGACGCCTCCCGTCGGCTCGTCGAGGAACACCACTTCGGGCCGGTGGAGCGTCGCCACCGAAAAGGCCAGCTTCTGTTTCCATCCCAACGGCAGGGAGCCTACCAACGTGCCGGCTTCGCGGCGGAACTGCAACCGGTCGAGCAGCGTCACGGTGCGCCGCAGCATCTCGCGGCGTCTCAGTCCGTAGATTCCCGCATAGAGGCGGATGTTTTCGAGCACGGTCAGATCGTCGTAGAGCGAAAATCGCTGGCTCATGTAGCCGATGCGGCGTTTGATCTGCTCGCCCTGGCGCATCACGTCGAATCCGGCGACGGTGCCGCTTCCCGACGTGGGGTAGCTCAGCCCGCAGAGCATCCGCATCGCCGTGGTCTTCCCGGCGCCGTTGGCCCCGAGGAATCCGAAGATCTCCCCGCGGGCCACGTCGAAGGTGATGCGATCGACGGCCACGAAGTCGCCGAACCGCTTGCTCAGCTCCCGGACGGATATGATCGGGTCATGGTTCATGGTGCATCAGTTTGATGAATACGTCTTCTATTCCCGCTTCGGCGGGGCGGATCACGGCGTCGGGGAAGCCCTGCCCGGCCAGCTCGCGGGCGAACGCCGCGGCATCGAACCCGTCGGCGGGGATCAGGTGGTGCGCCTCGCCGAAAGGGTAGCATTCGCGGACCCCCGCCGAACGGCGGGCCGCCAGCAGCAGGCCGTACATGTCCCGGCCCGAGAGGGCGTAAAGCGGTCCGTCGAACCGTCCGACGATCCCCTGCGGGGTGTCGATGCCGAGGATCTTCCCTTCGTTGCAGAGCGCGATACGGTCGCAGCGGCGCGCCTCGTCCATGTAGGGCGTCGAGACGAGCATCGAGATGCCTTTCGACTTCAACTCGGAGAGCATGTCCCAGAATTCGCTGCGCGACACGGCATCGACTCCCGTCGTGGGTTCGTCGAGCAGCAGCACCGAGGGGCGGTGGATCAGCGCGCAGCACAGCGCCAGCTTCTGTTTCATGCCGCCCGAGAGTTTCCCGGCGCGGCGCGTGCGGAAGGGTTCGATCTGGCGGTAGATCGGGGCGATCAGGTCGCGGTTGGCCGCGGCATCGACGCCGAACAGCGCGGCGAAGAAGTCGAGGTTCTCCTCGACCGAAAGGTCGGGGTAGAGCGAGAACCTCCCGGGCATGTAACCCACCCGCCTGCGGATTTCGCGGTACTCCCGCACGATGTCGCAGCCATCGACCGACGCCGTGCCTCCGTCGGGGTTTATCAGCGTCGTGAGCAGGCGGAACAGCGTGGTTTTGCCTGCGCCGTCGGGACCGATCAGCCCGAACAGCTCGCCCCGCGCGACTTCGAATGTCACGCTGTCGAGCGCCGTCAGCGCGCCGTAATGCTTGGTCAGACCGTTCGTTTCTATTGCGTTTCGTGCAGCCGCCATTTGATTTTTCATTTTTAATTGCGGAGTCTGACTTCGCCGTAAAGGCCGATTTTCAGCCGTCCGTCGTTCTCGACTGCGATCTTCGCGGCATAGACCAGATTGGCCCGCGAATCGCGCGTCTGGATCGTCTTGGGGGTGAATTCGCTCTCCGAGGCGATCCACACGATGCGCCCCGGGTAGTCGATGCGGCTGTCGCCGCCGAAGTCGGCCGTGACGGTCACCTCCTGCCCGAGTTTCAGCCCGGCCAGCTGGTCTGAGGTGAAGTAGGCCCGCAGGTAGATGCGGTCGAGGTCGGCGACCTTCATCAGCGGACGCCCCACCGACGCCAGTTCCCCGGCTTCGCTGTATTTGGCCAGCACCGTCCCCGCGACGGGCGACGCGATGCGGCACTTCGCCAGCTGGTCCTCGATCCGGGCGATTTGCAGGTCGATGGACGAGGAGTTTTCGTCGATCGACGCGGCGTTGTTGCGGAGCGTCGAGAGCTGGGCCTCCAACTGTCCGTTCAGCACCTTGATCTGGGCGTCGATGTCGTCCAGCTGCTTGGTCGTGGCGGCGCCGTCCCGGAGGAGGTTTTCGACGCGGCGGCGTTCGGTCTGCTGCTTGGCGATCTGCTCGCGCAGCGATGCCGCCTGCTTGGCGATGTCGGGGCGGTTGCTGACGACCGAGGCCCGCTGGCGCTCCAGTTGCAGTTTTTGCAGGTAGAGCTGCACGGTGTCGATCGCGCCGACCTGCCGGCCGGCTTCCAGCACGTCGCCCTCTTCGGCGTCGAACCGGAGGATGCGCCCCGCGGCCTCGGCCGACACGACCACCTCCGTGGCCTCGAACGTTCCCGTGGCGTCGAAATCCCCGCTGCGGCCGCAGGCGGCTGTCAGGAGCGGCAGGGCGCAGTAGATGAATATCCGTTTCATAAGAGCTCTGTTTTTATCGGTTTATCGTGTGTTTGAGTTCATAGATGGTTTTCAGAAGTTCGATCTCGCGGGCCGAGCGCGCCGTGGCGGCCGCCGCCTCGTCGGTGATCTTCCGCAACAGATCGTCGGTGTCGATCACGCCGTTGCGGAGCTTCGACTCGGCGGCTTCGCGCACCGAGCGGCGCAGGGCCACGATGCGGTCGTCGTCGGCGAGGGCTTTGCGCAGACGGGCGATGTCGCCGCTCTCCTCGGCCGTCTGCAACCGCGTGTTGAAAAGGAATATCTCCCGCTGCACTTCGACCTGTTCTTTGGCCGTGCGCAGTTTGGCGAGCGAATTTTTCCGGGTGTAATAGGCCCCGAAATTCCACGACATCTTCACGCCCGCCATCGCGTTCCACGACCAGTCCGGCGACATCATGCTTTGGAAATAGTCCATCCCCGGATAGCCGTAATACCCCTGCGCGAAGAGTCCGAAACGCGGGCGGGTCGCCGCTTTGACCAGCCGTTCCTGCGCCGTGAGTTTGTCGGCCGTGGCGTCGAACAGCGCCAGTTCGGGGCGTGACGACTCCATCGAGCGGGGCTCCGAGGCGTCGGGACGCTCCAGCCGTTCGCCGTCCAGCGGACGGCCGGTGAAGATCTCCAGCATCCGGCGGTAGCTGTCGCGCGAGGCCGTGACCTGCGTCAGCTGCTGGTTCACGGTCAGCAGTTCGGCTTCCACGGCGTCGGCGTCGCTCTGCATCGCCACGCCGTTCCGTTGCAGGGCCCGGACCTTTTCGAGGTTGCTGCGCAGCAGGTCGAGCGTCAGCCGGGTCTGCGCGATCCGCTCGTCGAGGAGCAGGATGCCGAAGAAGAGGTTGTCCACACGTCCTTGCAGCGCATAGAGGTCCACGTCCGCCGAGCGCGCCTGTTCGGCGGCCTCGGCCCGGGCGATGCGTTTGTCGGCCTCCGACTTGCCGCCGTCCCAGAGGGTCTGGTTCAGTTCCAGGGCTGCTTTGTATTGGTCTTTGTTCATCCCCGGCATGTCGATTCCCTGCTGGGCGAGCATGCCCGCGAGGGCGTTCGGGAACGAGGGGACTTCGGTTTGCCAGGTGGCCTGCGCCGCGAGCGAGAGCTGCGGCAGCCATGCCCGGCGGGCGTTCGACAGGGTGTATTCCTCGGTCCGGTGCACGAGGTCGTATTGCCGGATTTCGGGGTAGTGCTCGCGGGCCAGCCGGCGGCACTCGTCGAGCGTCACTTGTGCGCCGGCCGAAAGTCCGGCCAGCAGGCATCCGCACAGAAGGGCGATTCGTTTCATGGGCTACGATTTTTTGAGTCGGCGCAGGACGATTTCCACGTTTTCGCTCCTGCGCAGTTCGAAGAAGCGGCTCCGGTCGCCGGAGAGGTCTCCGAGGATGGGCTCGACGACCGGAAAGGCGATGAACGGGAAGACGTTGAGCGAGATGATGTCGAGCATCAGCATCCGCACGTCGATCCGGTCCGTCTCGCCGCGGGCCGCCGATGCGTCCAGCTCCTGCTGGATGTCGTGCATCAGGACCTCTGCGATCTCCCGGATGCGCGTGCGCATCGTCTCGTAGCGCTCGGGCTGCGAGAAGACCTCGTTGACGATGAAGCGCGGCAGGTCGGGGTTGGCCGCGATGAAGTCGAAATGGCGTTCGACCCCGTTTCGCAGGCGTTCCGCCAGCGGGAGCCCCGGTTGTCCGAAGGCGGTCAGCACCGATTGGCTCATCAGGCGCATCTTCTCGTCGAGGATGCGTTCGAAAAGTTGTTCCTTGGTCCGGAAATAGTAGTGCAGCATGGCGTGCGTCACACCCGCCGCCTCGGCGATCGAGGTCGTCCGCGCTCCTGCGAACCCCTTGTTGAGGAATTCCCGTTCGGCAGCTTCCAGAATCGTCTGCTCTTTGTTCTTGGCCGGTTTGGTCATGTCGTCGCGCTGTGTTAACAATTTGATCTAACAATTTTGTCAGTCGCAAATATACGATCGTTTTTCCGATTTGCAACGATTCCGGGAATTTTTTCTGTCGGCGGGGCGGAAAGTTTTGCCGGCCGGCTGCGATTCGGTTTTGCTCCTGCCCGGTTTTTTTATACCTTTGTCCGCTGGAATGAAAGCATCTTTCAAAAAGACATACGCCTCGCTGGATGCCGACCGGCTGGTGCTCCTGTGGCTTGCCGTGTGGTGGGTGTGCAACCTCTTGCAGGCCGGCCTGACGGAACTCGCCAACGACGAAGCCTATTACCACATGTTCGCCGAACGGCTCGCATGGGGCTATTTCGACCATCCGCCCGTGACGGCCCTGCTGGTCTGGGCCGGGGAACGCCTCTTCGGCGGCGAACTGGGCGTGCGGTTCTTTTTCACCGTGCTCCAGCCCCTCTACCTTTGGATACTGTGGCGCCTCGTCCGTCCCGCGGACGCCGACCGCAGGGACGCCGCGCTGTTCACGGTCGTTTCGGCTTCGACGCTGATGCTCCAGCTCTACGGCTTCATCGCCGTGCCCGACGGTCCGCTGATGCTCACCGCGGCGCTGTTCCTGCTGACGTTCAAGCGATTCACCGAAGGCCGCCGCATGGCGTGGCTGTGGATGGGCGTCGCTATGGCGCTGATGGCTTACAGCAAGTACCACGGGGCGCTGGTGGCCCTTTTCGCGCTGGCGGCAGCCCCCCCCCGCCAATTACTGCGTCCGTCGCTATACCTGAGCGGGGCCGTGGCCCTGCTGCTGCTCGTGCCGCACCTCGTGTGGCAGTACGACCACTACTGGGCGTCGTTCGCCTATCACCTCTCGGGCCGCAACTCGGTCTTCAAACCCGGCTACGTCGTCGAGTTTCTGGGCAACATGCTGGTCGTCTTCAACCCCTTCTTCGTGCCGCTGTACGTGCAGGCGTGGCGGAAGGTGAAGCCGCAGACGACGGTCGGACGGGCCCTGAAACTGCTGCCCGTGGCCTTCATCGGCTTCTTCCTGCTCTCGTCCCTGCGGGGATACGTGCAGCCCCAATGGGTGATCGTCTCCTGTTTCGGATTCGTTTACGTGCTGTTCGACTATGCGCGGCGCCATCCCCGCACGCGGCGTTACGTGATGCGGGCGGGCGGCGTGACCATTGCGCTGGTCGCGCTGGTGCGTGTCGAGATGATCTTCAATCCGCTGGGCGTCCGCTTCGAGGTGTTCGACAACCGCGCGAGCTACGGCGCCATCGCCGAAGCGGCCGACGGCCGTCCGGTGATCTTCCGGCAGGGCTATGCCGTGGCGGCCAAATATGCTTTCTATACCGGCGGCGAGGCTTATTGCCAGCCCAATATCCGCTACCGCACGCATCAGTGGCAGTTCCGGGACGACGACTCCCGCTTCACGGGGCGCGAGGTGCTCGTCGAGTGTCCGGCCGATATGACCGACACGACCCGGGAGGTCCGGAGCCTCACGATGGCCAACGGCCGGCGGTTCACGTGGTTCGTAGACCGGAGTTTCCATCCGGTGCGGCTGGTGGACATAGCCGTCGCGGGGTTGCCTGAGGAGGTGGCCGCGGGCGAGGAACTGCATCTGGAACTGACGATCACGAATCCCTATCCTTATGTCATTGCGGTTGGTGAAAAGGGCTTGCAGCTGACGATGCTGTGGAAACACGGGCGTTTCCGGGTCGAGGAGTTCCCGATCGAAGCGCATTTCAAGATCCCGGCGGACGACGAGCTGACCCGGGAGGTGACCTTCACCGTGCCGCCGCAGCTGGCCGGGGAGCGATTCGACGTGGGGTTCGCCCTGCGCCGCGAAGGATATACGAATTGGTTTAACGGAAAAGCTGTCCCGACGAGAGTGGTCGGAAACTTATGATAGAACAATTTATAAAATTCTGCGTGGTCGGCGGTTCGGGTGTCTTCGTCGATTTCGGCGTCACCTATCTCTGCAAGGAGTTCCTGCGGCTGAACAAATACGTGGCCAACTCGCTGGGATTCCTCTGCGCATCGACCACGAATTATATACTGAACCGTGTCTGGACGTTTCACAACGAGAATCCCGACATCGCGGGCCAGTACTTGCGTTTCCTGGGCATCGCGGCGATCGGGCTGGTTATCAACAACGCCACGATCTACCTTCTGCACAACCGGTTCCGGCTGAATTTCTACCTGGCGAAACTCTTCGCCACGGGCGTAGTGACGTTCTGGAACTTCTTTATGAACTATTTCTTCACGTTTTAAGCGGCTTCGACCCGCTTCATCGGCTCCGGAATGCGGATGAATGCCGTCCAGCACATCCGCAGCCACAAGGCCAGCAGCAGCCACAGGTTAAGTTGCCATCCGTAGAATAACTGCATCACCTTCGGCGGGCACAGCACGTCCACCGGCATCACGACCACGATCACGAAAGTCGCCCAGTAGGCGATCTTGTCGGCAAGACGGATTTCCCCCCCCCGGCGCATCGTCCAGTACCACATCTGGTAGCCGATCAGCATGATCGCGTAGGTGTGCCCCTCGCTCGAATTGCTGAACAGAATGACGTAGCCCATCAGGATGGCCAGGCAGGCGATCCGGAAGAAGGGCAGCCGCCAACTGCGCCAGTTCGCCAGCACGCCGACGGCCAGCAGCACCAGTACGCCGATCTGCACGTACGTCCGGTAGGGCAGCAGTCCGAGCGGACGCAGGTAGAAGACGTTCATCCACGTCCGGGTGTCGGGGTGTTCTGTCAGGGCGCCGACCCATTGGCCGTAGTAATCCGGCAGTTCCGCAAGCGGCATGTTGACGGCCGGAGCCAGCAGGAAAGCGATGCCGATCAGCACGGCATAACCGACGTTGCGCCAGAAATGCGGATAGAACAGCAGCATCGCCAGCTGGAAGATGCCGTATATCTTCGTGAATCCCGAGACCATAATCAGCAGCACGGCCCAGAATCCCTTGTCGCGTTCCAACAGCGAGTAGGCGAACAGGAACATGTAACCCACGGCGACGTTGTACTGGAACGACAGCTGCGTGCAGGCCAGAATCAGGAACGTGAAGAGGAACGATTTGCACTTCTCCTCACGGGTGAACTTTCCGGGCAGGGTGAAGATCGCCGCGAACCACAGCGTGAAGTTGAAGACATTCCATGCGATCGGCCCCAGCCATGCGGGCAGGTAGGCGAACGGTGCGAAGAGGATGTTGAAAAGCGGCCCGTAGAGGAAATAGTCGAGCCGGACGGGGAATCCCGCGGGCGGCCAGTTGGCGCCGTAGGGGGCGATCTGCTGCCAGAAGAGCTTCGTCGATTCGGCGAAGATCATGAAGTTTTTGTGTCTGCCGCGCGTGACCTCCGAAACCGAGAGCGCCAGCACCAGTAGCAGTCCGATGACGTAGAGGTTGCGGGGGTTGAGGAAAAACGCTCCGATGCGCCGCCAGACGGAACCCTCCGTCCCCGGCCGTGTGTTCAGCATTCCCTGCTCCATGTTCGTTTACCGGCGTTTGCGGATTTTGCGGAACGGGAGGCCCAGCACGCCGAAGAAGGCTTCGCGGAAGATGCCGCCGCTCATTTTCGACACTCCCTCGCGGCGTTCGACGAAGATGATCGACACCTCTTTGAGCTTCATCCCGAGCCGCCAAGCCGTGTATTTCATCTCGATCTGGAAGCCGTAGCCCTTCATCCGGATGGCGTCGAGGTCGATGGTCTCCAGCGCCCGCCGCGAGTAGCAGACGAATCCCGCCGTGGCGTCGCGCAGCGGCAGGCGCGTGACGATGCGCACGTACATCGAGGCGAAGTAGGACATCAGCAGGCGCGACATCGGCCAGTTGACGACGTTGACGCCCTGCACGTAGCGCGAACCCACCACCACGTCGTTGCCCTCGGCGGCCGCTTCGTACAGCCGCACCAGATCGTCGGGGTTGTGCGAAAAGTCGCAGTCCATCTCGCAGATGTAGTCGAACCCCTGCTCCAGCCCCCAGCGGAATCCCGTGAGGTAGGCCGTTCCGAGCCCCTGCTTGCCCGAGCGTTCCAGCAGGTGAAGCGTCGCGGGGAACTCCTTCTGGCGTTCCCGGACGATCGCGGCGGTGCCGTCGGGCGATCCGTCGTCGATGACGAGCATTTCGAACGGTTCGGGCAGCGAGAAGACCTTGTCGATCATCGCCGATATGTTTTCCTTTTCGTTGTAGGTCGGAATGATTACGAGTTTGCGCATGGTGTGAATGTTTTTACAAAAAACAAAGGTAACAAAAAAACGGCCGGATGCAAAACCGTTGTTTTGCGCGGCGGCTCATCGTCCGTTCGGGCGCGGAACGCCGGTTCCCGGCGGCGGCGACGGGCAAAAGTACGCTTTTTTCACGGATCGCCCTAACGTTTCGCATAAAAAAGGTTATCTTTGCGGATATGGAACTTCGTGTGAAACAGGTGCGGGAAGTCACCGGTCCGCTGCTCGATGCGTTTGCGCGGCTCATGCCGCAGCTTTCGCCGCGGCTCGCCGCCCCCTCGGCCGCACGGCTGCGGGAGATCGCGGCGTCCCCTTCGGCGGCGCTCTTCGCCGCGGAGGCCGGAGGATGCGTCCGGGGATTGCTCACCCTCGTGTGGTACGACGTGCCGTCGGGCCGCAAGGCGTGGATCGAGGATGTCGTGGTCGATGCCGAAGTCCGCGGAACGGGGGCGGGGCGGGCCCTCGTGGCCGCCGCACTGGAACATGCGGCGGGTGTCGGGGCGGGCGAAGTCCTGCTGACCTCGAACCCTGCGCGGGAGGCCGCGCGGGCGCTCTATCGTAAAATGGGATTCGAAGAGGCCGCAACGACGGTCTTTGCTATTAAAACAGATGCGGAATGAAAAAGTTCGTGAAGATCGCGGCCATCGTGGTGGCCGTTATTCTGGCGGTCGCCCTGATCGTGCCGTTTGCGCTGCGGGGCAAGATCGCCGACATCGTGAAGCGCGAAGCCAATGAAATGCTCGCGGCGAAGCTCGATTTCGAGAAGCTCGACATCAGCCTGCTGCGCCATTTCCCGAACGCTTCGCTGGATTTGAAAGGGCTCACGCTGGTGGGCGTGGACCGCTTCGAGGGCGACACGATCGTCGCCGCGCAGCGGATTTCGGTGGTCGTCAACCTGATGTCGCTGTTCGGCGACAGCGGGTTCGAGGTGACCAAGGTGATCCTCTCGTCGCCGGCCGTGCATGCGCACAAGCTGGCCGACGGGGCCGTCAACTGGGACGTGATGAAGCCTTCGGACGAAGCCGCGGAGGAGACTCCCGCCGAAGAGTCGTCCGAACCCTCGTCGTTCCGGATGTCGGTGCGCGATTTCCGGATTTCGGACGCTGCGATCCGCTACGAGGACGATTCGACGAACATGCGTTTCTCGACCGCGCCCCTTTCGCTGCGGCTCCGGGGCAACATGTCGGCCGACCGCACCGACCTCGATCTGCGGCTCACGGCGCAGGAGATGCGCTTCGTCTCGGGCGGCATTCCGCTGCTGAGCGGCGCCGAGGCGGAACTCGTCGCGGTGATCGACGCCGATCTGGCGAACAACCGCTTCACCTTCTCGCGCAACACGCTGCGGCTGAACGCCATTTCGGTGGGGCTCGACGGCTGGGTCGAGCTGGGCGACGATGCCGTGGTCATGGACCTCACGGCCGGCTGCGACAAGGTGCAGTTCAAAGACGTGCTGTCGCTCATTCCGGCGTTCTACACCCGGGAGTTCAAAAACCTTACGGCGGGCGGCGAGCTCTCGATGGCGCTTTGGGCCAAGGGCGAGATGCGCGGTTCGGCGCTTCCGGCCTTTGAACTGAAAACCGAGGTCCGCGACGGCAGCTTCCAGTACTCCTCGCTCCCGAAAGCCGTGACCGGCATCAACATCGCCGCCAAGGTGGCGAATCCCGGGGGCGTGATGGACAAAACGGTCGTCGATCTTTCGAAATTCGGCCTTAAGATGGCCGGGAACTCCGTTTCGGCGACCTTCTACGCCACGAATCTCGTCAGCGATCCCGTATTCCGCGCCACGGCTGCCGGGCGTGTCGATCTGGGGGCCGTGAAGGAGGTCTACCCGTTGGAGAAGGGCGTCGAGCTGGGCGGCCAAATCACCGCGGATCTCAAAGTCTCGGGCCGCATGTCCGACATTGAGAAAAACCGCTACGAAAAACTCGGTGCGCAGGGCACCTTCACCGTCGAGGAGCTGGGGCTGACGCTTCCGAGTCTGCCGGCGGTGTACATCCGCCGCGCCGCGGCTACCATCACGCCCGCCGCGATGACCCTCGGCGAATTCGGGGTGACGGTCGGCAAGAGCGACCTCGCGGCCAACGGCCAGCTGACGGGTTACATCGGCTATCTGCTGCGGGGCGACATGCTTTCGGGACGCCTCTACGTGAAGTCCGAACTGCTCGACCTGAACGAGATCATGGAAGCCATGCCCGCGTCGTCCGAGCCGGCTGAAGGTGAAGCGGTTGCCGCCGAGCCGATGCAGGCCGTCGAGGTGCCGCGCAACCTGAATCTCTCGCTCAACACCGATCTGCGCAAAGTGCTCTTCGGGAAAATGACGGTCAGCGACATTTCGGGCGAGATGAGCGTTGCCGGCGGCGTGCTGTCGCTCGACCGGCTGGGGCTGGGCGTCTTCGGCGGCAAGGCCACCGCTTCGGGCAGCTACTCGACGGCGGCCGATCCGGCGAAACCCGCGCTGAAACTCAATGCCGACATTGCGGGCGCCTCGTTCCAGAAGACTTTCGAGGAGCTGGAGATGGTGCAGAAACTCGTGCCGATCTTCGCCAAGACCGGCGGCGATTATTCGCTGGCGCTCGACATGCGCACGTCGCTCGACTCTCAGATGTCGCCCGACCTGCAAACCCTCACCGCCACGGGCGAGATCAGGTCGGCCAATATCCATGTGCAGAATATCGAGGCGTTCGACGCGCTGGCCAAGGCGCTGAACAACGACGACCTGCGGAAGATCGAAGCCAAGGATGTCACGATCCGTTTCGCCATCCGGGACGGCCGCATCACCACGCAGCCTTTCGACCTGAAACTGGGCAGCGTCGGCATCAACCTTTCGGGCTCCACGGGGCTCGATCAGACCATCGACTATACGGCCAAGGTGGCCATTCCGGGCGGCAAGACGCTGCAATCTATCGGCGTGGGCATCGGCGGCACCTTCTCGTCGCCCAAGATCACGCTCGGCGTGAAGGAGGCTGCCGAAGAGGCCGTGAAGAATATCGTCGATGAGCAGATTCAGAAGCTTACCGGCAGCGAGTCGCTCTCCGAGGAGATTCAGAAACAGGCCGAGAACCTGCGTGCGGAGGCGAAGCGGACCGGGGAGAAGCTCGTCGAGGCGGCCGAGAGCCAGCGGGCGAAACTCGTCGAGGAGGCTTCGAAGAAGGGCGCTCTGGCCAAGCTCGCCGCCGAAAAGGCCGGGGACAAACTGGTCTCCGAGGCCGAGAAGCAGGCCGCGAACCTCGAAGCCGAGGCCGAGCGGCAGATCGAAAAACTCACGGCGAAAAAGGAGTGACCGGAATGCTCGTAATCTTTGCCGTCATCATCGGAGGCATTGCAACGGGGCGCCTGCTTATCGGCCGGCGCCTCGCTTTCGTACCGCGCCTCATCACCGTCATCATCTGGGCCTTGTTGTTCCTGCTGGGGGTCGAGGTGGGCTCCGACCCTGCGGTCGTGGGTTCGCTGGCGACACTCGGAGGGGCGGCGCTGGCGATCTTCGCCCTCTCCGTCGCGGGGAGCATCTTCGCCGCGTGGCTGTTGTGGCGGCGGATTCGCGGACGCGCCGTGCCTGCCGACGACGGGGAGGCCGCCGCAGATGTCCCGGTCTCCGCATGGGCGGCCCTTTGCGGCAGTCTCGTGATCGTCGCCTTCTTCGTGGCGGGATGTGTCGTGGGACTTTTCGCGCCGTTCGACCTGGCCGGATCGCGGGTCAGCGCCTACGTGCTCTATGCGCTGATGTTCTGCGTGGGGATCACGCTGGGCAACGACCGCACGCTGGCCGGACGGGTTCGGAGGCTCGATCCGCGGCTGGCACTGCTGCCCGTCGCCACAGCCGTCGGGACGCTGGCCGGGGCCGCTTTGGCGGCTCCGCTGCTCGCCGAATGGTCGCTGACCGATTCGCTGGCCGTGGGCGCGGGTTTCGGTTATTATTCGTTGTCGAGCATCTTCATCGCCGATTTCCGGGGGCCCGAGCTGGCCACTATCGCCTTGTTGTGCAACGTCATGCGCGAGATTTTCACCTTGTTGGCCGCGCCGCTCGTCGCACGCTGGTGCGGGCCGCTGGCCGCCGTGTCGATCGGCGGTGCGACGACTTTCGACACGACGCTTCCGATCATCACGCAGGCCGCAGGCCGTCCCTATGCCGTGGTGTCGGTCTTTCACGGCTGCGTGCTCGATTTCAGCGTCCCGTTCCTGGTGACGTTCTTCTGTACCGTCTGAAAGAATAAGCGCCCTGAGGGACGCTTATTTTTTTATGTAGGATTGCAGGGCTTCGACGTATTCGGCAAAGGCATCGCGCCCGGCCGCGGTGATGCGGCATACCGTGCAGGGCTTCTTTCCCCGAAAGGTCTTTTCGACCTCGATATAACCGGCTTTGGCGAGTTTGTCCAGTTGCACCGAGAGGTTTCCCGCCGTAGCTCCGGTCTGTTGCCGGATGAAGACGAAATCGGCGCTCTCGACTCCGATCAGGATCGAGATGACAGCCAGCCTCAGTTCGGAGTGCAACAGGGGATTCAGTTCTTTGAACATCGCATTATCGTTGCGGGCGGTTCGACGTATGGTTGAGGATGTGGCCCGGGATGATCATCATAACCACGAATCCCGCGATGAAGGGCAACGGCTGCCACATATTGCCGGCAAGCAGCGTGCACGGGGCGAGGATGATGGCCGCGATACCTCCGGCGATGGTGGGTGTGAAGCGGATGATGAGTCCCGTGACGGCGGTCCCCATGCCCATGATGAGCAGGATGATGAAGAGTATCGGCAGACGCATGGGCGTGAAGAGCGTCAGCAGGCTGACGAAGAGGGCTGTGGACCCCATGACGAACCAGACATTTCCGATCACGCGGTCAACGAACGTGCGGACCTCGCCCTCGGTGGGTTTTCCGCGTGTGAGCCACATCAACAGCCATCCCAGCACGGGCAGCAGCAGCCACAGGTAGTTCCAGCGCGGGTCCCGGAATCCGACTACGGCGGCCCATACGATGATTGTCGTGACGACGGTGGCATAGCCCCACGCCAGTAGCGGGCGTCCCGAGTTGCGAACGATGCGGCTACGGGTGTTTTCGATCATGCGGCCGATGAGCTCCAGGCTTTCGGCGGCCTCCAGTTTACGGTCTTCCATAGGTGTAATTTTTTAACGGTTTCGGCAATCGTCCTCGTCGTCCTGATCGAACAGGTAGCGGATGAGCGAGAGCAGGATGCTCAGTCCCCACCCGGCGATAACCCAGACCACCCACCAGTAGTGGGGCGATGTGTACCAGTTGACGAAAGCTAAGAAGCCGCAAACCGCGAAACAGGTCGTGACGCGGCGGCTGAACCGGCGCGCGAAAAGGCGGCGTTTGTTGGTGTTGGCAGAGGTGATTTCCATCGTTTTCGGTTTTACGGCCGGGCCGGTTCTTAAATATGTTGCAAATATAAAGTAGTTTATAATATAAACCAAATTTCGAGCCGGAAATTTTTCAGAAAAATCGGATACATTTTATTTATGAAGGAGTGGGTCGGGTTGAATGCCGTATTTTGATCTGCGATTGCGTTTTTTGATCGACTTGGCTTTCGATGGCTTATTTTATCGTTTAAGTAAGGTGCTACTTCGGTGAGAAAATGCTAAATTTGCAGAAACCCGAACGAAAACCGACTATGAAAAAAATGCTTTTGCTCCTCTTCGGCCTTGCGGCGGCGTGGAGCGTTGCGGCGAAGGTCTCCCTTCCCGATGCCATCGGCAGCAACATGGTGTTGCAGCAGAATACGAATGTGAAACTCTGGGGCTGGGCCGATCCGCATGCGGCGGTGAAAGTCGTGGCCTCGTGGGGCGCGAAAGCCTCTGCGAAAAGCGACGGGGAAGGCCGCTGGGAGGTGACGCTGAAAACTCCCGCCGGTAGTTACGAGCCGCAGCGGATCACCGTTGCGAGTGGCGACAAGCGGGTGTTGGACAACGTGCTGATCGGCGAGGTGTGGTTTTGCAGCGGTCAGAGCAATATGGACATGCCTCTCGGCGGCTATTGGAATGGTCTGGTCGAGGGTGGCAACGAGGCCATCGCCTGCGCCGATGCGCAGCGCGGCCGCATCCGTTTCCTGAAGGTGGCCTATTCGCAGGGCTATACGCCGCAGGAGCGTGTTCCGGGCGCCTGGAACGAATTCACGACGGCTACCGCCGCGCGGTGTAGCGCCACGGCCTATTTCTTCGCCGAAATGCTCTCGCGGGCGCTGGATGTCCCGGTCGGGGTCATCGACAGTTCGTGGGGCGGCAGCCGCATCGAGTGCTGGACCCCGCGCGAGGCGCTGGAGACCTATCCCGACATCGACCTTTCGGAGAAAGCCATTGCCGAACTGCCCGACTACATGCGTCCGATGGCGATGTACAACGCCATGGTGTACCCTCTGACCCGCTATACCGTCCGCGGATTCCTTTGGTATCAGGGCGAGTCGAACATCGGCCGTCATACGGAGTATGCTGCACGGATGGCCGATATGGTGGCCGGGTGGCGTGCGCAGTGGGGGCTGGGCGAACTGCCGTTCTATTTCGTCGAGATCGCGCCTTTCGGTTACGGCAACGGGCTGTCGCCCTATTTGCGCGAGGCGCAGTGCCGGGCGCAGAAGCTGATCCCCGGCAGCGGTATGGTTTCGACCAACGATCTGGTCCTTCCCTGCGAAGAGGGTAACATTCATCCCCGCGACAAGCGCAGCGTGGGCCGTCGGCTGGCATTCTGGGCTCTGAACCGTACTTACGGCAGGAAGGACGTGGCCTGCGAAAACATGCAGTTCCGCTCGATGGAAATCAAAGACGGCAAAGCCTGCCTTTCGTTCGACAACACTTTCGGCGGTTTCGGCCGGGCGTTCGATCTGAGGGGTTTTGAGATCTGCGGCGCCGACCGGGTGTTCCGCCCCGCACAGGTGCATTTCGAAGGCAACGAACGGCTGATCGTTTTTCTGCCCGACATTCCCGAACCGGTGGCCGTGCGTTATGGATTCCGCGATTTTCAGCCGGGCAATGTCGTCAACACCCGCGAACTTCCCCTCGTACCGTTCCGCACCGACGATTTTTAACCTGAAACCATCAACCCGAATTCTATGAAACGAATATTGCTGTTAGCCGTTGCGCTTGCCGCGGCATGGACCGCCGCCGCGAAGATCACCCTTCCGGAGATCATCGGCGACAATATGGTGCTGCAACAAAATGCCGAGGCCAAACTCTGGGGCTGGGCCGAGCCGCATACAACGGTGAAAGTCGCTGCTTCGTGGGGTGTTAAGGCTACCGCCCGGAGCGGCGCCGACGGCCGCTGGGAGGTGATGCTGAAAACTCCTGCGGGAGGCTACGACCCGCAGCGGATCACGATTGCCGGGGACGGCCGGGTCGAACTGAACGACATTCTGATCGGCGAAGTGTGGTTCGCCGCCGGGCAGAGCAATATGGAGATGGGTGTGCAGGGATTCCACAACTGTCCCATAGCCCGCTCCAACGAGGTCATCGCCCGGGCCGATGCCCGGCGCGGTAAAATCCGCTATGTGAAGATTCCGAAAACGGCTTCCTATACCCCCGAAGAACGTGTCGCCGGCCGCTGGAACGAGTTTTCGACCGAGACGGCGCCGTTGTGCACGGCTGTCGGCTATTTCTTCGCCGAGATGCTCAACGACGCGCTCGGTGTTCCCGTGGGCGTCATCGATTGTTCGTGGGGCGGCAGCCGCGTCGAGAGCTGGACCTCGCAGGAGATTTTGGAGACCTATCCCGACATCGATGTCTCCGAAAAGGGTATTGCGGCGGTTGACGAGTGGTTGCGGCCGTTGGTGATGTATAACGGCATGCTGCACCCCGTGGCGGGCTACACCGTTCGTGGATACCTCTGGTATCAGGGCGAATCCAATGTCGGAGCCCACGCGGTCTATGCCGAACGGCTGGCCAACATGGTGAAATTGTGGCGCGGCCTGTGGGGGCAGGGTGAACTGCCGTTCTATTTCGTCGAGATCGCTCCGTTCAACTACTGGGGCAGCGACCTTTCGGCCTTTCTGCGCGAAGCGCAGTGCCGGGCTCAGGATGTGATCCCGAACAGCGGCATGGTTTCGACGAACGATTTGGTCGAGCCCTACGAGTGGTGCAATATCCATCCGGCGAACAAGCACGACATCGGCTACCGGCTGGCCTGCATGGCTCTGAACCGGACCTACGGAAAGAAGGCCGTCCATTGCGACAGTCCCCGTTTCCGTTCTATGGAGATCGCTGACGGCAAGGCGCTCGTTTCGCTGGACAATGCCGAATACGGGTTCAACCGTCTGGTGGGCATCGAGGGCTTCGAGATCTGCGGCTCCGACGGGGTGTTCCGTCCGGCCGATGTAGCTGTCGATGCACAGTTGAGGCTGGTCGTTTCGTCGAAGGAGGTTCCGGAACCCTCGGCTGTGCGCTACTGCTTCCGCAATTTTCAGATCGGCAACCTCGCCAACAGCTGGGGGCTGCCCGTCATTCCGTTCCGTACGGACGACTTCCAGCCCCGGCCCTGAGGCCCGGCATACTGAAAAGTTGAAGGGGCCCTGTGCAGGGCCCCTTCGTGCGTTTGTCAGCGCTTTGCCGATTCCGCGGTCCGCACCAGGTCCGCCCATTCGGGATGGCGCCGGATGTAGACCTCGACGAACGAACACTGCGGCACGACCCGCAACCCCTTGCTGCGGATGTCCTCCAAGGCGGCCAGCACCAATTCCTTGCCGATGCCCTGACCCTCGTATGCGGGCGGAACCTCGGTGTGGGTCAGGACGACGAATCCGTCGCCCATCGCGTATTCGATCAGCGCCATGTCGCCCTTTCCGAGATCGAGTTCGTAGCGTTTCTCGGCGGCGTTGTCGATCACTGCGTGTTTCTTTTCCATAACGTCGGTGTTTTTGGTTGAACGTATTGCGATTTATCGTACTTTTGTCCCCGGTTATGAACTCCGTCGCCGACATACTCCTCGACTGGTACGCCCGCGAAGGGCGCGACCTGCCGTGGCGCCGCACGCGCGATCCCTACCGCATCTGGCTCTCGGAGGTGATCCTCCAGCAGACCCGCGTGGCGCAGGGAACGGAGTACTATCTCCGCTTCACGGAGCGGTTCCCCGATGTCGCGTCGCTCACCGCCGCTCCCGAGGACGAGGTGCTGAAACTCTGGCAGGGACTCGGCTATTACAGCCGAGCCCGCAATCTCCATGCCGCCGCCCGGCAGGTCGTCGAACGCTTCGGCGGACGGTTCCCCGTCGCGTTGGAGGAGGTTCGCTCCCTGCGCGGCGTGGGCGACTATACCGCCGCGGCCATCTGTTCGGCGGCCTACGACGCTCCGTGCGCCGTGGTCGATGGCAATGTCTACCGGGTTCTCGCGCGGCTCTTCGACCTCGATGCGCCGATCGACTCCACGGCCGGAAAGCGCGCTTTCGCCGAACTGGCGCAGTCGCAGCTGGACACAGCGCATCCGGGACGCTACAATCAGGCGATCATGGATTTCGGGGCGCTCCGATGCACCCCTTCGTCACCCCGCTGCGAGGCGTGCCCGCTGGCCGGACGATGCCTCGCCCTTGCTGCCGGAACCGTCGCTGCGCGTCCCGTGAAGCAGGGAAAAACCCGGGTCCGCGACCGCTGGTTCAACTACCTGCACGTCTCGTCGGGCGACCGGACCCTGCTGCGCCGCCGCGAGGGACGCGACATCTGGCAGGGGCTCTACGAATTTCCGCTCATCGAAACCGAAAGGCCCGCCGAACTGCCGGAGCTCGTGCGCCTGCCGCAGTTCCGCGAACTGTTGGGCGACGTTCCGTGGCACCTCGTGCGCAGCATCCCGCTGCCGAAACATCAGCTCTCCCACCAGACTTTGCATGCGGTCGTCCACCGCATCGAAACCCCTTCGCTGATGCCTGCCGCCGCTGCGATGGCCGTTCCGACCGTTGCGCTGGGCGACTATGCCGTGCCGCGGCTGATCGACCTCTATCTGATCAAATACCAGATATAGACGGCGTAGATCGCCACGAACAACGCTCCCTCCCAGCGGTCGATGGCCTTGCGTTTGAACGTGAAGGCCGCGAGGAACACCACGACCGAACTCAGCAGGACCATCAACAAGTCCCAAACCGTGATACCGCCCATCGAGAGTGGGTGGATCGTGGCGCTCACGCCCAGGATCAGCAGGATGTTGGCGATGTTCGATCCGATCACGTTGCCCAACGCCATCTCCGCCTTGCCTTTGAACAGCGACACGAGCGACGAGGCCAGTTCGGGCAGCGACGTGCCGCCGGCCACGAGCGTGATGGCGATCACCGATTCGCTGACCCCCAGACTGCGGGCTATCGACGTGGCGCTGCGGAGGAACATCTCGCCGCCGAACACCAGCCCTGCGAGGCCCCCGACGATCATCACCGCCGTCAGCCACGCGGCCATCGGCGCTTTGGACCCTTCCGTCGGGGCCGTCGCTTCGGGACGCTTCGTCTTCCGGATCGTGTACCACATCAGCAGGATGTAGAGTGCGAGCATCGCCGCGCCGTCGAGACGCCCGATGCGGTCCGCCGCCCCTTTGCAGAGCAGCGAATCCTGGGCCAGCGCCAGCAGGAGCAGCGACACGAGCACCCCGAACGGAATGTCGCGGCGGATGTTTCCCGCCGTCAGCGGCACGGGGCGTATCAAGGCGCAGACGCCGAGGATGACAAAAACGTTGAAGATGTTCGATCCCACGACGTTGCCGATCGCCACGTCGCTCTGGCCTCCGATGGCCGAGAGCACCGATACGACCAGTTCGGGCGTCGAGGTGCCGACGGCCACCACCGTCAGTCCGATGATGAATTCCGGCACCCGGAAGCGCTGGGCCAGCGCCGCGGAGCCGTCCGTGAGAAAATTCGCGCCGGCGAGGATCAGCCCCAGCCCGACAATCAACAGAAGAATATCCAAAAACGTAAATTTTTAATTCTTAATTTTTCATTTTTAATTGTCTGATTATGCCAGCATGATCAGACTTACGGCCATCAGGGCCATGCCGGCCACCACGCCGTAGATGGAGATATGCGCCTCGCCGTATTCGCGGGCCGCGGGAAGCAGTTCGTCGATCGAGATGAAGACCATGATGCCCGCCACGCCCGCGAGGATGCACCCCATCAGCGTCGGCGACATGAAGGGCATCAGCACCAGATAGGCCAGCAGGGCGCCCACCGGCTCGGCGAGGCCCGACAGCAGCGAAAGCCGGAAAGCCTTCCTGCGGTCGCCCGTGGCGTAGTAGACCGGAATCGACACGGCGATTCCCTCGGGAATGTTGTGGATGGCGATGGCCGCGGCGATGGCCACACCGAGGGCCATGTTGTCCACGGCCGAGGTGAAGGTGGCGATTCCTTCGGGGAAGTTGTGGATGCCGATGGCCAGCGCCGTCATCACGCCCATGCGCATCAGCTTGGGATTGCGGGGCTGGTGGTCCATCTCTTCGACGCTGTGGGCTTCGTGGGGGTTTTCGACCGAGGGCACCAGCCGGTCGATGACGCCGATCAGCAGGATGCCGGCGAAGAAGCTCGCCACGGTGACAACCGTGCCGAGATGCGCTCCCCACTCTGCCGAAAGGGTGGCGTCGGCCTGCTGGAACAGTTCGACGAACGAGACGTAAATCATCACGCCGCCCGACAGTCCCAGCGAGAACGACAGCAGCCGTTTGTTGGTTCGTTTGGCGAAGAATGCGATGGTGCTTCCGATGCCCGTCGCAAGACCTGCGCCGAGTGTCAGTAGCAGGGGGATCAGGATATTGGGTTCTTCCATACGATCATATATTATTAACAAAGGTACGAAAAAGCCGGATGGATTCAAAACCGGATTGCGTGCAGTCCGGTAAAACCTTCCGACCTCTAAAAGTGTCGTTACGACACCAAAGACGGTGCAAGCCGAGGGCAGAGGCGAATTTATTTGACTATGCCGAGGCGCAGCCTTCTAAGCGGAGGTTCGTCTTCCGCAAAGATAGTGTATAAAACGAAATACCGAACCCGCAAGGATTCGGTATTTTTCGATAGGGCTATCGGTATGACTTATCGGACCTTTGTGCGTAGTCATGCGTGCGCTTCGCGGAGCAGTTTGCCCAACACCTCGATGTTGTCGGCCGTGATGTGGGGCTGCGGGTCGGCCTTGTCCGCCACATCGAGCGTCGTCTCGCCCGAAAGGACCAGCACACCCATCGCTCCGGCGTTGTGGGCCATCTGTACGTCGGTGTAGATGCGGTCGCCGACCATGACGATTTCGGATGGTTGCAGTCCGTGGCGCGCGAGGATGCCCGAGAGCATGTTGGGATCGGGTTTCCCGAGCGTGATGTCCGGACGGCGTCCGGTGGCGTGCTCGATGCAGGCGCAGATCGAACCGCAGTCTACGAGCACCGTCGGCAGGTCGGTGGGGCACACCCGGTCGGGGTTGGTGGCGATGTAGGGCACGCCCTGCTTGACCCACCATGCCGCGCGGCACAGCCGGTCGTATTGCAGCGTCATGTCGAACGCCGCCACGACAACGTCGGGCACGTCGTCCGCCGAGTCGGCGCAGGACTCGAAGCCCGCGGCCTCGAACTCCGAGATCATCGAGGGCGTTCCCAGCAGAAAGAGCCTGCGGGCGGCGGGGTAGCGGGCCTTGATGTAGTCGATCGTGGCCAGCGCCGTGGTGTACATCTCGTCGCGCGTGGCTTCGATGCCCAGCTTGGCGAGTTTGTGCAGGTAGTCGTCGATGCACTTCGAGGGGTTGTTCGTCAGGAACGAGTAGCCGATGCCCTGTTCGCGGAGTCCGCGCAGGAAAGCCTGCGTGTAGGGGAAGAGCGACATGCCCATGTAGATCGTGCCGTCCATGTCGAGCGCCACGTGGCGGATGTGGCGCAGGCGCTCCATCAGTTCGCCGTGCTCCCAGACGGAGCGGTATTCGTGAAAGTTTTCCATTGTCGTTATTTTTTGTCGATGCGGTGTCGTTCGATGACGGCGCCCGAGGTGTCGATCACTTTCAGGTCGATGCCTTTCGGGTCGGCCGACACGCGGAGACAGTCGTTGTTTGAGTTGACGAGGATCGGGAAATCGACCCCGCGGCTGCCGTCGTCGATCCATTGGTAGCGATGGTAGTGGCCGCAGAGCATCAGGTCGATGCCTTTCCCGACCAGCTCCGGAACGAACAGCCGGCGGATCTGCTGTTCGCCGTACCAGCTCGCTTCGCCTCCGGGAATCATGTGGATCAGGACGATGCGCACGGGCGCCGTGCGGAACTCCTCGCTCCGGACGACCTCTTTCAGCCATGCGGCCTCCCGCTGGCGGTAGGCGTCCCAGTCGCCCAGCCCGTAGTAGCGGATGTCGCTGTCGGGCTTGTCCTCGCAGCCGTCGAGCACGAGGAAGAAGACCGGGCCCCGGCGGAACGTGTAGTAGGTTTCTCCGGTCGGCGTGGGGAAGAAGTCGGACCAGCATCCCGAGTAGACGCCGCGGTTCTCGTGGTTGCCGCGCACGGCGGCCAGCGGAATGCCCGCGGGGGTGAGAATCTCCGACGCCGACGCGAGGCAGGCGTCCCAAAGCGTCTCCGGGGTCTCGATCTGGGTGGCCAGGTCGCCGTTCAGGCAGACGAAATCGGGCTTCTCCTTCGGAGCGCTGCGGATCAGCAGGCGGAAGACCGAGTCGCGCGAATGGATGTCGTTGACGACCCAGAAATCGACCTTCTCCTGCGCCGGATCGAGCGTTGTGACGGTGTAGGGCTTGTGTTTGAGGATGTCGCTGCCGAATCCCTCGTCGAGGATGACGCGCTTGTTGCCTTCGTTGAGGACGACGCCCCGCTGCATGATGCGGTAACGGTAGGTCGTGCCGGGTTTCAGTCCGCTGACGCGCACGCTGTGCATGCGCCCGATGCGCTGGCGTCCGAGGTGCGAATCGCGGAATTTCGGACGTTCGGCGGCGTAGAAATGCGAACCGTCGTCCGGGGCCAGCTCCACCCATCCGGCGGCGTCCGCCGTCGAACTCCATACGACGGTGAAGCCTTCGTCGGTCACGTTCAGCAGATAGGGGCCGTGCTCCACGCGGATGCGGGGCTGTGCGGCAGCTGCGGCCGTCGTCAGGAGGAGGCCCAGCAGCAGGATCGTTCGTTTCATAGCGAAAGAGGTTTCGTTCGGGGTTCAAAGGTATGTTTTTATTTTCTTTTTTCCAATTATGAACTCGAAAAACCCGAAATAGAAACGAAATAGATGTCGAAAAGAAATAAATTTTATTGCTTTTTATTGTTAAAAGGAAAATAATTCCTATATTTGCCTTTGCTTTGTAAACACTCCGGTTGTTCCGGCGATGTTCCGTTTATGTAATATGCTATTATGAATAAAGTAGAGAGCGCCCTTCGGCGCACGACCGATACCAAAGCGCTGGTGATCGGCGTCGATACCCTTCCGCAGACCGCGGAGATGTTCAAAAGTCTGTTTCCCGCCCGCCGCGCCCTCGTGGTCGCGGACCTCAATACGTGGCGGGTGGCCGGGGAGGAGGTGCACCGCATCCTCGCCGAAGCGGGCATCGCGCAGGACGAACCGCACATTTTCACCGATCCGAAACTCTATGCCGAGTGGACGTTCGTCGAGGAGTTGGACGGCGTGCTGGCCGCGACCGACGCCGTGCCCGTTGCCGTGGGTTCGGGCGTTATCAACGACCTGACGAAACTTTGTTCCCACCACAACGGCCGCCGCTACATGGTGGTCGGCACGGCCGCTTCGATGGACGGCTATACGGCCTACGGCGCCTCGATCACCAAGGACGGCAACAAGCAGACCTTCGACTGCCCCGCGCCGCTGGGCATGGTGCTCGACCCGTCGATCTCCGCCGCGGCGCCCGCCTGCATGTCCGCTTCGGGATACGCCGATCTGATCGCCAAGATCCCCGCCGGCGCCGACTGGATGTTGGCCGACGCCGTGGGGGCCGACAAGATGGACGACTTCGCTTTCGGGCTGGTGCAGGAGGGGCTGAAAGAGGCTCTTTGCGATCCCGCAGGGGTGCATGCCGGCAATGTGGCGAAGGTCGAACAGTTGGCCGAGGGGCTGCTGCTGAGCGGTTTCGCCATGCAGGCCACGCAGTCGAGCCGCCCGGCTTCGGGCGCCGAGCATCAGTTCAGCCATCTGTGGGATATGGAACACCTGCGGTTTCAGGGCGCTTCGGTGTCGCACGGCTTCAAGGTCGGCATCGGCACGCTCGCCTCGACGGCCTTCCTGGAGATGTTGCTCGACGCTCCCGTGGAGCAGCTGGATGTCGAAAAGTGCGTCGCCGCGTGGAAATCGTGGGAGGAGACCGAGCGGGACATCCGTGCCGTTTTCGACAATGATCCCGAGTTCGTGGCCCGCGGCTTGACGGAGACCCGCGGCAAATACGTCGATAAGGAGGGGCTGCGCGAACAGCTCGTGCGGCTGAAGCAGGCGTGGCCCGGGCTGCGCGGCCGGATCCGCGACCAGATCATCCCCTTCGGCGAGGTTCACCGCCGGCTGGAACTGGTCGGGGCTCCCTGCGAACCGGAGCAGATCGGCGTGTCGCGCGCGCATTTCCGGGCTTCGTTCGAGAAGATTCCTTACATGCGCAGCCGTTATACGGTCGTCGATGTGGCTTTCCGCTGCGGCTGGATGGAGGAGTGGCTCGACCGGCTGTTCGGCAAAGGCGGCGTCTGGCAGGTCGAAGACCGGTAGCGGAACGGCCGGGGCATGCCGTTCCGGCCGCTTCGGGCATGTGACGGTGCGATTTCCGGGGGTGAAACGAAAATTTCACCGGAATAATGTAGGTTATCTCTCCGAAAGTCGTATCTTTGGAATCTGAAACTGCTAACTTTCATTTCGAAATGACCTCTGAACAATCCAAGCGCTTCAAGTATTGGCAGATGCGCACGATCATCGCCACGATGATCGGCTATGCGCTCTTCTATTTCGTGCGCAAAAACTTCTCGCTGGCCATGCCCGGCCTCGAAGCCGACCTCGGCATTTCGAAGACGAGCCTCGGCGTCTTCCTCACCCTGAACGGCCTGATCTACGGCTTCTCGCGCTTCGCCAACGGCATTCTGGCCGACCGGATGAACGCCCGCTGGTATATGGCCGTGGGGCTTGCGCTGTGCGCCCTGGCCAACTTCGCGTTCGGCTTCGGCGAGGACATCTCCTACTGGATCACGGGACAGCACGACGGCAGCCAGTTCACCAACACGCTGATTCTCTTCATGGGCGTCATGTGGGTCGTCAACGGCCTGTTGCAGGGAACGGGATTCCCGCCCTGCGCGCGTCTGCTGACCCACTGGATTCCGCCCACGGAGCTGGCGACCAAGATGTCGGTGTGGAATACCTCGCATTCGATCGGTGCGGGCCTCGTGGTGATCCTCTGCGGCTATGTCATGGGGACGCTGGGAACCGATATGACGGCCGATCCCGACGCCGTGGCGTCCATCGCCGCCAACCTGGGCGTGGCGCCCGACGATGTTGCGGGGATGGAGCGGGTGATGGTCTCCGCCGCGCACGTCGGCGCGTGGAAATGGTGTTTCTGGATTCCTTCGGCCATCGCTTTCGCCGGAGCCATCGGGCTGGTCGTCTTCCTGCGCGACACGCCGACTTCGGTGGGGCTTCCCGAGCTGGAGGGCACCGAGACCGCCAAGGTGAAAACCGGGAAGAAGGGCGCCGAACACAAGGCGTTCCTGATGAAATACGTCTTCAAGAACCCGCTGATCTGGATTCTGGGCTTCGCCAATTTCTTCGTCTACATCGTCCGCTTCTCGGTGCTCGACTGGGGACCGTCGCTGCTGAGCCAGTCGAAAGGCGTCTCGATGTCGCACGCCGGATGGCTCGTGGCGATGTTCGAGATCGCCGGAATCCTCGGCATGCTCTTCGCCGGATGGGCGACCGACAAGTGGCTCAAAGGCCGCGCCCACCGCACCTGCGTCTTCTGCATGGCCGGCTCCGCGCTCTTTGTCTTCCTCTTCTGGCAGCTTCCCGCCGACGCGCCTATTTGGTTGCTCTTCGCCACGCTCTGCGCCGCAGGGTTCTGCATCTACGGCCCTCAGGCGCTCATCGGCATCGCCGCGGCGAACCAAGCCACGAAGCGGGCCGCCGCCACGGCCAACGGCCTCACGGGGTTGTTCGGCTACGCCTCGACGCTCGTTTCGGGCGTGGGCTTGGGCTTTGTCGCTCAGCACTACGGCTGGAACTGGGCTTATGTCGGCATCATCGGCATGGCCGTCGTGGGCATGCTGGTCTTCCTGCTGATGTGGGGCGCCCGGGCCGACGGCTACGAGGCCGAGACCGAATGACGGAAAATGTTTTGTTTTCAGATGATACGGACTGCGGTCCGGAAGGGTCCGGCCCGCGGCGGGTTGCGGACCCTTTTTGCGATATATGAAAAGTTTTTTTATCTTTGCTTTTGTGATACATTAAATCTTCGACCGATATGCTGAGCATCGCCGAACGGCACAAATACATCCTCGACAACCTGAACAAATACGGGTTTGTCCGGATCACGGACGTGGCCAATGAACTGGGCGTTACGAAGGTGACGATCCGCAAGGACATCAAGATTCTCGAAAGCAAGGGCTTATTATATAAGGTGCACGGCAGCGCCCGCCCGGCCAATCCCCATGTCGCGGACCTCGACGTGCACGTGAAGGACAACATCAACCGCGACGCCAAGCGGCTCATCGCGCAGCGGGCGGTGGAGATGCTCGGCGACGCCGATTCGATCATCGTGGCCTCGGGCTCCACGGTCTACGCCTTCGCCGAGGAGATCAAGATGCGCGCGTGGCACCACCTGAACATCGTCACGCCGTTCCTGCGGTTGGGCGTGCTGCTTAACGAGGCGGAGAACGTCGCTGTCGTGCAGTTGGGCGGCACGGTCCACAAGAAGTCGCTTTCGGTGCTGGGCGAGGAGGCCGCGCGCGAGCTGGACGACTGCATCTGCTCGAAGGTCTTCTTCGGGGTGGACGGCATCGACCTCGAACACGGCATCACGACCTCGACGATCGACGAGGCGAAGCTCACGCGGCGGATGATGCGCGCGGCGTCGCAGGTGGTCGTGCTGGCCGACTCGTCGAAGTTCGGGCAGCGGGGCTTCGGCCGTATCTGCGCGCTGGAGGACATCGACGTGATCGTCACCGACGAGCGCATTCCCGAGCAGATGATTTCGATCATCGAGGAGGCGGGCGTCGATCTGATCATTGCGAAGTAGGGGAGGGTTGTCCGCCGGACTCGCCTGTAGCCCCTTTCGGCGTTTTCGATGGCCGCAGTCGCGGCATTCCGCCGCGTTTGCGAATTGGACCCCACCTCAAACCCCTGTTCGCTTTTGGAACTCTCTTTCGCGTTGTTCCCTGTCGGGGCGGGGCGAATGGCTGTGGACGGATTGTTGAAAAATTTTTCCGGAAAAGTTTTGCAGGGGCGGCGAAAAACCTCTATCTTTGTACACAATTACAGCGACACCTGAGTCCTATGAATTGTAAACCCAACATAGCATCGGCGCAAGCATTCTGGCAGCAGGATTACTGGTCGGGTTTCCAGTCTCCGACGGATTCGGGCATTATTGTTTTATTAGGGTAACTGTTTCGGTTGCCCTATTTTTTTGTGTCCCTGACAAGATGAAAACGTATTATATCAACGCGACGATCTACCGCGGGGGACGGTTCGAAACGGGCTGTCTCGCCGTCGAGGACGGTCGTGTGGTGACGGCCGGGGAGCCTTGGCCGGGCGACCGGGTCGCGGACCTCGGGGGGCTGTGTCTCGTGCCGGGGCTGGTCGATGTCCACGTCCACCTGCGCGAGCCGGGTTTCCCGCAGAAGGAGACCATAGCCACCGGTACGGCCGCGGCGGCCCGCGGGGGTTACACCACGGTCTGTTCGATGCCCAACCTCTGCCCTGCGCCCGATACGCCGGCGACGCTCGGCGAGCAGCTGGCGATCATCCGCCGCGACGCCGCGGTGCGTGTGAAGCCTTACGGCACGATCACGATGGGGCAGCGCGGTTGCGGCGAGCTGGTCGATTTCGCGGCCCTGGCCCCGGAGGTGGTCGGATTCTCCGACGACGGCCGCGGCGTGCAGTCGGACGAGCTGATGGAGGAGGCGATGCGCCGTGCGGCGGCCGTCGGCAAACCCATCGTGGCCCACTGCGAGGTCGATGAACTGCTGCGCGGGGGGTATATCCACGACGGGGACTACTGCCGCGAGCACGGACACCGGGGCATCTGCTCCGAGAGCGAGTGGCGGCAGGTGGAGCGCGACATCGCGCTGGCCGAAAAGACCGGCTGCCAGTACCACGTTTGCCACGTCTCCACGAAGGAGAGCGTTGAGCTGGTGCGGCGGGCGAAGGCGCGGGGACTGCGGGTGAGCTGCGAGACGGCGCCGCACTACCTGCTGCTGTGCGACGAGGATTTGCAGGAGGAGGGGCGCTTCAAGATGAATCCGCCGCTCCGGAGCCGCGCCGACCGCGAGGCGCTTGTCGCAGGCATCGCGGACGGCACGATCGAGGTCGTGGCCACGGACCACGCACCCCACACCGCCGAGGAGAAGTCGCGCGGGCTGGCCGGCAGCGCCATGGGCATCGTGGGGCTGGAAACCGCCTTCCCGCTGCTGTACAAGTATCTGGTGCTTCCGGGAACGATCTCCCTCGAACGGCTCTTCGACCTGATGTCGAAGAATCCCCGGCGCATCTTCGGGCTCGAGGGAGGCGTGGAGGCGGGCGACCCGGCCGATTTCACGGTGCTGGACCTCGGGGCGCAGTATCGGGTCGATCCCGAAACGTTCCTTTCGAAGGGCCGCGCCACGCCCTTCGCCGGATGGGAGGTGCAGGGCCGCGCCGTGCTGACGGTGGTGGGCGGCAAAGAGGTTTACGATGAGATGAAAGTTGAAGACTAAAAGTTTTTCCCGTCATTCCGAGCGAACGAAAGTGAGCGCGGGAATCTGATGGAGACGCTGTAAGGTTACAACTTCCGGGCAGATTGCCACGTCGCTACGCTCCTCGCAATGACGGGGGAGGGTTGAAAGATGAAATGGAATGGTGGATGGATTTCCTGCCCGATAAACACGCAACTACGAAATCAAACAGATAAGGATGAAAGCATTTACGAAAAAAATTGTCTTGGAGAACGGCCGTGAATTCTACGGATACGGTTTCGGTGCCGACCGCGAGGCCATCAACGAGATCGTCTTCAACACCTCGATGGTGGGGTATCAGGAGATCATGTCCGACCCGTCGTACACCGATCAGATGGTGGTGATGACCTACCCGCTGATCGGCAACTACGGTATGGCCGACGAGGATTACGAGACCAAAACGCCGACCATCGGCGGCATGATCGTCCGCGAGTACAACGACTCGCCGTCGAACTTCCGCTACACGAAGACGCTGAACGAGGTCTTCGAGGAGCACGACATTCCGGCCATCTGGGGCGTCGATACCCGCGCCCTGACGCGCATCATCCGCGACGAGGGGACCCAAAAGGTGATCGTCACCGACGCCGCGACGCCCCGCGAAGAGGCCCTGCGCAAATTGCAGGAGTACGTCATGCCGCACGACATGGTTGCGCGCGTGAGCTGCAAGAAGCGCTGGATGTCGCGCGTTCCCAACCACAAATACGACGTGGTGGCCGTTGACTGCGGCATCAAGTACAATATCATCCGTCTGCTGAACCGCGTGGGCTGCAACGTGACGGTCATGCCCTACAACTCCACCGTGGAGGAGATCATGGCCTTCCATCCCGACGGCCTCGTGCTGTCGAACGGCCCCGGCAACCCGGAGGACGTGGCTCCGGTGATCGAGCTGGTGAAACAGCTCCGGGGCAAGCTGCCGATCTTCGGTATCTGCATGGGACATCAGTTGATTTCGCTGGCCTACGGCGCCAAGACCTTCAAGATGAAGTTCGGCCACCGCGGCGCCAACCATCCGGTGAAAAACCTCCTGACGGGCAAGCTCGAAATCACGAGCCAGAACCACAGCTATGCCGTGGATATCGATTCGCTGGAGGGCACGGGGCTTACGCTGACGCACGTCAATCTGCTCGACGGCACGGCCGAGGGCGTGGAGTGCGTCGCCGACCGGGTCTTCTCGATGCAGTACCACCCCGAGAGCGCTTCGGGTCCGCAGGACAGCGCCTATTTGTTCAAGAAGTTCACTAAAATAATGGAGGATCACAAAAATGCCTAAGAGAAAGGATATCAAGAAGGTAATGGTCATCGGGTCGGGTCCGATCGTCATCGGACAGGCCGCAGAGTTCGACTACGCGGGCACGCAGGCGTGTCTGGCGCTCAAAGAGGAGGGATACGAGGTGATCCTCGTCAACTCGAACCCCGCCACGATCATGACCGATACGCATATCGCCGACAAGGTCTACATGGAGCCCCTGACGCTGGAGTACGTCGCCAAGATCATCCGCTACGAGCGCCCCGACGCCATCGTTCCGGGACTGGGCGGACAGACGGGCCTGAACCTCGCCGTGCAGCTGGCCAAGAAGGGGATTCTCCAGGAGTGCCAGGTCGAGATTCTGGGCACCTCGTTCGAGTCGATCGAGCGTGCCGAGGACCGCGAGCTGTTCAAGGAGTTGTGCGAATCGCTGGGCGAGCCGGTCATCGAGTCGCAGATCGCCATGTCGGTCGAAGAGGCGGCCGAGGTGGCTCACCGGATCGGTTATCCGGTGGTGTTGCGTCCGGCCTTCACGCTGGGCGGCACGGGCGGCGGCTTCGCCGACGACGAAGCCGAGCTGCGCGAGCTGATGCGCAACGCACTCGCCGTTTCGCCCGTGCATCAGGTGCTCATCGAAAAAAGCATCAAGGGCTACAAGGAGATCGAGTTCGAGGTGATGCGCGACCACAACGACACGGCCATCTGCATCTGCTGCATGGAGAACATCGACCCCGTGGGCGTCCATACCGGTGACTCGATCGTCGTGGCTCCGAGCCAGACGCTCACCAACAAGGAGTTCCAGATGTTGCGCGACTCGGCGCTGAAGCTCATTCGTGCGCTGAAGATCGAGGGCGGCTGCAACGTGCAGTTCGCACTGGACCCTCTCTCGTTCAAATACTACCTGATCGAGGTCAACCCCCGCGTATCGCGCTCCTCGGCCCTGGCGTCGAAGGCTTCGGGCTATCCGATCGCCCGCGTCAGCGCGAAGATCGCCGTGGGCTTGACGCTCGACGAGATCCGCATCGCCAACACGCCGGCATCGTTCGAACCGACGCTGGACTACGTGGTGACGAAGGTCGCCCGCTTCCCCTTCGACAAGTTCTCCGACGCTTCGAACAAGCTCGGCACGCAGATGAAGGCCACGGGCGAGGTGATGTCGATCGGCCGTACGATGGAGGAGTCGCTGCTGAAAGCCGTGCGTTCGCTCGAGACGGGCGTCTGCCACATCTACCACAAGAAATTCGACAACTGGTCGAACGACGACCTGCTGGCCTATATCAAGGAGGGCACCGACGACCGGCTTTACGCCATCGCGCAGCTGATCCGCAACGGCGTCGATCTGGCGCTGATCTATAACAACACGAAGATCGACATGTTCTTCCTCGAAAAGTTCAAGAACATCATCGAATTCGAGGCGGTCGTCCGCGCCAATCCGATGGATGTCGAGACGCTCCGCGCCGCCAAGCGCATGGGATTCAGCGACAAGTTCATCGGCCAGCTGTGGGGCGTCTCGCAGCACGACATGTATCTTCTGCGCGAGAAGAACGGCATCTTCCCGGTCTACAAGATGATCGACACCTGCGCCAGCGAGTTCGCCTCCTACGTGCCCTATTTCTACTCGACCTACGAGGAGGAGAACGAATCGGTGGTGAGCCCGAAGGAGAAGATCATCGTGCTGGGTTCGGGCCCGATCCGCATCGGACAGGGCGTCGAGTTCGACTACTCGACGGTGCACGCCATCTGGTCGATCCGCGCCGCGGGCTACGAGGCGATCATCATCAACAACAACCCCGAAACCGTTTCGACGGACTACACTACCAGCGACAAGCTCTACTTCGAGCCGCTGACGGTGGAGGACGTGATGAACGTCGTGCACCTCGAAAAGCCGAAGGCCATCGTCGTGTCGCTCGGCGGACAGACCGCCATCAACCTCGCCGAGCCCCTTTCGAAGCTGGGCGTGCCCATCATCGGCACCGACACCGAGGCGATCAGGAACGCCGAGGACCGCGGCTGCTTCGAGAAGATCATGGAGGAGTTGCAGATTCCGCAGCCCGAAGCCGAGGCCGTGACGAACATCGAGGCGGGCGTGAAGGCTGCGGCCCGCATCGGTTATCCGGTGCTGGTGCGTCCGAGCTACGTGCTGGGCGGCCGCGCCATGCAGATCGTCTCGAACGAAGAGCGCCTGCGCCACTACCTGCAAACCGCCGTGGAGATCGACGTGGACCAGCCGGTGCTGGTCGATCGCTACATCATGGGCAAGGAGCTGGAGGTGGACGCCATCTGCGACGGCAAGGATGTCTTCATCCCCGGCATCATGGAGCATGTCGAGCACACGGGTATCCACTCGGGCGACTCGATCAGCGTCTATCCGACCTTCAGCGTGAGCCAGAAAGCCAAGGACAAGATCATCGACTATACGGTGAAACTGGGTCTGCGCATCGGCATCGTCGGTCTGTACAACATCCAGTTCATCGTCGCCGGCGACGACGACGTTTATGTCATCGAGGTCAACCCGCGTTCGTCGCGTACGGTGCCCTTCCTCTCGAAATCGACGGGCGTGCCGATGGCCCACATCGCCACGCAGGTCATCCTGGGCAAGTCGCTGCGCGAGCAGGGCATTACCGAGGTTTGCGGCAAGGAGAAGGAGCGCTGGTACGTCAAGGCCCCGGCCTTCTCGTTCGCCAAGATCCGCGGCATGGATTCCTACCTCTCGCCGGAGATGAAATCGACGGGCGAGGCGATCGGCTACGACGACAAGATCACGCGGGCGCTCTACAAGGCCCTGCAAGCTACGGGCATGCACGTCTCGAACTACGGAACGATCTTCGTCACCATCGCCGACGACGACAAGCCGCAGGCGCTGCCGCTGGTGAAGCGGTTCTACGACCTGGGCTTCAACATCGAGGCGACCACCGGTACGGCGGAGTTCCTGCGTGCGCACGGTATCCGCACCCGTACGCGCCGCAAGCTCAACGAGGGCAGCAACGAGATCATCGACGCATTGCGTCAGGGACATGTCAGCTACGTCATCAACACGATCGACATCAACCAGCACAACACGCGCCTCGACGGTTACGAAATCCGCCGCACGGCCGTCGAGAACAACGTGACGGTCTTCACGGCGCTGGAAACGGTGAAGGTGCTGCTCGACGTGCTGGAGGAGATCACGCTGCGCGTTTCGACCATAGATTCAAAATAATTTCGATTTCATGCGGCACCTTTCGTCCTTCCTTGCTTGCCGCGAATGGGCAGTACCTCGTGTACAGCCCATCCGCGTCAACCTTCGGTCAGGCCGAAATCTGCTCGCCTGAAATCAAAATTCCGGGTGAAGTGCTCTTATAATTCCGGCAAAACGCCGAAGTTATCCACAGATTGTGGCATCTGAGTTCCGCATTATCGTTCGGAGCGGAAAAGGAGCGGCGGCGGCATCGAGCGCCCGGAACGGGAAAGAGTAAAGGCCCGATCTTACTCTGCCCGTTCAGCGAAATGCCGGCGGCGATCCCGCGGAGAACGACATGCGGAGGGTTTTGGTACTTTTGCCCTCAAAAGTACGGAAAGGAAAATTTATGTATAAGAAAGGTATATATAGGATTCTCACGAACGAGCCGCTGACCGACGCGGTGTGGCGGATGACGCTCGCCGGCGACACGCAGTGGATCACGGCGCCCGGGCAGTTCGTCAACATCGCGCTGGAGGGTCGGTATCTGCGCCGTCCCATCTCGGTCTGCGATTTCGACGAACGCTCGATCACGCTGATCTACAAGGTCGTGGGCGGAGGCACCGGGCAGATGAGCCGGATGCGGGCGGGCGGGGAGCTCGACCTGTTGACGGGCCTGGGCAACGGCTTCTCGACGAAGAACGACGCCCGGCGGCCCCTGTTGGTCGGGGGCGGCGTGGGCGTGCCGCCGCTCTACAACCTGGCGAAGCGGCTCCTGGCCGAAGGCAAACCGGTGCAGGTGGTGCTGGGCTTCAACACCGCCGCGGAGGTCTTCTACGAGGAGGAGTTCCGCGCGCTGGGATGCGAGGTCACCGTCTCGACGGTCGATGGTTCGCGGGGTGTCGAAGGGTTCGTCACCACGGCCATCGCCGAACGGGGGTTGGATTTCGATTACTTTTACGCCTGCGGCCCGCTGCCGATGCTCCATGCGCTGTACAGTGCCACGGAGTGCGACGGGCAGCTGTCGTTCGAGGAGCGCATGGGGTGCGGATTCGGTGCCTGCATGGGCTGTTCGTGCAAAACCAAATACGGCAACAAACGCATCTGCAAGGAGGGACCGGTATTGGAGAAAGGAGAAATCATATGGTAGACACATCGGTTGAACTGTGCGGCCTGAGGCTGGACAATCCGGTCGTTCCGGCCAGCGGGACTTTCGGCTACGGCAACGAATTCCGGGAGTTCTACGACATCAACGTCCTTGGATCGTTCTCGTTCAAAGGCACCACGCGGGAGCCGCGCTTCGGCAACCCCACGCCCCGTATCGCCGAGTGCGAAGCCGGGATGATCAACGCCGTGGGATTGCAGAACCCCGGCATCGACGCCGTGATCCGCGAGGAGCTGCCGCGGCTGAAAACCTTTTTCCGGAAACCCGTCATCGCCAATATCTCGGGATTCTCGGTCGAGGAGTACGCCTACTGCTGCGAGCGGATCGACAAGCAGGAGCAGGTCGGACTGATCGAGGTCAACGTCTCGTGCCCCAACGTGCGGCACGGCGGCATGTCGTTCGGCACCTGCCCGGACGCCGCCGCCGAGGTGACGCGCGCCGTGAAGGCGGTGACGACGAAGCCCGTGTTCATCAAACTCTCGCCCAACGTCACGGACATCGTTTCGATCGCCCGGGCGTGCGAGGAGGCGGGGGCCGACGGCATCTGCCTGATAAACACCCTGCTGGGCATGCGCATCGACGTTGCCCGCCGCCGTCCGGTCATCGCCAACACGATGGGAGGATTCTCGGGCGCCGCGGTCTTCCCCGTGGCCGTGCGGATGGTTTATCAGGTCGCCAAAGCGTGCCGGATTCCCGTCATGGGATGCGGCGGCGTCACGACGGCCCGCGACGTGATCGAGATGATGATGGCCGGGGCCACGGCCGTGCAGGTCGGGGCCGCCAATCTGGTGAATCCCTACGCTTCGAAAGAGATCGTCGAGGCCCTGCCCGGCGAGATGGAGCGGCTGGGCATTGAAAAATTGTCAGATATAATCGGCATCGTATGATCGCATGGCATCTTCGGCACTTCCCTCGCCGGCTTCGGCAGTCGCATACGTCGAGTATGCTCTTGCTTTGCCGGCTTCACGAAGCCCCGAACCTGCCATACGCTGATACGATGCAGAATTAAGAAAAATATGCAACGCGACGTAATCATAGCCTGCGACTTCAAGTCGGCAGAGGACACTTTCCGCTTCCTCGATCTTTTCAAAGACGAGGAACGCAAACCTTTTTTGAAGATCGGCATGGAGCTCTTCTACGCCGAGGGACCCTCGATTGTGCGCGAGATCAAGCGCCGGGGACACAAAATCTTCCTCGATCTGAAGCTCCACGACATTCCCAACACCGTCAAGAAGGCGATGGCCGTCTTGTCGCGGCTGGACGTGGACATGTGCAACGTCCATGCGGCGGGTACGATCGAGATGATGAAGGCAGCCCTCGAAGGGCTCACCCGTGCCGACGGCACGCGGCCGCTGCTGATCGCCGTGACGCAGCTGACCTCGACGAGCGAGGAGCGCATGCGCAGCGAACTGCTGATCGACGCCTCGATCAACGACACGATCGTGAAATACGCGCAGAACACCCGCGAAGCCGGGCTGGACGGCGTGGTCTGCTCGCCGCTGGAGGCCGGCATGGTGCACGAGGCGTGCGGCACAGGGTTCCTCACGATCACGCCCGGCGTGCGATTTGCAGACGGGGACGTAGCGGACCAGGTGCGCGTTACGACCCCTGCCCGTGCCCGGGAGATCGGCTCCGACTTCATCGTCGTGGGACGCCCGATCACGGCTGCGGAGGACCCCGTGGCGGCTTACCGCCGGTGCGTGGCCGAGTTCGTCGGATAACGGACAAAACTTATAGGAACGAGGAGAATATGAAACCTGTAAAACTTTTCTACCTGCGCACGTGCCCCTTCTGCAAGAAGGCGCTGCGCTATATCGAAGAGGCGAAGGCCGCCCACCCGGAGCTGGCCGCCGTGGAGATCGAGATGATCGAAGAGTCGGAGCGGCCCGACGTGGCCGACGCGTTCGACTACTACTATGTGCCGACGTTCTATGTGGACGGCGTGAAGGTCCACGAGGGCGGCATCTATCCCGAGGAGGTGGAGAAGATTTTGCGGCGGGCCCTCGAATAACCCGAAAAACGGAAAACACGATAAAAATGGAGAAATCAATCGCAAAAGACTTGCTGTCGATCGGCGCGGTGTTCCTGCGCCCCGAACAGCCTTTTACCTGGGCGAGCGGTATCAAAAGCCCGATCTACTGCGACAACCGGCTGACGCTCACGGCCCCCGTCGTCCGCGGATACGTCGAGGCGGGGCTGGCCGAGATCGTCCGCACGAAATTCCCCGAAGCCGAGGTGCTGATGGGGACCTCGACGGCCGGCATCGCCCATGCGGCCATCACGGCCACGATCCTCGACCTGCCGATGGGCTACGTGCGCTCGGGGTCGAAAGACCACGGACGCGGCAACCAGATCGAGGGCAAATTGGAAAAGGGTCAGAAGGTCGTGGTGATCGAGGACCTGATCTCGACGGGCGGTTCGTGCATCGAGGTGGTGAACGCCCTGCGCGAGGCGGGTGCCGAGGTGCTGGGCGTGGCTTCGATCTTCACCTACGGGATGAAGAAGGGCCTCGACCGCATGAAGGAGGCGAACGTCGTGAATTACAGCCTTTCGAACCTCGACGCACTCGTGGAGGTGGCCGCCGAGGAGGGGTATATCGAACCCGGGGACAAGGCGCGGCTGCTGAAGTTCCGCGATAATCCGTCGGACGAGAGCTGGATGAATAAATAGTCCGGATTATGAGACATTTGATTGATCCTACCGACCTCACGGTCCGGGAGACCGAGCAGATCGTAGCCCTGGCGGAGGACATCATCGCCAACCGCGCCAAGTACAGCGAGTCGTGCAAAGGCAAGAAGCTGGCCACGCTGTTCTACGAACCTTCGACCCGCACGCGGCTGAGTTTCACGGCGGCGATGCTCGAACTGGGCGGGCAGGTCATCGGCTTCTCCGACGCCAACTCCTCGTCGGTCTCCAAGGGCGAGACCGTGGCCGACACCGTGCGCGTGATCCGCTGTTTCGCGGACATCATCGCCATGCGCCACTTCAAGGAGGGGGCGCCGCTCGTGGCTTCGCAGTATGCGGGCGTTCCGGTCATCAACGCCGGCGACGGCAGCCATTCGCACCCGACGCAGACCCTCACGGACCTGCTGACGATCAAGCGCGAAAAGGGGCGTTTCGACAACATGACCATCGGCTTCTGCGGCGACCTGAAATTCGGCCGCACGGTGCATTCGCTCATCAAGGCCCTGTCGCGTTATTCGGGGATCAAGGTGATCCTCATTTCGCCCGAGGAGCTGCGCCTTCCGGACTACATGCTGCACGAGATGAGCGCCAATTCGAAACTCGAATTCCGCGAGGTGCGTACGATGGAGGAGGTGATGCCCGAGCTGGACATCCTCTACATGACGCGCGTGCAGAAGGAGCGCTTCCTCGACGAGGAGGAGTTCGACCGCGTGAAGAACAGCTTCGTGCTCGATCCCGGCAAGCTGACGACGGCCAAGAAGGATATGATCATTCTCCACCCGCTGCCGCGCGTCAACGAGATCACGCGGGCCGTGGACAACGATCCCCGCGCGGCCTATTTCCGGCAGGTCGAGAACGGCAAGTTCGTGCGCATGGCGCTGATCTACACGCTGCTGCGCTGGGCCGACGAGAACAAGCCCTTCGAGCGGACCCCGGTTTTCGGCGAGGAGTACATCGTGAACGAGTACGAGTGCACGAACCGCCGCTGCATCTCCGCCACGGAGGATGTGGACCGGCTTTTCCGCCGCCAGTCCGACGGGACCTGCCGCTGCGCCTACTGCGAGGCGAAGGCCCGGCAGGAGTGATGCCGCGAATGTGGATAAATTGTCGATAGAATCTGTCCGGGAATTTTGAAAGTCCGCCGGAAAGCGTTACTTTTGTAACGTTGTTTTAACGACAGTTTAGGTTAATTCCGATGATTCCCATTTGCAATATCGACCAGCGCGAACGAAAGAAACGACAGGGGCAGGCCGCTGTCTTCCATTCGTCGGCGTGTCGGCAAATGCAGCCCGCACACTCCCCGAAGCAGCAGATGCCTGCTCGTGGACTGCTCGGATAGATACAAGACCGCCACGGCAGGAATGTCGTGGCGGTTTCCCGTCTAAGAGCCGCCCGCCTGAGAGGCGGGTTTCAGGGGCGCCCGCCTAAGAGGCGGGTTTTAGGGGCGATGGCCGGTTGTCGGGTTTCTGGGGCGGGTTTTGCGCTTCCTCCGTCTGAGAGGCGGGTTTTGAACGATTGAATTAAAACGAATTTATATGAAAGTAGGCGTGATTATGGGTTCTGTGAGCGATTACGAGGTGATGTCCGAGGCGGTTTCGACGCTCGAGGCGTTCGGCGTGGATTTCGAGAAACGGGTGGTCAGCGCCCACCGCACGCCCGATCTGCTGTGCGAATACGCCAAGACGGCCCGCGAGCGCGGCATCGGCGTGATCATCGCCGGGGCCGGAGGCGCCGCGCACCTGCCGGGCATGGTGGCCTCGATGACCCCGCTGCCCGTGGTGGGCGTTCCCGTGAAGTCGCGGGCCCTGAACGGACTGGACTCGCTGCTGTCGATCGTGCAGATGCCCGCAGGCGTTCCCGTGGCCACGACGGCCATCAACGGGGCGAAGAACGCCGCGCTGATTGCCGTGTCGATCCTCGCGTTGCAGGATGCCGGGCTGGCCGCGAAACTCGACGCTTTCCGCGCCAAACAGACCGCCGACGTACTCAAAGCCGAGTTGTAATGAAGACGGTGGGCATTATCGGGGGCGGCCAGCTGGGGCTGATGATCGCGGAGCAGGCGCGGGAGTTGGGCGTGCGCACCATAAGCCTCGACCCGGCGCCGGACGCTCCGGCGTTCAGGGTCTGCGACGATCATATCGTGGCGGCCTACGACGATGCCGCGGCGCTCGAGGAGCTGTGCCGCCGCAGCGACGCGGTGACCTACGAATTCGAGAACGTGCCGGGAGAGATTCTGATCCCGCTGTGCGAGAAATACAACATTCCGCAGGGTTACAAACCCCTGTACGATTCGCAGGACCGCCTGCGCGAGAAGACCAACGCCCGCGACCACGGGCTTCGCACGCCCGGTTTCGCCGCCGTGGACGACGAAGCGTCGCTGCGGGCCGCCGTGAAGGAACTGGGACTGCCCGCCGTGCTGAAAACCCGCACGCTGGGGTACGACGGACACGGACAGCTGGTGCTGAAGACCGAGGCCGACATCGAACGGGCCCTGCCGCTGCTGGCGGTGCCCTGCATCCTGGAGGAGTTCGTGCGTTTCGACTTCGAGGCCAGCATCGTGATGGTCGCCGACGCCGAACGGGTGGTGAGCTTTCCGGTGGGGCGCAACATCCACCGCGACGGAATCCTCGACCTCTGCATCGTGCCTGCCGAGACCGATCCGCAGGTGTTGGAACGGATGAAAGCCGAGAGCGAACGCTTCATGCGCGACTGCGGCTACCGGGGGATTCTGGCCATCGAGTATTTCATCAGGGACGGTGAGATCTATTTCAACGAGATGGCTCCGCGGCCCCACAATTCGGGACACTACACCATCGAGGGTTCGACCACGAACCAGTTCCGCGAGCTGGTGCGCTACCTCGTCGGGGAGCCCTTGCAGGAACCGCGGCCGGTGGCGCCCACGGTGATGAAGAACATCCTCGGACAGGACCTCGGGGCGGCCGAAAAGGTCGCTGCGGAGAACCTGCCGGGCGTTTACGTGCATCTTTACGGCAAGACGGAGTGCCGGCCCAAACGCAAGATGGGCCACATCACGTTCGTCGGGATGACCGCCGGGGAGTATGAACGCGACTGGGCCGCAAGATTTGTGTAAAAAGGAATGAAAAAGATAATGAAGAATTACCGTATTTTTGTCGAGAAATTACCCCGCTTCCGGGTCGAGGCCGAGAGCCTGCGCCGCGAGCTGAACGCAAACCTGAATCTCGCATTGGGCGAAGTGCGCCTGCTGAACGTCTACGACCTGTTCGGCTTCACGCCGGAGCTGCTGGAAAAGAGCCGTTATTCGGTTTTCGGCGAGGTGGTGACCGACTCCGTGACCGATGCCTGCGACCTCGCGGGACGCAAATATATCGCCGTGGAGTATCTGCCCGGACAGTTCGACCAGCGTGCCGCGTCGGCCGTCGATTGCGTGCGGCTGATCGACCCGCAGGCGCAGGTCAACATCCGTTCGTCGAAACTGCTGCTGTTCGACGACAAGGTGACCGACGCCGAGCTGGCCAAAATCCGCCATTACTATATCAATGCCGTGGAGTCGCGCGAGAAGAACCTCGCGGTGCTGAGCGACATGGAGCAGGCCGAGGTGAAGCCCGTGGAGGTGCTCGACGGTTTCCGGGAAATGACGGATTCCGATTTGGAGCCCTACTGCAAGAAGATGGGGCTGGCGATGAACGACGACGACCTGCGCGAGGTGGTAAAATACTTCCGCGCCGAGGGCCGCGACCCCTATGAAACCGAACTGCGCATCCTCGACACCTATTGGAGCGACCATTGCCGCCACACGACCTTCACGACCGAGCTGGAGGGCATCACCGTCGAGGAATCGTTCGTCAAGGAGGAGATCGAAGATTCGCTGGCGCTCTACCTGCGCATCCGCCGCGAACTGGGCCGCGAGCACAAGAGCCTCTGCCTGATGGACATGGCGACGATCGGCGCCCGCTACCTGAAGCAGAAAGGGCTGTTGGACGACATGGAGGTCTCGGAGGAGAACAACGCCTGCTCGGTCTATATCGACGTGGATGTCGATGGGCAGACCGAGAAATGGCTCCTGCAATTCAAGAACGAAACCCATAACCACCCCACAGAGATCGAACCTTTCGGCGGGGCTTCGACCTGTCTGGGCGGCGCCATCCGCGACCCGCTGTCGGGCCGCAGCTACGTCTACCAGGCGATGCGCGTGACGGGTGCCGGAAATATCTACCTGCCTGTTTCCGAGACTCTTCCGGGCAAACTGCCCCAGAGCGTCATTTCGAAGAAGGCCGCGGCCGGTTATTCGAGCTACGGCAACCAGATCGGTCTGGCCACGACTCACGTGCGGGAGATTTACCACGACGACTACGTGGCCAAGCGCCTCGAGGTGGGTGCCGTGGTGGGGGCCGTGAAGGCGGCGAACGTACGCCGCGAGCGTCCCGCCCCGGGCGACAGGATCATCATGTTCGGCGGCCGCACGGGCCGCGACGGCATCGGCGGGGCCACGGGTTCGTCGAAGGAGCACAACGCCAAGTCGCTCGAAACGTGCGGCAGCGAGGTGCAGAAGGGCAACGCCCCCGAGGAACGCAAGCTCGAACGGCTGTTCCGCCGTCCCGAGGTGACGCGCCTCATCAAGAAATCGAACGACTTCGGCGCCGGCGGCGTCAGCGTCGCCATCGGCGAGCTGGCCGACGGACTGGACATCTACCTCGACCGCGTGAAGACCAAGTACAGCGGTCTGAACTCCACGGAGCTGGCTATCAGCGAGTCGCAGGAGCGCATGTCGGTGGTCATCGAGGCCAAGGACATGGAGGAGTTCATGGGTTACTGCCGCGAGGAGAACATCGAGGCGGTGCACGTGGCCGACGTGACGGACACGGCGCGGATGCGGATGTTCAACGGCGACCGGAAGGTCGTGGACCTCAGCCGCGAATTCATCGACAGCGCCGGCGCGAAGCACTACGCCGAGGCGAAGATCGGCGAGGTCGAGAACCGCGATCCTTTCCTCCGCGAAGTGGCGGGGGAGACGCTCGCCGAGCGTTTCGCCAATAATCTGAAAGACAATAACGTCCTCTCGCAGCGGGGGCTGATCGAGATGTTCGACTCGACGATCGGCCGTTCCACGGTGCTGATGCCCTTCGGCGGCCGCACGCAGCGCAGCGAGACGCAGGTCTCGGTGCAGAAGCTCCCGACCGACGGATATACCGACACGGCCAGCGTCATGGCCTTCGGTTACAACCCCTATCTGGCTTCGTGGAGCCCCTACCACGGGGCGGCCTATGCCGTCGTGGAGGCCGCCGCGAAGGTCGTGGCCGCCGGTGCGCGGTATGACCGGATGCGCTACTCCTATCAGGAGTATTTCGAGCGCATGACTAAGAATCCCGAGTCGTGGGGCAAACCGCTGAGCGCGCTGTTGGGCGCCCTGAAGATGCAGGTCGAGCTGGGGCTTCCCTCGATCGGAGGCAAGGACTCGATGTCGGGAACTTTCCAGGAGATCGACGTGCCGCCGATGCTGATGGCTTTCGGCATCACCACGGTCGATGCGCGGACGGTCATCTCGACCGACCTCAAAGGCGCCGGACACCGCATCTACCTCGTTCGCCATACGCCGCTGGAGAGCCGGATGCCCGACACGGCGCAGCTGAAGGAGAATTTCACGTTCGTCAGCTCGCAGATCGAGGCCGGAAAGATTCTCTCGGCGTGGTCCGTCGGTTTCGGCGGCGTCGGAGAGGGTCTGGCCAAGATGGCTTTCGGCAACGGCATCGGCGCCGAGGTGACGATGGACGAGGCGAAGCTCTACGAATACGCCTACGGTTCGATTCTCGTCGAGTGCGAGGGCACGTTGGAATATCCGCACGCCGAGCTGCTGGGCTTCACCGTCGCCGACGAGGCGCTGACGGTCAACGGAGTCAGAATGCCGCTCGACGAACTTTATAAGGCCAATACGGAGAAATTCGCGGCGGTCTACCCGGACAAGGGCCGGAACACCGCGACGGTGATGACCTCCGCACCCGCTCCGAAGACGTTCGTCTATCCGGGCGAGGCGGTGGAGCATCCGTTGGTCTACATTCCGGTGTTCCCCGGCACGAATTGCGACTACGACACCGCCAAGGCGTTCCGCAAGGCGGGCGCCGAGGTCGAGATGAGCGTGCTGTGCAACATCGGCGGCGACGACATCCTGCGTTCGATCGCCGAGATGAAGGAGCATATCCGCCGGGCGCATATCTTCGTGCTGAGCGGCGGCTTCTCGTCGGGCGACGAACCCGACGGAAGTGCGAAGTTCATCGTGAACGTGTTGAACAACAAGGATATTCGTGAGGAAATCCACGCGCTGATCGACCGCGGCGGACTGATTCTCGGCATCTGCAACGGTTTCCAGGCGCTGGTGAAATCGGGACTGCTGCCCTACGGACGTTTGGGCATGGTGACCAAGGATTCGCCGACGCTCTTCCGCAACGACATCAACCGCCACATCTCGCAGATCGTCACGACGCGCGTCGCCACGACGGCGTCGCCGTGGCTCGCGGGATTCCAGCTGGGCGACCTGCATTCGATCGCCGTCAGCCACGGCGAGGGCAAGTTCGTGGTGAGCGAGGAACTGGCCGAAGAGCTCTTCGCCAACGGGCAGGTGGCCTTCCAGTACGCCGACGCTGCGGGCAACCCGACGGCCGAGGCGCCGTTCAATCCCAACGGTTCGCAGTACGCCATCGAGGGCCTCGTCTCGCGCAACGGACAGATTCTGGGCAAGATGGGCCACACGGAGCGTTACGAACCGAATCTGTTCAAGAACATCGCCGGCGAGAAGGAACAGTCGCTGTTCGGCAACGCCGTTGCTTATTTCCGGAAAAAGTAATACAATATAAACTCAAAACACCAAACACACCATGAAACAGCTCGAAATGCTCTACGAGGGCAAGGCAAAACAGGTTTTCCGCACCGACGATCCCGATAAGATCATCATCCACTACAAGGATGCGGCTACGGCTTTCAACAACATCAAGAAGGCCACGATCGAGGGAAAGGGCGTGCTGAACAATGCCATTTCGACGATTATTTTCAAGGAGCTCCAGAAGGCGGGCGTCAAAACCCACTACGTCGAGACGATCAACGACCGCGACCAGATCTGCCGCAAGGTGACGATCATTCCGCTGGAGGTGATCGTGCGCAACGTCATCGCCGGTTCGATGGCCCAGCGCCTCGGCATCGAGGAGGGCACGCAGCCTTCGAACGTCATTTTCGACATCTGCTACAAGAAGGACGAGCTGGGCGACCCGCTGATCAACGACCATCACGCCGTGGCGCTCGGCGCCGCCACCTACGAGGAGCTGAACGAGATGTACGCCATGACGGCCAAGATCAACGAGGTGCTGAAAGGGCTGTTCCTGAAGATGAACATCAAGTTGGTGGACTTCAAGATCGAGTTCGGCAAGACGCTCGACGGCGAGATCGTGCTGGCTGACGAGGTGTCGCCCGACACCTGCCGCCTGTGGGACGCCACGACCAACGAGAAACTCGACAAGGACCGTTTCCGCCGCGATCTGGGCAAGGTCCGCGAGGCTTACGAAGAGATTCTGGCACGTCTGAAAAAAATTACCGCCTAAGATGATGGAAGTGATCCGCGACCGCGAATTGCACGAGGAGTGCGGGGTGTTCGGCATCTACGGGGTGCCGGACGCCGCGTCGCTGACTTACTACGGCCTCCACGCCCTGCAACACCGCGGGCAGGAGGGTGCCGGCATCGTCTCGGTGGATGAGAACGGCGCCTTCCGCCGCATCAAGGGCGAGGGACTGGTGACCGAGGTTTTCAACGAAGAGAAGCTGGCGACCCTGAAAGGTTCGATGGCCATCGGCCACGTGCGTTACACCACGGCCGGCGGCGGCGGCGTTGAGAACGTCCAGCCGTTCCTTTTCCGTCACAACACGGGCGATTTCGCGCTGGCGCACAACGGCAACATCGTCAATTCGGAGCTGCTGCGCCGCCACCTCGAAAACAAAGGCAGCCTGTTCCAATCGACCTCCGACAGCGAGATCCTGGCCCACCTGATCAAGAAGGAGACGCGCTACCATGACCGGCCGCGCATCTTCTCGATCATCGACGCGCTGAACATGCTCGAAGGGGCTTTCGCGTTCCTCATCATGACGGCCAACCGCATCTACGCCTGCCGCGACAAGTACGGATTGCGTCCGCTGGCGATCGGACGGCTGGGCGACGGCTGGGTGGTGTCGAGCGAGACCTGCGCCTTCGACGTGCTGGGTGCGGAGTTCGTGCGCGACGTGGAGCCGGGCGAGATCGTGACGATCGACAGGCAGGGCATCCGCAGCCGCGACTACTCGATGTACAAGCGTCACGAGATGTGTGCGATGGAGTACATCTACTTCGCCCGTCCGGACAGCGACATCGACGGCCGCAACGTCCACGCCTACCGCAAGGAGTCGGGACGCCTGCTCTACAAGGAGGCGCCCGCCGAGGCGGACATCGTGGTCGGCGTGCCCGATTCGAGCCTCAGCGCCGCGATGGGTTATGCCGAGGCGAGCGGCCTGCCCTATGAAATGGGACTTATCAAGAACAAGTATATCGGCCGCACCTTCATCCAGCCGACTCAGGAGTTGCGCGAGAAGGGTGTGCGGATGAAACTCTCGGCCGTGCGTTCGATCGTCAGGGGCAAGCGCGTGGTGCTGGTCGATGACTCGATCGTGCGCGGCACGACTTCGCGGCGCATCGTCACGATGCTCAAGGAGGCGGGAGCCACCGAGGTGCACGTGCGCATCGCCAGCCCTCCGATGATCGACCCTTGCTTCTACGGTGTGGACACTTCGACGCGCGAGGAGCTGATCTCGGCCCGCAAGGACACGGCGGGCGTTTGTGAGGAGATCGGCGCCGATTCGCTGGTGTTCCTCTCGCCCGGGTCGCTGTTGAAGGCGGGCAACCGCAAGGAACTTTGTATGGCTTGTTTCACGGGACATTATCCCACGGCGCTGTACCAGTCGCCCGAGGAGGCCAACAAAGATGTAAAGTGTTAGGGGAGGCGAAGCGGTCATTGCGAGGAGGACGCAGGTCCGACGTGGCAATCTGAACCGGTGTTGTGACGTTACGGCATTTTTCCCGGATTGCCACGGCATTTGGCGATGCCTCGCAATGACGGGCCCGGAGAATGGGGATAAAAACAGGGAATTTAAATTATTTTAAACCATATATTACTATGGCTCAAAGTTATGAAAAGGCCGGCGTGAATCTCGAAGCCGGGTATGAAGTGGTGCGGCGCATCAAGAAGCACGTGGTTTCGACCTCGCGTCCGGGTGTGATGGGCAACATCGGCGCTTTCGGCGGGATGTTCGACCTCTCGGCCCTGAATGTGAAGGAGCCGGTGCTCGTAAGCGGCACCGACGGCGTGGGCACCAAGCTCAAGCTGGCCTTCGAGATGGACAAGCACGATACGATCGGCATCGACGCCGTGGCCATGTGCGTCAACGACGTGCTGGCGCAGGGCGCCGAGCCGCTGGAGTTCCTCGACTACGTGGCCGTGGGCCGCAACGAACCCCAGAAGGTCGAAGCCATCGTCGCCGGCGTCGCCGACGGCTGCCGGCAGGCTGGTTGTGCGCTGGTGGGCGGCGAGACCGCCGAGATGCCGGGCATGTACGCCGAGGGCGAATACGACATCGCCGGATTCACGGTGGGCGTCGTGGAGAAGTCGCAGTTGATCGACGGCTCGAAAGTCAAGGCGGGCGACGTGCTCGTGGGCATCGCTTCGAGCGGCGTGCACTCCAACGGCTTCAGCCTCGTGCGCAAGATCGTCGCGGACAACTGCCTGAACCTGCGCGAATCCTATCCCGAGCTGTCGAACAAGTTGCTCGGCGAGGTACTGCTCACGCCGACGAAAATCTACGTGAAGCAGGTGTTGGAGGTGATCCGCAACTGCGACGTGCACGGCATCAGCCACATCACGGGCGGCGGTTTCGACGAGAACATCCCCCGCATCCTGCACGAGGGGCAGGGCATCGAGATCGAGGAGGGTACGTGGGAGATTCTGCCCGTGTTCCGCTTCCTCGAAAAGTACGGCCGGGTGGCTCACCGCGAGATGTTCAACATCTTCAACATGGGTATCGGCATGGTCATCGCCCTCGATGCGAGCGAGGCGCAGAAGGCCATCGACATCCTCACGAAGCAGGGCGAGCGGGCTTCGGTCATCGGACGCGTAACCGACACCGAGGGTGTCGTCATCCGATAGGGGGATGCGGCGCCTTGCGGTTTTCGCCAGCGGCAGCGGCACCAATTTCGAAGCCATCGTCCGGGCCTGCGAACAGGGCGTGCTGGATGCCGAAGTGATGCTGATGGTCTGCGACAAGCCCGGTGCGAAGGTGGTCGAAAGGGCCGCGGAGCACGGGGTCGAGGCATTCGTATTCGCCCCGAAAGAATACGCTTCGAAGGCCGCATACGAACGGGAGATCGTCGCGCGGCTGGATGCCGCGGGCGTGGAACTGGTCTGCCTGGCGGGCTACATGCGCATCATCGGCGACGAACTGCTGGGGGCCTACAGGGGACGGATCATCAACATCCATCCGTCGCTGCTGCCGGCTTTCCGGGGGGCGCATGCCATCGAACAGGCGCTGGAATACGGCGTCAAAGTCTTCGGCGTGACGATCCACTACGTCGACGGCGAGCTCGACGGCGGGCGTATCATCGCCCAGCGGGCCTTCCCCTACGAGGGCAGCGACATCGAGGAGCTGGAACCGATGATTCACGCCGTGGAATATCCGTTATACATTGAAACTATTAAAAAACTGATCGAATAATGCGAGCATTAATAAGCGTAAGCGACAAAACCGGTGTCGTGGAGTTTGCCAAGGGGCTGCGGGCCCTGGGCTGGGAGGTGATCGCCACAGGCGGCACGATGAAACTGCTGGCCGACAGCGGCGTGGAGGTGATCAACATCAGCGACGTTACGGGATTTCCCGAGATCTGCGACGGCCGTGTGAAGACCCTGCACCCGAACGTGCACGGCGGCCTGCTGGCCCGCCGCGACGACCCGGAGCACCTGAAAGCCTTGAAAGACAATCATATCGAGTTCATCGACATGGTCTGCGTGAACCTCTATCCGTTCCGTCAGACGATCGAGAAGCCCGGCGTGAAGATGGAGGACGCCATCGAGAACATCGACATCGGCGGTCCTTCGATGCTGCGTTCGGCGGCCAAGAACTGGGCCGACGTGACGGTCGTGTGCGACCCTGCGGACTATGAGGTGATTTTGAACGAGATTCGCGCCGGCGGTAACACCGAGAAGGCCACGCGCCTGAAACTCTCGGCGAAAGCCTACACGCACACCGCCGAATACGATGCGATGATCGCCACCTACATGCGCGCTCAGGCGGGTCTGAACGAAAAGCTGTTCCTCGAGTTCGACCTCGTGCAGTCGTTGCGCTACGGCGAGAACCCCCACCAATCGGCCAGGTTCTACCGCGAGGAGAAGGAGGTGCCCTACTCGCTGGCGTTCGCCAAACAGCTCAACGGCAAGGAGCTGTCGTACAACAATATTCAGGACGCCAACGCTGCGTTGTGCATCGTGCGTGAGTTCGACAAGCCGTTCTGCGTGGGCCTGAAACACATGAATCCCTGCGGTGCGGCCACGGGCAAGGATGTCGTGGAGGCGTGGACCAAGGCTTACGAAGCCGACAAGGTGTCGATCTTCGGCGGTATCGTGGCCACGAACCGCACGGTGACGAAGGAGGCCGCCGAGCTGATGAAGCCGATCTTCCTCGAAATCATCATGGCCCCGAAATTCGACGAAGGCGCTCTCGAAGTGCTCACGACGAAAAAGAACCTGCGTCTGCTCGAAGTCAACATGGAGAAGGGTGCCGTCGATCCCAAACAGTATGTGAGCGTCAACGGCGGTCTGCTGGTGCAGGACCTCGACGTGGCGACGAAGGCCGTGACGGCGGATATGTGCGTGACGAAGGCGAAGCCCGCCCCGGAGCAGATGGAGGACCTGAATTTCGGCTGGCACATCGTCAAACACGTGAAGTCGAACGCCATCGTGGCGGTGAAGGATGGCCGTACGCTGGGCGTCGGCGCCGGGCAGATGAACCGCATCGGCTCGGCGGAGATCGCCCTGAAACAGGCGCATGCCGCAGGCGTCACCGAGGGTCTGGTGCTGGCATCGGACGGTTTCTTCCCTTTCGACGACTGCGTGACGCTGGCCGCCGAATACGGCGTGACGGCGATCGTGCAGCCCGGCGGATCGGTCCGCGACGAGGATTCGATCCGCAAGGCCGACGAGAAGGGCATTGCGATGGTATTCACCGGCGAGAGGCATTTTAAGCATTAGGTGAAAATTGAAAAGTGAAAAGTTTTGGGGCTTTTCGCTTTTTGCCTTTTGTTTTCCCATTTTCTATGTTTAACTTTTCACTTTTAACCTTTCAATTTTCACCGTATGAAAGTTTTGGTAATAGGTTCCGGCGGCCGCGAACACGCCATTGTCGATGCGCTGACGCGCTCGCCGCAGGTCGCAAAGATCTACTGCGCTCCCGGCAACGCGGGCATCGCCCGGCAGGCCGAGTGCGTGTCGATCCGCGAGACCGAGGTGGAGCGCCTGCGCGATTTCGCCGCGGAGCAGGGCGTCGGACTTACGGTCGTGGGACCCGAGGTGGCGTTGGCGGCGGGAGTCGTCGATTGCTTCAAGGCGGCCGGACTGCGCATCTTCGGCCCCACGAAGGCCGCGGCGCGCATCGAGTCCTCGAAGGAGTTCGCCAAGGAGCTGATGGCCAAATACGGCGTTCCGACGGCGGGGTTCCGCGCGTTTACCGACTACGCCGGGGCGTTGGCCTACGTGCAGGGGCGTCCCCTGCCCGCGGTGCTGAAATACGACGGACTGGCCGCCGGCAAGGGCGTGGTGATCGCCCGGACGATGGCCGAGGCCGAAGCGGCGCTGCGGGACATGCTGCTCGACGACAAGTTCGGCGAGGGCAAGGTGGTCGTCGAGGATTACCTCGAAGGTCCCGAGTTTTCGTTCATGTGCTTCGTCTCGGGACACCAGGTGTGGCCGATGGTGCTGGCGCAGGACCACAAGCGGGCTTACGACGGCGACGAAGGTCCCAATACGGGCGGTATGGGCGCCTATTCGCCCCTGCCGTTCATCACGGCCGAGGACGAGCGGTACGCCCTGGAGCGGATCATGCAGCCCGTTGCCGACGCGATGGTCGCCGAGGGGTGTCCCTTCGAAGGGGTGCTTTACGGCGGGCTGATGAAGACCGCACGGGGCATCGAGGTCATCGAGTTCAACGCCCGTTTCGGCGATCCCGAGACCGAAGTGGTGCTGCCGCGCCTGAAGAGCGACATCGTTGACATCTTCTGCGCCGTGGCCGAGGGCCGCGACACGCAGTTGGAGTGGCACGACTTCGCGGCGCTGGGCATCGTGCTGGCCTCGAAAGGCTATCCGGGCGACTACGAAAAGGGGCACGAGATCAAGGGCCTCGACCGCGTCGGGGGGACCGTTTACCACATGGGCACCAAGGCCGACGGCGGACGGATTCTCACCAACGGGGGCCGTGTGCTGTTCGTCGTGGGCACGGGCCGCGATCTGGCCGAGGCGCGGAAGAATGCGCTGGCCGACGTAGCCCGCATCGACTGCGACAATCTGTTCCACCGCACCGACATCGGTCACTGGGCTCTCGACGATTGATGCCTCTTCCGAGCCTTGTCCGCCGCGAGTGGCACATCGTTTATCAGTTTCCGCTGGCCGTGGGGCTGATTACCGCGTTGAATCTCGCTGTGACGGTCTGGTGGGATTGGAGCGGCGTGGAGGGAGCGTTTGCTTTCGCGCTCAATACGGCGTGGATGCTGTTGCTGACCGTCGTGACGGTCGGCGTGCTGGGGATCGTGGGGTTGCCTTTGCGGTTCGTCTACCGGTTGAATGACCGGTGGCGCCGGAGGTGGTGGCTGGCTCCCTGCGGGATTCTGGCCGGATTGGCAATGTGCGCTTCGTCGTTCCATATCGGTGCGGAGGATCTCTGCATCGAAGAGGGACCGACGCTCGCAGTTCCCAATCAAGCCTTGAGTATGGGCGGATTGTGGCTTGTCGGATTCTGCACCCTGCATTTTTATATACCTTTCGAAAAGATAATACGAGCGATATATGGCAAAAATCATTAGCGGAAAAGAACTTTCAGCGAAACTGAAACTCGAAATGGCGGACGAGGTGAAGACCTTCCCCGCGAAATACGGACGTGTGCCCCATCTGGTGGTGATCCTCGTGGGCGAGGACCCCGGCAGCGTGAGCTATGTGACGGGCAAGGCCAAGGCTTCGGCCGAGGTGGGCATCCGCAACACCACGATCCGCAAGCCGGAGTCGGTCACCGAGGCCGAATTGCTGGACATCATCGCGGCGCTGAACCTCGACGACGAGGTGGACGGCATTCTGGTCCAGCTGCCCCTGCCCAAGCACATCGACGAGGACAAGGTGATCGCCGCCATCGACAAGTCGAAGGACGTTGACGGTTTCCACCCCCTGAACGTCGCGGCGCTGTGGCAGAAACAGCCCTGCACGCTTCCCTGCACCCCGAAAGGCATCCTCAAGATGCTGCGGACCGCCGGGGTGGAGATCGCCGGCAAGCGCGCCGTGGTGATCGGCCGCAGTAATATCGTGGGGCTTCCCGTCTCGAAGCTGCTGCTCGATGCGAACGCCACGGTGACGATGGCCCACAGCCGTACGCGCGACCTGGCCGAAGTGACGCGCGGGGCGGAGATTCTGGTGGTGGCCATCGGGCGTCCGAAGTTCGTCACCGCCGACATGGTCTCCGAGGGCACCGTGGTGATCGACGTGGGTGTCAACCGCGACCCGGAGACGGGCAAGTTGTGCGGCGATGTCGATTTCGCGGCCGTCGAGCTCAAGGCTTCGGTCATCACCCCCGTTCCGGGCGGTGTCGGGCCGATGACGATCTGTTGTCTGATGGAGAACACGATCGAGTGCTTCTTAAATAAAAAGAACCGGAGTTAAGCTCCGGTTCTTTTTTATTTGCGGTAGGTCGCCGTCAGTTTCCCGGGCAGCGGGGCCGACGGGTCGCGCCGCCAGACCATCGCCAGGTCGGTCGCCGTGTCGCCCGTCCCGAAGTCGAACCCGTCTGGGGTGACGAACTCCGTCGGCACGGCCCCGTCGAATCCGAAACGGCCGTAAAATCCGTGCAGCCACTCCTGGCCGGGCGTCGGGATGAGGAACGCCGCGTCGTCGCCGCGCTCCGCGACCGCCTGTATCGCTTCGCGCATCAGCTGCGACGCCAGCCCGCCGCCCCGGAATGCGGGGTCCGTCGCCACGGCGTAGATATAGGTCGTGCGCCCCAGCTCCGTGTCGAACGGCACGAGGTGGAGCATCGCCGCCGTGCGGCCTTCGATCTCCGCCGTCAGCATCCGTTCCCGCGAATAGTAACGCATGATGAACGAGTCGGCGAACTGCTCTTCGTCGCCGAAAGATTTCATCCACAGATCTTTGCAGGCCAGCTCGTCGGGGTGCAGGCAGATCGCCGTGAACTTGTGCTGGAGGAATGCCGGGTGGTAGGAGAGTTTGGCGTGCCGCAGGCCCTCCAGTCCGAGGTCCTCCTCGCGGTTGATGAGCGTGAAACGCTCGGGGAGGTGCTGGGCGAAGAGCTTGTTGATGATCGTGAAGGCGCCGTCGAACTCCGTGTCGGCCTTTTCGACATGGGTGTCGAAGGTGTGGTCGTTGACCGCCGAGCCGTAGGTGAAGGCCGCCAGCCGGTCGCCGACGTAGATGCAGCCGCCGATCAGTCCCAGTTCCCCGAAATGCCTGAAGGCCCGCTGCATGGCCCGCTGTTCGGCGCACAGCTCCGAGGTGTGCCCCTCGTGTTCCCGCCGCCAGGCGCGTTCCAGGGCCATGCAGGCTTCGAAACGGTCGGGTGTCAGCTCTTCGTAGCGATAGTCGGGGTATTCGGCCTCGAAACGGTTGATGTGGTTGCGCTTGGGCTGGTAGCGGCGTCCGGCGAGGTTGCGCAGGTCGTCGGCGTTGTAGACGTAATCTTCCAGCGCGCGGTCCGATTCGAAGGCGAAGCGGCAGGGGTGCACCCGGGCGATCGTTTCGCGGCCCTCGTCCGTCAGCCCGATGATCCGCAGCCGCTGCCCGTGGGCGTGGGCGTCCTCGCGCAGGCTGGGGATGATGGCTCCCAGGTCGCCCGTTCCGACGGGCTGCATGTAGCCGATGCGCTCGCCGCCGTCGATCTGGAAGCGGATGACGAGGAATCCGTCGATCTCGGCCCACGCGCTGTGGAACACCTCCTGCCAGCAGTACATGTTGGCGAAGGCGAGGTCGCAGTTGCAGATGCCCGACGGCATGGTATAGCGCTCGATGACCGCCCGGTCCTCGAGGCGCACGGGTTTGAATTCAATCATTGGGGGTGTAACTCTTGCGTTCGATATGGCTGTAATATTGCTGGATCAGCGCCCGGAACGACTGCGTCAGGCTGTCGGCGGCGGGCGTCGTCGGGCACTCCTGCACCTCGGAGCCCGAATCGTCGAGCACGACGGCTCCGTCGTCCGTCAGCGCGCGGAATTTCCCGTCGTACGACACCGACCAGCGGGGCCGCTGCGGCTCGTTCAGCACGTCGCGTCCGAAGGCGAAGTAGGGTTCCGTGTTGCCCGTGAGGCCCAGCACCGTGGGCATGATGTCCAGCTGCTGCGTGACCTCCCGCACCTCGCCTTGCAGGGCGCCGTCGGGGGTGTGGATGAATCCCACGATGTGCATGTTCCCCGGGTAGGAGCGCGTTTTTTCGGCGAATTTCTCCGACGAAACATGGTCGGCGACGAATACGAAGATCGTGCGGCGGAACCACTCCTCGCCGCCGAAGCGGTGGAAGAAGCGGCGGAACGCCTGATCGTCGTAGGCCACGCCCTTGTGAATCCGGGTGTATCCGTCGGGCAGCGTGGCGGCGTACTGCTCGGGTACGACGAACGGATGGTGCGACGAGAGGGTGAACAGCGTGGCAAAGAAGGGTTCGGGCGTCGCCGCGAGCTCCTCGCCCATGAATTGCAGGAACGGTTCGTCCCAGATTCCCCAATACCCGTCGAAATCTCCCGTGCCGTGGCGGGCTTCGTAGTCTTCGCGGCTCACCAGCCGCTCGACGCCCGCCGAACGGGCATAGGCGCCGAATCCCATCGAGCCGTGTTCCGAACCGCAGAAGAAGAGCGTCGCATACCCCTTGTCCGCCAGCATGGCGGGCAGCTGGCGGCTTTCGCCCAGCGACTGGGGCATCAGCACGAAGGGCGTGCGGAACGACGGAATACTGCCCAACACCGAGGGCATGGCCTGGATCGACCGCGTGCCGTTGGCGTACATCCGTTTGAACACCAGTCCGTTCTGCATCAGCGAGTCGAGGAAGGGCGTGAATCCTTTCACCTCCCGGTCGGCGTAGACCTCCGGACAGAGGTAGGCCGAGTGTTCGGCCGACATGCTCTCCATGATGAAGACCACGACGTTGCGGCCCGCGAGGTTCACGGCCGCGCTGTCCGCAGGCTGGTGCACGGGCGTGAAGCGCCGCGCCAGCTCCTCCGGGGCGAAGTGTTTCTTGTATTTGACGCTCCCCGCGCTGCCGATGGTGCGCAGGATGCAGAACGGATTGCTCAGGATGAGGTTGGCCTTGCCGCTGTCGGCGGTGTAGAGCGTGGCATTCGACAGGGTGATCGGGCGCGTCATGCGGGTCATGCCGCCGCGCATCCCGGCGACGCTCAGCCCCGCGGCCGCCGCGAAGATCACCGTGTTGCCGATGTAATAGGCCCATCCGCGGCTGAAAATGCTCTCTTCCCGCACCCTGCGGCGGTAGCCCCACGCCAGCAGGGCGGTCAGGGCGATCCACAGAAGCACCAGATACCAGTTCTCGGCCATGAATTTCCCGACCAGCTGCAACGAGTTGTCGTTGTCGGCGAAGAAGATTTCGTCGGCTGTGAAACGCTTCTGCGTGTAGCGGAAATAGACCGTGTCGGCGAGGTTCGTCGCCACGACCAGCACGGCGTTGACCGCGACGTAGTACCAGAACAGCACGGCCCGGTACCAGCGCCGTTCGCGCAGGGGCAGGGGCAGCAGCGACAGCAGGATGAACACCCCGTCGGCGTAGACGACCGAGGCGGTGTCGAATTTCAGCGCTCCGGCCAGCAGCGGCCACGCCTCGGCCCACGTCAGGGGGCCGAGCACGGCGGCGTTGTAGAGGTAGAACGCCGTGCGGCAGAGCATCAGCACCGCGTAGAGCAGCACGATGCGCCACACGAGCAGCGCCAACGGGGTATGGAGCAGACGTTTCATCCGGAACGGGTTATTCGCAGGCTTTGAGCGACATGTCGAGCGACTTGATCTGGTGCGTCAGCGCGCCCACCGAGATGAAATCGACGCCGCACTCGGCATAGTCGCGCATCGTTTCGAGGGTGATGCCGCCGCTCGACTCGGTTTCGCAGCGTCCGGCGACCTTCTCGACCGCCTTGCGGGTCATCTCGGGGGTGAAGTTGTCGAACATGATGCGGTCGACGCCTCCTGCGGCGAACACCTCGTCGATATCTTCCAGCGAGCGGACCTCGCATTCGATCGGGAGCTTTTTGCCCTTGGCCGCAAGGTATTCGCGGACGCCCGTGATCGCCTGGCGGATGCCGCCTGCAAAGTCGATGTGGTTGTCTTTCAGCAGAATCATGTCGAAGAGGCCCATGCGGTGGTTCTCGCCGCCGCCCAGCTTCACGGCCATCTTGTCCAGCACGCGCATGCCGGGTGTGGTCTTGCGGGTGTCGAGGACCTTGGTGTGCAGTCCTTCGAGGCGTTTGACATAGACGGCGGTCTGGGTCGCCACGCCGCTCATGCGCTGCATGATGTTCAGCAGGATGCGTTCGGCCTGCAACAGCGAGCGCAGGCGTCCCGAGACATAGAACGCCACGTCTCCGGGCGCGACGCGGTCGCCGTCGCGGAGCACCTGTTCGAATTTCATTTCGGGATCGAGGCGTTGCAGCACCAGTTGGGCGATCTCGATGCCGGCGATCGTGCCCTCCTGCTTGCACAGCAGGCGCATGCGTCCGTGTTCGTCGGCCGGGATGCACGCCAGCGACGTGTGGTCGCCGTCGCCGATGTCCTCTTTGATGCAGAGTTCGATCAGTTCGTCTACGAAAGGTTTGTATTCGGGTTTCATGGCTTGTGGATATTTGGTTGTTATTTTTTGATGATCAGCCGGCCTTCGTATTCCATCCGGTAGGTTCCCAGTCTGGGGACGTTGCAGGTGAAGCTGACGCGGCAGTTGACGCCGTCGATCGACCCTTCGACCTCGGTGAGCGTGTAGGAGGGCAGGGGCTGGTAGCCGTTCTGACCGGGCAGGATTGCTTCGGGAACGATGCTTTCCTCGGAGAAAGCGATCGAATTGTCCATGCCGGTGTAGCGCGTGTGCGGTATTTTCATTTCGAAGGGCGGCATGCCGGCTGCGAAGCGGGTCTTGTGCATGTAGAGGGAGAAGTATTCCGAATCGCCCGAGGGACCTCCGGCGAATTCGAACAGCGCTTCGTCGTCGGTGTAGGCGTTGCCCGCGTCGTCCGTAGCGACCGCGCTGCCGTAAAAGAACATGTTGATGCCCTGGAGATGTCCGTCGATGATGCCGTCGTTGGTCGAGGCGTAGCGGATCTTGGGTGCGCCGTCGTCGTCGTTGCAGGCCGCGAAAGCCGCGGCGGCGAACAGGAGGAAGAGGAGTTTTTTCATGTGTCGGTATTGTTATATGTTTATGTTCAGGGTGATGCCGAAGGTCCGGGGGCGTCCGCGCTGGACGAACTCGTTGCCGATCGACTTGAAATAGAATACGTCGTAGCCCGTTCCTGCGAGGTTGCGGCCCCAGAAGTCGAGCGAGTAGTGTTTGTGTTCGATCCGCACCGAGGCATCCGTCAGCGCGTAGAACGGCTGCGAGAGCGTGTTCTCCTCGTTCCACCAGATGCGCCCGGCGCAGCGGACCCCGGCTTGCAGCACCAGGTCGCCGAGCCACTTCACGCCCGTCGGGAGGGTCCATGCGACCCCGGCCGAAAAGGTGTGCTGCGGAGCGTAGGGGATATGGTTGTCCTTGAAATCCCCGATGCCGTTGTCGTAACGCACGAAACGGGCGTCGGTGTATCCGTAGGCGGTGTTTATCTCCAGCGACTGCCACGGCGCGAATTGCAGGGCGGCTTCGGCCCCGACGCTGCGCGTGCGGCCCGCGTTGGTCATCATGCGCCCCGTGGCCGTTCCTGCGGGAAAGACCGTGAGCTGCTGGTCGCGGACGTCGATCCAGAACACCGCGAAATCGCCCCGCACGGCGCCGTCCATGCACGAGAAATGGCCGCCCAGTTCGTAGTTCCAGCTGTATTCGGGTTCGTAGGACATCAGGTCGGGTTCCTCATAAGGGATTCCCGAGGCCATTTGCCATTTGATCTTTTCCTGGAGGATGTCCGAGAACATCTGCGTGTTGAATCCTCCGGCCTTGTAGCCCCGGGCCACGGAGACGTAGAGGTTGCGCACCTCGTCGAAGCAGTACATGACCGAGAATTTCGGGAGTATCTCGGTGTAGGAATGGGCGATTTCGTTCGTCTCGTCGATGTCGATCCGGATGGGGGCCGGCGCTCCGCCGTTGACACTCAGGGAGCAGTCCATGCCGGCCTTGCTGTGGTAGCGCAGCCGGGTGCACTCGTAATCGGCGCGGATGCCGGTCGTGATCCGCCAATGCCCCAGCGTGAAGCGGGATTCGTGGTAGAGCGCCGCGCCGTACGAGGGCATGCGGAAATCGGAACAGAGCGGCAGTTCGTCCGCATCCATCGTGTAGTGCAGGTCCGGGGAGGTGTTGGCGTTTTCGAGGATCAGCTTCTCGATGCCCGTGCGTTTGAAATGCACCGGCGCCTCCATCGTGCCGCGGCGGTAGAACCCGAACGCCCCGAACAGCCATCCGTAGCGGCGTCCGTCGCGTGAGCGGAACACCACGTCTTCGGTGACGGTGTGTTCGCGCCGGGCCTGTTTGAGCGTGAAATAGCTCAGGGGCGTGAAATCCTGATCGAGGATCATCGCATCGTCGGAGTATTGGTAGGAGGTGATCGACGAAACGGCGAATTTTTCGGCGTCGTAGCGCACCGTGAGTCCGTCGCTGACGTTCGTCCGGCGGTAGGAGCAGGGATCGTTGTAGCTGATCTCCCCCTTGCGGATGTCGTGCACGATCTCTTCGCCGACGTAGGCGTAGGGGTAGCCGCCCTGGTCCAGGACCGAGAACGAAAGGGTGTTGTCGATGCGCAGTCCTTTGCGGTTGCGCCATTGGAGCTTCCAGCGGCCCCCGCCCAGCCGCTCCCGGTCGCATTTTTCACCCGTGTACAGATTGTCGAAAAAGCCGCCCGTGCGGGTGTAGTAGCCCGTCACGGCCATCCCGAGGTCGGGCGATAGCTTGCAGTAGGACGACGCCCGGAAGCGGTAGGAATCCCCGCTGCCGTATTCGGCCGTCAGCCGCACCCCCTGATACGCCAGCGGTGAGAGGGTGTAGACGTTCACCACGCCGCCCATCGTGTTGCGGCCGTAGAGCGTCGATTGGGGACCGCGCAGCACCTCGATGCGTTCGGCGTCGGCCAGCTCCGTGTCGAAATTGTCCTTGTTGAGCACGGGTACGTTGTCGATGTTGAGGCCGATCACCGGCTGGTCGATGCGCGCCCCGAGGCCCCGCACGTAGATCGACGAGGTCATGCGCGACCCGTAGTCCGGGGCGTGGAAATTGGGAACCGTCTGCGAGAGTTCCTTCAGCGCCCCGATGCGGCTGCGCCCGATGGCGCGGCTGCCGACGATCGACGCCGCGACGGGCTGCGACCGCAGGACGAGCCCCTGCTTGATGGCCGTCACCTGCACCTTGTCCACCACGATCACCGTATCGGCCGTCTCGTTCTCCTCCCCGCCGGCGGTGCGGCCCGCGGCCGCGGAGGCCAGCAGCAGGAGCGGTATGGCTATCAGTTTACGGTGCATGGCTGAACGGGAATTTGTCGAGAGTGCAAAGTAACGGATTTATTTCGAACGGTGCAATCCTAATTTATGAGGAGCGGCCTACATCCCGTCCGGATCGGCATAGCCTGCGGCCAGCGCGTAGACCACCAGTCCCGCCACCGAGCGGATGCCGAGTTTCTCCATGATGTTGCGGCGGTGGGAGATGACCGTCGTCAGCCCGATGCCCAGCCGGTCGGCGATCTGCTTGTTGATGAGCCCCCGGGCGACGAGCGCCAGCACCTCGGCCTCGCGGTCCGAGAGCGGCTGCCCGGTCGGCGGCGGGGCGGGCAGGGTGTGTTCCGGACGGCGGACGCTGTGCTGCATCTGCACCAGCGCGCGCACGAATTCCTCCTCGTCGGTCTGTACGTCGATGTAGTGCATCCCGGCATGGGACTGTCCGGCGGTGAGCAGGATGGTCTTGTGCTGCCGGGCGCGGAAGTAGGCGTTGTGGGCCGCGAAGGTCTGCGCCGCGACGAAGTAGTGGATGAACCGCTCCGGCTCCGCCTCGGCGAACTCTTGGAAATCGCGGAACAGCTCGATGGAGGCGTGCGGAATCACCTTTTCCAGAATGGAGCGGAGCCCCGCGCCTACGAGGATGTTGGGGGTCAGGACGGCTATGGCGGGGCGCTGCTGCATTATTCGTGGTGGTAGGGTTCGTTGTTGAGGATGGTGAAGGCGCGGTAGATCTGTTCGGCGAAGATCGCCCGCACGATCTGGTGCGAGAAGGTCATGCGCGAGAGCGACAGTTTTGCGTCGGCGCGGGCGTAGACCTCCTCCGAGAATCCGTAGGGCCCGCCGATTACCATGACGAGGCGTTTCACGCCGCTGTTCAGGCGTTTCTGGACCCACAGCGCGAATTCCACCGAGCGGAACTCCGTGCCCCGTTCGTCGAGCAGCGCCACGAAATCGCCGTCGGTCAGCTGGCGCAGGATGGCTTCGCCCTCGGCCGTGCGCTGCTGCTTGACGGTCATGCTCTTGGTGTTGCGCACGTCGGGCAGGGTCGTGACCGCGAATTTGCAATAGAAATTCACGCGCCGGGCATACTGTTCCACCAGCGCGGCGACCTCCTTCGAATCGGTCTTGCCTATGACGATCAGTTCGATGTTCACGTTTTCCGGTTTTCTATTTCGTTTACGGAAACTATGCGCCAGCCGGATTCCGTATGTCGGACCTCCCAGCCGGGGAGGAGCGTGAGGGTGTAGTCCGCCCCCGTGATCCGGTTGCCTTTTGTGAGTTGCGGGGCCGCTGCGAGAAAAGCCGACCAGTCGTTCATACGGACGAGTCCCTGTTTTACCACGAGCGTACCCCATTTTCCGCGCAGGGTGACATTGCGCAAGACCACGGCCCGGTCCGCGAGCGGAATAACGCGGTCATTGGGGTTGAATGAGATGTGGATGCCGTCGTTGGGGATGCGGAGCACATTGGCGTCGGATGCAAGCCATCCGGTATAACGCGACGAGTCGCCCGCCGTTTTGCGTTCGGCTTTCAGATAGCGGGCGTAGCTGTCGCTGCGGGTAGCTTCCATCCGTTTTTTCGCGGTGGGGGAGGAGGAATCCTTGTTTGTTTTGGTTTCCGATAAGGCATCGGCCGCGACTTCGGAAAGCCCTTCCGCTGTTGCGATGCCGCTCCGCCAGGCAGGGTTTATCCGGTCGAGCAGCAGGGCATAGGCCGGACCTGTGGCGTATGCGAACGAGTTGACATAACCTTTTTTCGCCTCATAGTGCAGTTTTCGGATCGCCATGTGCCGGATCGTCCGGTCCTTGGTATAGGCGATACGCAGTCCCGTATATTGGGCTGTTCCTTCGTGCTTTTCGAACGTGGATTCGTTGTTGTCGGGAAACATCCGGCGACGCTCTTCCCGGATTTGCAGGGCGGTTTTCAGTGCGCGGCGGGACCCGCGCAGCGCCCGTCGCAGGGCATCGAACTCCATGTGCAGCAGGGCGCGGCCCTGCGGGGTATCCAGATGCGAATTTTGCGACGTAACGGCCTCGATGCCGAGGCTGTCCTGGTAAAAATGGAACGATTCGTGAGCTGTCAGTTCCAATAGCGCCTCCGCATTACGCTTGTCGAACCAGTCGCTTACGAGTGTAACGTAACGTCGTCCCCGGTAGTTGGTGACCGAGTTGGCTATGGGAATGTCCGTCGGCAGCGCTGTCGTGTCGCATGCGGACATCGTTCCGCCGTACCGGACGATGACCATCCGCTGCGAGGCGGGACTGAGCAGGAGCAGGTCGGGCTCGAACCGGATACCCCACAAGCGTGCGGATCTGTCCGCTGTTTGTTCCGTGGCTCTCCGTATCGGGGACGACTGTCCGATTGCCGTACAGACCGGAAGGAAAAGCAGTGGAAGGAGTGAAAGCAGTTGTTTCATACCGTACCGTTTCGTTACAGATCCGTATTCCACTCCCCGTTGGCATCGGCGTAGATCACCGGACGGGACTTTTCGACCGATTTCAGCCATTGGTAGGCTTTGTACATGTTGTATCCGTTGCCCGAGGGGCCTCCCAGCGAGTAGGCGACGACGCAGGTGAAGTTGCGCGAACGGTAATACATCGCTTTCACGCGCTCCAGATATTCGTCCGCGAATGCCGGGTCGTTCGACGGCGTGCCCCCGACCGTGCGGTCGCCGCTGCGCTCCGGGGCGTCGATGTTCGCCCGGTCGATGACGTAGAGCCCCAGCTCGTCGCACAGTTCGTAGAACCACGCCGGCTGCGGATAGTCCGGGCAAATCGTATTCTTGCCTTTGGCCTTCAGGGCTTTGAGCTCTGCGAGGACGGTCTTGCGGTCGGCCGCGGCGTTGTAGCGGGCCTTTTCGAGTTTGAGTTCCTTGCCCAGCCGCATGATGCGTCCGTCGATGAGTTCGGTCTTGCCGAACCCGATCTTCATCGGCATGTATTCTTTGTAGACGCCGTTGCGGCGCGTGAAAAGCATCACCTTGTAGAGCGGCGGCGTCTTGCTTCCGGCCTCCCACTTGTTGTCGTAGGTGTGGTAGATGAACGGCGAGAAGCGCACCGTGTCGGTCGAGCGGCCCGGAATGGTGATCTCGGTCATGTTGAATTCGAGCAGCTTGCCCTGCGGCGAGTAGATGTCGTAGCCCACGGTGACGGGCTCGTCGTAGTTGAAGGCGTTCTGCGCCACAATCCGCAGGTCCAGCATCCCGAAGTCGCGCCCCAGCGTGTCGGGCACAAGCCCGATCTCGAAATCGGCGATCGAACGCTTGTTCTGATAATAAAGGTAGCTGTTTTCGAACGGTTTGCGGGCGGCGGGGGCCTCGGCGTCGAGTTGCCGGGCGGGGTTGTCGCTGCGCATCAGCAGTTTGAAGTCGTTGACGCCCTCGCGGATATAGGGGGTCAGGTCGAATTCCGCGGGCGTCAGCGGGTCGCTGACCTCGGCCACCTGACGGTCGTTGAGCCAGAGCGAGTAGGCCGAACCGGGGTTCTCCGCGTGCAGGTAGACCACGCCGTCGGTCCAGGCGAACGGGATTTCGATCTCCTGTCCGAGAACGGCATAAAGAGGGCCTTCGGTCGTAATCGTCACCTCGGGGCTGAAGGCTTTCCAGTAGCCTCCGGCTTCGCGGTTGCGGGCATCGGCGTCGTGGCGGGCGTCGTAGGGTACGACTTCCGTGCGGTAGATGCGGCCTCCGCGCGAGGTCATCGGAACGGGGTTCCGTTCTTCCTGGGCCTGGGCCGCCAGCGTGCAGGCTGCCAGCGCAGCCGTCAGTATCGTTCGTTTCATCGTATACAGAATATGATTCGGACAAAGATACGAATAAGCGAGGGCAATGTCAAATTTATTTGAACATTGCCGGGCGG
>ERZ773242.107-NODE-107-length-94171-cov-14.140699_pt1 | contig 94171 bp, 96 predicted proteins | sample MGYA00511077_ERZ773242 | MGnify/ENA primary metagenome ERZ773242 (study PRJEB29015, sample SAMEA2737754) | human gut metagenome | biome: human gut; feature: human-associated habitat; material: faeces | place: China | collected 2012 ... | reverse complement strand
GGGGCAGGATCTCCTGAATGTTGGTGATCTTCTTATCGGTGATGAGGATGAGAGCATCGTCAATGACGGCTTCCATCTTGTCCATATCGGTGGCCATGTAGGGGGAGAGGTAGCCGCGGTCGAACTGCATACCTTCGACGACGTCGCTGTAGGTCTCTGCGGTCTTACTCTCTTCAATGGTGATGACGCCGTTCTGGCTGACCTTCTCCATAGCCTCGGCAATCAGGGAACCGATGACCTCGTCGCCGGAGGAGATAGTGCCGACACGGGCGATGTCCTTGGAGCCGGAGACGGGCTGAGAAGCGGTCTTGACAGCTTCGACGGCGGCCTTGGTGGCCTTCTGGATGCCCTTCTTCATGACCATCGGGTTTGCACCGGCAGCCAGATTCTTGAGGCCTTCGCCGATCATGGCCTGAGCCAGAACGGTTGCGGAGGTGGTGCCGTCACCGGCAACATCGTTGGTCTTGGTGGAGACTTCCTTGATGAGCTGTGCGCCCATGTTCTCGAAAGCGTCCTCAAGCTCGATCTCCTTTGCGATGGTAACGCCGTCGTTCGTGATCAGGGGAGAACCGAACTTCTTATCCAGAACGACGTTGCGACCCTTGGGGCCGAGGGTTATTTTAACGGTATCGGCCAACTGATTGACGCCGCGCTCGATAGCCTTTCTTGCTTCTTCACCGTATATTATCTGCTTTGCCATAATAATTAAGCCTCCTTAAAATTCCGATATGCTGAATTACTCGATGACCGCGAGGATATCGCTCTGACGGACGATGGTGTATTCCTCATCGTCGAGCTTGACCTTGCTGCCGCTGTACTTGCCGACGAGGACCTGCTGACCGGCCTTGACGATCATATCGACCTGATTGCCCTCGACCATGCCGCCGGGGCCGACTTCGACGACCTCGTACACCTCGGGCTTCTCCTGCGCGGAAGCCGTCAGGAAAATACCGGAGGAGGTGCGCTCCTCAGCTGCATTCTGCTTCAACACGACTCTGTCTGCCAAAGGTTTGAGTTTCATACTTATATACCTCCAAAAATTTTTTTACAAAAACAATCACTGTTAGCACTCAACACCTATGAGTGCTAACAGTGATTATAATACCACACTTTTCAAAATTTGCAAGCCCTATATATAAAAAACCGGGCAGAACTTTTTGAATTTTTTGTTACAAGCACACAAGCGCTTATACAGAGGCAGTTTCGGCGGAAGTCTGCTCAAAGAAGGTCATCCCCGCGGGGACAATGAGCTTGACCGCGTTGTGGATCACATGGATGTTTACGTCTTTAGAGAACACGGCCTCGCCGTCAATGTTAATGACATTGTCCTCATCAAAGCTTATGCTGACCTCGTCCGTCTGGATGCGCGTGATATACTGCGGGCATTCGTCCGCGTGGCCTGAGGCATACTTGCCGAGCATACGCGCGAGCGTGATGAGCCCGACCTTCTTGACAACAAAGACATCGAGCACGCCGTCATCCGGGCGGGCGGTCAGCGAGGGGTTGAAGCCCCCGCCGTAGTAGCGCCCGTTGCAGACGCAGACGAGCGCAAGCTCCTCATCGACATAGAAGTCCTTGATCCGCACGCGCATATGCCGGTTGATGCCCTTGAAGACGTTTACAATCAGGGAAACGACATAGCCGGTCGCGCCGCCTATGACGGGGATCTTGCTATAGTTGTGCACGGAGGTGCCGATACGCGCGTCGATGCCGACGGAGCAGATATTTGAGCAGAAGCGGCCGTTGCAGTCGATGAGGTCGATGGGGTGCTCACTGCCGCGCAGGAGCGCGCCGAGATCGCGGAACATGTCCTTTTCCTCGCCGAACATACGGCAGAAGTCATTGCCTGTGCCGGTGGGGAATGGGCAGACGGCGACGTTATCCAGCCCTGCCGCGCCGCAGACACACTCATTGAAGGTGCCGTCCCCGCCGCAGGCATAGACGTGCAGCTTTTCATTTTCGGCGGCCTCGGCCTTTATCTTGCCGGGGGCGTCCATGGGAGCTTTGGTGACGTAAATTTCGTATGTATCGCCGCTGGTCTCAAAATGCGAAAAGGCGGCGTTGACACGCTCGGTAACTATTGCGGTTTTATCGCTGCCGCCGGCAGTGGGGTTGACTATAAAAAGATGCTTCATTTATATCTCTCCGATGCGTTTACTTGAAGTACATGAACAGGTCGCACTTTATCATGCCGTTATAGAGCTTGCGCTTCTTATCGGCCGTTTTGCCGAAGCAGCGCTCAAACTCCGTGTGGGAGGACAGCAGGTAGAGCTGCCAGTTCTCGCTTTGCAGATACGCTTTGCCGAAGCCGCGGTATAGCTCCTCCGCCTGCTCCTTTTCCATGATGCGCTCGCCGTAGGGCGGGTTCGTGACGATGACGCCGCGCTCTGTTTTGCGGTCAAACTTCATCGCGTCCGCAACCTCGAAGCGGACAACATCGTCCACACCGGCGCGCTGCGCATTCTCACGGGCGATCTCTATAGCCTTCGGGTCGATGTCCGCGCCGACGATGTTATAATCGCCGTGGTACTCCTTGGCCTTGGCGGCCTCGCGCTCCTGTTCCCATACGCGGCGGTCGATGTTCTTCCAGCTCATCGCGGTAAAGCCGCGGTCAAGCCCCGGTGCGCGGTTCTTGGCGATAAGTGCGGCCTCGATGGGAATAGTCCCACTGCCGCAGAAAGGATCGCAGAAATCGTCACGCCCGCGGTAGCGCGAGAGCTTTACCATCGCCGCGGCCATGGTCTCCTTGAGGGGCGCGGCATTGTGCGCAGGGCGGTAGCCGCGCTTATGCAGTCCGTCACCCGAGGTGTCAATGCAGAGGGAGACACGGTCCTTCATTATAGAGAACTGGATCTGATACAGTGCGCCCGTCTCTGGGAACCACTCCAGACCGTAGGACTTTTTGAGCCGCTCGACCACTGCCTTCTTAATTATCTTCTGGCAGTCTGAAACGGAGAAGAGCTTTGAGTTGAGACTATAGCCCTTGACGGGGAAAGCGCCGTCCTTCGGGATGATGGACTCCCAGGGCAGAGCCTTTGTGCCCTCAAACAGCTCGTCAAACGTGAAAGCGTCAAATCTGCCCATTTCGATGAGCACGCGCTCACCGATGCGCAGGCAGATATTGACGCGGGCAAGCGCCTCATCTCCGCCGGTGAAGTACACGCGGCCATTTTCGGACGCAACGTTTGCCATGTCCAGTCTCTTGAGTTCATCGGATATCGGCCCCTCAAGCCCCAAAAGGCAGGGGACGCAGAATTTATATTCCATAATTGCTCCTGATATTTTGATTTTATAAATAATACTACAAAAATTTAATGTTGTAAATGGATAGCAGGAATTTCTTGATTTTTTCGGAACATGAAACAATTTGCGCTCGTCAAAGGTATTATAGATGAAACGATAAATAAAAAGAAAGGATGCTCGACTATGATGAACATGGGAAAACACGCGCTGATGATATGCGCGGTGATGGCACTGCTGTGCGGCTGCCAGGCGGATGATGAAACACCGCCCACGGAGCAGACGTCACCGCAGGAGACGGCAGTGGTATCAACGAGCACGCCGACACCGGCAGAGGAGGTGCGCACGCTGACGCGGGAGGAATATGAAGAGTGGATGCATGAGCGCAGCGCCGTGGACGGCAAGCTGTGCATAAGCCGGAGCGACGATGAGTATCTGAAGGCTCTCCCGCAGGATGAGCCGCACAGCTTTGAAATTACATATGACCCGTTTTACCTGACGTGCGAGGAGTACCGGGAGAGATACGGTGAGATACTGAGCCTTATGAAAAAGCAGAGTGAGCTCGTCTACAGGACTCAGGCGGAGCTGATCGCCGCAGGGGAAAACGGCAGCGCGACCTTAGACTCCGACGCCATGGCGTGGCATGAGGCGAACGACAGTAAGCTCCCGCAGGAGTACTGGGACGCACGGGATAAAATAAACGCCCTGAACGTGGAGCTTGCGGATATCATCGAAACAGTACAGAGGGATAACTGCATCAAGACGGCGGGAGCCTTTTCCGCTCTCGGCTGCGAGGCGGCAGTGATGCGGTATGACGAAGAGAAGGGGGACAGGTTTGATTACGCGCAGATGACAGGACAGTGCTATATGTGCATCGTGCAGGCAACGCCGGGGCAGCTGTACGCCATAGGCGAAAAGCTGGACGAAGCCTATATGCTCCGCCTGCTTGATGACGGGATAGGCACGGAAAATATGAAGCTCTTTACGATCAAGGTCTGGCCGGAGGAATGAACGGCGATGGAGAACAGGGAATTTGAGCTCCTTGCGCGGCGGTACATGGACATGGTGTTCCGCTTGGCGTTCAGCTATATGAAGAGTGCGAGCGACGCGGACGATGTGACGCAGAATGTTCTGCTGCGTTTGTTGAGAAGCACCAAGCCCTTTGAGAGCGAGGAGCATGCGCGGTTCTGGCTCGTGCGCGTGACGATGAACGAATGCAAGCGGGCACTGCGCTCGCAGTGGCGCAAGGCCGGGGACATTGAGGAATACGCAAACGAGCTGCACTTCGAGACACAAGAGCACAGCGATCTGTTTTACGCGGTGATGGAGCTGCCGGAAAAGTACCGGACGGCGATATATCTCTATTACTATGAGGACTATTCCACGGACGAGATAGCGCGGCTTACCGGCACACCGGCAGCCACCGTGCGCACACGGCTGCGCCGCGGCCGGGAGTTGCTGAGAGCAGGGCTGGAGGAGGCGAAGAGCAATGTTTGACGCAAGAATATATAAGGAGGCTTTTTCTGCCGTCCGCGCGCCGGGGGACACGATAGAGCGGGTCTATATGAATGACCGGCGGAGAAAGGCCAGAGCGCCGAAGATGCTTCTCATCGCGGCGATACTTGTGCCGCTGTTTATCCTGAGCGCTTTCGCAATAGGCTACGGGGCCATGCATGCCCACAAGACCGCGGCGGGCGAAGCGATGACGGGCAGAGTGCCGGGAATAAACGTTGAGACGGGAGCGGCGGAGAGTAAGGCGATAGAGCACAGCGGGACAAGTATGTGGTTCACCTTTGACGTCGGGGAGGACTGCCGCGAGGTGAGCATATGCCCAGACTGGCTCCCGGAGAGCGACGCGCAGGCAGAGGGCTATCTTGGCCGGTACACGAATGGACGCATCATCGACAATGAGGGAGAATGGATAGCCTACTGTATAGAGAGCTTCAACGGAGAGCAGCTGCGGGGGATGAAATATTTCCTTACCGGAGAGAGCCGCATTGTAAAAGAGGACATCTGGAACGGCTATGACCGCATGGAGATAGAGACAAGTTATGAAAGCTCTGTCACAGGCGAGCGGTGGACGGCATATAACCTGCTGCTTTTTTCACCGGAATACGGCTGTCTTATACGGATAGGCGGGCAGGCCGATGCCGGTACGGACATGGCTGCGCTGGAAAAGACAGCAGAGAATCTCCGCGTTGAGGCGAGCGAAGAAAAGGCTCAGTGGCCGTACAGAGGTGTATCTGATATCGGCTGCCTTGACATTGGCCGGGGCTGAAAGTGTTAATTGTTAAATCTTTGGTGTTGAAATATTGCCTGAACGGAAGTATAATAACCAAACATGGAAAAATATTCATGCCGGAGATTTAACAGATGACAAAACCGATAAAGTCCGCCGCGGCGCTCACGCTTGCGGTATCAATACTGCTTACGCTTACCGGCTGCTCAGGCAAGCCTGACGCCGTCCCAACGCCGACTGCCGCGGTGCAGGAGACACCCACGCTGACGCCGGAGCCTACGCCTGAACCTACCGCCGCACCGGCACCGACGCCTGAACCGACGGCAACGCCGAACCCGAACATCCCCGTGATAACGGTCGTTGATGCGACCGAGCCGTCGGATATGAAGGCGGGGAACGTTGTTGATATAAGGGGCGTTGTAAAGACGGACAAGGGGCAGCTCACGAATGTCACGGGGAGGCTCCTCAAGGATGGAGAGGTTGTTCAGGAATATGCCTATGTGCCGTATTCACCGGAGTTCAGCCTTGCGGGTACGCTGAACGCGTCCATGCATTTTGCGGATCTCGGAGCGGGGGAGTATACATATCAGCTGACCGCCGCGGCGGAAAACAAGGGCGAGACTGTTGAGACGGTTCTCATAGACAAGAAGTTCACGCTATACCTTGAGAGTGCGCAGAACAGTACACAGACGGAGACGGCGCAGCCCGAGACTTCGGCTGCACCTGCGCCTGTGCAGAGTGCGGCACCGGCTGCATCCAACGGAAAAAAAGAATATGCCGCGCAGACCACCTATGACACCAGCAATGCCGGTATTATATGGAACTATTTCGTTGAGCAGTTTGATAACCCCTACACTGCGGCGGCGATACTCGGCTGCATCGACTCCGAAAGCTCCTGCGAGCCGACGCGTGTTGAGGGCGATTTTACCTCGCAGTTCTATTTCTCGCAGGATTATACCGACAGCATAGATAACGGCTCTGTAAGCAGAGAGGCGTTTATAAAATATCTGCCGAGGGACAAGTGCGGCCACGGCTACGGCCTGTGCCAGTGGACGGGCGAGCGCAAGGGATATCTGTACGACCTTGCGATGGAGAACGGCACGTCGGTGGGCGACCTGCTGACACAGTGCGAGTTCATCATGCAGGAGCTTAGGAACGATTATCCGGAGCTGCTGGAGTATTTAGTTAACGCAGAGGACGAGCTGTCCGCGACGCTTGAGTTTTCAAACGTGTACCTTCAGACGCTCGTTCATGGCGGCAGGACAACGCTTGCAAGCGAGTATCTTGACAAGTACGCGCTTGTAGAGGAAGAGGAATAAGAGCTTATAAGACTACACCCCTTACGCAAAAATGCGTAAGGGGTATTTTATACGGTAATTAAACCAACTCAGCCTTTGTAGCCGATGGCGTCGGCAAGCTCGCGGGTGATGATGACGGTCGCGTCATGGTGCACCTTCATGAGTGTTGCGGGGCAGGCGCAGGTGACGGCATCGCTCATGAGAAGCTGGCGGGCGGCGTCAGCCTTGTTTGAGCCGCTGAGGATCATCAGCAGGCGCTTTGCCATCATTATCTCGCCGATGCCCATAGTCACCGCGTAGCGGGGGACTTCGTCGCGGGAGGCGAAGAAACGGGCGTTTGCGTCAATGGTGCTCTCGTCAAGGACTTCCTTGTGCGCATGCCAGTACAGCTCTTTACCAGGCTCGTTGAACGCGAGGTGACCGTCAGGGCCGACGCCGAGCACCTGAAGCTCAACACAGCTATTGGCAATAACAGCTTGGAACTCCGCGATGTTCGCGTCGATATCGCCGGTGCCCTTGGCGACGTAGGTGTTTTTCTTGTCGATGTTTATGTGGTCGAAGAGATTGGAGTCCATGAAGTATCTGTAGCTCTGGTCATGCGTCGGCTCAAGGCCGATGTATTCGTCAAGGTTCACAGTGTGAACCTTGGAGAAGTCAAGCCCCTCCTCGCGGCAGCGGCGCGCAAGCTCCTGATACATGCCGACAGGGCTTGAACCGGTGGCAAGGCCAAGACAGCAGTCGGGCTTCTCGCGGACTATCTTCTCAATGATATCCGCACCGGCGGCGCTTTGACTTTTATAGTCGTCACAGATTATTACTTTCAAAAAATTTCCTCCTAAGTGAAATTTGCCCACCTGTACCGGCGGCATTCATTACCTGTATTCAGTATATAGATTTTGGAAGAAAGCGTCAAGTGTCAATTTTCCGCGATATTTTTCCTGCGACGGGGGCGAGCATTAGCAGGGAGGCGAGGTTCGGCAGCGACATCAGCGCGTTTATCAGGTCTGCGATCTGCCACGCGCCTTTGGTTGACATAACACATCCACATAGACAGACGCACGGGAACAGAAAACCGTAGAGAGCGGCTCCGCGTCTGCCGCTTATGTACTCGGCGCAGCGGCTGCCGTAGACTGCCCAGCCCATTACGCTCGTGTAGGCGAAAAGGCAGATGGTGACGGCCATGAATACCGCCGAAGTACGTGCGCCGAACACGGACGCGAGGGCGGACTGATACACCTCCGTCCCGGTGACGCTGCCCCATGGGATATTGACGCCGCTGCAAAGGATCGCAAGCGCGGTGCAGGTGCAGATAACTATAGTGTCGGCAAAGACCTCGAAGATGCCCCACATGCCGTGAGCGGCAGGATCGTCCGTGTCAGCCGCGGCGTGGGCGATGGCGGCAGTGCCGAGCCCGGCTTCGTTGGAAAAGGCGCTGCGCCGCAGTCCCCACTGTATGCACCGCGCCGTTGTGACGCCGCAGATACCGCCGGTGATCGCGCCGGGGCGGAAGGCTTCAATAAACACGGTTGACATAACACCGGCTATCCTGCTATGGTTTACCGCGACGACCGCCATTGAGGCGGCGATGAACAGCAGACTCATCAGCGGAACCATAGCTTCCGCCGCCGTGCCGACCCGTCCCGCGCCGCCTGATAGCAGCAGCGCCGTGACGGCGGCGAGGACGAGACCGAGCGCGAAGCGCAGAGCGGCGGGGCTTTGCATCGGGCCAACGGTACACGCGTCGACGGCACGGACGAAGGAATCTGCAATGCTGCTGACCTGCACGAGATTGCCCATGCAGAAGGCGGAGAGCGTGACAAGCACGCCGTAGACGCGCGCAAGGTGTGGTCTGCCGAGACCGTGGGTGATATAATCCATCGGTCCGCTGCCGATGCTCCCGCGGCGGTAATATATCGCGAGAGCGACCTCGGCGTATTTTACGATCATCCCGATGAGCGCCGCTGCCCACAGCCAGAAGAGTGCGCCGGGACCGCCCATGGCGATAGCCTGCGACACACCGACTATGTTGCCCGTGCCGACCGTTGAGCCGAGAGCGGTCGCGGCAGCCTGAAAGGGCGTGACTGTTCCGCTTTTGCGCGCCGTCGGACGCAGGCGGATGCTGCCGACGGTCAGGCGCATCGCAAGGCCGAAGCGCCTGAATTGCAGACCGCGGCAGCTGATGGTGAGCGCCCCGGCGCAGACGATCAGCCCGGGGAAAAACAGCCAGCTCCATATAAAATTGCTGATATAGGAAGAAATTGTACTGAACATAAATATTAAGATTGACTAAGGTTCACAAAAAAGGCTTTATTTAACGGCGGACATGTGGTAAGGTATGCCCTGGATTGAATATATGGAACAAAATGAAGAACTATTCGTCTTTATAAACGAGCTCTGAAAGGGGAGACAAAAATGAAAAAGCTTATTACTATCCTGCTTATAATCGTAATGGCGGTGGGGATGATAGTCCCTGCATACGCTGAGAACATACAGAGCCGCGCGGTCATTGGCGCGGACCTCACGGACGATCAGATCGCCGCTGTGTATAACGCCTTCGGCATCAAACGCGGCGACGCTATCGAACTGCGCGTCACGAACGGCGAAGAGCGCCAGTGGCTCCAGGGCTACGTGGACGAGAGCCTTATTGGTACGAGGTCTATCTCCTGCGTGTATGTTGAGCTTCTGCCCGAGGGCAGCGGCATGGACGTCACCACGAGCAACATCACATGGTGCACCGGTGAGATGTATATAAGCGCCCTTGCGACGGCGGGCATAACCGATGCGCGCATCATCGTCGCAGCGCCCTTTGAGGTCAGCGGCACCGCAGCGCTCACCGGCGTATACAAGGCCTACGAGGACATGACCGGCAAAAAGCTGGACGATCTGGCGAAGCTTGTCAGCACACAGGAGCTTACCATCACCGGCGAGCTTGCAAACGAGATAGGCGGCATGGACTCGACCTCCATCGTAAACGATCTGAAGCTCATGCTCGATGAGACGCAGAAGATGACCGACGACGAGATACGCGCCGAGATCATTGACATTGCAGGGCGTTACAACGTCTCGCTGACCAACACTCAGATACAGCAGCTCATTGACCTGTGCCGCTCGCTCGAAGGGCTTGACGCTGATTCTCTCAAGGCGCGTGTAGAGGAAGTACAGGGTACGCTTCAGAAGGTGTCCGACGCGAAGACCAAGGTCGTTGGCTTCGTCGAGACTGTGAAGAAGGTCGTCACCTCCGTGTCCAGCTTCTTTGACAGGATCAAGGACATCATCGCAAAATTCTGATAATGTAAAATGCCGGGACTATCATCCCGGCATTTTTATACGCGACGTGTAGATAATGCTAAGAAATGCCTATTGACAAACTCGGATAAATCTGCTATATCGCGGCTGTAATATGCTTAATGCCGCGTTATGCCGTGTTTCGCGGCAGCGGGAGAACCGGACCGGACATTTTGTCCGATTGGACGGCGCCATACTATGGCACGTCCTTGGGGTGTATTCGCGATGCGATAGGGGACTCTCTTTCCCGAACCCGACAGCTAATCTCGTCAGCGTAAGAGAGCGGATAAAGGTGTAACTACGCCCGCATACGGTCTCATTGCGCTGTGTTTCAGGAAAGCACAGCGTTTTTATTTTGACTGCTGCCCTGAAAGGCTCGACGGGCGGCGGGTGGAGGTTACCTAAAAATGAAAAACAGGCTTCGCGACATCTTTATCGGCAAGCCCTTGAAGGACTCCGATCTGGGCGGTGAAAAGTTCGGCGTGCTTTGGGGGCTGCCGATCTATTCCAGCGACACTATCTCCTCCGTGGCATACGCAGGTGAGGAAGTGCTCATGGTGCTGCTGCCGGTGATGGGGCTGCTTGCCGCGCATACGCTCGTGTACGTCATGTGCGCGATCATTGCGCTGCTGCTTATTCTCGTGTTCTGCTACCGGCAGACGATAGACGCTTACCCGCAGGGCGGCGGTGCGTATATCGTCGGTGCGGACAACCTCGGCGAAGCGCCGGGGCTTACCGCGGCGTCGTCGCTGCTGGTAGGCTATATCCTGACGGTGGCGGTGTCGAGCTGCTCGGGCGCGGCGGCGGTGGCGTCGGCGTTCCCGGAGCTTGCGGCATACAAGCCGTGGATCGCCTTTGTCATCGTCTGCATCCTCACGTGGGGCAACCTCAGAGGCATGCGCGAGTCGGCGATCATGTTCGGCGTGCCCACGTAGTTCTTCATCTTCGCTATCCTCGCGCTCATCGTGACGGGCTTTGTGCGTGTGCTCGTGTTCGGGTACCAGCCGCCGGAGCCGACGGCGGTCATCGAAACGGCGGGGGATGTGACAGTGTTCCTTATCCTGCGAGCCTTCGCTTCCGGCTGCACCGCGCTGACCGGCGTCGAGGCCGTGAGCAACGGTGTGCCGTCCTTCCGCGACCCATCGGCGAAGAACGCGAAAAGAGTCCTCGGCCTTATGGCGCTCACGGTCGGCGTGACCTTTATAAGCATCGCCGTGCTGACGGATATTTATCACATCGTCCCGCAGGAGGGCGTCACCGCCATTGCAAGCCTTGCTTCCGCAGTGTTCGGCAGCGGGAGCGTGTGCTTCTATGTGTTCCAGATAGCGACGGTCGTTATCCTTTCACTTGCGGCGAACACGGCTTATGCCGGTATGCCGCTGCTGCTTGCGATGGTCGCGCGCGACGGATACATGCCGCGCCGCTACACTCAGCGCGGCGCAAGGCTGAACTTCTCAAACGGCGTGCTGCTGATATTCTTCGCGTCCTCGGCGCTTATCTTCCTCTTCAATGCCGACACGCATACGCTGCTGCCGCTCTACGCGACGGGCGTGTTCATCTCGTTTACGATCTCGCAGGCAGGCATGCTTGCCCACTGGGTCAGGCTCAAGACTCCGGGCTGGCACCATAAGGCGGTCATCAACGCTCTCGGTACGGTCGTGTGCGCAGTGGTGTGCCTCGTCATTGCCATCACGCGCTTTACCGAGGGGGCATGGGTAGTTGTTATACTCATCCCTCTGCTGGTGTATGTGATGAAGTCCATCAAGAAGCATTATGCGGAGGTCTCCACGGACCTCACGCTGCGCAGTACGGACGAGGCGCGCGATATGCTGCGCTATATCATGCCGGGCAAGGTCATCATCCCGGTGCAGACGCTCAACCGCTCATTTGTGAAAACGCTCAGGTGCGCCCTCAGCTGCGGCTTTTCCGAGATAGAGCTGTATAACGTGACGGACGACGAGCAGAAGGCGCGCAGGCTCAGGGCGCAGCTCGATGAGCTTGACCTGAACGTGGAGTTTGTGTATGACGTCACGGCCTACCGCAATGTAAACGAGGTGCTTATAAAGCATGTCGAGGACGAGGCGGCGCAGCTTCACGAGCATGAGAACCTGACGGTCATGATGGGTGCGCTCGTTGTGACCTCGCCGTTAAAGAAGCTGCTGCATAACCAGACAACGCAGCGTCTCAGCAAGAAGCTTGAGAGGTACAGAAATGTTTCTGTATTCACGGTGCCGTATATAATATGAATATGAAAAACAACTGCCGCTTCCCGGAAGAGAAGCGGCAGTTGTTTTTGTTGTTTTTACTTAAGTTAATTACTCTCCGGTATGTGGATCTCCTTTATCGTGAAATCCTTACCCGTGAGCACAGTCTTTTCAAAGCTTCCGCAGTTCGGACAATAGCCCTCGTGCTCAATGACATTGAAGATCTCGTCACAGTCGTCGCACTCGGCCATACCGGGGACGGTCTCAAGAATGAGCTTTGCGCCCTCAAGCGGCGTACCCTCAGCGACGGGCGGAAACAGCTCCTCAACATACTGCGGGATGACGAGAGATAACTCGCCGACCTCGCAGACGATCTCGCTGATGGCTGCGACGTTATTTTCCTCCATGTAGTCGAGCACGGTCCTGCACATGCTGCGGACAATACCTATCTCGTGCATGGTTTACAGCCCAAGCTTTTTCTTGGCAAGCCTGCCGAGCGTTGCGGGAGCGTTGCCGACGGCGACCATGAGCGTCTGGTAATAGGGCTTGTTGCGGTTGTCGAGCGTCTTTTCAAGGCGGATCGCGTCGAACTTGCACTTGGTGGTGCATATGCCGCAGCCGATGCACAGATCCTCGTCGATGACTGCGCAGCCGCAGCCGAGGCAGCGCTTGACTTCCTTCTTGATCTGCTCCTCGGTGAGGTCGCCGCGCAGATCCTTGAAGGTCCTGCGCGCTTCTTCGGCGCTGCCGCAGGCGGCCTTCTGGCGCGGCGCAGTGTCAAAGCTGCCGATCGAGACGGCGACCGTCTTCGCGTCGAGCGGCTTATAGTCGCGGTGGTCGCGCCCGAGGTGCTGTGTCTGGCCGGGATGCACATAGCGGTGGATGGAGATCGAAGCCTCCTTGCCGGCTGCGATCGCGTCAATGGCGAACTTCGGGCCGGTCACAACATCGCCGCCTGCGAACACGTCGGGCTCACCGGTCTGATAGCTGAGCTCATCGACCATGACGGCGCCTTTGCTGCTGAGCTGGATGCCGGTACCGGCGGAGATACCGCCGAGGTCGATCTTCTGGCCGATGGCGGAGATGACCGCGTCAAGCTCCAGCGTCTCAAATTTACCGGTGCCGACGGGCTTGCGGCGGCCTTTTGCGTCAGCTTCGCCAAGCTCCATGACTTCAACCTTCATGCCGCTGACCTTGCCGCTGCCGAGTACCTCGACCGGAGCGGCGAGGTACATGATCCTGACGCCCTCTTCCTCTGCCTCAGCGATCTCGTCGGCTGCTGCAGGCATTTCGTCTCTGCTGCGTCGGTAGACGATGGTCACGTCCTCAGCGCCGAGACGCAGCGCCGTGCGCGCGACATCTATCGCGACGTTGCCGCCGCCGACGACTGCGACGCGCTTACCGATGCTGACGGGCTTTTCAAGGTTAACGTCACGCAAAAAGTCAATACCGGTGAACACGCCCGCAAGCTCCTCGCCGGGAACACCGAGTTTTGTGCCCCTGGACGCGCCGATGCCGAGGTAGAAGGCCTTGTAGCCCTCTGCGCGCAGCTGCGGCAGAGAGACGTCCTTGCCGACCTCAACGCCGGTTTTGAACTCGACGCCGAGCTCACGGAGAATGTCTATCTCCGCGTTCACGACGGCCTTATCGAGACGGAAGCCGGGGATGCCGAGAGTGAGCATGCCGCCGAGCTTGTCCTCTTTTTCAAACACGGTGACAGGATAGCCCTTGACTGCAAGGTAGTACGCGCAGCTCAGACCCGCGGGGCCTGCGCCGATGACGGCTATCTTCTCGGTGTAGGGTCTGCCGATCTGGTTGAGCATCTTCGGCACAAAGCGCGTGGAAGCGTCAAGATCCTTATCGGCGATGAACTTTTTGATATCGTCTATCGCGACGGAGGCGTCGACAATGCCGCGGGTGCAGGCCTGCTCACAGGCCTTGTTGCAGATACGGCCGCAGACGGCAGGGAAGGGGTTCTCCTTCTTTATGAGCTCCAGAGCCTCGGTATAGCGTCCCATGGAGGCGAGCTTTATGTAGCCCTGAACGGGGATATGCGCCGGGCAGACGGCCTTGCAGGGGGCGGTGCCGCTGTCCATAACGTCGCTTCGGTTGGTGCGGTAGTCGATGTTATAGGTCTTGCTGTCCCAAGGGATGGAGACGTCGGAATCATATGCATCGGAGACGGCGGGGTTGTTTATGCAGTTTTTCTGGCCGAGCTTGATGGCGTTGGTCTGGCAGTTCTCAACGCACTGCCCGCAGGCAACGCACTTTTCTTTGTCAATCTTCGCGGTGAAGTTCGAGCGTATCGCGTTCTTTGCACGGAACATCTCGGCAACGCGCAGGGCAAAGCAGGAGCAGCCGCAGCAATTGCATATCGCGGTCGATTCCTCAAAGCCGGGGGTCTGGTTTATCTCGTGGACTAGGCCATTGTCCTCAGCGCGGCGGAGGACCTCATAGGCTTCCTCCTTGCTGATAAGGCGGTGCGCGCCGGACTTGCTGTAGGTGATGGCGTTATCGTTGAGATACATGCACATGTCCTCTTCAAGATGGCCGCAGCCCTCGCCCATAAGACGGCGCGCACGGCGGCAGGAGCAGGGGCCGACAGAGATAGCCGTGGCGTTCTCAATGAGTGTGCTTATCTCGTCGTAGGAAGCGGTGCGGCTGTTGTTTTCAATAGCGCTCATGACGGGCATGACGCGCATGAAGAACATACCGGTCTTGCCGGAGTTGAAGACGGGCGCGACCATGTCGATACGGCGGCGGGTGTATTCCTCAAAGCAGTAGCCAAGGTCGGGGTAACGGTCACACTGCTCGCGGTTGGAGAGTATGCCCTCCATGATGCCTGGGACCCAGATGGGATAGTAATAGCAGTCGACGCCGTCCACCTTGCGGGAGCGCACGATACCGGCGGCAACGAGCTTGTCAAGCTGCTCCTGAACGAAGGCTTCGCTCTCCTTGCAGCGCTTTGCGACTTCGCCCACCGGGCGGTCGGTCTCAAGGCGCAGGTGCATCATGACGCGGCACATGTCGTCCGTCACGATGGGGTCGAGGATCCTGTACTCGGGGTCGGTGTAGGTAATGCCGGTGTAGGTCATGGACTCAAGGCTGATCTTTGTAGCCAGCTTGAGAATGTTCGGTCTTTTTGCCATCATTCCACCTCTTAAATTTTCTTATTTTTTAAAGCCGGCTCATCTCATACCGGCTGAAAGTACTTGCCATTCGTACTACCATAAATATACACTCTCGTCTGAAATTTGGCAATACGACATATTTGCTTTTGCTGTATGAATTGTGGCTATGTCACCAATCGTGCGGCAGGAGACAGGCTGCGCTTGATTTTTACAGCGATGTGTATTATAGTTGTTACATCTATCGGAGGGCAGACATTATGAATATCAACGGAATGGAAATAGAACGCAAGTACCTTATAGCCATGCCCGATGCGGCTGTGCTGCAAAGTGCCGACGCGTCGGAGATCGTGCAGACCTATCTTGTGAATCCGGAGAAGGGCGCGACTGAACGCGTCCGGGCGCGCACATCCGGCGGCATGGAGGTCTATACGCATACCGTCAAGCGCAAGCTCAGTGCGATGAGCCGCGAGGAGGACGAGCACGAGATAAGCGCGGCGGAGTATGCGGAGCTTCTGAAGCGTGCCGATGCGGGGAGAAAGCCTGTTCACAAGACGCGGTACTGCCTTGACTATATGGGACAGCTTTTTGAGATAGACGTTTATCCGTTCTGGACAGACCGCGCGATAATGGAGATAGAGCTTGACAGTGAGGAGCGTGAGGTCATGCTCCCGCCGTTCATTGAAGTTATAAAAGAAGTGACGGGGGACGGCAGGTACACCAATGCCGCCATCGCAAGGGAGGTTCCGGCTGAATGAGCCGAGAGGAACTTTTTTACCGCAGCCTCGTCATAACCGCAGAAAGGATGGTACGACCATGAAAAAAACAGTTTCGATAATACTTGCGCTTGCGTTGGCCTTCAGCCTGTGCGCCTGCGGCAATTTGAGCAATATTGAGCTGCCGCCGCTGCCGACCGTGACCCCGGAGCCGACGCCGACTCCCGAGCCCACGCCGGAGCCGACGCCCAACGTGCAGGACGGGCAGATCATCATAGCCGTCGAGAACACGCAGAAGCAGGCATATGACCCGCAGGACGGCACACAGCTTATCCTGACCTTCTCTTATGAGACGCCGAAGATAGAGATACTCGGCAGAGCCGATGCGGAGAAGGCTATTAACGAGTATGTCGCCATGCTCGATGAGACCTATGTCACCGGCGAGGATTACGGCGAAGGTCAGGGCACGGGCTATAACAATATGCTCACCATGGCTGAGGACAATTATAATTATTGGATGAGCACCGACGGCGGTGAGGTATACACCCTTGAGCTTGTTTCCGACCGCAGTGTGACAGTTGAACGCGGCGATACTCAGGTGCTGACGCTTCTGTATAACGACTACAGTGACCTCGGCGGTGCGCACGGCAGCTACGGCTATACCGGCTACAGCTTCGATACGCAGACGGGCGAGCTGCTCACGCTCGATAAGCTCAGCTCCGACCCCGAGGGGCTGCGCAGCTTCCTGACAAACTATATGGTCACAACTGTTGAGAACGACGACGCTCTTCAGGAGAGAACTGCGGGCTTCATTCCCAATGACGATTATACCGCGGCGCTCTCCGCGCTGCTGCGCGAAGGCTCATGGTACTTCAGCGGCAGCGGAATGGTGATTTTCTCCAGTCTCTATGAGATAAGCAGCTACGCCGCGGGCATCATCCAGTTTGAGATACCCTATTCCGAGCTTGCCGGTCACATCGACGAGAAGTGGATCCCAGCAGAGACCACTGGCGAGGGCGGCTTTGAGATTGTCAGCGCAGCCGACATGAAGGACGGCAGCACCGAAATTCTCGATAAGCTCACTGTCAATAAAGACGGCGAGGAGCTGTACCTTGTCTCGAACGGATTGGTCAGAAACGTCAGCATATGCTCTGTTGACTACAGCGACACCTTCTATGAGACGGGCGAGCTGTGGTACTGCAGCGTCATGAACGGCAGCGCCGTTCAGCTCCAGACGCTCATACCCGAGGGCATGCCGAACCTCAGGCTCAGCTACACCGACGGCAGCGGCGAGCACCGCTTCTATATCAGTGAGAGCGGCGAGAACGGAAAGCCCATCCTCGCGGACGAGACTATAGAGGCAGTGGGCTGAAAAGCCATAAAATCCGCGCAAAACAGCAGAAAATTGTTGACAACGCGGCGCGGACATGCTATTCTATCTAAGCCGCATTGAAGGGGTAATGAAGAAGAGGTATGCCCTCCACCCCAAGAGCGAGTCCTGAAGAGAGGGAGGAAATGTTCATGAAGCATGCTATAATCGTGACCGGCGGCAAGCAGTATCGCGTAGCCGAGGGCGACGTTATCTTCGTTGAGAAGCTCGATGCCGCAGCAGGTGAGTCCGTCAAGTTCGATCAGGTTCTGGCCGTTATCGACGGCGAGAATGCTACTTTCGGCGCACCCGTCGTTGAAGGCGCTTCCGTTACCGCAAATGTCGTCAAGAGCGGCAAGGGCGCAAAGGTTCGCGTCTACAAGATGAAGCCGAAAAAGGGCTATCGCAGAACGCAGGGCCACAGACAGCCCTACACCAAGCTCCAGATCGAAGCTATCAACGCCTGATTTTTCCGCAACTGATTTTGACTTATGGAGGTGTAACCTAAATGGCACATAAAAAAGGTATGGGTTCTACCAAGAACGGCCGCGACAGTGAGTCGAAGCGTCTTGGCGCCAAGAGAGCCGACGGTCAGTTCGTTCTGGCCGGCAACATCCTTGTCAGACAGCGCGGAACCAAGATCCATCCCGGTACCAATGTCGGTAAGGGTAAGGACGACACTCTGTTCGCCCTCGTGGACGGCACCGTGAAGTTCGAGCGCATGGGCAAGGACCGTAAAAAGGTCTCTGTTTACGAAGAAATCGCTCAGTAAGTGATTTTATCAAGGCCGGACGTTTGTCCGGCCTTTTCTATTAACTACGACGAAGGAGGCAGTTTATGGCTTCATCTTTTGTTGATAAGGCGCGCATCAGCGTCCACGCCGGCAAGGGCGGGGACGGCGCAGTTGCGTTTCACCGCGAGAAGTACGTCGCGGCAGGCGGCCCCGACGGTGGCGACGGCGGGCGCGGCGGCAACATTGTTTTTGTTGTTGACGATAATATGTCCACACTGATGGACTTCAGATATAAGCGCAAGTACACTGCCGGCAACGGCATGAACGGTCAGGGCAAGCGCTGCTACGGCAAGGACGGGGAGACGCTGTATATCAAAGTCCCCCGCGGCACGATAGTGCGCGATACCGAGACCGGCGCAATAATGCACGATATGTCCACAGGTGAAAATTGGGTCGCTGCCAAGGGCGGGCGCGGCGGCTGGGGCAACATGCACTTTGCTACGCCGACGCGTCAGGTTCCGCGCTTTGCAAAGCCGGGGCTTCCCGGCGAGAGCCACGATATCACGCTTGAGCTGAAGCTGCTGGCGGACGTCGGCCTTGTCGGCTTCCCGAACGTCGGCAAGTCCACGCTTCTGTCCGTTGTCAGCAAGGCGCATCCCAAGATCGCAAACTACCATTTCACCACGCTCTTCCCCAACCTCGGGGTCGTGTACGTGGATGAGGGCGTTTCCTTTGTTATGGCGGATATCCCGGGCATCATCGAGGGCGCATCCGAGGGCGCGGGGCTTGGCCATGACTTCCTGCGGCACATCGACCGCTGCCGTCTGCTCGTGCATCTGGTCGATGTCTCCGGCAGCGAGGGACGCGACCCGGTCGAGGACTTTGACGCGATAAATGCGGAGCTGCGCGAGTACAGCCCGGAGCTTGCCGAGCGCCCGCAGATCGTCGTCGGCAATAAGTGCGACCTGCTCGGCGATGAACGCGAGAATATCGACCGGCTCAGGGAGCACGTCGAGGAGCTGGGCTATCAGTTCTTTGAGATGAGCGCCGTGTCCCATCAGGGCACGCGCGAGCTTGTCAAGGAGTGCGCGCACAGGCTCTCCGAGCTCCCGCCGATATCGAGCTATGAGGCGGACTATGTGAAGCCTGAACCCAAGGTCGATACCTCGGGCGAGCTGACGATAGAGAAGTTTGACGACATGTGGCTCGTCGAGGGTCCGTGGCTCCAGCGCCTTGTGGCGACGGTCAACTTCGGCGACTATGAGAGCCGCATGTACTTTGACCGCGTCCTGCGCGAGGCCGGAGTGTTCAAGCGCATGGAGGAAATGGGCGTCAGGGACGGCGACACCGTCAGCATGTACGACCTGATGTTTGAGTATCAGGACTGATGAGCGAGAAAAAGCGCAGAGTTTTAAGCACGGTGCTTATCTGCCTGTGCATCGCCACTGTCGCGTTCATCTGGGGAAACTCGATGCTTGGCAGCAAGGCGTCAAGCAATGTGAGCAACTCCGTGCTGGGAGCGCTCGACCCGATAATCAGGCGCTTCGGCATAGTGAGCAAGGACGACCTGTGGCTCAGAAAGCTTGCGCACTTCACGGAGTTTGCCGCCTTGGGCGCGGAGCTGCTGTTCCTTGCCGCGGTGAGAAGAAGGCTCGGCCTTCAGGCTGCGTCAAACTGCGCCTTCGCGGCTCTGCTCGCCGCGCTCACGGATGAGACGATACAGCTCATAAGCGGGCGGAACTCGCAGGTGCTCGATGTGCTGCTCGACTTTTCCGGAGCATTGACGGGCATCCTCATCGCGTGGCTCATTTGCCGGCTCATAAAAAAGCGCAGAGCTATATAGAGAATAAAAATAATGCAAAAAGCAGACACGGAAATTCCGCGTCTGCTTTTTGCATATCCGGGGTCATTCGACTGCAATCTTGATGACGACCTTATGCACCGGCTTGCTGCCGCCTGCGGCGATGCAGGGCGCGTGCGCATCCTCCGGGAAGAGTACCATGAAGCGGCCGCCGCCTATGGGCAGCTTTACGGTCTCGCCCTCATAGAAGTATATATCACCTTCGGGGCGGGCTTCGGCCTCTTTTTTCATGGTGCTCAGAGGTGCGACGCCGATGAACTCTTCGCCGTCAATGAGGTACTGGAGGTCAATATACTTTTTGTGCGCCTCGGGGCTGTCGTTCACGGGCTTGGTCTCGTAACGCTGGAACAGGGCATACACCTTATCGCCGTCGATCTCCACACGTTCGGTATCGTATTTGCTCAGATCGGTGCTTGTGAGAAAGTCAAGCGCCTTTGCGAGATTTGCGCTGATAGGGCGGTACAGTCCTGCATGATCAATGGTATCGTATATCATATATACACGCTCCTTCCGCGCCTATTATAACGCATAGTAAGCGGCAAGGCAAGTTTGCCTATAAAATATATATTGTGATACAGACGGGTACTCTTCGTTATGCATATATGCTGTTATGAGTCGCTCGATGAATTCGGGAGCGCAACTACAAATTCCGTCCCGGCGTCCTCGCTGCTGGTTACATTTATCGTACCGTGCGCGGCGGCAACTATCTTTCTTACGAGCGCGAGCCCGAGCCCGTTGCCCTCGGAGGCGTGGGAGTTGTCGCCCTGATAGAACTTGTTGAATATCCTGTCGATATCGGCTTCGGGAATGGGGAGCCCGTTATCCCAGATCGAGAAGGTCACACTGCCGTCGAGCTGCTTCAGACGGATCCTTATCTGCCCGTTCTGAGGTGAGAACTTCACAGCGTTGTCGATGAGGTTGAGCCACACATGGCTCAGGAGATTTTCATAGCCCGTGTATTCTATCTCGTCAAGGTCAATGTCGAACTCTATTTCTTTCTTTTCCCACTTGCTCTCGAGCGCGAGTATGGACTGGCGCACCTGCTCATCAAGCCGGAATGTGCTGGCCTTGAGGCTTATCGTCTGGTTGTTGACCTTGGAGAGCAGCAGGATGCTCCCGACGAGGTCGGACAGGCGGCGCGTGTTGAAAATGATCTTATCAATGTAGGCGTTCTTCTGCTCGTCGGTCAGCTGACTATCCTGAAGCAGGGAAGCGTAGCCCTCGATGGCGTTTATAGGCGTCTTGAACTCGTGGGACACATTGCTTACAAAATCGGTCTGGAGCGTTTCAGTGTTGCCGAGCTCCTTGACCATGGTGTTGAAGCTGCCGTAGACCTCGCGCACGTCGCGTATCTTGCTCGTGCAGTCGAGGCGCACGGTGAAGTCCCCGCCCGCGACCTTGCGCATCGCATCGCCGAGCTTCATCATCGGGCTTACGAATATCTTGCTCGGCCCGACAGCGATAGCGGCGCCGGACAGGATACTGATGAGCAGGACACGTATCGTGTACGGCATACCGAGCCATACGCCGAACCTGCGGTTGAGCAGCCATACGATAAACATCGCGAGAGCTGTGGACAGCAGGGAGCCGACCAACGCAGCAGAGGAGAATATAAAACCGTAATTGAACTTTGAACGCTTTACCGGCGTGGGCTTTTGGGGTTTAGTCATGCTTTTACCACCTTGTACCCGACGCCGCGCATGGTGACGATCTTGAAATCCTTGCTGTCACGGAAGCGGTCGCGCAGTCTGCCAATGTGAACGTCGACGGTGTGCGTGTCGGTGTCGGAATCATAGCCCCAGATATCGTCCATGAGCTGCTGACGAGTAAAGATGCGGCCGGGGAAGGAGGCCATTTTATACAGCAGCATGAACTCCTTCTGCGGCAGGACGGCGCTCTGCCCGTCCCACGTGACGGTGAGCGAGTCACACTCCATCACCGTGCCGCCGATCACGAGCCGGCGGTCGTTTATCATCTGCGCCCGGCGCAGCAGCGCGCCGACGCGCAGCACCATCTCATTTACGTTGACGGGCTTCACCATATAGTCGTCAGTGCCGGAAACAAAGCCCATGCGCATATCGTCAAAAGCATCCTTGGCGGTTATCATCATCACCGGGATGCTGTATCCCGCGGTGCGCAGGGAGCTTACAAGCTCGTACCCGTCCATCTCCGGCATCATTATGTCGGAGATTATCAGATCGTAATACCCCTTGTCCAGAGCATCCAGCGCTTCTTTGCCGTTGCAGACGCCGGTGACGCTGTAGCCGTTTTTTATGAGCACGTGAGAGAACAGCTGCCGGAGCTCGCTGTCATCCTCGGCAATAAGAATCTTGAACATTGCAGATCATCTCCCGGAAAGCAGAGTATATCTAAATACTAATTCATTACAGCCAGATTATCAAGAAAATTATTAAACTAATGCTCAAATAAATATCAACAATTATTGAGACAAAGCTGATGATATGCCTAGGCTCTGCTGAGACCAAGCTTTGATTGACAGGAGAGTGCGGTAGGTGGTAGAATTACAACATAAAGTTTCAAAAACACAGAAAGGAAACTGTGATATGAAGGGAATAATTCTTGCCGGCGGAAAGGGGACGCGTCTCTATCCGATGACGCGTGCTGTTTCCAAGCAGCTTCTGCCTATATACGATAAGCCCATGATCTATTACCCGCTGTCTGTCCTGATGCTTGCGGGGATAAGAGAGGTGCTTATCATCTCTACGCCCGACGACACGCCTGTTTATAAGGAACTTCTCGGCGACGGTAAGACGCTCGGCATGCGCTTTGAGTATAAGGTGCAGCAGGCTCCGAAAGGCTTGGCCGAGGCGTTTATTCTCGGCGAGGAGTTCATCGGTGATGATTCCGTCTGCCTTATCCTCGGCGATAATATATTCTACGGCCAGGCGCTGTCGGATTATCTGCGCGACGGCGCAAAGGTGACCGAGGGAGGCATGATCTTCGGCATTCAGGTCAAGAACCCGACGGCCTTCGGCGTGGTCGAGTTCGATAAGAATATGCGCGCCGTGTCGATCGAGGAAAAGCCCGAGAACCCAAAGAGCAATTACGCTGTGCCGGGGCTGTATTTCTACGGCAACAGCGTTGTAGATATCGCGAAGAACATCAAGCCCTCGCCGCGCGGGGAGCTTGAGATCACCGCAGTGAACAACGAATACCTCAGCCGCGGCGAGCTTATGGTCAACCCGATGGGGCGCGGCATGGCATGGCTCGATACCGGCACCCCGGAGGGGATGCTTCAGGCCTCGCAGTTCGTCGCGACGGTGCAGAGCCGACAGGGCTTCTACATATCCTGCATCGAAGAGATCGCGTGGCGCAAGGGATGGATAAGCGATGAGGAGCTTATCGCACTCGGCTCCGCGCTCAGGATGACGGACTACGGCCAGTACCTGCTGTCGCTTCCGGAGTAAACAGATAAAAGGAGAATTGCAATGAAGACAATACTCGTCACCGGCGGCGCCGGGTTCATCGGCTCCAACTTTGTCAGATACATGCTCAAGAATTACGAGGACATCACGCTTGTAAATCTTGACCTGCTCACCTATGCCGGTAATCTCGATAACCTTGCGGGCGTGAGCGATGATAAGCGCTACACCTTTGTCCGCGGCGATATCCATGACGGAACACTTGTCGAGCAGCTTTTTGAGAAGTACGGCTTTGACACGGTCGTGAACTTTGCTGCCGAGAGCCATGTCGACCGCAGCATCACAAATCCGGATATCTTTATGACCACTAACGTCATGGGCACGCTGACCCTACTCGATACGGCTAAGCGCCACTGGAAGCTTGACCCGGACGACAAGTATTCCCGCGACTTCCGCGAGGGCGTGAAGTATCTTCAGGTCTCGACTGACGAGGTATACGGCGCACTCGGCGCGACCGGTATGTTCACCGAGACGACCCCGCTCGCCCCGAACAGTCCGTACTCCGCCTCCAAAGCCTCGGCGGATATGCTGGTGCGTGCGTACAACAAGACCTATGGTATGCCCGTCAACATCACTCGCTGCTCGAATAACTACGGCCCGTACCAGTTCCCAGAGAAGCTCATCCCGCTTATGATAAACAACAGCCTGAACGATAAGCAGCTGCCTGTCTACGGTGACGGTATGCAGATAAGGGACTGGCTGTACGTTGAGGATCACTGCGCCGCCATTGCGGCTGTGCTTGAAAAGGGCACGTCCGGCGAGGTGTACAACATCGGCGGCAACAACGAGAGAGCCAATATCGAGATCGTCAAGCTCATTCTCTCCAACACCGGCAAGAGCGAAGACCTTATCGTACACGTCAAGGATCGCCCCGGCCATGACCGCCGCTACGCGATCGATAACCACAAGATCACGACCGAGCTTGGCTGGAGCCCGAAGTACACCTTCCAGACCGGTATGGCCAGCACCATCGAGTGGTATCTGCACAACAGAGAGTGGATGGATAAGATCGTCTCCGGTGAATACATGAAGTATTACGAGAGGATGTACGCAAACAACAAAGCCTGAGATAAGCTGCAAAACGCACAGACACCCTGCCTGATCCCAGCAGGGTGTCTGTGCGTTTACAGAAACTTCCGTATATCTTCGGTGAGCTTTTGTTCGAGGTTGATGAGCCGTTTTGTGATGTCCTTTGAGACCTCGTCCGCGGCCTTGTACTGGTTCAGATACATATTCAGGGACTTGACACCCATATTGCAGCCGTCCGTCATCAGGTTTGCTACAGTCTGGTCGGAGTCGTCCATGCCCATTTTTGCGTTGGTCTTTATCCATGACATGCCCTTTGCGATCGGGCTCGGCTCCTTGCCCTTGTCATGGTATTTTGCCAGCAGCGTCTGAATTTCACCGGCGAGCTTTTCATGCTCGTTCCTGCATTTTATCAGGCACTGCCTGAGCTCGCCGCCGCGCACCTGACCGAGGACTTCGTCTATCGACCCTACGCCCATCTTGATACCGGCGTCACACTCTCGCAGCAGCCTTATCGTATCCTGTTCTATCATAGAAGATCCCGCTCCTTGATGGTAAAGATACATTTAGTCTGCGGCGCCGGAGCCTTTTTATGCGCATCAGAGATAGTATTCCTCTTACACAAATTTCAGCTTGGTTAAACTCTTATACAGTTTTCATTTTTCAGAATGCTGGCGGTCTTTTGATTATATGGGAGCAGCACCTGCGTTTTTTCTTTGTTGATTTTATTGCACAGTGTTGCCAGACCGCTTATGCTCAGAATCAGATCGACATCTATTGTGTCGTTGGAAAGCAGAATAAACTGCTGCGTACTTCCGACCGCCACAACAAGAGTTACCACGATACAGTAGAAAGGCTTATCAAGACAAACCTGGCACACAGTTTTCCCAGTTGCCGTATGCGTCACTGCATAGCCGCTGCCAATAATCACATACTGCATCACATTTCTCATCCTGAACAGTAAAAATGCAGCCAAGGCCACAGCGCCCAAACCGTATGCAAGAGATATGATATCGATTCTGCCTTCTTTTAAGTCTGGAATACACATGAAACTTATTCCGATAATGCCCATGCATTCCAAGATAATAAAAACAAGTATGTTGATCTGCCAATACTTTGATATGAAAATTTTCATTTTACTATATCCCAAATATGTAAAACCCGTTATGCTCTTTTGCTTGGCTCAGCCACGCAGCCAGCGCTTCATACTCCTCCGGTTTCTCTTTGTTGAGTTTTTCTGAAATAGGATCGATCAAAGCTGGAGCATAATAATTGATGCCGTATAGATCGAACACCCCGGTCTTCATGTTGTTGTAAGTGCCGCAGTCAAAAATGCGGCTGTATTCCTGATAGAAAGCGTCAATATCGTCAGCATGGACATATAAAGAATCATTCCTCCAGTGCTGAATATGTCCGCCCGCCGCCAGATTTTTCGCGGGTGTTTTGAGCGGAATATCGCAGAACTGTATTTCTATGAACGCTGAACCACCGCAGGCTCGGCGCTCTTCCTGAGTTTTGAAAGAATGAAACATCGGATTTATCACCCCTATTGATTTTATTATATCATCAGATACGGTCCTGCGCAAGGAAAAGCCCACCGTAATCAATGAGAAATTACGGTGGGCTTATATGTATCTTATAAACGGAGCATCAGTTATTTTACTCCATAAAAAATTCCTTTTTTAAACGAGAGGTAAATCGGCAGTCCCGCGGCGAAATTCAGCGATCCGCCGATCACTATCCACACAAGCTCCAGTGAAACACCTGCATACATCACGATTTGGGATATTCCGATAACAGCACCTGCCGCTCCGGAATACACAGTCATGCCGAAACCGAGATCCTTTTGGCGTTTGGTGGCAATTTCTTTTTCGTGTATCTTGTTCAGATAAATAATATAGGCAACGCCGAACATGACGGCAGCCAATGCAGCAAGAGCAAAATAGTCCAGTACATGGTAAAAGCCGTTTCTGCAAAAATAAATAATGCCTGCCGTGAGATGCATTATCCAGCCGATGTCACTCAGCAGCCCTAATACCAGAAAGGGGATATCGGGCATCATGGCGGTGTAGCGGATACCTTGTTTTCCCACTTGCTGGAGCTGCCTGATATGGTCTTCTGTTGTTTTTCTTTTTTGTGCAGGATATCTTTTATCTTATTCATAGAAAATCTCCGACGCTCAATTTGTTTTACTCATTGTACCACAATTGCAGGCGGAATTGAACAGCAGAAAGAAAATGCCTACAGGAGGGATTCGACCTGCCGTGCGCGGCAGGCCACCTCGGGTTGAAACGAATCCACCTTGCCGCATTTAGCTTTTGCAAGCCTGCATTCGCATAGTCTTGCAAAAGCTGCGGCTGCGGAAAAAGTGCCATGCCTTTATCTGCCACCGGCAGCGGCATGGCGCTTTTTCCCCCGGCACGTTTCTAAGAGCCCTCGGGTTCGAATCCCCATTTCTTTCAATATGAAAAGAAGTCCCTGCCAATGGCAGGAACTTCTTTTCATGGTGGAGACGGAGGGATTCGAACCCTTGACCTTACGGATGCGAACCGTACGCTCTCCCAACTGAGCTACGCCCCCATATTAAATTGCATAATCAGCTCTCAACTGACAGCTCATACATTATAACACATTTTTTTCGTTTGTAAAGGAAAAATTTTGATTGATTATATTTCAGTTTTGTAGTATAGTATGACCGTGGCTTTTGACAAGGCTGCACTAGTCGGGGAGCCAGCGGTGCCCTGTAACCTGCAATCCGCTGCAGCAGGGGCGAATTCCCGATTGAGGATATGTTCTGTGTCGTCTGACTCCGGTAAGCAGCGTTGACGATCCGGTCTCGCGCAACGGAAACCCGCGAACCATGTCAGGCGGGGAACCGAGCAGCATTAAGCGGTGCTTTTCGTGTGCCGCGAGTTTGCCGGGTCCGAGCCGGCTGCCGGGGTAACGGACATAGTTCATTGTTCGATGTCGGGTGTGCAGTCTTGTCAAGAGCCACAACTGCATTATGTGCCGGAGAGGTGGGGGAGCATGTATCAGGCTCTGTATCGCAAGTGGCGTCCGCAGACCTTTGATCAGGTCGTCGGTCAGCAGCATATTACCGAGACGCTGAAAAATCAGGTCAAGACGGGCAGGCTTTCCCATGCCTATCTCTTCATCGGCACGCGCGGCACCGGCAAGACGACCTGCGCGAGGATCCTCGCCAAGGCTGTCAACTGCGAGCATCCGGTGGACGGCAATCCCTGCGGAGTGTGCCCCGCATGCCGAGGGATAAGCGACGGCTCTGTGCTCGATGTTGTGGAGCTCGACGCGGCGTCCAACAACGGCGTTGACAATGTGCGCGCACTCAGGGAGGAAGCGGTGTTCACCCCGGCCTCTGTGCGCAAGAGAGTGTATATTATCGACGAAGTCCACATGCTGTCGGCCTCGGCGTTCAATGCGCTGCTGAAAATTCTCGAGGAGCCGCCTGAGCATCTGATGTTCATCCTTGCGACGACGGAGCTGCAGAAGGTTCCGGCGACGATACTTTCGCGCTGCCAGCGGCACAGCTTTCGGCGCATCGACACTCCCGACATTGCCGAATACCTCGAATACATCGCAAAGCAGGAAAACTTCAAGCTCAGCCATGAGGCGGCGGAGCTTATCGCCCGGCTTGCCGACGGCGGTGTGCGAGACGCGCTGAGTCTGCTAGACCAGTGCTCGGCCAGCGCGACGATAGACCTTGAAGCTGTTTACAGCGCGATGGGGCTTGCCGGCAACCGGCGCACGGCGCAGCTTATGAGCAGCATATTGGATCATGATACAGACAAGACGCTGCGGGACTTCAACTCCATGTGGATGGACGGCAAGGACCCGGCCACGCTCCTGACGGAGCTGTCCGGTCTGCTGCGCGATACGCTTATGACGCACGTCGCCCCTAAGGGCGCGCGCAGCCTTATCTCAGGCGGCTATGACGATACGACGCTCGGTGAGCTCTCGGGCCGCATGACGACCGAGGAGATAATCTGCGCGATGGAGACCGTGCAGAAGTACACCGCGTCCATGCGCGAGAGCACCAGCCCCAAGACGACTGCGGAGCTGTGCCTCGTCTCCCTTTGTGATAACACTATGGGTGAGAGCATAGCGGAGCTTCGGGCGAGAATATCGCGGCTCGAACTGCAAATTAGCAGCGGGAGCTTCACCCCAGTGCGGGAGGACAAGCATCCGACGCCTGCGCCCGCCGAAGAGGAACCGGAGCGTTATGAGCCGGAGCTCCCGCAGCGGAGAGAAGAGACGTCCATCCCGGAGGAGGACGACCTTGACCCCGAGATGTTCATGGAGGAGCAGCCCGAGGACAGCTTCCTTCAGCGCGGCGGCAGAGCTGAACCCGAGCCGCAGAGAGAATCGGAAGCCCAGCCCAAAACGGACGTACCGGCAGGGGAGCCCGCATGGAAAGATATCTGCGCAAAGGCGGCAGGTGCGCTTCCGATGGATATAAAGCTGAGACTGGACGACAGCGCTTCCGTAAGGGGGAAGATAGAAAACGGTACACTGCGCATAGAGGTCGTGCCAGGATTTCTCTATGGGCGCTTTAACAGGCAGGATGTGCTCGCAAAGTTCTCGGAGGCGGCGACAGCCCTTGCGGGAAAAGAGATACACGCTCTGCTCTCAGAGCTGCACGATGAGCCGCGCCCACAGCGCAGTCTGGACGAACTGAAGCAGTTCAAGGAAGTAAAATTCATATAAACAGTAAATAATAAAAACGGAGGATATAAAAATGGCAAAAGGCGGATTTCGCGGCGGATATCCCGGCGGCAACCAGATGAACATGATGAGACAGGCTCAGAAGATGCAGCAGGATTTCCTGAAAATGCAGCAGGAGCTCGAGACAAAAGAATTTGAGTTCACGGCAGGCGGCGGTGCAGTAAAGGCGACAATGATCGGCACCCGCCAGCTTCACAGCATAGAAATAAGCCCCGATGTTGTCGACAGCGACGATGTCGAAATGCTTCAGGATCTGATCCTTGCGGCGGTCAACGGCGCTATCAAGCTTGCCGACGATGAGACCAACAAGGCCATGAGCAAGCTTCGGGGCGGCATGGGCGGCTTCCCCGGCCTGTTCTGAGATGAAGACCCCTTGGACAGACAGCGTTGATATCAACGCTCCGCTTCCCGAATACCCGCGCCCGCAGATGGCGAGACGCAGCTGGCTGAACCTGAACGGCCCGTGGCTCTATGCCTTTACGGACAGCAGCAGGAGACCGGCTGAGTATGACGGCGAGATAACCGTACCGTTCTCACCGGAGACGGAGCTGTCCGGAGTCGGCAGAGCGCTGAGGAGCGGGGAGTACCTGTGGTATTGCAGAGAAGTCGAGATACCGGCGGAGTTTTCCGGTAAGCGTCTGCTGCTGCACTTCGGCGCGGTGGATCAGTGCGCGGCGGTGTGGGTGAACTCCACGCAGGTCGTGCGGCACACCGGCGGCTATCTGCCCTTCGAGGCGGATATCACCGACGCTGTTGAGGACGGCTATGCCCAAATCACCGTCAGAGTGACCGATGATACCGACGGAAGCTTCCAGTCCCGCGGCAAGCAGAGCTCGAAGCGCGGCGGAATATGGTACACTCCGCAGAGCGGTATATGGCAGACGGTGTGGCTCGAGGCAGTACCGGAGACGTATGTGCGCTCACTGCGCATCACCCCGGATATTGACAAGGCAGTGGTCACGGTCGAGGCCGACGTCAGGGGAGACGAGCAGGCATACGCGCATTTTGACGGGCAGGACTTTCCGCTCCCGGCGGAGATCCCCGTGCTGGAATTTGAGCCTTGGTGCCCGGAGAACCCAAAGCTCTACGGCTTCAGCGTAAGCTGCGGCGAGGACGAGGTGTTCAGCTATTTTGCCATGCGCAAGATAGCCGTCGCAAAGGATAAAAACGGAGTGCCGCGCCTGTTTCTGAATAACGAGCCGTACTTCCAGAACGGTCTGCTCGATCAGGGCTATTGGCCTGACGGACTCTATACCGCGCCGACGGACGAGGCGCTTATCTACGATATCAGCACCGCCAAGGCGATGGGCTTCAATATGCTGCGCAAGCATATCAAGGTCGAGCCGCTGCGATGGTACTACCATTGCGACAGGCTCGGTATGCTCGTCTGGCAGGATATGCCGAACGGCGGTCGGCGCTATAATCCGGTCATCATCTCCGCACCGCTCGTGACGGGCATTCATCTGAACGACTCCGCGCACGCCCTCTTTGCCCGGAGCGACAGCGAGGGGCGCGCACAGTTCAAGTCTGAACTCGGCGAGCTGGTGAACCATCTGTACAACTGCCCATGCATCTGTATGTGGGTCATCTTCAACGAGGGCTGGGGTCAGTTCGACGCAAGAAAGATGTACGACTTTGTCCGCTCCATGGACAAGACCCGCGTTATCGACCACGCCTCCGGCTGGCACGATCAGGGCATCGGCAATGTGCAGAGCCTGCATGTGTACTTTAAAAAGTACCACTTTAAGCCTGACAAAAAGGGCCGCGCGGTGCTGCTCAGCGAGTTCGGAGGGTACAGCCATCAGGTGCCGGGGCACTGCTACAATAATAAATACTTCGGATATAAGAAGTTCGAGATGCCGTTCCAGCTCGAGGCGGCGCTTGAGGATCTTTATCAGACGGAGATCGGCCCGGCAAAGCTGCGGGGGCTTTCGGCGGCGGTGTATACGCAGCTTAGCGACGTTGAGGACGAGCTCAACGGCCTGCTGACATATGACAGAAAGGTCGTAAAGATCGCGCCCGAACCGATGCGCAAGATAATAAATGTAGGTAAATGATCACCGCGTCCGTGTTCGGCTATGCCGGATACGGACGCGTGAGTTTTTAGGTGAGTGTATGCTGAAAAAAGCCTATCTTGAAATTACAAATGTCTGCAATCTCTCGTGCAGCTTCTGCCCAGGCACGCGCCGCGAAAAGCGCTTTATGACGCCTGAAGACTTTGAAACGCTCTCGCGGAAGCTGCGCGGACATGTGGAGTACCTCTATCTGCACCTTATGGGTGAGCCGCTGCTGCACCCGCAGCTTGAGGAAATACTCGGTATAGCCGCGCGGCAGGGCTTCCGCGTCATAATCACGACGAACGGAACGCTGCTCGATAGGCGCGGCGAACTGCTCGTTCCCTCACCGGCAGTGTACAAGGTGAATCTTTCGCTCCAGTCGTTTGAGGGTAACGGAGCCGCTGAACCGGACGGCTATGTCAGGCTGTGCGCGGACTTTGCGGCGAGTATGTCCGCGGCTGGGAAGCAGTGCGTGCTGCGCCTTTGGAACAAAAACGGGCTTGACAGCCTGAACCCGCAGATAGAAGCAGTGCTTGAAGCGCGCTTCCCGAAGCCGTGGAGGGACAGCCGCGGCAGCCGGTACATCGCAGAACGTGTACTGCTCCAGCCGGGCGAGCGCTTCGACTGGCCGGACATGAGTGCGGAGGACACAGGCGCGCAGCGCTTCTGCCGCGGCCTGCGGGATCAGATAGGTGTTCTGTGCGACGGAACTGTTGTGCCGTGCTGCCTTGACCATGAGGGCGACATAGCGCTGGGTAATCTGTTTGAGGATGAGCTTCCTAATATTATGTCAACCGAAAGAGCGCGCAGGATATTCGATGGATTCTCGCAAAGGCAGGCGGCGGAGGAGCTTTGCCGCCGCTGCGGTTATTCAATGAGATTTACATAATATAATTTACATAACGAAAATAAAGCGGCAGAAAAACGCGGCGTGGTAAAAGAGCATAGATTTTTGCCGCAATGGGTAAAAAAGTTTATGTAATTGGCATAGGCCGCCGGGGCTTGTATTTCCTGTCGACTTGTGCTACACTGTCGCTGCTGGAAAAACATGTGTCTGTGAAAAACGGACATGGAGGATAAAGAAATGAAAGTTGCAGTTTTAGGATTTGGTACTGTCGGTCAGGGCGTTTATGGTATGCTTGCCCACAGCAAGGGACTTGAGCCGGGGCCTGTGCTTGTCAGACCCGGCAAGGATAACGAGCCTTGGAAGGTCGCGGATATGAACGCGATAGTGTCCGACGCATCCGTTGGTGCGGTCGCGGAGGTCATGGGCGGGGTAGAGCCCGCGTTCAGCTATTGCGCTATGGCACTCAAGGCCGGCAAGCACGTTGTCACCTCTAATAAGGCACTCGTCGCGGCCAAGGGCATAGAGCTTGCGGAGATCGCAAGAGAGCACGGCGCGGCGTTCTTGTTCAGCGCGGCCTGCGGCGGCGGTGTGCCTTTCCTGCATAACCTCTCGCTCGCAGTGCTCAGCGACAGGATAGAGAGCCTTGGCGGCATCCTCAATGGCACGACGAACTATATGCTCGACGCCATGCAGCGCCGCAGCCTTGATTACGGCGCTGCGCTCTCGGATGCGCAGAAGCTCGGCTATGCCGAGGCAGACCCGACGGCGGACGTTTCCGGGCTTGACGCGCTGAGAAAGATCATGCTCGGCTGCGCGGTCGGTTTTGATGCGCTCCCCGATGAGGGGCTTGACCGCGAGGGTATAGAGAGCATCACCGCGGCGGATGTCGCGGATATCAAAAAGCGCGGTCTTACCTGTCGTCTTCTTGCCCGCGGCGGCAGAACGGACGGCGGAGTGTACGCCTATGTCGAGCCCGTGCTGTTCACCGCGGCGGCGCCAGAGTGCTCCGTGCTCGATAACTTCAACCTCGCAAGATACCACGGCGAGGACTCCGGTGATATAGTCATGATCGGTCAGGGTGCAGGCCGCTGGCCTACAGCCTCGGCTGTGCTGCGCGATTTGAGCTGCGTATTGCGCGGCGAGCGCGAAATGCTCGGCGCGGGCTGCGTCCGCTGCGCGGCGGACAACGAGGGCTGTGTGCATTCGTACTATGTGCGCCTGCCCGAGAAGCTTGTTTCAGAGCTTCCGGTCAAGTCGGCGAAGAATGAAAACGGCGTCGCGAGAGTTATCACGGAGCCTGTCAGCGTTGCGTCCATGCATGCGTTCGCCGCAAAGCAGAGAGAGAACGGCGCGGAGATATTCTTTGCCGCCGTGGAGGAATAAGAATGAAAGTCGCAAAATTCGGCGGCTCCTCCGTCGCGGGAGCCGAGCAGTTCAAAAAGGTCAAGGCGATAGTCGAAGCCGACCCGGAGCGCCGGGTGGTCGTCGTCTCGGCGGCGGGCAAGAGGAACGCCGACGACCATAAGCTGACCGACCTGCTGTACCTGTGCCACGCGCACCTCAATTACGGCGTCTCATGCAGCGATATCTTCAATACCATCGAGCATCGCCTTACCGAGATACGCGACAAGCTTGGCCTGAGCTATGACGTCGAGTCCGAGCTTAAGGAGCTTGAGCGCACACTGAGCAAAGACACGCCCGTTGACCTGCTTGTGTCGCGCGGTGAGTATTTCACCTCGAAGCTCATGGCCGAATATCTGGGCTACACCTTTGTCGACGCGGCCGACTGCGTGATTTTTTCCTTTGACGGCAGCATAGACTATGAACGCAGCTATGCCCTTATTGCCGAAGCCGCGGAAAAGTATGGCAGGATAGTCATCCCCGGCTTTTATGGGCGTGTGAGCACGGGCAAAATAAAGGTCATGACCCGCGGCGGCAGCGACATAACCGGCTCCCTCGCGGCGGTTGCAGTTAACGCCGATGTGTACGAGAACTGGACGGATGTCTCCGGCATACTTATGGCGGACCCGCGCATTGTTGATAACCCGGAGCCTATCAAGAAGATAACCTATGCCGAGCTTCGCGAGCTTGCCTTCATGGGCGCGACGGTGCTGCATGAGGAGTCCGTGCAGCCGGTGCGCGAAAAGGGGATACCCCTCAACATCAGAAACACCAACCGCCCGCAGGATCCCGGAACAATGATAGTCGGGAACATTGACCGAGAGAACAGCGACGACCGTTTCATAACCGGCATCGCCGGCAGGAAGAACTTCACGATAATCACGCTCCAGAAGCACGATATGCACACCAGCCATTCTCTCCGTCAGGCGCTGGAGGTCTTTGAACGCTACCACGCACCGATAGAGCACATTGCCCTGGGGCTCGACTCCTTTGCGCTCGTGACTTCGAGCGCCGGGCTTGGGGAGAGCATATATCAGCTCATGGGCGATCTTCAGAAAGCCTGCCACCCGGACGATATCAGCCAGCAGGACGATATCGCGCTTGTCGCGGCGGTCGGCCGCAAGATGCCGTTCAGACCCGGCACATCCGGCAAGCTGTTCAAGGCGCTCGGCGACGCGGGCGTCAACATCCGCACCATCGCTCAGGGGACGGATGAGCTTTCAATAATTGTTGGTATAGACAATAAGGACTATGAGACGGCCATCCGTGTACTGTATGACGGATTTGCCGGTTAAGGAGGAAATGAAATGGAAAAGATCAATGTAGCGATCCTCGGCGCAAGCGGCGCTGTCGGCAGAGAGATGCTGAAAATCCTTGAGGAATACGATATCCCCGTCGCAAAGCTCCTTCCGCTTGCAAGCGCGCGCAGCGCGGGCGGCTATGTGAAATTCCACGGTGAGGACGTTCTTATCGAAGAAGCGACTGACGAGAGCTTCGCAGGCATGGACTATGTCCTCGGCGCGGTGAAGAACGGCATGTCCAAGCGCTTCGCCCCGGCGATAGTCAAGAGCGGCGCGGTGTATATCGATAACAGCTCCGCTTTCAGGCTTGATGAAAATGTGCCGCTGGTCGTCCCTGAGATAAACGGCGCGGACGCCTTTGAAAACAAGGGCATTATCGCAAACCCGAACTGCTCCACAATCATCACCCTTATGGCCGTTGCGGGACTTGCAAAGCTTTCTCCGATCAAGGCCATGGTCGCAAGCACCTATCAGGCCGTCTCCGGTGCGGGTCAGGCGGGCTTCTCTGAGCTTCAGGGACAGATGGAAGCCATTGTTGCCGGCAAGCCGACGGAGCACTCAACTTTCCCGACGCAGATCTGCCTGAATGTTATCCCTCACATCGGCGACGAGCTTGAAAACGGCTATACCGATGAGGAAATGAAGATGCAGAACGAGGGGCGCAGGATCTTCCACCGCCCGGAACTCAAGGTCACCTGCACCTGTGTGCGTGTGCCGGTCATGCGCTCGCACTCGATATCCGTCACGGTCAAGACTGAGCGCCGCATTGAGCTGGACGAGGCCAGAGCTGCTATCGCGGCACACCCCGGCGTGCGCCTTATCGACGATTATCAGGGACGCAATTACCCGACGCCGCTTGACACCAGCGATCAGGATCTCGTCTGGGTCGGCAGAGTGCGCCGCGACCTCGTGGATGAGGATGCGATAACCCTTTGGTGCTGCGGCGACCAGATACGAAAGGGCGCTGCCGCAAACGCCGTGCAGATACTCAGGCTGCTTGCCGAAGGCAAAAAGTAAGTTGACATAATTTGGGTAACATAACACAACACTCGAGCGATTTGCTTCGCCCGGGTGTTGTGTTATTTTAATAGAAGCTCTATATGCAGATTGCTCAAAATTACATGCGGGTTTTCTTGACATACACTGCACATTGCGATATCATCATACACATCGATAATTAACACAACAACGATTTCGGAGGGACATATATGAAACGCAGTGAGATAAACAAGGCGCTGAAAGAGCTGGAGGCAATGTGCGCAGAGTACAAGTGCTATCTGCCGCCGTTCTGCGGCTTCACCCCGGAGCAGTGGAAGCACATCGGCCATGAGTATGACGAGGTGCGCGACTGCATGCTCGGCTGGGATATTACCGACTACGGTCTCGGTGATTTTGACAAGGTCGGCTTCTCACTTATCACCATCAGGAACGGCAACCGCAAGATGGCAGACAAGTACCCCAAGGTGTATGCCGAGAAACTGCTGTACCTCAGAGAGAGCCAGTATTCCCCGAACCATTTCCACTGGTACAAGACCGAGGATATAATCAACCGCGGCGGCGGCAACGTGCTGATCCGTGTGTATAACTCACTGCCGGATGAGGAGATCGACTATGAATCTGATGTGACCATACACACCGACGGGAGGACTTACACCGTCCCTGCCGGGACTCAGATCCGTCTCACCCCGGGCGAGAGCATCCATATCCAGCAGTACCTGTACCATGATTTCACCGTTGAGCCAGGCACGGGTTCTGTGCTCCTCGGCGAGGTCAGCCAGTGCAATGATGATAATACCGATAACCGCTTCAATCCGCCGGTCGGACGCTTCCCGGAGATCGAGGAGGACGAGCCGCCATACAGGCTGCTGTGCAATGAGTACCCGGAGGCCGAGTAAAGCATGATAGTCACGATACATAACGACCAACTGACGTTGACTGCCGACACTCTCGGCGCTCAGATGCAGAGCATCACCTCGTATAAGGGCACGGAGTACCTATGGAACGGCGATGAAAGATACTGGAAAGGGCGTGCCCCGGTGCTCTTCCCGTTTGTGGCAAGGCTCAAGGACAAGACCTATACCGTCAACGGCGGCACATATCAGATGAAGATACACGGCTTCGCCTCAGCCTGCGAGTTTGAAGTCGCCGAGCAGACGGAGAGCAGCGTTACCTTTGTGCTGCGCGATAATGAGGTCACGCGCGCACAGTTCCCATTTGCCTTCCTTTTCAAGGTGAGATACGCTCTCAAGGAAAACACCGTTGAGGTGACATATACTGTAGATAACCCGGAGGATGAAATGCTGCATTTCGGCCTCGGCGGGCACCCCGGCTTCAATGTCCCGCTCAAGGAGGGGACTTCCTTTGAGGATTATTATCTGCGTTTCTCCCAGCCCTGCGAGCCTGACAGAGTGGGCTTTTCGTCGGAAATCCTTGTGAGCGGTGTCGATAAGCGCTATGAGCTTGAGGACGGGCAGATCATCAGGCTTCGCCATGACCTGTTCGACCATGATGCTATAGTCCTCAAAAACATGGCAAAGAGCGTCACCATCGCCTCAGATAAGACCAAGCGCTATGTGACCGTCAACTATCCGCAGATGCCTTATGTCGGCTTCTGGCACGCGGAGCGCAAGGCCGCGCCGTATGTCTGCGTCGAGCCGTGGGTGTCGCTGCCCGCGCGCGACGGAGTGATCGAGGACTTTGCCTGCAAGGGCGACCTTATACATCTCCCCGGGCACGGCAGCTATGAGAACACGTGGTATATTACGATAGGGGAAGAATGAGCTATGTATGATGTTGCGGCGCTCGGCGAGCTGCTTATTGATTTTACCTGCCTGTCGACGGATACGGACGGCTACCCGACTATGGCTGCGCACCCCGGCGGCGCGCCGGCAAATTACCTCGCCGCGCTGACGAAGTTCGGCGCAAAGACGGCCATGATCGGCAAGGTCGGCAATGACGCATTCGGCAGACTGCTTATCAAGACCCTGAAGGGCACGGGGATAGACACGCGCGGCATGCTTGTGTCGGACGATGTGTTCACGACGCTTGCGTTCGTGACGCTGGACGACAGCGGCGACCGTGAGTTTTCATTTGCGCGCAAGCCCGGAGCCGATACGCAGCTCCGCTTTGATGAGATCGACCTCGGCGTGATAGATGCGTCAAAGGTGCTGCACTTCGGCACCCTGTCCATGACGAACGAACCGGCGAGGGACGCGACGTATAAAGCCGTCGAGTACGCCGCCGGGCGTGGGAAGCTTATCAGCTTTGACCCGAATCTCAGAAAGCCCCTGTGGAACGATCTGGACGAGGCGAAGCGACAGATGCTGTGGGGACTCCGACACGCGGACGTGGTCAAGATCAGCGATGAAGAGACGGAGTTCCTGTTCAGCCTTGCCCCGGAAGAGTCGGCGAAGCATATCATAGACAGCTTCGGCGTCAGGCTCGTCTACGTCACCTGCGGTGCAGAGGGCTGCTTTTACAGGACGAAGACGGCGTCCGGCTTCGTCAAGGCACTCAGCGGCATAGCCGTGAAGGACACGACCGGAGCGGGCGATATCTTCGGCGGTTCTGCGATGTACGGGCTGCTGAGAGCGGGCGGTGTACCGGAGAAGCTGACCGCGGAGGAACTTGAAAATATCGTCTCCTTTGCGTGTGCGTCGGCGGGGCTTTCGACCACCAAGGCGGGCGGCATTTCAAGCGTACCGGAACTTGGCGAGGTCGAAGCGGCAATGAAGTGATTGATGACTGCTGACGATAAAGTTCAGATCAGAATATAAAAACAAAGCACGGAAGAGGAATCATCGTAGTTCCACTTTCGTGCTTTGCTTCTGTTATACGCTTTTGCGGGGACAGGTCTGCGCGTGACCGGGTTCAGCTCGCCCCAAGTGCCGCGCCGGGAATTGTCGAGCTCCCGCTTTTTCTTTTTCGAGAGCTTCTCATAAGGAATGAAATTGTTCATACTGTACCTCCAACTTTTGATGTGTCGGTATTATAGCAGAAAAAAGAAATAATGCAAGACGGAAAGCCGGCTTATTAAGGTCAGGCTGTATAGAATTAGGACATTCAGTGTCGGAATAAGCTTATCAGGGGTGATGAAATGCTTGAATGTGCGTTTGTGTTTCTGATGAAAACGCTTTTGCTGATGCTGCGCCTGTCACCGGCGGACTCTTTCCCGAAGCCTTTGAGCAAGGAAGAGGAGCGCGAATATCTTGAACGCTGGCAGGCGGGGGACATAGACGCGAGGAACACGCTCGTTGAACACAATCTGCGTCTTGTCGCGCACATAATCAAGAAATACTATCAGAACGAGGACATTGACGATCTTATCTCCATCGGCACGATAGGACTGATAAAGGGCATCAATACCTATAAACCGGATAAGGGCGTCCGCCTTGCGACCTATGCGAGCAGGTGCATTGAAAATGAGATCCTGATGCACTTTCGCAGCCAGAAGAAAGCTGCGGCGGATGTCAGCCTATCGGAAGCGTTGGACGTTGACGGGGAGGGCAACGGCCTGTATCTCATGGACGTTGTGGCGCAGGACGACGACATGGCCGAGCGCGTCGGGAGTATGGAGTTGTGCCGTAGCCTCAGGGAATATATAGATAAGGTGCTAGATGAGCGCGAGGCGGAGATCATTCGCCTGCGCTACGGCATAGGCGGAGGGACGCCCAAGACCCAGCGCGAGACGGCGCAGCTATGCGGGATATCCCGCTCGTACGTATCGCGTATAGAAAAGAAAGCGCTTGAAAAGCTGCGTGAGGCATTGGGGGACGAGAGCGGGAAATAGCACAGAGCCGTGTATCAGACAGAATTTTGATACACGGCTTGTTTGCGCCGATATACGGCAGCGGATAAAAATAGTTGCCCGTTTGTGCTTTCTGGTGTATAATATAATGAATCTTTATGGAAATGGAGATCACCATGAGCAGAAAGAAAAGAAAAGCACAGGCTGCCGAGGTGCCTGATATCGAAGCCTCCGGCAAGAATATGTATGACTGGGTGCAGTGCCTCATAGTGGCGCTTATAATATGCGTTGTTTTTTTTGCGTTCTTTGTTCGTATTATCGACGTCGTCGGCACGTCGATGAACCCGACGCTCAATAACAGCGACAAAATGCTCGTCTCCGGGCTGTTCTATAAGCCGAAGGTCGGGGACGTGGTCGTGTTCAAAAAGGACGAATATAACCCCAATAAGGCTCTGGTGAAGCGCGTGATCGCCGTCGAAGGGCAGGAAATCAATATAGACTTTGACAAGGGCATTGTCTACATTGACGGCCAGCCTATCCAGGAGGACTATATCGCGGAGCTCACCAAGACTAAGGAAGACTTCATCGGCCCTAAGACTGTCCCGGAGGGCTGCGTGTTCGTGATGGGCGATAACCGCAATATGTCCACCGACAGCAGAAAAACCGAGATAGGCATGGTAGATACACGGTTGATCCTCGGGAAAGCGTATATGGTCATATACCCGCTCTCCGAGTTTAGAGTTATAAAATGATGGAAAACGGCTACGAAAAAATGAATATCCAGTGGTTTCCCGGCCATATGACGAAAGCGCAGCGGATGATCGAGGACAACGTCAAGCTTGTTGACGCCGTGTGCGAGATACTTGACGCGCGCATCCCGTTCTCCAGCCGGAACCCTGATATAGACCGGCTCGCCGCAGGCAAGCCGCGCCTTGTCATACTCAACCGCAGCGACCTTGCGGATCCGGAATTGACCGCGCGCTGGAAGAAGAGCTTCCAGAAGCAGGGGCTTGCTATCCTTGAGACTGACGCGAAGAGCGGCAGGGGAGTGAACGGCTTTGCCCCGGCGATACGGGAGCTCCTCAGCGATAAGCTGAAGGAGTACGAGGCAAAGGGGCAGGTCGGCCACCCGCTGAGAGTGATGATCCTTGGCATACCGAACGTCGGCAAGTCGACGTTTATCAATAAGGTCGCAAAGCGCAAAGCGGCAATAGCCGGGGACAAGCCTGGCGTCACGCGCGGCCGCCAGTGGATAAGCATCGATACCGGACTTGACCTGCTCGACACTCCGGGCATACTCTGGCCGAAGTTTGACAGTCAGGAGGTCGGCGAGATGCTGGCCATCACGAACGCCATCAAGGCGGACGTTCTAGATAAGGAGACGCTAGGCGCAAACTTCATGCTCCGCCTGCGCGATATGTATCCGGATGCTCTGCGTGAGCGTTATAAAATGGAACCCGATCCGGAGCTCAACGGCTATGAGCTGCTTGAGCAGGCGGCAAAGAAGCGCGGCTTTCTCGTTTCACGCGGCGAGTATGACATTGAGAGAATGGCGAACACTCTGCTCAAGGAATACCATGAGGGCAAGCTCGGCCGCCTGACTTTGGAGGCTCCGAATGACTGAGCTCTGGGAACTGGAAAATGAAATTTACGCCGAGGGCTTCAGCCTTATCTGCGGCGTTGACGAGGCCGGACGCGGGCCGCTGGCAGGGCCGGTATATGCCGCCGCCGTTATTCTCCCGCGGGATGCTGTCATCGACGGCCTTAACGATTCCAAGAAGCTGACCGAGAAGAAGCGCGACGCGCTCTTTGACGTTATCACCGAGCGGGCGCTGACCTACGGCATTGCCTCAGCTTCGGTCGAAGAAATAGAAGAATTCAACATCCTGAACGCGACCTTTCTTGCGATGAACCGTGCTGTCGCAAAGCTCGACCCCGCGCCGGAGCTTGCGCTTATCGACGGCAACCGGAACACCGGCATAGCCATGCCGAGCCGCTGCATTGTAAAGGGAGACTCGCGCTGCGCGGACATTGCCGCCGCGTCGATCCTCGCAAAGGTCAGCCGTGACAGATATATGCTCAACCTTGCGGAGAAGTACCCGCAGTATCATTTCGAGCAGCACAAGGGCTACGGCACAAAGCTGCATTATGAAGCACTCAGAGAATACGGCCCGTCGCCTGAGCACCGCCCGAGCTTTCTGAGGAAAATGCACTGATGGAGAGGCGGGAGCTTGGTGCGTGGGGCGAGGAGCGCGCGGCGAAATATCTGCGCAGCAAAGGGTATACTATCCTTGAGCGTAACTTCCGCTGCCGCGCGGGAGAGATAGACATCATCGCGCTGCGCGGCGGCATCATTGCCTTTGTTGAGGTGAAGCTGCGCCAGGACTCGGAATTTGCCGAAGCGCGCGAATTTGTGACCCCGGCAAAGCAGCGGCGTGTGATCCTGACCGCCGAATATTGGCTCACCTCGCACCGGACGGAGTTACAGCCGCGCTTTGACGTGATCGAGATATACGCGCCTTACGGTGAGAGGACGCTCTTCCCGAAGATAAATCACCTTCAGGACGCTTTCCAATAGAAATATGTACGCGGACATGCCGCGAACCGGAGTTTTCCGGTTCGCGGAGCGCAGGCATGACGCTGCTCAGCAGCAGCCGCGCGGACAGAAGGTGGAGCAGTAGGTCTCGCCCTTGGTGCTTGCTTTCTCGTTCTGGACGCTGATCTGTTCTGCGCTGCATCTGCAGTCAACGGTGTTGTACTTGCAGCCTGTGACGTCGCAGCCGACGCCGGGGATGACGTTCTTGGTTTTCTTATCGCTCATGTTCATAACCTCCGTTCCTTGTTGGAAACGGTATTATTATCTGCACCCAAGCCCTGTTTATTCGGAGGACATTTTCTGCCTATGGCGCTCTACACAATAGGAGACACGCATCTTTCCCTTGCCAAGGACAAGCCCATGGACATCTTTGGCGAAAAGTGGAAGAACCACGCGCAAAAATTAAAGGACGGCTTTTCGATAGTCGGGGAGGACGACCTCACCGTCATCTGCGGCGATATCAGCTGGGGCATGGGTATCGAGGAGACAAAGGAGGACTTCCTTTTTATCGATGCTCTGCCAGGGAAAAAGATAATCCTTAAAGGCAATCACGACTATTGGTGGAGCACCGCTGCAAAGGCGAAGAAGTTTTTTGCGCAGAACGGGATAACCACCATAGACATTCTTTATAATAACAGCTTTGACTATGGCGAGTACGCGATCTGCGGCACCCGCGGCTGGTTTTATGAGGAGGAAAAGGGCGGCGAGCATGACGCGAAGATCATGCGCCGAGAGATAATGCGCCTTGAAGCGTCGCTCAAGGCGGCCGGGGATAAGAAGAAGCTCGTGTTCCTGCATTATCCGCCGCTGTTTCAGAACTACCGCTGCGAGGAAATCCTTGAACTGCTCAAAAGCTATGAGGTCCGCCTGTGCTGCTACGGCCATATACACGGCAAAGGCTGCGCATATGCATTCAACGGCTGGCGCGACGGGACAGAGTTCAGGCTTGTGTCGGCAGATTTTGTGGATTTTACCCCCGTGAAGCTGCCATATTAGGCTTTATTAAATAATTTGTCATTGATTTTACTGTAAGTTTCTGCTATCATAGACAAGTGCGTGCAGACACATAAAGAGGAGGAAATCAACCATGATTCTGAAGAACGTAGAAAACAAAGAAAATAAGACCGCCACTTTTCAGGTAGAGTCCGACGCTGCCGAGTTTGAATCCGCAGTCAACGGCGCATACCTCAAGAACAAGGCTTCGATAAATATTCCCGGCTTCCGCAAGGGCAAGGCTCCGCGCGCTGTCGTTGAGGGCATGTACGGCGCAGAGGTCTTTTATCAGGACGCTATGGACGAGCTCGCCCCCAAGGCTTTCGAGTTCGGCCTTGATGAATCCAAGCTGCGCATGGTCGGCACTCCGTCCATCGTCGATGTGAACGTGACCGATGACCGCACCGCTTCCTACACTTTTGAAGTTACCCTTTACCCCGAGGTCACTCTCGGCCAGTACAAGGGTCTTGAAGCGGAGCGCAAGGATGAGAGCGTTTCCGACGAGGATGTTGACAATGAGCTCAACTCCGTCCGCAAGCGCAACGCCCGCATGATCGACATTGACGACCGCGCCGCCGAACTGGGCGACACTGTTGATATCGACTTTGACGGTTACCTTGACGGTGAGCGTTTCGACGGCGGCAAGGCCGAGGGCTACTCTCTCGAGCTCGGCTCCAACTCTTTTGTTCCCGGCTTTGAGGATCAGGTTGTCGGCATGAAGATCGGCGAGGAGAAGGATATCGACATCACCTTCCCCGAGAACTACACTCCTGAGCTTGCCGGCAAGGCTGTCGTTTTCAAGATAAAGCTCAACGGTATCACCACTCCCGAGCTTCCCGAGCTGGACGATGAGTTCGCAAAGGACGTTTCCGAGTTCGATACTCTTGACGAGTACAAGACCAGCCTGCGCGGGGATCTTGAGAAGCGCAAGAAGGACGAGGCTGAGAATGATTTCCGCGCGAACATTCTCAAGCAGGCCGTCAACAACCTCCAGGCTGAGATCCCCGAGTGCATGATCCTCGAGAAGGTCGAGCAGACCATCCGTGACTATGCCTCCAACTTCGGCATGACCGACCGCAGCGTTCCCCTTGAGAACCTCAAGGAAATGATGGGCCTGTCCGACGAGGTCGTCGAGAACAATATCCGTCCCGCAGCCGAGTTCCAGGTCAAGACCGACCTGCTGCTTGACAAGATCAAGGACGAGGAGAAGCTCGAAGTCACCGAGGAAGCCTTCAATGAGTATCTCAACAAGGTCGCTGAGGACGTCAAGGCCACTGCCGACCAGCTCAAGAACTACTTCGGCGAAGCCTTCATAAAGGCCGAGCAGCTCAAGGAAATGGCGACAAACCTTATCGTTGACAGCGCCAAGGTCAAGGCTGCCGAGACCGAAGAAAAGCCCAAGAAGGCAAGAAAGCCCAAGGCTCCCAAGGCAGAAGATAAGGCTGAGGAGACCGAAGCCGCTGCAGAAGAGCCCAAGGCAGAATAATTCTCAGGGAATAAGGATATGCTCTCTTGGATGCTGATATTTTAAAGGAGAGTTTAATACAATGAGTTTAGTACCTTATGTTGTAGAGCAGACCAGCCGCGGCGAGCGCTCGTATGACATCTTTTCCAGACTGCTTAATGACCGCATCATTATGCTTTCCGAGGAAGTTAACGACACTACCGCCAGCTTGATCGTAGCACAGCTTCTGTATCTTGAAGCGCAGGATCCCGATAAGGACATACAGTTTTATATCAACAGCCCCGGCGGCAGCGTTACCGCGGGCCTGGCGATATATGACACCATGCAGTATATCAAGCCCGACGTTTCCACGATATGTGTCGGCCTTGCGGCCTCAATGGGCGCGTTCCTCCTCTCATCCGGCGCAAAGGGCAAGCGCATTGCCCTGCCGAATGCGGAGATCATGATCCACCAGCCCTCAGGCGGCAGTCAGGGTCAGTGTACTGATATACAGATCCAGGCAGAGCAGATACTGAAGATCAAGAAGCGCCTCAATAAGATACTTGCCGAGAACACCGGCAAGAGCGTCGAGACCATCGAAGCCGACTGCGAGCGCGATCATTTCATGACCGCCGAGGAAGCAAAGGAATACGGCCTTATCGATCAGGTAATCTACAAGCGCTGATTTTACCGTTATGGGGGGACCTGCCCGGCGAGGGTAGCCGTTCCCCCATACTTTATACTGCTCCGTATGCTGTGTATATGGATGCAGGGACAGGAGTTTTTATGGCAAAGAATGAAGACAGACGGAGCATCCGCTGCTCCTTTTGCGGCAAGCCGCAGTCGCTGGTCAATCGCCTGATAGCCGGCAATAACAACTGCTATATCTGCGATGACTGTGTGCGCATGTGCATGAACATAGTCGGCGAATATGACGAGTCCGAAGCTGTACCCGGCTATGACGGGCTTCCTCTTGCTCTCGAAAAGCTGCCGAAGCCGAAAGAGATCAAGGAAAATTTGGATCAGTATGTTATCGGTCAGGAACGCGCGAAGATAGTTCTGGCCGTTGCGGTATATAACCACTATAAGCGTATCCTCCATTCCGCGAAGAGCGATGTTGAGCTTCAGAAGAGCAACATCCTGCTCATCGGCCCCACCGGCAGCGGCAAGACCCTTTTTGCCCAGACGATGGCTAAGATGCTCGACGTACCCTTTGCAATTGCCGACGCCACGACCCTTACCGAGGCCGGTTACGTCGGCGAGGATGTCGAGAACGTCATCCTCAAGCTGCTTCAGGCAGCGGACTTTGACGTCGCGCGTGCCGAGAAGGGCATTATCTATATCGACGAGATAGACAAGATCGCCCGCAAGAGCGAGAACACCTCCATAACCAGAGACGTTTCCGGCGAGGGCGTGCAGCAGGCGCTGCTCAAGCTGCTTGAAGGCACGATCGCGAACGTCCCCCCTCAGGGCGGACGCAAGCATCCGCATCAGGAGTTTATACAGGTGGACACCACCAATATCCTCTTTATCTGCGGCGGCGCGTTCGACGGGCTCGATAAGATCATCGAGAAGCGCACCAATAAAAAGACTATGGGATTCGGCGCGGATATCACCAGCAGCACCGAGCGTGACGTCGGTGAGATCATGGCGCAGGTGCAGCAGCATGATCTGCTCCAGTTCGGCATCATCCCGGAGCTTATCGGCCGCCTGCCTGTCGTTGCAACTCTCCAAAGCCTTAAGCGCGATGACCTCGTTCGCATTCTCACCGAGCCGAAGAACGCCATGACCCGCCAGTACAAGGCGCTCATGTCCTATGACGGGGTCGACCTTGAGTATGAACCCGCAGCGCTTGAAGCGATCGCGGATAAGGCGATAGAGATGAAGATCGGCGCGCGCGGTCTGCGCAGCGTCATGGAGGGCGTCATGACCGATATCATGTACTCCGTCCCCTCGGATAAGTCGGCAAAGAAGGTACTCATCACCGAAAAGTGCGTCAAGGACGGCACGAGTCCCGAGGTCATCCACAGCGAAAAATAAGCACATACAGAACTCCGGAAAGGAGAAAAACATGACAGATCAAGAATTACTTGCACAAGGCTATGTTGCCCTGCCAATGCTGCCACTGCGCGGACTGCACGTTTTCCCGGGCATGATGCTGACCTTTGATGTTGAGCGCCCGGCGTCTATCACGGCGCTTGAGAGAGCGGTCAAGAATAATCAGGTCATCTTTCTGACCGCACAGAAAGACCTCACCGCGGATATGCCGCAGGAGGATGAGCTGTACTGCATCGGCACGGTCTGCCGCATCAGACAGCAGCTGCGTCAGCCGAGGGGCAATGTCTGCCGCGTCATGGTCGAGGGTGTTTTCCGCGCCGTTGCCGGCAGCCTCAATACAGATCCCAAGGGCTATACCGCAATAGTCACGCCGCTTGAGGATAAGAAAGAGCGTGTCAGCCCCGCGCGCCGCGAAGCGCTGCTGAGAAGCTGCCTTGCCCAGTATGACGAGTATATCAAGTATGAGCCTGAAATGCCCAATGAGCAGATCCTCAATCTGCTTGCAAATCCCGAGCCAATATATGTTTCAAACTACATCGCGCAGAATGTACACTTTTCGATAGAAGACAAGCAGGCAATCCTTGAAGAGCTTTACCCCACGCGCCGCCTTGCGCTCATCAACAAGCTCCTCAACCATGAGCTGGATATCCTCAGCATCGAGAAGGAACTGAACGACAGCGCGCTTGAGTCGATGGCGCGCAATCAGCGCGAGTATTATCTGCGCGAGGAAATGAAGGCCATCCAGTCCGAGCTCGGCGAGGATGACGATATCGAGCAGTACCGCGTAAAAATTCAGGCGCTCCCGGTGAGCGATGAGATACGCGAAAAGCTCCTCAAGGAGCTTGGCCGTTTGCAGAAGCAGCCCTTCGGTTCCTCCGAGGCCGCGGTCCTGAGGAACTATCTTGACGTCTGCCTTGAGATACCTTGGGGCAAGACCACGAAGGAAACGGTAAATATCGCCAAGGCGCGCAAAAAGCTTGACGACGATCACTTCGGCCTTGACAAGGTCAAGGAGCGTGTGCTCGAGTACCTCGCCGTAAAGCAGCTCAGCCCCGATATCAAGGGCGGGCTTATCTGCCTTGTCGGTCCTCCGGGCACGGGCAAGACCAGTATCGCCCAGAGCATCGCCGCGGCGACAAATCGGAAGCTCGTCCGCATTTCACTCGGCGGCGTGCATGACGAGGCCGAGATACGCGGCCACCGCCGTACCTACATAGGTTCCATGCCGGGACGTATCATCAGCGGAATAATACAGGCCGGCTCCTGCAACCCCCTGATGGTCCTTGACGAGATAGACAAGCTTGCCTCCGACTACCGGGGCGACCCGTCGTCCGCACTGCTCGAGGCATTTGACGGCGAGCAGAACGGCAGCTTCCGCGATAACTTCCTTGAGTTGCCCTTTGACCTGTCCGGCGTGTTCTTTATCACCACTGCCAACACGACCGATACCATTCCCAGGGCGCTGCTCGACCGTATGGAGGTCATCGAGCTTCCCAGCTATACCGACGAGGAAAAGCTCCAGATAGCAAAGCAGCACCTTATTCCGAAGCAGCGCCGCAAGCACGGCCTGAAAGCAAGCCAACTCAAGCTTGACGACGGCGCGGTCAGGGAGATCATCGCCACCTACACCAGAGAATCCGGTGTCAGGAACCTTGAACGAGAGATCGCGAACATCTGCCGCAAGACGGCAGGCGGTATTGCCGAGGAAAAGTTCAAGTCTGTTTCCCTGCGCGCGGGTGGCGTGGCGGAGCTGCTCGGCCCCGCCAAGTTCAAGCCCGAGGCCATGCGCCGCCGTGACGAGGTCGGCCTTGTCCGCGGCCTTGCCTATACCTCCGTCGGCGGAGAAGTTCTGGATGTTGAAGCCGCCGTAGTTGACGGCACCGGCCGCCTTGAGCTTACCGGCAATCTCGGTGATGTGATGAAGGAATCGGCCAAGGCCGCCGTTACCTATATCCGCAGCCGCGCGAGAGCGCTCGGCATCGATCCGGATTTCTATAAAAACAAGGATATCCATATCCACTTCCCGGAGGGAGCTGTCCCGAAGGACGGGCCGTCCGCCGGCATTACCGTGACCGTCGCGCTCATCTCCGCGCTGTCGGGTCTGCCCGTGCGCCGCGACGTTGCCATGACCGGCGAGATCACCCTGCGCGGCCGTGTCCTGCCGATAGGCGGGCTGCGTGAAAAGACCATGGGCGCGCTGCGCGCCGGGGTCAAGACCGTCATCATCCCGGCAGACAACGAGAGCGACCTTGAGAATATCGACCAGACCGTCCGCGGTAAGCTCAGCTTCCTGACTGCCGAGAACGTAGATTCGATACTCGAGTTCGTCTTTGTCCGCCCTGCCAAAAAAGAAACGCCGCTCCAGCCGTCCATTCCGCTCCAGTCTCAGGAGCTGTGCGGCACGGTACGTCAGTGAGGTCAGCATGCCTGCATTAAACGTCAATAAGGCGGAGTTCATAAAATCCGCCGCACAGCCGAAGCAGTTCATAAACAGCAGCATCCCGGCTGTCGCGTTTGCCGGCAAGTCAAACGTCGGCAAATCGTCGGTAATAAACCGGCTCCTTAACCGCAAGAACTTTGCCCGCGTCGGCTCAGCCCCCGGCAAGACCATACACGTCAATTACTTCCTCATAGACGGCAGGCTCTATCTCATAGACCTGCCGGGCTATGGCTTTGCCAAAGTCTCGCAGTCCGAGCGCGAGCGCTGGGGCAAGCTGATGGAGGACTTTTTCGCCGCGGGGCTTTTCAAGCTCGGCGTAATGATCGTCGATGCGCGCCATAAGCCGACAGCGGACGACGTGACCATGGCCGACTGGTTCAAGAGCACCGGGCATCCGCTCGTCGTCGTTGCCAATAAGCTCGATAAGCTCAAGAAGAGCGAGGTCGAGCCGAACCTTGCACTCATCCGGGAGACGCTCGAACTGCCGGAGGATGTGAAGCTCATCCCGTTCTCTGCGGAAAAGGGGCAGGGCAGGGAAGTGCTGTTGGCGGAGATCACCGCACTTCTGTAAAAAATTTCACAGATTTTCTCACATGCTCTTGTATTTTGTAGAGCATTTTGCTAAAATGACAATATCTTGGGGGTGACTCAAATAAGCGGATTAAGCTCTGTATGGGACGGCTGGGACTTCAGCTATCTCCTGAGTATTCTCCTCGGCGTCATCCCCTCGCTTATCTGCATCACCCTGCACGAGCTGAGCCACGGCTATGTCGCCTATCGCCTTGGGGACGATACGGCAAAGCAGGCCGGCCGCCTTACGCTGAACCCGCTCAAGCATCTTGACCCCGTCGGGCTTCTGATGATGCTGGTGTTCCGCGTCGGCTGGGCAAAGCCCGTCCCGGTGAATATGTACCGCTTCAAAAACCCGAAGCGCGGCATGGCCATCACGGCGCTTGCCGGACCTGTCAGCAATGTGTTGATAACGCTTGTGTTTCTGCTGCTCTATGGGGCGCTGTATGTCCCGCTGCGCGGCAGCTCTGTCGGTGGGTACTTTCTCGAAATGATCGAGCTTACGGCGTATATGAGCCTTGGCCTTGCGGTGTTTAACCTCATACCGCTGCCCCCGCTGGATGGGTCAAAGGTGCTCTTTGCGCTGATGAGCGATGAGAGCTATTATAAGCTCATGCGCTATGAGCGCTACGGCGGGCTCGTCCTCATGGTGCTTATGATGACGGGCGTTCTCGGAAAGCCTGTCTCCACCGTCGTTTCCGCGATATATTCAAATCTGATTCCGGTCGCTCAGTTTGCCTGCGATCTGGTCGTAAAACTGTTTTATAAGTGAGCGATAATGGATAATCCCAGTTTCTTTCTGGAGGGCGTTGTCCGGGATAAGGACGAGCTTCAGAATTTTGAAGGCCCGTTGAGCCTGATCCTGCTCCTCCTGTCGAAAAACAAAATAGAGATCCGCGATATCAGCATCTCGGATATTCTCGATCAGTACCTTGAATATCTTGACAAAATGCAGAGCATGGATCTTGAGATCGCAAGTGAGTTTGTCCAGATGGCCGCGCACCTGCTCTATATCAAAACGCGTACCCTGCTTGCGGGGGACGAGGAGGTATCGGAGCTTGAAGTGCTCATGGCCTCTCTTGAACAGCTCAAGTGCCGGGACATCTTCGCTTCGATACAGAAGGTTCTGCCGGAGCTTAAAAAGGCGTCCGAGATAGGCATGCTGTATTTTTCCAAAATGCCCGAGCCGCTCCCGCCGTCGAGCAAGGAATATGCCTACCGGCATGAGCCGGTCGATCTGCTCAAGGCGATGTATTCCATCTACTCCCGCGGCGGCAGGTCGCCGGAGCCAGATATCAGCGCCGCCGTTCCCAAGCGCATCATCTACAGCGTCCGCGATAAGAGCCTGCAAATACTGCACCGGCTTCGCGACGGCTGCGCCAGCTTAAATGAAATTTACCGCGACTGCCGCTCCCGTTCGGAGGTGGTGGCTGCGTTCATGTCCATACTGGAGCTATGCAGCATGGGCAGCATCCATATCAGCCGCACGGAGAATGACTACTCTCTTGAATTTGTCGGCGGCGATATGGACAGTATAATTGACAAGATCGTTGAGTAATGTATGATTAATCTTACTTCGGCTGTTGAGGCCATTCTTTTCGCCGCGGGCGACAGCGTCCCTATAGCACGGTTGTCACTGATCCTCGGCGTTGACGAACATGATATAGAGTGCGCCGCGGCAGAGCTTCAGGAGTATTACAGCGCCAATTCCCGCGGCATGCGCATCCTCCGCCTTGAGGACAAGCTGCAGATGTGCTCCGCTCCGGAGTACGCGGCGTATATAACCAAGGCGCTGGAGCAGAGAAAGCCCCCGGTGCTCTCGCAGCCCGCGCTCGAGACGCTTGCCGTCGTTGCGTATTTCCAGCCGGTCACCCGCGCGTATGTCGATCAGGTCAGGGGCGTTGACAGTTCCTATACCGTCAGCATGCTTCAGGATCGCGGGCTTATCGAGGAGTGCGGCAGGCTTGAGGTTCCGGGACGCCCGGCAGTGTTCCGCACGACTGATGTGTTCCTCAGGACAATGGGCATAAGCTCGATGGCGGAGCTGCCTCCGCTTCCGGAGGTCAGCGCGGGTGAGGGTATGGATAAGCTCAAAGAAGCGATAGACAAGCTGCAGGCCGCCGAAAACGGCGAGCAGCTCAGCATAGATGACGTTTCAGGAGAAGCAAGCGAGGAGTGATGTAATTGACAGGATTGATTATCCTCGGCGTTGTGGCCGTGCTTGCTGCCTTTATATTGCTGTGTGTTTTCCTCCCGGCGGTCGGCCTGACCCTTTTGGGGATCATTGTGCTGCTGATCGTGCTGGTGCTCAATGTGCCGGTGGGGGCGGACGCGGCGTATATCGGCGGTGAGTTTACACTGGCCGCGAGGGCGAACGGATTCTCTTTCCAGATCCTCCCTAAAAAACCGGGGAGCGAGGACAAGCCGCCGAAGGAGAAGAAACCGAAAAAAGAGAAAAAGCCAAAGCCCGAGAAGGAATCGGAACCCAAGCCTAAGAAAAAGTTGAACTTCACAAAGGAAGAGCTTTTTGAGCTCGCAAAACGCGTGCTCAAGGGCGTCGGCAAGTTCGGCAAAGTCACCGTGAACAGATTCATGCTGCACTATGTTGCCGCCGGGGACGATCCGTATGACACTGTTGTGACCTATAACTATGTCAACGCGGCGCTCTCCACGCTTATCCCGATCTGTGAGGAGAAGTTCATCGTAAAGGACTCGGACATCCGGACGGATATCGACTTCACGGTCGATAAGACTAAGGTCGATGTGGAGCTGTGCGCGACGATAAGGCTCGCACAGGTCATGCATATGCTCTTCGCAATAGCGTTCGGCGCGCTCGGAGTACTCATCCGGAATAAGCGCCGGCTCCACCGTGAGAAAAAGCAGGGCATCGCGTCCGACGGCATCGAGGTCGATGTGGCGCTTGAGAAGGACACGGACGAAGCAGAAACCAGCCAGATAAATAAAGACAACAATACAGAACAAAATACACAGGCAGAGGAAAGGACGGACTCAAATGGACAATAACCCTATCGGAGCTCTTATGCAGAACACTATGGAGAGTGTCAAGAACATTCTCAAGGTCGACACTGTTGTCGGCGATCCTATCTATACTCCCGACGGAATCACACTCGTTCCCATCTCCAAGATAAGCGTAGGCTTCGGCGGCGGCGGAGTTGAATTCACTGCCAAGAAGTCCGGCGAAGACCGTCCCTACGGCGGCGGCAACGCTACCGCTGTCAAGATCGACCCGATCGGCTTCCTCGTTATCAAGGAAGGCACTGTCAGGATGGTCAACGTCACTCCTCCCGCAAGCAACACCGTCGATCGTATCATTGATCTGGTGCCGCAGGTTATGGACAGAGTAGACGCTTTCATCGAGAAGCAGAAGAAGTAATAATATCTATCACGTCTGTCAATAATAAGCACTGCCCATTGTCTGAAGGGTGGTGCTTATTATTAAGTCAAAAATCGCGGCGCTTGTCCTCACGGCGGCGCTTATTACCGGGCTTTGTCCCATGGGCGCTTATGCCGAACAGGGCGCGCCGAACGTAAGCGCGGCTTCGTGCGTGATGATGTACGCTGACGGCAGCTGCGTATATGAAAAGAACGCCGATGACCGCCGCCTTATCGCGAGTACGACAAAGCTCATGACAGCGCTTATATGTATCGAGAACTGCGAGCTTGACGAGAAGGTCGACGTCAAGGCTAGGCACTGTCTTGTCGAAGGCTCGTCGATGTACCTCAAGGCCGGGTATGACTATACCGTGCGCGAATTGCTGCTCGGACTGCTCCTCGCCTCGGGGAACGACGCGGCGCTTGCCCTTGCCGAACACGCAGCGGGGAGCGAGCGCGCCTTTGTGCGCCTGATGAACCGCAGGGCGGCGGAGCTCGGCATGGATGATACGAGCTTTGCAAACCCTCACGGGCTTGACGATAAGCAGCATTACTCCACCGCGCGCGACATGGCCGTGCTTATGCTGCACTGCATGGAAAACCCCGTGTTCCGTGAGCTTTGCGGCACACGCAGTGCCACGATAAACGGCGAAACATACGTAAACCACAATAAACTCCTCGACCGCTGCTCCGGCTGCGTCGCCGGTAAGACCGGCTACACGATGGCGGCGGGGCGCTGCTTGGTTACCTGCTGCGAGAGAAACGGCATGCGCTTTGTGTGCGTGACGCTCTCCGACCCCGATGACTGGAACGACCATATCCGCCTTTACGATTGGGTGTATTCCGCTTACACACTGCGTGAGCTTTCGGAGAACCTGACGTTTCGAGTCCCGGTAGTCTCCGGAAATGTGAGCTCCGTCTCCGCCGTCCCGCAAGGCGGGCTTGAGCTGCTTGTACCGGCAGGGCGTGAAATCGAGCTGCGCGCGGAGCTTCCGCGATTTGTGTTCGCGCCGGTAAATTCGGGGGAGACAGCGGGCACATTAAGCGTTATAATAAACGGAGAGGAGGCGGCCTCCTGCCCTCTGGTCTATGCCGAGGACGCGGTGCTGTCTTTCCCATGCTTTCATACTGTCAGTTTTTCGGAGGAAAAACTTTAGATGCAAGAGAGGATCCAAAAGCTTATATCCGCGGCGGGGCTCATGTCCCGCCGCGCCGCCGAGACGCTTATCGCCGATGGGCGTGTCAAAATAAACGGACACACGGCCACGATTGGCGAAAAGGCCGACCCGGCGACGGACACCATACTTGTGGACGGCAAGCCGCTGCCCGAGTCCGGAGATAAGGTTTACATAATGCTGAACAAGCCGCGCGGTTATGTCACGACCATGAGCGACGAAAAAGGCCGCCGTGATGTGACCGAGCTTGTCAGAAACGTACCCTGCCGCGTTTACCCCGTCGGGAGACTAGATATGTATTCCGAGGGGCTGCTGCTTATGACAAACGACGGGGACTTTGCAAACTACATGATGCACCCGTCGCACAATGTGGATAAGACCTACCTCACACGCGTCGAGGGCGAAGATATCGGCCTTGCGATGGAGTACCTGCGCGAGCCGATGGAGCTTGACGGTTATGTTGTCGACGGTGCGGAGGTCGGCCTGCGCAGCCTGTTTCCGGGCGGCGCAGAGCTTGAGATCACGATACACGAGGGGCGCAACCGCCAGGTCAGAAAAATGTGCGAGGCGGTCGGCCTCAAGGTGCTGCGCCTTAAAAGAATAAGCGAGGGCGCGCTGGAGCTTGGAGAGCTCAAGCCCGGCGCGTGGAGGTACCTCACGCCAGAGGAGATTGAGCGTGTCAGACCGGAAGGGGAGCAGTGAATACATATGCGTCTTGAATATACCGATCTTGTCGTCATCGGCGGCGGCCCCGCCGGGATGATGTGCGCGTATACCGCGGCGGAGCGCGGCCTTTCGGTCACGCTTCTTGACCCGAACCGGCAGCTTGGGCGCAAGCTCAGGATCACCGGCAAGGGGCGCTGCAACGTCACGAATAACTGTGATATTAAGACTTTCATGTCTAATATCCCCGGGGACGGACGCTTCCTTTACAGCGCGCTGAGCCGCCTTTCCCCGGAGGACACGATAGCTTTTTTTGAATCGCACGGCCTGTCGCTCAAGACCGAGCGCGGGAACCGCGTGTTCCCGCAGTCGGATAACGCAAATGATGTTGCCGCGCTCATGACGAAGCTCTGCCGCAATGCGGGCGTGAAGCTCATGCAGGCGCATGCCATCGGTATCGCGGCGGAGGAAGGCTGCGTGTCCGGTGTCTCGACGGATCAAGGCTTCATCCCGTGCCGCGCGGCGGCAGTGTGTACCGGCGGCCTGTCCTATCCGCTGACCGGCTCGACCGGCGACGGCTTCGGTTTTGCCCGCCGCTTCGGGCATACCGTGACTCCGATGCGCGCGTCGCTCGTCCCGCTTGAAAGCGGTGATGATTACTGCGCCGAGATGCAGGGCTTCTCACTTAAGAATGTGACGCTCTCCGCTTATGAAAATGATAAGCTTATCTACCGGGAGCTTGGCGAAATGCTCTTCACACACTTCGGCGTTTCCGGGCCGCTGGTGCTCTCGGCGAGCGCGCATATGCGCAATATGGGCAAGGCTGCCTACAGGCTCGAAATTGACCTCAAGCCGGGGCTTGACGAAAAGAAGCTCGATGCGCGCATCCTGCGTGATTTTGAAAAATATTCCAATAAAGAATTCAAGAACGCCTTGACCGATCTTGCCGGACGCACCATGATCCCCGTGCTCGTCCGCCTGTCGGGCATCCCGGAGGATACCAAGGTGAACGCCATCACGCATGAGCAGCGCATGCGGCTGCTGCACCTGTTCAAGGCTTTCCCTGTGTCCGTGACCGGGACAAGGCCGATAGACGAGGCGATAGTCACAGCGGGCGGCGTGAGCACAAAGGAAGTCAACCCCCGCACGATGGAGTCAAAGCTGATGCCGGGGCTGTATTTTGCCGGTGAGGTGCTTGACCTTGACGGCTACACCGGCGGTTTCAATCTTCAGATAGCGTGGTCGACCGGCTATGTTGCCGGTAATTCAATATGAACGGAGACAGTGTAATGAAAGACTTTTATTCTATTGCCATAGACGGACCCAGCGGCGCGGGCAAGAGCACGATGGCGAGAAAGCTCGCCGCGGAATTCGGCTTTATATATGTCGATACCGGCGCGATCTACCGCACCGTCGGTCTGGCGGCCTACCGCACGGGCATAGACCGGCATGATGAGCCCGCCGTCAAGGCTCTGCTGCCCAAGCTCAGTATCGAGATGCGCTATAACGAAGCCGGTGAGCAGCGTATGTTCCTCGACGGGGAGGACGTGTCGGAAGCGATCCGTATGCCGGAGATATCCATCTGCGCATCGGACGTGTCGTCCCTGCCTGCGGTCAGGAGCTTCCTGCTTGAGATGCAGCGCAAGCTTGCGCGTGAGCACAATGTCGTCATGGACGGGCGCGATATCGGTACCGTCGTTCTCCCTGACGCTGACCTCAAGATATTCCTCACCGCCAGCGCCGAGCAGCGCGCGAAGCGCCGTATGCTCGAGCTTGAGGCCAAGGGCGTGGACGCGAGCTTTGACGAGGTTCTGAAAGATATCGAGTACCGCGATGATCAGGACACCAAGCGCGCCGCGGCTCCGCTGCGCGCGGCGGAGGACGCCGTGCGCGTCGATACCAGCAGCCTTAACTTTGAAGAGAGCGCCGCAGTGCTCGCGGGGCTTGTCATCGACCGCCTCAGCCCGAAGCAGGAGTAAGCGCTATGAAAGAACTCAAAGTGGCGCAGAGCGCCGGGTTCTGCTTCGGGGTCAACCGCTCCGTCGGCATGGCGGAGAAGCTGCTGGAGGATAAGGGGATGTGCGCAAGCCTCGGCCAGCTCATCCATAATGAGGACGTCGTACGGGAGCTTACCTCAAAGGGGCTGCGCGTGATAGAGCGCGCAGATGAAGCGCGCCCCGGCGAGGATGTGCTAATCCGCGCGCACGGCGCAGCACCGGAGGTGTACGAGGAACTCCAAAAGGCCGGAGCCGTGATACATGACGCGACCTGCCCCAAGGTGAAAGCCATACATAAGATCGTCACCGCCGCCAAGGAGAAAAACCGCTTCACCGTTGTCATCGGTATGCGCAACCACCCCGAGGTCGAGGCCATCTGCGGCTGGTGCGGGGAGCACAAAGTGCTTGAAAATGCGGCAGAACTCGAGCAATGGATGGATGAAAATCCGTGCTATTGGGAAAAACCCATAACACTTGTCGTTCAAACGACGCAGACCAACAGTAATTTTACCGAATGTTGCAATGTTATAAAAAAAAGATGTACAAATCCGGAAATATCTGATACAATATGCCTTGCTACGTCCACGCGTCAGGAGGAGGCGGCCAGGATTGCCTCGGATTGTGACGCCATGGTTGTCATCGGCGGCAGGCACAGCGCGAACAGTGTGCATCTTGCAGAGATATGCAGGGAGCATTGTCCGTGCGTAGAGTTTATAGAGAGGGCGGATGCCCTTGATATGGACAGGCTGAAAACGGCTGACACAGTGGGACTCACGGCCGGTGCATCCACCCCGGCGTGGATAATTAAGGAGGTAAGAAACAAAATGAGCGACGAAATCAAAGTTGAAGAATCCGCAGTTGAGAAGGAAAAGTCCTTCGATGAAATGCTGGAGGAGACTCTCAAAACTATATATAATGGAGATAAGGTAACCGGCGTTGTTGTTGCTATTACCGGCACCGAGATCAGTGTTGATCTGGGCGCCAAGTATTCCGGCTTCATTCCGACTTCCGAGTTCACCGATGACGGCATCAAGGTCGAAGATGCTGTCAAGGTCGGCGATACTATCGAAGCTGTTGTTGTCAGAGTCAACGATGTCGAAGGCACCGCAATGCTCTCCAAGAAGCGTCTTGACGCTGCCAAGATGTGGAACGCAGTTGAAGAAGCTGTCGATAACGAGACCGTTCTCGAAGGCGTTGTCACCGAAGAGAACAAGGGCGGCGTTGTCGTCAATGTCAAGGGCGTGCGCGTGTTCGTTCCCGCATCCCAGACCGATCTGCCCCGCGAGGCTGATCTTGCACAGCTGCTCAAGAAGACTGTCCGCCTCAAGATCACCGAGGTCAACAAGGCACGCAAGCGTGTTGTCGGCTCCATCCGCCGTGTTGCACAGGCTGAGCGCCGCGAGCGCATCGAGAACATCTGGAACGAGATCGAGGTCGGCAAGAAGTATCACGGCACCGTCAAGTCCCTGACCAGCTACGGCGCATTTGTCGATATCGGCGGCATTGATGGTATGGTCCACGTCTCCGAGCTGAGCTGGGGCCGCATCCACCAGCCCTCCGAGGTCGTCTCCGTCGGTGATGAGATAGATGTTTACGTCATCTCCTTCGATAAGGAAAAGCGCAAGATCTCCCTTGGCTACAAGGATCCCAACGGCAATCCCTGGGAGCAGTTTGTCAACAAGTACGGCGTGGGCGATGTCGCACCCGTTACCGTTGTCAAGCTCATGCCTTTTGGCGCATTTGCAGAAGTTCTCCCCGGTGTTGACGGTCTGATCCACATTTCCCAGATCGCCAACCGCCGCATCGGCAAGCCCGAGGATGTCCTGAACGTCGGCGATGTTGTTGATGCAAAGATCACCGCTATCGACGATGACAAGCACAAGATTTCCCTCTCCATCCGTGCCCTGTCTGAGCCCGCACCCGCTGCGGTCGAAGAGGTCGAGGAAGAGGAGTACGCCGATGATAACGGCGAGGACGCTCTTGTTTACGAAGTCGGCGCAGACGGCACCGCCACCGGCATTGCTCCTGAGACCGAGGAAGAGTAATTCCTATAACTGAATCAACAAAAACCCCTGACCGTAAGGTCAGGGGTTTTAACGTATAAAAGTCAGATCTTCTCGTTCAGCCAGTTGAGGATATCCTGATATACCTGCTCCTTATTTGTCTCGTTGAGCATTTCGTGCCGTCCGCCGGGGTAGAGCCGCATGAATACATCGTGCAGTCCTGCGTCGCAGAAGGCCTTGTACGCGCGCACAACGCCCTTGCCGTAGTCGCCGACGGGGTCGCCGTCGCCGGACATGAAGTATACGGGCTTCTCCTTGTTCATCTGCGCGATGTTCTTCTTATCCGTGATGAACTTTATCCCCTGCATCATATCGCGGTACAGACCTATCTTTCCGACAAAGCCGCAGAGCGGATCGGCAATGTACTTGTCCACCTGCTCTGTGTCACGGGAGAGCCAGTCAAACTTCGTGCGTGGGTTCTCTATCTTATTGAGGTACGTGCCGAAGGCCAGCGAATCGAGCTTCGCGCCGTCGCCCATCGCGCCGTTGAGCTTCGCCATGACAGAGGCCGCGGCGTTCCCACCGAGGACGAGCGCCGGGCTCTGGTGCCCTGTGCCGCTGAGTATGACGCCGTCGTACTTATCCGGGTGCTTTATGAGATATGTGCGCGTGAGGAAGCTGCCCATGCTGTGCCCGAAGAGCACGTAGGGAAGCTCCGGGTACTCTTTCGACATGATGTCGTGCAGCTTGTCCATATCGTCCACGACGCGCCACCAGCCGTCTTTCTCAGCAAAGAAGCCCTGCTCCTCGGGTACGCGTATGCTCTTGCCGTGGCCGAGGTGGTCGTTGCCTGCGGCGACAAAGCCGTTATCCGCCAGAAACTCCATGAACGGTCTGTAGCGGTCAATGTGCTCGGCGATGCCGTGGGCGATCTGCACTACCGCGCGCGGCTTGCCGTCCGGTACACACTTGAGTGCGTGGATGCTTGTTCTGCCGGTGCTTGACTGAAAATAAAAATCCTGAAAACTTGGCATGGAAATGTCCTCCCGTGTGTGATATTATATCGGCATTGATATTTATATTTTACCCATAGCTGGCAAAGATGTCAATAAATACAAAAGTCGGAGTGTTTAGCAATGCAGCTGTTTATAAAATATTTTGATGATGAGATCACGAAAATCGAAAAACTCGCCAAGGGTGACTGGATCGATCTCCGCGCGGCGGAGGATGTCGAGATGAAAGCGGGGGAGTTCCGTTATCTACGTCTTGGTGTCGGAATGATCCTGCCGGAGGGCTATGAAGCGCATATCGCCCCGCGCAGCAGCACTTTCAAAAACTTCGGGATCATCCTGACCAACAGCGTCGGCGTTGTCGATAACTCCTATTGCGGGGACGCGGATGAGTGGAAGGCTCCTGTCTACGCCCTGCGGGATACACACATAAAGAAGAACGAGCGCATTTGCCAGTTCCGCATCATGGAGCGGCAGCCGGAGCTTGAGTTCATCACCGTCGATAAGCTCAGAGACGACAGCCGCGGCGGCTTTGGCTCGACCGGGACAAAATAACTCGGCGAGGAGTGTGTACTGTGACAGAGCGTGAAAAGGCTGCGGCCGGCTTTCTGTATGACGCCAATTACGATGAGGAGCTTGCGCGGCAGCTCGCCGAGTGTAAGGACAAGTGCCACCGCTATAATCTTTGTCTGCCTTCGGATACGGCGCAGCAGGACGAGATAATGCGCGGCATCCTCGGCAAGGCCGGGAATGGTCTGCGCATCACCGCGCCTTTCTGGTGCGATTACGGGTATAATATTTTCGTCGGCGATGATTTCTATTCCAATCACAATCTTGTGATACTCGACTGCGCGCCCATAACCTTCGGCGATCATGTGTTCATCGCGCCGAACTGCTGCTTCTCCGCCGCGGGGCACCCGCTGGATGTTGAGCAGCGCAACGCCGGTCTTGAGATCGCCCTGCCTATAACCGTCGGCAATAACGTCTGGATCGGCGCGGGCGTGACGGTGCTGCCCGGCGTGACGATAGGGGACAATACCGTTATCGGCGCAGGCAGCGTCGTGACGCGCGATATCCCATCGGGCGTCGTCGCTGTCGGCAACCCCTGCCGCGTCCTGCGTGAGATAACCGAAGAGGACAAATACAAGTATAAACTCGCTCCGTGAAAATCGCCCTCGGTGTATATCCGCTCCGGGGGCAAAATTTTTTTCGCAAAACTGCAACCTTTTTGCCGTCCCATCTGTATATAGGACAGAGCGGTAAATGAGCCGTTCCAATCACGGATTTTGACACGCTCGCCGAAGCGAAGAAAGCAGACCGGCAGGACGGTGACGAAGCTCCTGTCAATGGCTGCCTGCCTTGCCGTTATCATTGCCGTCGCGTCCGCACTAAGAAGCCCCGCACAGGTGAGTACGAGCGATGATCTGCAGACCAATGAGGGGGGACACCCCCGGCTTTGTCCAAGGCGGCGCGGATATTGTTGAGCTTGATTCCGCGGCTGCACTGTCTGCCGCTGTCGGCTTTGAGGTGAACGACATCGACCTGCCGTTCACGCCCGAGCAGACGGAATATATATCCTACTGGCATGAGCTTGCTGAGATATATTATACCGGCGAAGGCAAGACCGCATGCTACAGAAAAGCCGCCGGTACGGTGGACTGCTCCGGAGATTATAACGTTTATACGGATGTGACCGAGTTTGAAGCCGGCAGCATAACCGTGACGCTCAAGGGGGACGCCGGGCAGTATACTCTCGCTATATGGACGGACGGAAGCTATTCCTATTCTCTCAGCCTGTCCGACGGTCTGAGCCTCAGCGATTGGCAGACCATAATGAACTCCATACAGAGATAGATTTCCGGTTTATATAAATATACACAGGCGGACCCGTGACCGCCTGTGTTTCTTTTCTCGTGTATATTGTTCAGAGCATCTTATCAAAAAAGCTGATAAGACGCGGGCTTTCTGGGTGGTCGAACAGCTCATGCGAGGGCTTGTCCTCAACGATGTGCCCGTCGTCAAGGAAGATAGTCCTGCTGCTCACCTCGCGGGCGAAGCGCATCTCGTGCGTGACAACGATCATAGTCATCCCGCTTTCGGCAAGCTGCTTCATAACGTCGAGCACTTCACCGATCATTTCGGGGTCAAGCGCACTGGTCGGCTCGTCGAAGAGCATGACCTCAGGATCCATCATCAGCGAGCGGACAATGGCGATACGCTGCTTCTGCCCGCCGGATAGTTGGTCGGGATAAGCGTCCGCGCGGTCGGCAAGACCGACGCGTCCAAGCAGCTCTATGGCCTTGTCCTCGGCCTGCTTTTTATCCATGCCTTTGATGCGGACGGGCGCTGCGGTGAGGTTTTTCATCACGGTCATGTTGTTGAAGAGATTGAACTGCTGGAACACCATGCCCATTTTCTGCCAGTGCTGGTCTATGTATTTGCTCTGATCCTTCGCGCATATATCCACGCCATTAAAGAGAATCTGACCGGAGCTCGGCTTTTCGAGCAGGTTCATGCAGCGCAGGAATGTGCTTTTGCCGCCGCCGGAGGGGCCGATGATCGATACGACCTCGTTCTTGCTGAAATCAACGCTTATGTGCTTTATAACATCAAGCTTGTGATAGCTCTTGCACAGGTCGACGACCTGTATCAGCTTTTCATTTGCCATGGTTCATCTTCCTTTCAGCCAGCGCGATAATACGCCCGCCCGTGAAGGTCATCGCAAAATAGCACAGCGCGGCTATCGCGAGGCAGGGGAGGCTCTTGTATGTAACGGCAATGACGTCGTTCGTGCGGAACATGAGATCGGCAAGACCGATAACGGAGACGATGGAGGATTCCTTGATGACCGTCACAAACTCGTTGCCGAGTGCGGGGAGGATATTCTTTATCGCCTGCGGCAGAACGACGAGCCTCATGGCCTGAGAGTGGCTGAAGCCGACGCTGCGGGCTGCCTCCATCTGGCCGTTGTCAACAGCCTGAACACCGGAGCGGATGATCTCCGCGGTGTACGCGCAGCTGTTGAGGCTCATTGCGATGATGCCTGCGGAAAAGCGCGAAAAGTTCGGGATCCACGAAATATCCGGCAGCGTGATACCGGCCATCGGAAGACCGTAAAAGATGAACATCAGCTGAACCATCAGGGGAGTTCCGCGGATAAACTCAATGTAGGCCGTGGCGATCCATCGCAGCGGCAGGATCCTGCTCATGCGCATGCTTGCCATGAGCGTGCCGAGGATCGTGCCGAAAAGCACTGCGAAGGCTGCTATGATAAGGGTGTTTATTATGCCCTCTTCAAAAAAGCTGTGGTAGCGGACGATGAGTTTTCCGATCGTTTCAAAAAACGTAAATTTCACGGGAACCCCTCCTCAAAGTTTAATCGGGCTTCGCCGCCGAAGTGGCGAAGCCCGTAGTCAGTTTTTGCTGTATATTTCTTACATGCCGAGGGTTGCCGCGAGTGCGACTGCCTCGTCGTAGGCTGCCTGGTAGCTGCCGTCGGAGGTGACTTTATTGACGACCTCGTTCACTGCTGCGACCAGATCCTCGTTGCCCTTCGCGATGACGACGGACTTACCGAAGGAAGCTTCCTCAGCGGAGAACTCGAAGTTGGAGACCTCAAGCTCACCGTTGCTGTTGGCTACGAGGGACTCGCCGACTGCCTGGTCGACTACCAGACCTGCGATGTTGCCGTTCTGTACCTCAAGTGCGAGTGCGGGGTACTTCTCAAGCTCGAAGAGCTCGCTGTCGGGAAGTGCGGACTGGATGAGCTGGGACTGGATGGTGCCCTTCTGTGCGCCGACCTTCTGGCCTGCGAGGGCTTCCTTGGTGGAGTAGGTGTCAGCGTTGCCGGTCTTGACGATCAGCAGCTGTGCGCTGGTCTCGTAAAGATTGCTGAAGTCTATCTCCTCAGCACGCTCGGGGGTGTTGGTGAAGGCGGCTATGCCGAGGTCGACCTGACCGGACTGCACCGCGGGGATGATGCCCGCGAAGGACATGTCGACGATCTCAAGCTCAACGCCGAGGCTGTCGGCGATCTGCTGAGCCAGCCACATGTCGCAGCCGACAAAGTTAGCATCGAGATCCTTGAACTCATAGGGGGCGTACTGGGCTTCGGTGCCGACGACGAGCTTGCCCTTGGCCTTGATCTGCTCAAGCAGGGTGGAGGCTTCAGCGGCGGGCTGCTCTTCAGCCTGTGCTTCGGTTGCCTGCTCATCCTGCGGAGCTGCGGTTTCACCGCTGCCGCATCCGGTAAGGACGGTCAGCAGCATCGCGGCGCTGAGTGCCAGCAACAGCATTTTTTTGAGTATGCTAAGGTTTTTCATTTTATCCTCCCTCTCATGCATTTATATGCACGAATATGTAAGTGATGTGCATAATTATACTCACTAATTCAGATTTGTAAATACTCAGTTCTTATGAGAAACATGAATAATTACCCATCAGAATTGTGCAATTTATGCAAAAGCAGGGAGAATAGCTCAGAACGAAAGCTTTTCCATGCGGTCAAATGCAATTTTAAGTGTATCAATACCCACTGTGCATGCAATTCTGAAGTGCCCGGCACCTGCCGTGCCGAAGGCTTTACCGTGGCTTACAAGGACATGCGCCTTATCCAGCAGCACATTGCAGAACTCGTCGTCCGTGAGTCCGGTTTTCTCTATGCCGGGGAACAGATAGAACGTACCCTTAGGCCGCACAAGACTGAGATACGGAATTTTTTCTATGCGGTCTGCTGTATACAAGATACGGTCGCGGTATGCGGTGACGTATTTTTCGCGTATCTCGCGGCGCATCGAGAGTGCATGGATCGCGGCGCGCTGCGATATCGAGGGCGCGGTATAGATGAGAGAACCGTTAATATCGTTCATGACTTCCAGCAACTCGGGTTCAGCGATGATAACGCCGACGCGCCAGCCGGTCATAAGGAAGTTCTTTGAAAAACTGTTGAGAGTAATAGTACGTTCAGCCATCCCAGGCAGAGTGCGGAGGGGGCGGAAGTCGCCCTCGTAGAGATAGGTAGTGTATATTTCATCTGCCGCGATGAGCAGGTCATATTCCTTCGCGACGCGTGCAAGCATTTCGAGCGTATCATTGCCGTAGGCCATGCCGGTGGGGTTCGTGGGGTTGTTGAATATTATTGCCTTTGTCCGCGGCGTAATGGCGGCGCGCAGACGTGCCTCGTCAATGGCGTAGTCCTCGCTCGCGTAGGTCGGCACATCGACGCACACGCCGCCTGCAAGCTCTATCTGTGTGCGGTACATGGGGAAGTACGGGGAAAAGACGATGACCTCGTCGCCTGGATCAAGGATCGAGAACATCACAAGCGCCATGCCGAGGCAGCTTGACGCACTCACAAGTACATGATCGTGCGGGAGCTTCTGCTCAAAATCCTCCTGCCACGCGCGGCACACCGCGTCTATAAGCTCCGGGTCGCCCTTGGGGTCGCCGTAGCGCGTGTACCCGGCCTTCGCGTCACGGAAGGCGGCGTTTATTATGCCCTCGTCGGTGATGAAATCCGTGTCGCCGATACTCAGGTCAATTATATCCTTATACTTTGCGAGGGCTTCTGTGTCGAGCGTCAGCCCGCTGCCGGCGTTCTGAAATCTTTTTGCGATGTAATTGCGTTTCATGCTTCAGTATCCTCCTTCACATGCGGTATAACCGTGGAGCCGTTCGGTATCACGTAGACCGATTTTCCCTCAAGCTGCGCTGCGGCAAGCAGGGAATCCACATCGGAAAACGCCTTCATCCCCATCGGCTCGACGTCCTTCGAGTCGATGCTTGAATAGAGCAGAATGTTATAGCGCTGCGCCTGCTCGCAGTTGAGGAAGAAGATATATCCCGCGACCGTGAAATGCTCGCGCAGGCGCTGCTCTATCGTTCCCGCGGTGAGATCCTTCGACCAATCGAAGTACTCGGCGGGCCCGCCGCCGTCCCGCGCCTCGATCATCAGTATCAGAGTCCCGCCCGGCTTCAGGCCGGACTCCACATTGTCAATGGCCTTAGTGCCCTGATAAAGGGAAATATCCTTCGGGAAGCCGCCGCAGCTCGTGACGATGACGTCCGCTTTCGCCGGTATGTCCACCTGATATATCTTGTCCACCGTGCGGCAGGCCTGCTCCCATGAGGAGAGATAGTGTCCGGAGAAGATGGCGGCAAGCTGCATCTGCGCGTTCATCACAAGGTTGATGATAAACAGATTTTTTACCAAACCTGCTGCCTCGCACATGTCCTCGTGCAGGGGATTGCCCTTGAGTACGCCGTTTCCGATGGCGGGGTTCGAGCGAAGCTGCGCCGCATCTAAGGAAAACGCGTGATTATGAAATATCGTCTCGCGGCTGCTGATGCCCGGCAGTATGCTCTTGCGCCCGCCGCCGAAGCCTGCCATCACGTGGTGCGTCACCGCGACGAGGCAGATCACGATATCTGCCTGCGCCGCCGTGCGGTTGATGGACACGGGTGTGCCGTGCGGTGTCGTGCCGAGGTACACAAGGTCGGTAGCCTCGCAGTCATGGTTCTCGACACGGACGCGGTCATATACCGCATCGGTCACAAGTGTGCGCAGCTCCTGCTCGTCGCCGCCCTCGTGCGTCCCGTTTGCGATGACTATGCTGATGTCTGCTTCCTGCACTCCGCAGCGCTGAGTGAGATAGTCCACCAGATGCGGGACTACAAGATCCTGCCGCATCCAGAAGCGCGACATGTCGCTGACTATGAGCGCGACGGTGTTTCCCGCCTTGACGCGCTTGCACAGCGCCTCGCTGCCGATCGGCTCATCGAGCGATCCCCAAAGTGCCGTCCGGATGTCCTTTATAGGCTCAACCTTGTTGCCGTGCAGCTCGCCAAGGATATCGCACCCATCCAGCGGAAGCGTCACTGTACCGTCACCGTAAGCAAATTGATAATTATTCATGCTTGTCCCACCCATACTGCATATTCGCAATTGAAATAATGCCAAAGTATATTGTAATTCGACGCATATTGCAATAGTAAATATTCATAAAATTTAAGCTTTGGATATATTGATCGCCTTGTGCCCAGGCAGGGGCCTTCACTTGGTGATAATGCCGTCAGCTCCGTAAAGTGCTGGAAATAAAAACGAATCAGGATAAAGTTTATCGCTTCATCCTGATTCGTTTTTATTGTCCCGAAGGACTCATGCCTCCGGAAGCTTGCAGACGTCTATCCAAGCCTTGGCGTTAGAGTATCTGTACAGCTCATCGAGGTTTAGCTCGATGGCGCTGCTCGCGCTGCCGACAGCGGGGAACACCGTCTCGAAGCGCTTGAGGCTTTCGTCAAGGTATACGGGGATACCCTCGTTTATGCCGAAAGGACACACGCCGCCGACCGGGTGGCCGACCAGCTCGAGCACCTCGTCCGCCGAGAGCATCTTCGCCTTAAAGTGGAAATACTCCTTGAACTTGTGGTTGTCTATCCTTGCGTCGCCGGCTGCGAGGATAAGCATGCAGCCGTCATCGGTCTTGAAGGACAGCGTCTTTGCGATGCGGGCGCCCTCGACGCCCAGAGCTTGAGCCGCCAGCTCAACGGTTGCGGAGGAAACGGTGAATTCCTGAACTCTGTCCTCCAGTCCGAGAGCTCTGAAATATGCGCGGCCTTTTTCGATTGACATTTTTCTACCTCTGTTTATTCAGGAAAAGTATTCGGGGAAACTGACGCCGAGAAAATCAGCCCAATTACGGGTTGGAAACTTATCGTATTTGCGCAGGAACTCGCGCACACTGTCGTTATAGCAGGCGGCGTTTATATCGTCGACACAGTCGGCGATCTCATCCGAGTATTCACTCATTGCCTCTTCGTGGCGGCTGCTCAGCCCCGTCGCGTGAAGCTGCGCCTCAACGTCCTTGAGTGCAGTTATGAACTCAGAATATGTCTGATACACGCTGCCGATATCTCGGCTCCCGGAGGAGACGAGCGTGCGGAGACGCTGGCTGCTGTCAGAGAGCGCGGCGGTGTCTATCCCGTAATTCGACGCGATAGGCACGATCTCATCCGTGACTGCGCAGAGCGAACTGATCTCCTCGGCAATGGCGTCGTGATCCTCGCCTTTGTATCTTACGCCGCTGTAAAAGCCGTCGGTTACCTTGTCGCATTTATTGTTGAGCTTCGCGCTGACAGAAATCAGTGTGGACGCGAAAATAACTATAAGCGACAAAATCACCGCCACAGCGGGCTTCTTGAAAAAATCCATATATTCCTCCTTACGGAAGCACAGCCTATCAGCCCTTCATTTCGAGCAGCTTATCCTTGAGTTCGCCCTCGATACGCGCAAGCTCATCCTCGGCCTGAGCGCGGCGGGCACGGCCGTCGTCCTGAATCTGGCGCACTTCGTCAAGCGTGGCGATAAGCTCAAGGTTGGTCTGCTTGAGCGTTTCCATATCGACGATGCCGCGCTCAGACTCCTTCGCGACGTTCACGCTGCCCTGATGCAGGGTCTTCGCGTTCTTCATGAGCAGCTCGTTGGTCACATCGGTCACGTTGCGCTGCGCCTGCATGGCCTGCTCGGAGTGGTACAGCGACAGAGCCAGCACCATCTGGTTCTTCCAGAGGGGGATGGTGTTGACGATCGAAGAGCGGATCTTCTCGGCCATCAGGCTGTCGTTATTCTGCACCATGCGGATCTGCGGAGCCATCTGCACGGAGATAGTGCGCGTCAGCTCAAGGTCGTGTATCTTCTTCTCGAAGCGGCCTATGAGGTTTGCGAAATCATTCGCGGCCTGCGCATCCTCGGGAAGCCCGGTCTCCTTGGCTTTTGCGACGTACTCTGGCAGCTCAACATTGCGCAGATGCTCTATCTTGAGCTTGCCGGCGAGGATATACATGGTGAGCTCCTTCATGTACTCCTCGTTCTTTTCGTACATCTTATCCATCATGCTGATGTCCTTCATCAGCGTGATCTCATGCTTTTCAAGCTCTTCGACTATCTTGTCGACATTGACCTCAGCCTTGTCGAACTGCGCCTTCTTCTCGGCAATGGTCTGGGAAGCCTTCTTGAACAGACCGAGGAAGCCCTTCTTTTCCTCCTCATCGAAGTTCAGCCCCTTGAGCTCGACAACAAGCTCACTGAGCATATCGCCGCACTCGCCGAGATCCTTGGTCTTGACGCTGCTGAGAGCGGCGTCAGAGAACTCGGAGATATTCTTCTGCGCGGCACTGCCGTAGTTCATGACCTGATCGGTGTTCTTGATGTCTATTTTCTCTGAGAAATCACGCACTGCGGCCTGTTCAGCCGGGGAGAGACTGCTGATATCAAGCTTCTCGACGGGCGTCTGCTCTGCCTGCTTTTCCTCGACGGGAGCCTCCTCAACGGCGGCTTCGGTCTGCGCAGCGTTCGGCTCAAGGGTAAGGGCGGGGATGAAGCTCTTTTCTTCACTCATGTTGTTTGTGTCCTTTCTGTTGTTATCTCAAAGTCCTTGTTACCGGAAAGCCCTTCTCTGGCCAACATGGTATTCATGACTTTTATATCGGTTTCGATATCCAGCGCCTGATCCTCAAACAGAGAATCGAGCCGCTTCTTGAACGCTTCGATGGCGGCGTCGAGCATTTCGTTTATGCTCTTCATGCTCTTGTCGAGATTCTCGCCCTCGATGCCCTGCGCGCTCATTCTGTCATAGGCGTTGAGGAGCTTTATCGTCGTCGGCAGATAATAGTTCATAAACTTCTTTATCTGCGGGATATCCGAGGGATCGGCGATTGCATCCTGCGTGATCTTATCCGTGATGCGCATCAGCTCATTGATCTTCTTGCGCACCTCGGTGTCCTTGATGGACATGTATAGCCTGCCCATCTCGCTGAGCGCGCGGTTGCCCTCCTCGACTATCGGGTCGATCTCCGGACCGTAGCTCTTCTTTTCGACGCGCTCCGGCGCGGCGGCAGACTTGGACACCTGCTCACGTCCCGCTTCGTTTTCTTTCTGCACGGAACTTCTGCCGAAAAGGCATGCGACAAAGCCGGAGATTCCGGCCGCCAGCAGCAGATACCATATGTTATACAGCGGCAGAAATGCAGCCGCGATTATCCAGGCGATCGTGAAGCCGTATATGACCTTGACCGCCTTTTCCTTCTTATCTTTACGCGCCACTCAAAACTCTCCAATCGTTTGTCTTACATTTTTGTATTTTATATCTAATTGCCGCAGCAGTCAAGAGTATTGCAAATTAGCGCAGACCTGTAGTATAATAAATCAGTGTCTGCGTGCTGCGCGGTACACTTTCCGCGTAAAGGAGAACCAAGATGATAAAAGTCGCACCATCAATACTGTCCGCCGATTTTGCGAAACTCGGCCGGGAGGTCGGAGAGGTAGCGGCCGCGGGCGCCGACTATCTGCATTTTGATGTAATGGACGGTCTGTTCGTGCCGAATATTTCCATCGGTATCCCCGTGCTCAAATCCCTGCGCCGGGCGACGGATATGTTCATTGACGTTCATCTTATGATAGACAGGCCGGCTCGCTATGCCGAGCAGTTCTGCAAGGCCGGGGCGGATATGGTGACCTTCCATGTCGAGGCCGACAGTCAGGAAAATATTCTCAAGGCTATAGGAATTGCCAGAGGGCTCGGCAAAAAGGCGGGTGTTGTCATTAAACTAAACACCCCAGCAGAGGCGGTCCTGCCGTTCCTGCCGATGGTCGACATTATCCTTGTCATGACGGTGGAGCCGGGCTTCGGCGGGCAGCATTTCATGCATGAGCAGCTGCCGAAGATCAGCCGTGTGCGTGAGCTTATCGACACGCTCTCGCCTGACTGCGAGCTTGAGGTGGACGGCGGCATCGACGGTACGACCGCGGCTCTCGCCATCGAGGCCGGGGCAAACGTGCTGGTTGCCGGCAGCGCTGTGTTCGGCAGCGCGGATCGCGCCGAAGCAATTGAGCGCATCAGAACAAGTAAGATAAACTGAGGAGCAAGCCATGTCCTTTTTTCCCGCTTCACTTGAAAACCTTGTAGATAAATTCGCGTCCCTGCCAGGGATCGGCAGAAAGAGCGCGCAGCGCCTCGCTTTCCATGTCCTCAGCCTGCCGGATGCCGAGGCGCAGTCCTTTGCGGATGCGATAGTCTCGGCGAAGAAGAGCGTCCACTGCTGCAAGGTGTGCCAGAACCTCACCGAGGGGGAGATATGCCAGATATGCGCGAGCGACACGCGCGACAAGAGCACCGTGTGCGTGGTGTCAGAACCGCGCGACGTGCTCAGTATAGAGCGCGGGCGGGAGTATAACGGCACGTATCATGTCCTGCACGGCGTTCTTTCCCCGATGAGCCATGTCGGCCCCGACGATATAAGGATCAAGGAGCTTCTGGTCAGGGTGGCGGAGAATGACATTCAGGAGGTCATCATGGCGACGAACCCGGACACGGAGGGCGAGGCGACGGCAATGTATCTTTCACGCCTGCTCAAGCCCTTTAATGTTAAGGTGACGCGGCTTGCCTACGGTATCCCGGTCGGTTCGAACCTTGAGTTTGCGGACGATGCGACACTTAACCGCGCCATTGAAGGGCGCACTGAGATGTGATTATTTATTCACAGCATAGGTTATACTCTTAACTGTGAGCACCAATAATCGGAGGCATGGTACATACGATTTTATTTAATAGATTGGAGATAATATGATTTCAAAACTGAAAATTATCCCGCTCGGCGGTCTGGGCGAAATAGGCAAGAATATGACAGCCTATGAATGCGGCAGCGATATAATCATCGTTGACGCAGGCATGGGCTTTCCGGATGAGGACATGTACGGTATCGACATCGTCCTTCCGGATATCACCTACCTTAAAGCCAATGCCGAGAAGATACGCGGGCTTATCCTCACGCACGGCCACGAGGACCATATAGGCGGCGTTTCCTATCTGCTGCGCGATCTGGACATTCCCATATACACCACGCCTCTCACGGCGGCGCTGGTCGAGCTGAAGCTCGAAGAGCACGACCAGCTCTATAACACTCAGATCTTTACCAAGAAGGACGGCTCGGTCTTCCGTCTCGGCTGCTTTACCGTGGAGTTCATCCATGTGAACCACAGCATTCCGGATTCGGTCGCGCTGGCTATCACGACGCCTATAGGCACGGTCATCCACACCGGTGACTTCAAGATAGACGTGACGCCCATTGCCGGCAGTATGATAGACATCGCCCGTCTCGGTCAGCTTGGCAATGAGGGTGTGCTCGCGCTGCTGAGCGACTCGACAAACGTTGAGCAGCCGGGTCATTCCGCGTCTGAGCGCAAGGTCGGCGAGAGCTTTGACAAGCTCTTCATGGGCTGTGACAAGCGCATAATCATAACGACCTTTGCCTCGAACGTACACCGTCTGCAGCAGATCATAAACGTCGCGGCAAAGTATAACCGCAAGGTCGGCATAACCGGGCGCAGTATGGAGAATGTCCTGCATGTCGCTTCCGTCCTCGGATATATGGATATCCCGGAGAACGTCATGGTGGACATTGACAAGATAAACAAGCTGCCGCGCAATCAGACCGTTATCATATCCACCGGCAGTCAGGGTGAGACGATGTCCGCGCTCTACCGCATGGCCTTTTCCGAGCATAAGCAGATAAATGTCGATGCGGGCGACCGTGTTATCATCTCCGCATCCGCTATTCCCGGCAATGAGAATATGATAAGCCGCGTTATCGATGAGCTGTTCCACAAGGGCGCGGAGGTCATATACGACCGGCACACCGATCTGCACGTCTCCGGCCACGCCTGCCAGGAAGAGCAGAAGATGATGCTCGCACTCACGAAGCCGAAGTTCTTCATCCCCGTCCACGGCGAGCACAGGATGCTCGTCAAGCATGCGGAGCTCGGAAAGCTCATGGGCGTTGCGCCGAAGAATGTTGTCGTTGCCGAAAACGGCAAGGTCATTGAGATAACGAAGAAGAGCATCAAGTGCGAGGAGACCGTCCAGGCCGGAGCGATCCTAGTCGACGGCAGCGGCGTGGGCGAGGTCGGCAGCGTCGTGCTGCGTGACCGCCACAGGCTTGCTGAGGACGGCATGGTCGTGATAGTCCTCCCGTATTCTAACGAGACGCACACCCTCGTCTCCGAGCCTAAGATCGTGACCCGCGGCTTTATATACGTAAAGGAAGCGGAGAGCATGATGGAGGAACTCAAGCGCGTTGCGATCGAATCGGTCGAAGCCTGTGAGAACCAGCACATCACCGATTGGACTGGCATCAAGGGCAAGGTCAAGAGCAATATAACCGGGTATCTTTATAAGACTACCCGCCGCAGCCCCATGATCCTGCCGGTCATCGTCGAGGTATAAGCCGGGGTGAACATTCAGATATTCGGCAAGGCCAAGTGCTTTGACACGAAAAAGGCCGAGCGTTACTTCAAGGAACGCAGGATAAAGTACCAGTTTGTAGATATCCTGAAATACGGCATGAGCAGAGGAGAGCTGAACTCCGTCAAAAATGCCGTGGGGCTGGATGCGATGGTCGATCCTGCCGATCAGGATTATCCGCTTTTCCAGTACCTCGCGTCGGCGGAGGCAAAGCTTGATAAGCTCTATGAGGTGCCGTACCTCATAAAGACACCTATCGTCAGAAACGGGAAGCAGGCCACCGTGGGCTACTGCCCGGATGTCTGGAAAACATGGGAATAAAAATATCAGGAAGTCCGCAATTTGCAGACTTCCTGATATTATTTATGACTGAACGAAAAACAGCGGCGGAAAATTCCGCCGCTGTTTTTCATTTGCGCTTTGCCCGCTCAGATAAGGTTCAGGATCAGAGTGAGGATAACGAAGACAAGTGCGAACCACTTGGTCATCCTTGCAAGCTTTGCATCCAGCGTTTTGGCCTTGCCCTTGGAAAGGAAGGTCTCGGCGCCGCCGGAAATGGCACCGGAAAGGCCGGCGCTCTTGCCGCTCTGCATCAGAACGATAGCGGTAACAGCAAGACCGGAGAGAACCTGAAGAACGGTGAATACGATAGTAAGTGCAGACATTTATCTCGACCCTTTCGATTTTGTACATAATAATCAGCTTGACAAGTATATCATACAGCGCCGGACAATTCAAGCATTTTTTTGATTTTCGACAGTTTCTTGTGAAAACCCTTGTTCTTTATTTACGGGCGCTGTGCAGTGCTCAGCAAAGCGGAGCGAATATGCGCAGTATGCCGTCGAAAGCGAGACGTAGGGCGTACTGCGTCTGGTTATATGGCACGATCTCCCGGCAGCGCTCCAGCGTTGCCAAGAAGTCCGCCATGACCTCTTCTGCAACAGACGAGCGGTAGAACAGGGAATTGTTCTCGAACTGCAAAAACAGGCTTCTGTGGTCGAGGTTCACGGAGCCGACTGTCGCGATCTTCCCATCAATGACGCAGGACTTTGCGTGCAGGAAACCGGGGATGTATTCGTATATCTTCACCCCGCCCATCAGCAGCTCCTGATAAAAGCTGTGCGACATACGGAATATCAGCTTCTTGTCGGGTATACCCGGCATCATTATGCGTACGTCGACCCCGCGCTGCGCAGCCATTATCATCGCGTCGACAAGGTCGTCCCCCGGCATGAGATACGGCGTGCAGAACCATGCGTATTCCGTCGCCTGCGAGAGCAGGTCGATGAAGAGCTTGGTGCTGGTAGAGTCAGCGTTGAAAGGCGAGTCGCAGTAGCTGAGGACATAGCCGTCCGTTTTCTCAGGGATGCTCGGGTCAATAAAGGTGTAGCCGTCCGGGACGGGCTGCTTGGAAAAAGCGTTCCAGAAGCCCGCGAACATCCTTGCGTAGCCCGCGGCGGGCGTGCCCGTTACCCTGAAGCCTATATCTTTCCAGTGTCCGAAGCGCTCTTTCTGGTTTATATATTCATCGGCAATGTTGATCCCGCCGGAATAGGCGACACGCCCGTCCACAATCAGCATTTTCCGGTGATCCCGGTAATTGAGGTTTCCGGAGAGCACGACGAAAGGATTAAAGGTGACGCATTTGATGCCGCGCTCCGTGAGCTGCCGCACGTCGTTTGCGTTGAAAGTGGAGATGCTGCCGAGGTCGTCATACATGACACGCACGTCAACACCCTGCCGCGCCTTTTCGGACATTATATCGACCATGGCGTTCCACATGACGCCGTTTGCGATAATGAAATATTCGACGAAAATGTATTCCTCCGCGCTGCGCAGATCATTGAGCATATCAGGGAACAGCTCGTCGCCGAGCCGGTAATATTTTACGCTCTCATTTTTCAGGAGCGGGCAGCCCGTTTTCTTCTGCAGCCAGCCCATCGTCTGTGACATGCGCGGATCGCTGTCCTCAAGCTCCTTGAGAACTTCGGGACCTCCAGTGACAGGCGGCAGCTCCGCGCGCTTGAGAAGCCCCTGCAATATCCTTGCCGAGCGCCTGTTGCCGAAGAGCAGATACAGCGCGGCGCCTGCCAGCGGCATCGTCAGGATGATGAGCAGCCAGAGGATCTTGTATGTGCTCTCATCCCGCTTCGTGATGATATACAGTACAAAGAACGCGGCAAATATGGACAGTATGAAGTTTATCACTGCCGAGTACGGTGACAGCCATCTTATCAGCAACACCAGCCACAGCGCCTGAATGGCGATGACCGGAATTATCACCAGCAGCCGCACGAAAGTTTTCTTCACGCATATCCCTCCTATATTATTATTTCAGCTCAAAGCGCTGTGCCCTTTGCGGGCACGTACAGCCCGGACATATCCGCGCCCTCAAGAGAGAGCAGCCTGATCTTCCTGTCAATGCCCCCGGCATATCCGGTGAGACTGCCGCCGCTGCCGACGACCCGGTGGCACGGTATGATTATCGATATCGGGTTGTGCCCGACCGCCCCGCCGACTGCCTGAGCGGACATATGCGAAAGAGAGCGCCTTTCCGCTATGGCTGCGGCAAGCCCAGCATAGGTCACGGTTTTCCCGTAAGGGATAGAGCAAAGCAGCTCCCAGACCTCCCGGCGGAACTCTGAACCTGCCGGCGCGAGCGCCGGCGTGAAGTCAGGCTCTCTGCCGCCGAAGTATATATCGAGCCAGTTTTCAGTCTGCTCAAAGACAGGCAGTGTCTTTTCCTCATGCTGCTTATCCAGCGCCGCGGCGTAATACTTCTGCCCCACGAACCAGAGCCCGGTCAGCGCCGCACCGTCGCTCGCAAGAAGCATCCTGCCGAGTGGGGATTCATAGCTGCGAGTGTACTGCAAGAGCGCACCTCCTGATACTGTTCATGCTAAGAATTTTATCACAATAAATCATACCATAAATTTCCCGGAAGTAAAACACTTATCACAGAAATTCTTGGAAAATTCTGCTGAAATATGCCCCTAATAAAATTGGGTGCGGCCGTCCTTTCCGGTTGGCTGCACCCAATTGATTTATGATCTGTGATCAGAGAGCGTCGACAATAGCCTTGGTGTCTCTTGCGATGACAAGCTCCTCATTCGTGGGGAGGACGTAGACCTTGACCTTGGAGTCGGGAGTGGATATCATGATGTCCTGACCGCGCTTTGCGTTTGCCTCGGGATCGATCTTCACGCCGAGATAGCCGAAGTATTCGCAGATAGCGGCTCTGGTGTAGGAGGAGTTCTCGCCGACACCGGCGGTGAAGATGATGGCGTCAACGCCGTTCATCGCCGCAACGTAGGAGCCGACGACCTTCGCTACCCAGTAATGGAACATATCGAGCGCGAGCTGTGCTCTCTCGTTGCCCTCTTCTGCGGCCTTGTCCAGATCGCGGAAGTCGGAGGACACACCGGAGATACCGAGCACGCCGGACTTCTTGTTGAGGATGGTCAGCATATCGTCGATGCCGATGTTGTGCTTGTTCATTATAAACTGCATTGCGCCCGGATCGAGGTCGCCGCAGCGGGTGCCCATCGGCAGGCCGACCAGAGGCGTAAAGCCCATCGAGGTGTCGACGCACTTGCCGCCGTCGATCGCGCAGATGGAGGAGCCGTTGCCGAGATGGCAGGATATGAGCTTCAGTTCCTCAGCAGGTCTGCCCATGACCTCGGCGCAGTGACCGGAGACATAGCGGTGGGAAGTGCCGTGGAAGCCGTAGCGGCGGACGCTGTCATTCTTATAGTATTCGTAAGGCACAGCGTACATATATGCCTTGCCCGGCATGGTCTGATGGAAAGCGGTGTCGAACACTGCGACCATGGGCACGTCGCCCATGACGGCCTGGCAGGCCTTGATGCCGGTGAGGTTCGCGGGGTTGTGCAGCGGTCCGAACGGGATGCACTCTTCGATAGCGTCCATGACCGGTCCGTTAATGAGAACGGGCTGGGAGAACTTCTCGCCGCCGTGGAGCACACGGTGGCCGACAGCGTCTATCTCACTCATGGAGGAGATCACGCCGTACTCGGGGCTTACGAGCTTGTCGATAGATGCGGCGATAGCCTCGGCATGCGTGGGCATGGGGATATCCGCTTCAAAAACCTTCTTGTTGCCGACCAGCGGGGTGTGCTTGAGATGACCGTCAATGCCGATGCGCTCGCACAGGCCCTTGGCCATGACCTTTTCGGTCTCCATGTCGATCAGCTGATACTTAAGAGAGGAGCTGCCGGCATTGATAACAAGGATCTTCATTATTTATTTTCCTTTCTATTGTAAATCCTGCCTGAATTAGATAAAATAGCATCAATAACTATTCTAATACATTTGCGTGAAAAATCAAGATTTTTTTATTCGGAGACTTTGAGATGAATATAGCCGGTATCGTATGTGAATATAACCCTTTCCACAGCGGGCATTTGCACCAGCTCGCCGAGACCCGCCGCGCCCTCGGTGAGGATACGCTGACGGTGTGTGTGATGTCAGGGGACTTTGTCCAGCGCGGGGAAGCAGCGATGTTTTCCAAATTTGCCCGCGCCGAGGCCGCCTGCCGCGCGGGTGCCGATCTTATGCTTGAGCTTCCGCTGCCGTGGTGTCTGTCTTCCGCTGAGGGCTTTGCTATGGGCGCGGTCTCGCTGCTCGCCGCTGTCGGCTGTACGCAGCTGAGCTTCGGCAGCGAGAGCGGTGATGTTGAGATGCTTAGAAAGCTTGCCCGGGAAATACTCGATCCGGACACCCAGCGGGAGATCGCAGCGCTGCTTCAGCGCTTGCCGGAGCTGTCCTACGCTATGGCGCGCGAGCGGGTGCTGACGGAAAAGCTTGGGGAGTGCGGCACACTTCTCTCGCAGCCGAATAACATTCTCGCCGTCGAATACCTCAAGGCCATCTATAAAAACGCCTATCCCATTGCCCCCATCACGGTAAAGCGCATCGGCAGCGGACACGATAAAACAGGGGAGCAGGGCCCCAAGTCCGCGTCGGAGCTTAGGGGACTGATGGAGACAGGCGCGGATATTTCGGAATATATCCCGGAGGCGGCGCTGTCCGTGTACCGCCGTGAGCGCGCGGCGGGGCGCGGACGGGACAAGGCGGTGCTTGAGACAGCGCTGCTGTCCCGGCTGCGCATGCTCGATAGAAACGTGTATGAAAGCCTGCCCGACGGCGGCGACGGCGCGGGTGCGCGGCTGTGGAAAGCCGTCAGAGAAGAGAGCACGCTTGAGGACATCGCGCAGGCGGCAAGGACAAAGCGCTATCCGCTCGCACGGATGCGCCGCATGCTGCTGTGCGCCGCGCTCGGCGTTAGTGCAGAATATACAAAGACGCTCCCGCCATATGCAAGGGTGCTGGCCGCCGACTCTGCTGGCTGCGCGTATCTGCGCGAGATCGACGGAAAGTCAGCCGTACCGGTGCTTACGAAGCCCGCCGCTGTCCGCCGTCTGGACGGCGGCGCGGCCAAAGTGTTCGCGCTCGGCGCATCGGCACATGACGTCTATACCCTCCAAAACGTTACAAATAGTGACAAAAAATGCGGCCGGGACTGGCGAAACGGACCTGTTATTGTGTAATTTCCATAAAATGTGTTTTTGCGCGGAAAGTAATTTAGTAATTTAAGTTTATTGCAATTTGACTCGTCATAGTGCATAATCATCATATCGTTAGCGAAACACATCTGTCCGCGAGACAGAGACAGTTCCGGCAACATAGTAATTTATAGGAGGAACCAAAATGAAAAAGGTTATTGCACTTGTTCTGGCACTCGTTATGGTGTTTGCTCTGTGCGCCTGCGGCAGCAGCGACAGCGCCAGCAGCACTAAGGCGGCTTCCAGTGATGAGAAGGTCGTCAAGATAGGCGTCTTCGAGCCTACCAGCGGTCAGAATGCCGCCGGCGGCAAGAAGGAAATTCTCGGTATCGAGTATGCCCACTCTCTCAATCCTACTATTGATATTAACGGCGAGACTTACAATATAGAGCTCGTCTATGCGGATAACGCATCCGACGCAGCCAAGGCTCCCTCCGCGGCTCAGCTTCTTATAAGCAATAATGTCTCCGTTGTTATCGGTACTTATGGCTCCGGCTGTGCCATCGCTGCCGGCGATCTGTTCGCCGAGGCCAAGATCCCCGCGATCGGCACTTCCTGCACCAACCCCCAGGTCACTCTTGGCAATGACTACTACTTCCGCATCGCTTACATCGACCCGTTCCAGGGGGCGGTCATGGCAAGCTACGCACTCAAGAACGGCTGCAAGAACTGCGTCGTTATAGTTGAGGCCGGCGATGACTACTCCGCAGGCTTCGGCAACTACTTCTCCGAGGCAATGGTCAACGGCGGCGCATCCTGCGATACCGTCACTTTCCAGACTGGCGAGACCGACTTCTCCACCATCATGGCAAACATCAAGTCTAAGGGCTATGACGGCATCTTCGCTCCTGTCTCCATCGAGACCGCTCCTCTGATCATCAACCAGGCTCGTGAAGCCGGTGTTGAGTGCCAGATCATGGCCGGCGACACTTGGGACGATATCTCCATTGCTGAGCGCGCAGGCGCAAGCGCAAACGGCGTTTTCTTCTCCGCTTTCTTCGATGCTTCCGATACGAGCAACGAAGCCGGTGTTGAGTTCAACAAGGGCATCCTTGAGTGGATTGCTGCCGACGCGACCAGGACCGAGAACAACGGCGGCGCTGCCGACGCTATCTCCTCCGTCACCCCCTGCGGCTACGATGCTTACATGGCAGCCTACAACGCCATCCTCGCTGCACAGAGCACCGACGGTGAAGCCATCCGCGACGCTCTCGCAAGCCTCGAGGTCAAGGGCCTTGTCACCGGCGACCTGAAGTTCGATGAGAACGGCGACGCTATCAAGAACTATGTTGCTATCAAGACTTTCCAGGACGGCAAGATAGTCTTCTCCGATGCTTACACCGGCTGATAGTTGATCCAGTGCTTTTACTAATGCAAACGTAAGCGTTTTCCCCGGCGGTCTTCGTCGGGGAAACGTTCCGTTTTTTCTCGCAGATATAGAATTGTTAGGAGGCTGTAATATGCACACTGCCACATATTACATAGATCTGCTGCTGTCCGGCATTACGGTCGGCAGCCTTTATGCGTTGATTGCCATCGGCTACACCATGGTCTACGGCATCCTTCGCCTTATCAACTTTGCCCATGGCGATATCTTTATGATGGCCGGCTTTTTCATGGTTTATATCAGCGCTTCAATGCCTATGGCAGTCGCTATCCCCGTCGTGCTCATTATGACGGTGGCGCTCGGTCTGCTCATTGAGCGCGCGGCGTATAAGCCTCTGCGCAGCGCTCCGCGTATGTCGGTCATGATATCGGCCATCGGCGTGTCATACCTGCTGCAGAACCTTGCGACCTACATAACCGGCGGCCTTGCAAGACCCTATCCCGAGATACCCTTCCTGAAGGGCACCTTTATGCTCGGTGCGCTCAAGATAAAGATCATCACGGTCGTCACCCCGCTGCTCACCATTCTGCTTGTCATCGCACTTGTGCTTTTCATCAACCATACCAAGACCGGCATGGCGATGCGTGCCGTGTCCCGTGACTTTGATACTGCCCGTCTCATGGGCATCAAGGTCAACAATATTATTTCCGTGACCTTCATCATCGGCTCTTTCCTTGCCGGTGTCGGCTCAATTCTTTACTTCAGCAATTACGGTCAGGTCAGCCCGACCATCGGCGCCATGCCCGGACTCAAGGCCTTTGTTGCCGCGGTCTTCGGCGGCATCGGCTCGATCCCCGGGGCTGTCCTCGGCGCATATATAATCGGTATCTGTGAATCTCTGATCAAGGCGAATGACGCGATCGCTATCTTCAGCAACGCCTTCACCTTTGCTCTGCTGATTCTGGTGCTGCTGTTCAAGCCCAACGGAATGTTCGGCGAGAAGCTTGCGGAGAAAGTGTGAGATCATGACCAATAAGAAAAGAGATATTATACTTTCAGTCGTATTCGCGGCAGTGATCGTTGCGCTGCTTATCTATATTGATAAGGAGCAGCACTATTCCATGCTCGCCTCCGTCATCCAGAAGGCGTCCATCTATGCTCTGCTTGCCGTCTCCCTGAACCTGCTCAACGGCTTTACCGGCCTGTTCTCACTCGGCCAGGCGGGCTTCATGATGCTCGGCGCTTATACCTACGCTATCCTCACCATCCCCCTTGAGCAGCATGCAAGCGTTTATCAGTACTTTAACGGCGGCGTTGTCAATGTCTGCCTGCCGCCCATCGTCGGAGTTATCGCCGCAGGTCTTGTCGCTGTCGTGTTTGCGTGGCTCGTCGGCAAGCCTTGCCTGCGCCTTAAGAGCGACTATCTCGCCATCGCCACTCTCGGCTTTGCTGAAATTCTCCGCGCACTTATCCAGTGGGATGTCCTCGGCCCTGTGACCAACGCCTCCAACATTCTCAAGAAGTTCCCAAAGTTTGACAGCATCCTCACCCCTGTCATCATTTCCGCGTTCTGCATCTTCCTCATCGTCCTGCTCATCAATTCCTCCTATGGCCGCGCTTTCAAGGCCATCCGTGAGGATGAGATCGCGGCCGAGGCGATGGGCATCAACCTTGCCAAGACCAAGATGCAGGCTTTCCTTACCAGCTCCTTCTTCGCCGGTATCGGCGGCGCGCTGCTGGCGATGTTCCAGGCCAGCGTTCAGGCGAGGTCGTTTACCTCCGCCATGACTTATGAGATACTGCTCATCGTCGTCATCGGCGGCATCGGCTCTGTCACGGGCTCGATAATCGGCAGCTTCCTGTATATCGCGGCCTCGGAGTGGTGGCTGCGCTTCCTTGATGACTCCCAGACCTACCTCGGCGTGAACATCCCGTTCATGCGCGGCGGCTTCCGTATGGTCGTTTTCTCAGTCGTCATCATGCTTATCGTTCTGTTCTACCGGCAGGGCATCATGGGCACGAAGGAATTTTCGTGGCAGGGAATAATCAACTTCTTCAAGCGCATCTTCAGAAAGAACAAGGGAAAGGCGGTACAGGACAATGGCTGAAAACGTTCTGCATATTGAAAATATAACCATGCAGTTCGGCGGCGTTGTCGCCGTCAATAACCTGAACCTCGATGTCAACAAGGGTGAGATAATCGCCCTTATCGGCCCGAACGGCGCGGGCAAGACCACCGCGTTCAACTGCGTCACCGGCGTCTATGAGCCGACCAACGGCAAGATAGACTTCATGGGCGAGACGATCGTTGAGAACTACCCGCAGGGCAAAATGAAAAAGACCTATGCCGGTGAGAATATGGGTATGTACGATAAGGTCGTCTCCCTCACTCCCGATGTGATAACTGGAAAGGGCATCGCCCGTACCTTCCAGAATATCCGTCTGTTCTCCAAGCTCAGCGTTTTCGAGAACGTCATCATCGCAAAGCATATGCGCGCAAAGCAGAACTTCTTCTCTGCCGCCCTGCACCTGAACGGCGCAGAGGAAAAGCGCATGCGAGAGGAGACCATGGCTCTGCTTGAGGAGCAGGGGCTCGATAAGTATAAGGACGATGTCGCCGGCAGCCTGCCTTATGGCATCCAGCGCCGTCTTGAGATCGCCCGCGCTCTCGCTACCGAGCCGAAGCTTCTCCTGCTTGATGAGCCTGCCGCCGGTATGAACCCGCAGGAGACTCTTGAGCTTGCGGACTTCATCGTTGAGATCAGGAAGAAATATGATCTCTCCGTGTTCCTAGTCGAGCACCACATGGATCTTGTTATGAACATCAGCGACAGGATATATGTCCTCGATTTCGGTAAGCTTATCGCGGAAGGCGTTCCCTCCGAGATACAGAACAATGTCAAAGTCATAGACGCATACCTGGGGGTGAGCGAGGATGAGTGATGTTATACTCAGCGTAAAGGACCTTAAGGTCAACTACGGCGGCATCGAAGCCGTCAAGGGCATATCCTTTGATGTTCCCCGCGGTGAGATCGTCACCCTGATCGGCGCAAACGGCGCCGGTAAGTCCACAACGCTCAAGGCCATCGCCGGGCTTGTCAAGCCGAGCGCGGGCTCCATTGAGTTTAACGGCGCGAACATTACCGGCAAGGATCCCTCCGCTATCGTTGGCTCCGGTATCACTCTTGTCCCCGAAGGCCGCCGCGTGTTTGATAATATGTCCGTCCTTGAGAACATCAAGATCGGCGCATATATGCGCAGCGACAGTCTGGATGACGATATCGAGTGGGTGTATTCTCTCTTCCCGCGCCTCAAGGAGCGCAGCTGGCAGCTGGCCGGTACGCTCTCCGGCGGCGAGCAGCAGATGCTTGCCGTTGCCCGCGCGCTGATGAGCCACCCGCAGGTCATCATGATGGATGAGCCGTCGCTGGGTCTTGCCCCGCTGGTCGTCAAGGGTATCTTTGATATAATCAGAGAAATCAACAAAAACGGCACCACCGTTCTTCTCATCGAGCAGAACGCGAACATGGCGCTTAAGGCCGCAAATGACGCCTACGTGCTTGAGACCGGCAGCATCACCCTCTCCGGTACCGGCGCGGAGCTGCTCGCGAACGAGCAGGTCAGAAAGGCTTACCTCGGCAGCTGATATAAAGCTTTTATACGGACGGATATCCGCTCTTTGGATATCCGTCCGTATTTACTTTATCCATTGCCTGTGGTAAAATAATCTGTAAAATCCAATTATCGGAGTGACACATGTTCGATAGTATTAAACAGCTTCAGCGGCAGTATGAGCTGCTCTGTGCCAGAATGGAGGAGCCGTCCACCTACTCTGACCCGGCAGCCTATTCTAAATATGAGCGCGAAGCGCGTGAGCTTCAGCCCATCGTGACTGCGTATACCGAGTATCAAAAGGCCGATTCCCGGATGCAGGAAGCGCTTGAACTCATGGGCGATAATGAGATGCGCGAGCTTGCGCAGGAGGAATACTCTCAGGCCAAGGCGGATAAGGAGCGGCTTGAGCAGGAGATAAAAATACTTCTGCTGCCCAAGGATCCGAACGATGCGAAGAACGTCATCATGGAGATACGCGGCGGCGTCGGCGGGGAAGAGGGGATGCTTTTTGCGGCGGATCTGTTCCGTATGTATTCGATGTATGCCGAATCCAAGGGCTGGAAGATAGACATTGCCAATGTCAGCGAGACTGAGCTTGGCGGCATAAAGGAGATAAGCTTCGTCGTTGAGGGTAACGGCGCGTATTCAAGGCTCAAGTTTGAAGCCGGCGGTCACCGCGTCCAGCGCGTCCCGGTCACGGAGTCCGGCGGCAGGATACACACCTCGGCCGCAACGGTCGCCGTCCTGCCCGAGGTCGAGGAGGTCGACTTCCAGCTTAACCCCAATGACCTCAAGATCGATACCTACCGTTCCTCCGGTGCCGGCGGTCAGCATGTCAATAAAACCGAGAGCGCGATCCGCATTACCCATATCCCTACCGGAACCGTCGTCGAGTGTCAGGATGAGCGCAGCCAGTATAAGAACAAGGATCGCGCCATGCAGATTCTCCGCTCAAAGCTCTATGAAGCAGAGCAGGCGAGGCAGCATGCGGCAGTCGCCAGTGAGCGGCGTAGTCAGATTGGGTCGGGTGACCGCAGCGAGCGCATCCGCACCTATAATTTCCCGCAGAACCGCGTGACGGATCACCGCCTCAGCGGTGACAATAAGAATTTCAATATCCAGAGCATAATAAACGGGAACCTTGACCCGCTTATCGACTGCCTTGTTACCGCCAATCAGGCGGCAAAGCTTCAAGCGCAAACGGAGGCGTAGCAATGAAAACACAGGTCTTTTCCGGCACATCAAAAGGTGCCGCGGAAATAATCAAAAGCGGCGGCCTTGTCGCCGTCCCAACGGAGACAGTATACGGCCTTGCCGGCAGCGGATTGAACGAGCAGGCAGTGGGCATGATATATGAGGTCAAAGGCCGCCCGGCCGTAAAGCCGCTTTCGCTCATGGTTCACGGCAGCGAAGCCATGGACGCCCTGTGTCTCGATGTTCCGGGGCAGGCGCGCACGCTTGCCGCCCGCTTCTGGCCTGGGCCGCTGACCATTGTGCTGAAAGCGAAACCGGAGATACCATCCATCGTTCTTGCGGGCGGCTCGACCGTTGGGCTGCGCTGCCCGGATCATCCGCTCACCCTTGAGCTGCTGCGTGACTGCGGCCTTCCGCTTGCCGCACCCTCGGCGAATCCCTCAGGTGAGGTAAGTCCCAAGGATGCCGGTAAGGTGCTTGAGTATTTTGACGGGAAGATAAATGCAGTTATCGACGGTGGAAGATGCGGCCTTGGCCGCGAGTCCACGATAATAGACCTGAGTAAGTCCCCGTACCGTATCCTCCGTCAGGGTGCACTGCCAGCTGAGGATATTGCCGATGCGCTTGTCGGCGGGATGAAGGTAATCGGCATAACCGGCGGCACAGGCTGCGGGAAAACGACTGCGCTGCAGGAGCTTGAAGCCATGGGCGCACTCGTGCTCGACTGCGATGCGATCTACCATGAGCTGCTTGAGAGCAGCGCGGAGCTTCTGGGCGAGATCGAAAATCGCTTCCCGGACACGGTGCAGGACGGTAAACTCAATCGTAAGGCGCTCGGCGCTGTTGTGTTCGCGGACTCCGCGGCGCTCAGCGATCTGAACGCGATCACGCATAAGTATGTCGGCCTTGAGCTTCAGCGCAGGCTGCGTGAGTTTGCCATGACCGGCGGTACGCTTGCCGCAATAGACGCCATAGAACTGTTTTCAAGCGGCATAAACGGGCGCTGCTTCAAGACCGTGGCAGTCATTTCGAATAAGGAAAACCGCGTAAAGCGCATCATGGCTCGGGACGGCATAACGCGGGAGTATGCGCTTCTGCGCATTGCCGCCCAGCATGACGACGGCTATTATGCCGAAAAATGCGACTACACACTGTACAATAACGCTGACATGGACAGCTTCAGAAACGACTGCCGTCAGCTTTTTAAGGAGATGTTCAGCAATGGATGAGATCAAAAGCAAGCTTTTTTATGAGCCGAAGAACGGCTACGACCTGATAGACGCCGCCGAGCATGTCGCCGTTGAGGACTACTGCCGCGGCTATATGGATTTTTTGAACACTTCCCGCACCGAGCGAGAGGCTGTCGCGAACGCGATCGCCATGGCAAAGGAGAACGGATTTGTCGAGTTCCGCCCCGGTATGGAGCTGCGCCCCGGCACAAAGGTCTATTACTGCAATCGCGGCAAGGCGCTTATCCTCGCCGTTATCGGCAAGCACAGTCTCTCAGGCGGCGCGGTCATTGCCGGCGCCCATGTCGACGCGCCGCGCGTCGATCTCAAGCAGAACCCAATGTATGAGACGGACGAGCTCTGCTATTTCCGCACACACTATTACGGCGGGATAAAGAAATATCAGTGGGTCACTATCCCACTCGAGCTGCACGGCGTTGCCGTGCTCAAGGACGGCACTGTCGTGGATATCTGCATCGGCAGAGAGCCGGATGAGCCGCGCTTCGTCATCACTGACCTGCTGCCGCATCTTGCGCAGGAGCAGGTGAAAAAGACGATGGCCGAGGGCATAACAGGCGAGGGACTTCAGCTTCTCATCGGCTCTGTTCCATATGCGGGCGAGGGCAAGGACAGGGTCAAGCTCGCGGTGCTCTCCACACTCAATGACATGTACGGCATCACCGAGGAGGATTTCCTCTCGGCGGAGCTTGCCGCTGTCCCGGCTTTTGATGTCTGTGAGATCGGCTTTGACCGCTCACTCATCGGCGGCTACGGCCATGACGACAGGGTCTGCGCCTATGCCGAACTCAAGGCACTGTTTGACGTGCAGGAACCGGAGCGCACCTGCGTGTGCATTCTTGCCGATAAGGAGGAGATAGGCTCCGACGGCGTGACCGGTATGCAGAGCGCGGCGTTCGACTGCTTTATGGAGGATCTGTGCGCGATACAGGGCGTTGATGTGCGCCGCTGCTTTGAGAACAGCTTCTGCCTGTCGGCAGACGTGACCGCGGCCTTCGACCCGCTGTACCCCGAAGCCTACGAGAAGAGCAACGATGCAAAGCTCAACTACGGTATGGGTATCTGCAAGTTCACCGGCGCGCGCGGCAAGTCCGGTACGAGCGACGCCTCCGCCGAGGTGGTCGCGTATCTGCGCCGCCTGTTCGATAAAGCCGGTGTTGTCTGGCAGCTTACCGAGATGGGCAAGGTCGATCTCGGCGGCGGCGGAACGATAGCCAAGTACATGGCAAACCGCAATATCGACACCATCGATGCGGGCGTGCCCGTGCTGAGTATGCATGCGCCGTTCGAGGTAGTCTCCAAGCTCGACTGCTACATGACCTATAAGGGCGTGCGCGCAGCGTACTGCGACGAATAAAAATTAATAAGCCAACAGGACGGGCATTCAGCTGCCCGTCCTGTTTTTATATGCCGCTGTCTGGATAGAATACAATAGAGGTGATGAACAGATGGCGGAAAGTGAAAACAAGACCGCGGAGATAAACGAGGTGACAGAGCTCGGGCAGACCCAGCAGGGGAGTATACACTGCCTAAGCATAATAGGCCAGATCGAGGGGCACCAGATCCTGCCCGAGGATGTGAAGACGACGAAGTACGAGCACGTTCTGCCGATGCTTGCGGCAATCGAGGAGAGCCCGGAGATAACGGGGCTGCTGATCCTGCTCAACACCGTGGGCGGAGACGTTGAGGCGGGACTTGCGATAGCGGAGCTAATTGCCGGAATGTCGACGCCGACAGTTTCGCTCGTCCTCGGCGGCGGGCACTCAATAGGCGTACCGCTCGCCGTTGCCGCGAAGCGCAGCTTCATCGCACCATCGGCGTCGATGACGATACACCCCGTGCGGATAAACGGCCTTGTCATAGGCGCGCCGCAGACCTATGAGTATCTTGCAGGGATGCAGGAGCGCATAGTGAGCTTTGTCACGGCGCACTCCCGGATAAGCCGCAGGGACTATACGCGCCTGATGTCTGACACACGCAAGCTTGCAAACGACGTCGGGACTATCCTCTCCGGTGAGGAGGCGGTGCAATGCGGCCTGATAGATCAGATCGGCACGCTGTCCGATGCGCTTGAATATCTGAAGAAAGCCGCAGACTCATGAAAAAGCGTCTGCGGCCATTTATAAAAATGCCCTGCCCCTGCAGTTCTGTATTACTTGTTTTTGAAGTATAAATGTGTTATGATATATTTTACGATTACCGTGGGGGTTTATGCAGATGAGCGTTTGGAATGCTGTGATCCTGGGTCTTGTGCAGGGCATCACCGAGTTTTTGCCGGTGTCAAGTTCCGGGCATCTTTCTATGATAAATAATCTTTTCAACATGTCTGATATCCAGTCCGGGCATTTGTTCTTTGACGTGCTCCTGCATCTGGCGACCCTTATCTCGATCCTCATCGTTTACTGGAAGGATATTGTCAGCATGACATATGAGGCGCTGGCCTTTGTAAACCTCGGACCGCTTGCTGGTATGCCGCGCGAACGTTATCCGGCGGCGCGCATGCTGTTCATGATCGTCATGGCGACGCTTCCGCTTTTCCTGATCCTGCCGATAAAGGATATGCTTGAGACGCTCTACTACCACAATATCTTCATCGGCATCGCGCTCGTTCTCACGGGCTGCATGCTTTATGTGTCGGATAAAATGACCCCCGGCAAGAAGACCGAGCGCAATATGACCGTGCTCGACGCGCTGATCATCGGCCTGTGCCAGTGCGTCGCGGTCGTTCCCGGCCTCTCCCGCTCCGGAACTACTATCACCGCAGGTATCGCAACGGGACTGCGGCGCGATTTTGCCGTGAAGTTCTCTTTCCTGATGAGCCTGCCTGCCGTCCTCGGCGCAAACATTCTCTCCATCGTTGACGCGGTGCAGGAGGGGATAGAGTGGAGCAATGTCCCGGCCTACCTCGTCGGCATGGCTGTCGCGCTCGTCGCGGGCATCGCATCGATCAATCTGCTCAGGTACATAAGCTCGAAGGGGAAGTTCGGCGGCTTTGCGTATTACTGCTGGGTCATCGGTGTTCTGTCCATTATTCTGACGATGATCTTCTGATCTTGAAAGGACTTTCTATAAATGGCACAAGCTAAGAAAACCACAACCAAAAAGAAAACCTCGTCCTCGAAAAAGACAAGCGCAAAGGCGCAGCCGACTCAGCCGCCGGATCCTGTGGTGCCGGTCAGGCGCGAGGTAGGCGCGGTACTGTCCCTGTTCCTCGCGCTCTTCGTCGGCATCAGCTATTTTATGAATGAGGGCGCGTTCATCCTTTTCTTCTCGAATCTCACAAAGGGACTGATCGGCTGGGGCTATTGGCTCACGGCTCCGGTGTTCCTGCTCGTCGCGATAATCCTCGGCTTCCACCGCGGCCGCCCTGTGGCGCTGCGCGTTTTCTGCGCGCTGATGATACCGATCCTCGCCGCGTCGGTCATGAGCCTGATGATGTATAAATACCAGCTTGACGGCGGGGATATCAAACTCATGTGCAGCCTCCTGTTTGAGCAGGGGCAGCGGCTCGACTCGGCCGGTGTGTTCGGCGGGCTCATTGCCTATGCGCTTGAGAAGTCATTCAGCATATACGGCGCGCTGCCGGTGCTGCTGGTGTGCCTCGTGTTTGCCGTTATCGTCTCTGTCAACGGCAGCTTTAAGAAAGTCGCGGACAAAGTCAAGCTTCAGGTCGAGGCAAAATACGACCCGTCCATGTACGAGGATGCGCTCAAGCCCGTGAACTCTGTTGCAGGCAGAGTGCCGGTAAGCCGTACGCCCACCAAAATCGAGCGCATAAGCCGCTCTTCCTGCCCGATAGACATACCTCTCGGTGACGACGATGAAGCGCTTGAGCTGCTTGACGGGCGCAGCGCAAAGCCCAGGCGCGGCGCAAAGAACCAGAAGCCTGATACCGCGCTCGCGACTGACGGTGTTGCTCCGCTTTCGATGAAAGAGGCCGCGGCGCTCGCCGGTGTGCAGCTCGCGGAGCCTGAGGTGAAGAAGCCTTCCGGAAAGTCAGTCACCGTCTCGGCTGAGATATCCGATCCGCCGAAAATCAAGAGAATAGACCGCGCGGAGGTCGAGGCGGAGGCGCAGGCTGTCGCCGAGGCGATAAACGCGACCGAGGACAAGCCCGACTATGAGTTCCCGCCGCTGTCACTGCTCAGAAGCGGCGGCGTCTCGGCGGTGGATTCACGCGAGGAGATAATTACGAATAAGGAGCGCCTTGAGGGCGCGATAAGAAGCTTCGGCATCAGCGCAACTATCGTCGGCGTGACGCGCGGCCCGACGGTCACGCGCTACGATATAGAACTTGATCAGGGCGTGAAGCTCGCAAGGGTCACGAACCTCGCCGGCGACCTTGCCCTTGCCCTCGGCGTTGTGAACGTGCGCATTGCGCCAATTCCGGACAAGATATCCACCGTCGGCATAGAGGTGCCGAACAAGATCGTCAGCACCGTCTACCTGCGCGATATAATCGAATCGCCGAAGTTCACCTCGGCAAAGTCGAAGCTCAGCTTCGCCCTCGGTAAGGACATCGGCGGCGACTGCATCGTCGGCAACATCGCAAAGCTGCCGCATATGCTCATTGCCGGTACCACCGGTTCCGGTAAATCCGTCTGCATGAACTCGCTCATCCTGTCGCTGCTGTACAAGGCGCGGCCGGATGAGGTCAGGCTCATTATGATCGATCCGAAGATGGTCGAGCTCGGCGTCTATAACGGCATCCCGCACCTCTATGTGCCGGTTGTCACCGACCCGAAGAAGGCGGCGGGCGCGCTGCAGTGGTCGGTCGTCGAAATGCTCAAGCGCTATAGGCTCTTCTCCGAGGTCGGCGTGCGCGACCTTGAGAGCTATAACAAGCACTGTGCCTTAGTCGGGGAGCAGACCCTGCCGCAGGTCGTCATCGTCATTGACGAGCTGGCAGACCTCATGCTTGTCGCCTCCAAGGAGGTCGAGGAGAGCATCTGCCGCGTGGCGCAGATGGGACGTGCTGCCGGTATGCACCTTGTTATTGCAACGCAGCGTCCGTCTGCGGACGTTATTACCGGCCTTATGAAAGCCAATATCCCGTCGCGCATCGCGTTTGCAGTCTCGTCCGCGATGGAGAGCCGCATCATCCTTGACCAGGGCGGTGCGGAAAAGCTTGTCGGCATGGGCGATATGCTGTTTTCTCCCGTCGGCTGCGGAAAGCCTGTACGTATCCAGGGCGCGTTCGTTTCCGATGAGGAGCGCGAGGATGTCATCCGCTTCATCAAGGAGGGCGCGGGCGGTACGGCGCAGAACAACAGCGAGATCGAGGAGTTTATGAACAAGGCTGCCGAGGACAAGAATTCCGGCGGCGACGGCGGAAAGTCCTCCAAGGATGAAAAAGGCGGTCTCGGCGGCTACGACGAGATGCTGCCGCAGGCGGTCGAGGTCGTGCTTGAGACAAAGTCCTGCTCCGTCTCGATGCTCCAGCGGCGTGTCAAGCTCGGCTATTCCAGAGCTGCGCGCATCGTCGACCAAATGGAGGAGCTCGGAATCGTCGGCCCGTATGAGGGCGCGAAGCCCCGTCAGGTCGTCATTGACCGCGAGGGCTGGAACGAGATTCAGCGCGGTCTCGGCCTTGCGCAGGACAGCGATCTCGGTCTTGCGGCGGACATGAGTCAGGATAATGACAGACTCGGCTACGATGAATGATATAAAAACGGGCGTTTACCGACGCCCGTTTGCCTTAAAAGGAGATATATATGTACGGATTTTTTCCTGAAATGCCCGTTCAGGACGTGAATAAGATAAGCATGCTCGGCCTTGCGCATGTCGGTGACGCGGTGTATGAGCTGCTTTACAGGAGCAAGCTCTGCACTGACGGACACACGGCGGTCGCGGAAATGCATAGGATGACGGTCGCTTTCGTCCGCGCCGAGGCGCAGGCGGAAGCGGCGGCAAAGCTGCTGCCCGTGCTCACCCAGGACGAGACGAGCGTCTTTAAGCGCGGCAGGAACGCCAAGGTGAACTCCGTGCCGCACAATGCGGATATCGGCCAGTACCACGCGGCGACGGGACTTGAGGCGCTGTTCGGCTGGCTGTATCTGCTGGGCAGAACCGAGCGGATAAACGAGCTGTTCAATATAATTACCGGAGGTGCGGACGATGCCTCTTGACGCAATATGCCTTTCCGCGCTCACTTCTGAACTGAGCGAGAAGCTCACCGGCGGGCGCATCGATAAGGTGCAGCAGCCGGAACGGGATATGCTGCTCATCTCTCTGCGCTCCAAGGGTGAAAATCTGCGCCTGCTCATTTCCGCGGGGACTGGCAGCGCGAGAGTGCATCTGACAAAAGCATCCTTTGAAAACCCCGCAGAGCCGCCGATGTTCTGCATGCTCATGCGCAAGCACCTTGTCGGCGCAAGAATCGCGTCAGTCAGCCAGCCGGAGGGGGAGCGCATGCTCTGCATCGAGCTTGACAGCCGGGACGAGCTGGGCTTTGAAACGCGAAAGAAGCTCATTGCAGAGCTTATCGGCCGCAGCTCAAATCTGATCCTCGTTGACGCCGAGGGGCGGATAACCGACTGTATGCGCAGGATGGACTTCGGCGGGGACGCGCTGCGCCGTATGCTGCCGGGGATGATATACCGTATGCCCCCGGCGCAGACAAAGCCGCAGATACTTAAAACGAGTCCCGAACAGCGCCGCGCGCTCATCGCGTCGGCGGACAGGGACAAGCCCGTTGACAAATGGCTGCTTGACAGCTTTGCCGGACTTTCGCCGCTCGTGTGCCGCGAGCTTGCATGCCGCAGCGGCGGGTATGAAATGCTCCCGGAACTGCTCGACGCATTCTGCGAGAGTGTGAACGCGGGCGAGATGCGCCCGTATATGCTGCTCTCCGACGGAAAACCGGCGGACTTCAGCTTTATGAAGATAAGCCAGTACGGCGAGGCGATGGACTGCGAGGAGCAGGAGAGCTTTTCAGCGCTGCTCGACAGATTTTATTCCGAGCGTGACAGGCTCGAACAGCAGCGCCGCCGCAGCCATGACCTGACAAAGACCGTCCGCACCATGCGCGACCGCCAGCAGAGAAAGCTTGCCGCCCAGCTTGAGGAGCTGCGCCGCGCGGACGACAGGGAATCGCTCCGCCGCCGTGCGGAGCTCATAAAAGCGAACCTCTACCGTATCAATAGGGGTGACCGGAGCCTTGAGTGCGAGGACTATTACGAGCCGGACTTCCCGACAGTGCGCATTGAGCTTGACCCGCTGAAGACACCGCAGCAGAACGCGGCGGCGCTCTTCAAGGAATACGGCAAGATGAAGGCCGCGCAGGAGCATCTTACAAAGCTTACAGCGGAGGGCGAGAAGCAGCTTGATTACCTCAACAGCGTGCTTGAACTGCTGGAGAGCGCGGAGAGCGAAAAGGACGTTTCGGACATACGCCGCGAGCTTATCGCGACCGGCTTTATCAAGAACAGAAAAAACGTCAAGGCGGACAAGGCAAAGGCTCAGGCTCCGCTGCGCTTTGTCACCGATGACGGGCTTGAGGTACTTGTTGGCCGCAGCAATATCCAGAACGATGAGCTGACAACAAAGCTTGGCCGGCGTACGGATTACTGGATGCACACGCAGAAGATACACGGCAGCCATGTTATCCTCCGCTGCGAGGGCATCGAGCCGCCGGAGCGCAGTATAGAGCAGGCGGCGGTGATCGCGGCGTATTACTCGCAGGGGCGCGGCGGGGCGAAGATCCCGGTGGACTATACGATGCTGCGCTTTGTAAAGAAGTCGTCCGGCGCGCTGCCTGGAAAGGTGATCTACACGGACTATAAAACCCTTAATGTCCAGAGCGACGCGGAGCTTGTAAACAGGCTGAGAAAAGGGAAATAGAGACATATAATAAATCCCTCCGAAATGAATTTCGGGTTGTAAACTAAAAGTTGGGGTACCCGGGTAAACCTGGGCACTCCAACTTTTAG